>Ga0209810_1003361_pt1 | contig 16948 bp, 16 predicted proteins | sample Coa_R1_7_FD_187159 | JGI IMG/M metagenome (GOLD analysis project Ga0209810, IMG submission 187159) | Surface soil microbial communities from Centralia Pennsylvania, which are recovering from an underground coalmine fire - Coalmine... | ecosystem: Environmental > Terrestrial > Soil > Unclassified...
GCGCAACGAGCGGAAGACCCGGAAAACAACCCGTCTCCGGCCCTGGTCGCGGGGGCCGGAGACGGGGGTCGTGAGGCGGGTTGGCGCTTGACTGGATCGTTTCGTTGCTTAGGTTACCGAAATCGCCGTCAGCTCGCGGCCTCGGCGAGCACCGAGCCCGTGCCGCTGCCGACATCCTCGTCCGCGTCGGGTTCCCGCCCGGGGGTCTGGATATTGAAGCGGTTGATCGCGAAGGTGAACAGGAAGTAGTACACCACCGCGAAGACCAGGCCGATCGGGATCAGCAGCAGCGGCTTCGTCGCGATGTCGTAGTTGAACACGTAGTCGAACAGTCCGGCCGAGAACGAGAAGCCGTCGTGGATGCCGAGCGCCTGGCAGACCGCCAGGGACACGCCGGTGAGCAGCGCGTGCACCCCGAACAGCATCGGGGCGGCGAACAGGAACGCGAACTCGATCGGCTCGGTCACGCCGGTCAGGAACGAGCACAGCGCGGCGGAGAGCATGATGCCGCCGACCAGCTTGCGCTTCTCCGGGCGGGCGGCGCGGGTCATCGCGTACGCGGCGGCGGGCAGGGCGAACATCATGATCGGGAAGAAGCCGGTCATGAACATGCCTGCGGTGTGGGAGCCGTGGAAGAAGCAGGTGAGGTCGCCACGGTACGGAGTGCCGTTCTGGCTGCAGGTGCCGCCGACCGCGGAGGTCCACACGATGTTGTTCGGGATGTGGTGCAGACCGAACGGCAGCAGCAGCCGGTTGATCACGCCGAACAGGCCGGCTCCCGCGGTGCCGTTGCGCGCGGCCACCCCGCCCAGGTTGTTGATCGGGACCGCGGCGAACTCCCAGAGCAAACCCATCACCACGCCGAGGCCGACCGCGGCGAACGCGGTGACGATCGGCACGAAGCGGCGGCCGCCGAAGAACGCCAGGTACGGAGGCAGCTTGATCCGGTAATAGCGCTGGTAGAGCACCGCCGCCATGAGGCCGACGAAGATGCCGCCGAGCACGTAGGTCGGGTTGTGCGAGATGACGTCCGAGTACGTCACGGCGCCGGTCTTGGGGTCGGTGCCGTAGAAGGGCGCCGCCCAGTCCTTGCGCCACGCGCTGCCGGCCGGCATGGCGAAGACCGCGGCGGTCACCTCGTTGTAGACCAGGTAGCCGACCGCGGCGGCCAGGGCGGTCGATCCGTCCGCGCGCCGCGCGAAACCGATCGCGACGCCGATGGCGAACAGCAGCGGCAGGAAGTTGAAGATGCCGTTGCCGGCGGCGGCGAATACCGCCTCCACGTAGACCAGGAAGTGCCAGCCGGTCGCGGTGGCCAGGTACAGGCCGTGCTGGGTCGTGTCGCCGGGCGTGCGCGCGCCGAGGATGTCGTCGGAACCGAGCCGGATGAGCAATCCCGCTGCGGGCATGACGGCGATCGGCAGCATCAGCGAGCGGCCGATGCGCTGGAGGGTGGCTAGTACGGGATTACTCGTGGGTGCTTGTGGTGGCAGCCCGTCGGCTGTGGCCGCGGTCATGGAGGGTCCTCCGAGGGTCTATCCGCGAGTCGCGCCGACATCGCCTGCCGGACGCGCCGCGCGGGGATTGGTGATCGGCTGTGCGGGCCTTTCGAGCGGTACCCATAGCTGATACCGGTCGGCGCGGTACGCGGAGACGGCGTACTCGATGAGCACGTCGCCGGCGTAGCTGCGCCGGGACATCCGGAGCACGACGCCGCCGGCCGGGATTTCCAGCAGCGCGGCGTCTTCCGGGTCGGGGTTGCCTGCCTCGATGACTTGTTCGCCCCAGGTGAGCTTGAGGCCGTACTCGTCGGCGAGGACCTGGTAGAGCGACTGCGGCGTGCCACGGCTGAGCAGGCCGGGCACCCTGTTCTCCGGCAGGTGGGTCCGTTCCACCGCCATCGGGATCGAATCGGCGTAACGGAGCCGGGCGAGCCGCACCACCGGCTCCCCCGGGTTGAGCTCCAGCTGGCGGGCCAGCACGGGAGTGGCCTCGATCCGCTCGAAACCGAGCGTGCGCGAGGCCGGAATCATCCCCCGGCGGGTCATGTCCTCGGTGAAGGACGCCAGCCTGATCTGCAGATCCATCTTCGGTTGCGCCACGAACGTGCCGCGGCCCCGGACCCGGTACAGCCGTCCGTCCGCCACCAGCTGGTTGATCGCCTGACGGACGGTCATCCTGGACAGCCCGTACCGCTCGCCGAGGTCGCGTTCGGAGGGGATCGGGGTGTCCGGTTCCAGCTCGGTGTCGATGAGGTTGATCAGGATCTCGCGCAGCTGCTGGTGCTTGGGCACCGGACTGCGGGAGCTGATCTCCATCGGTCGGCCTGTTCCTTCAACAGAAAGTGGCTGCTGTCTGTACGAGTCGGGTGGTGGCTCTATTCCTGTGAACCGCGTCACGCTAGTGTCTGGACCGGACTAGACCACCGAGGACCAGTCCCTGTCAAGGTCCCGGACACCGAACGTACGTCTTGGTTCAGCGCGCGTAACCGACCTGTAGTGGAGCGAATGATGGACAAGGCAGAGGCGATCATCGCCGGGCTCGGCGGAGCCGACAACATCGTGGAGATCGAACCGTGCATCACCCGGCTTCGCACGGTGGTCCGGGACGGCTCGAAGGTCAGCGACTCCGCGCTCAAGGCGGCCGGGGCGCACGGCGTGATGAAGGCGGGCACGGTCGTACAGGTGGTGGTCGGGCCGGAGGCCGACACGCTCTGTATGGACATCGAGGACCTGCTCTGAGAGCCGGACCACACACCGCACTGGAATGGACACCACTACAGTCCTGCTCGTCGGAGCCCCGCTGTCCGGGACCGCGATCGAGCTGCGCGACGTACCGGACCCCGTCTTCGCGCAGGCGATGGTCGGCCCCGGCGCCGCGGTCGACCCCGAGCGCGGGCCGCTGACCGTGGTCTCACCGATCGCCGGAACCCTGGTCAAGCTCAAACCGCACGCCTTCGTGGTCGTGGCGGCCGGCGGTCGCGGCGTGCTGGTGCACCTGGGGATCGACACGGTGAACCTGGACGGCGCCGGCTTCGAGCTGCTGACCGTCGAGGGGGCCGAGGTCGCCGCGGGCTCGCCGGTGGTTCGCTGGAACCCGGCCGAGATCGAGGCGCGCGGGCTCTCCCCGGTCTGCCCGGTGATCGCGCTGGACGCCGAGACCGCGGCGGTCGGCGCGGTCGCGACGGGTCCGATCGAACCCGGGCGCACGCTGTTCCAGTGGGTCGCATGAGCGAACGCTGACTGACCGGCTCACGACTGGAGCGCAGGACACGGCGAACCTGGAGCCTAGCGAGCGCGTGCACACGCAACAGGGCGCATCGTTCAGCGCGGAGTTCTCTAAGGTTGGCCGACTACGCGTAGCATCGCCCCTGTTCCCAGTCGGATAAGAAGCCGAGGAGCCCACATGGCAGAGCGAATCGTCACCGTGGCGTCCCGCGTAGGCCTGCACGCCCGCCCGGCGGCGGTGTTCGTGAAGGCCGCCAGCGCAGCCCCGGTCCCGGTGACCATCGCCAAGGAGGGCAAGGACCCGGTCAGCGCCCGTTCGATCCTGGCCGTGCTCGGCCTCGACGTGCGGCAGGGCGACCAGGTCACCATCGCCGCCGACGGCACTGGCGCGGAGGCGACGCTGGACGAGCTCGAGGCGCTGCTGAGCGCGGATCTCGAAGGATAGACGGCTAAAAGGAGAACAAGGCGGAGGATGGCGGCCATCACAGAACCGCTGCGCGGCCTCGGAGTCGGCAGCGCGGCGGCCACCGGGCCGGTGGCGAGAATGGCCGCGCGGCCGGCGGAACCGTCCGCCACGGCGCGACCGCAAGGCGATCCGGCGCACGAGTCGGCCAGGGCCGCGGCGGCGCTGCGTGAGGTGGCGCGGGAGCTGGCCCGTCGTGCCGCCGTCGCCCGCGACGAGCTCGGCCGCGCCGACGCCGCCGAGATCCTGGAAGCCCAGGTGCTCATGGCCGAGGATCCGTCGCTGCTGGACGGCATCGGCGAGCGCACCGCCGCGGGCCTGACCGCGGAGCGGGCCATATTCGAGACCTTCGCCCAATACCGGGACCTGCTCGCCGAGGCCGGCGGCTACCTGGCGGACCGGGTCAGCGACCTGGACGATCTAGCCGCGCGCGCGATAGCGGTGGCGAGCGGCGTCCCGATGCCTGGAGTACCCGAGCCCGCCGAGCCCTTCGTGCTCGTCGCGCTCGACCTGGCCCCGGCCGACACGGCGCTGCTGGACCTGACCCGGGTGCTGGCGGTGGTCACCCAGGAGGGCGGCCCGACGAGCCACACCGCGATCCTGGCCCGTGCGCGCGGGATTCCGGCGGTGGTCGGCGTCGCCGGGGCGCTGGACCTTGCCGAGGGAACCCCGGTCCTCGTGGACGGCGCCGCCGGCACCGTCACGCCGCATCCTTCGCCGGACCTGATTGCCGCGGCACAGGAGCGGGCCCAGGCGCGAGCTCGCACCGCGCAGGTCACCGGTCCGGGCCGGACGGCTGACGGCGTCCCGATCAGTCTGCTCGCGAACATCGGCGGGCCGGGGGACGTGGCTGACGCGGTCGCGGCAGGGGCGGAAGGCGTCGGGCTGTTCCGCACCGAGTTTCTGTATCTGGGCTCTGTGACGCCGCCTTCGCTGGAAACGCAGGCCCAGGCGTATCGCGCGGTGTTGAACGGCTTTCCCGGCTGCCGCGTGGTGGCGCGCACGCTGGATGCGGGTGCTGACAAGCCGCTGCCTTTCCTCCCGCTTGGCGCGGAGCCGAACCCGGCGCTCGGCGTGCGCGGGCTGCGCGCTTTCCGCGGCGAGCACCAGGCTTTGCTCGACACACAGCTCGCGGCGCTGGCCAAGGCGGCCCAGGACTGTGCGGCCGAGCTGTGGGTGATGGCCCCGATGATCGCCGACGAACATGACGCGGCCTGGTTCGTACAGCGGGCGCGCGAGCACGGCCTGCAGACGGTCGGCGCGATGATCGAGGTTCCCTCGGCGGCCCTGCGCGCCGAACCGCTGCTCTCGGCGGTCGACTTCGTATCGCTGGGCACGAACGACCTGACGCAATACGCACTGGCCGCGGACCGCATGCTCGGCTCGCTCGGCAGTTTGCAGGATCCGTGGCATCCGGCGGTGCTTCGCCTCATCGAGTTGACCGGCCGGGCGGGGGCCGCGTGCGGAAAATCGGTCGGGGTCTGTGGAGAGGCGGCAGCTGATCCGCGGCTGGCGCCGGTCCTGGCCGGGCTCGGCGTCACCTCGCTGTCGATGGCGCCGTCCGCGATCGCGGAGGTGCGCGCCGCGCTCGCCGCGCACACCATGGAGCAGTGCCGCGAGCTGGCCCGCGCCGCCCTGCAATAAGGGCAAGACCGGAAAAGTGCGGGAACACGGACGACGGCGAGAGGCCTGACCACGGCGAAACGCCCCCGCGCTCCGTACGGAGTGCGGGGGCGTTTCGCTTACTGCGGAGGACTACCTCGGGTGCCTGCTCGGTCAGGGCGGACTTAGAAGTCCATGTCCCCGCCGGGCATGCCGCCGCCGGCCGGGGCCGCGGCCTTCTCCGGCTTGTCGGCGATGACGGCCTCGGTGGTCAGGAACAGGCCCGCGATGGACGCGGCGTTCTGCAGCGCGGAGCGAGTCACCTTCGCCGGGTCGATGATGCCGGCCTTGACCAGGTCGACGTACTCACCGGTCGCGGCGTCCAGGCCGAAGCCCGGCTCCAGGTTGCGCACCTTCTCCACCACGACGCCGCCCTCAAGGCCGGCGTTGACCGCGATCTGCTTGAGCGGGGCCTCGACCGCGAGCTTCACGATCCCGGCACCGACCGCCTCGTCGCCGGCCAGGTCCAGCTTCTCGAAGGCCTTGGTCGCGGCCTGCAGCAGGGCCACGCCGCCACCGGCGACGATGCCCTCCTCCACCGCGGCCTTGGCGTTGCGCACCGCGTCCTCGATGCGGTGCTTGCGCTCCTTGAGCTCGACCTCGGTCGCCGCGCCGGCCTTGATGACCGCCACGCCGCCGGCCAGCTTGGCCAGGCGCTCCTGCAGCTTCTCGCGGTCGTAGTCGGAGTCCGACTTCTCGATCTCGCCGCGGATCTGAGCCTTGCGGCCCTCGATCGCGTCGGCGTCGCCGGCGCCGTCCACGATGGTGGTCTCGTCCTTGGTGACGACCACCTTGCGAGCGCGGCCGAGCAGGTCGAGGCCGATCGAGTCGAGCTTGAGGCCGACCTCCTCGGTGACGACCTGGCCGCCGGTGAGGATCGCGATGTCGCCGAGCATGGCCTTGCGCCGGTCGCCGAAGCCCGGGGCCTTGACCGCGACGGACTTGAAGGTGCCGCGGATCTTGTTGACCACCAGGGTGGCCAGGGCCTCGCCCTCGACGTCCTCGGCGATGATCAGCAGCGGCTTGCCGGACTGCATGACCTTCTCCAGGATCGGCAGCAGGTCCTTGACGTTGCCGATCTTCTGGTTGGCGATCAGGATGTAGGGCTCCTCGAGCACCGCCTCCTGCCGCTCCGGGTCGGTGGCGAAGTAGAAGTTGATGTAGCCCTTGTCGAAGCGCATACCCTCGGTGAGCTCGAGCTCGAGGCCGAAGGTGTTGCTCTCCTCGACGGTGATGACGCCTTCCTTGCCGGCCTTGTCCATCGCCTCGGCGATCAGCTCGCCGATCGCGGTGTCGGCCGCGGAGATGGAGGCGGTGGAGGCGATCTGCTCGCGCGTCTCCACGTCCTTGGCCAGCGAGGAGAGCTCCTCGCTGATCCGCTCGACGGCCGCCTCGATGCCGCGCTTGAGCGCGATCGGGTTGGCGCCGGCGGCCACGTTGCGCAGACCCTCGCGTACCAGGGCCTGGGCCAGCACGGTCGCGGTGGTGGTGCCGTCGCCCGCGACGTCGTCGGTCTTCTTGGCGACTTCCTTGACCAGCTCGGCGCCGATCTTCTCGTACGGGTCGTCGAGCTCGATCTCCTTGGCGATGGAGACGCCGTCGTTGGTGATGGTGGGGGCGCCCCACTTCTTCTCCAGCACGACGTTGCGGCCACGCGGACCGAGCGTCACCTTCACGGCGTCCGCGAGCTGGTTCATACCGCGCTCGAGGCCGCGACGGGCCTCCTCATCGAACGCGATGATCTTTGCCATAGGTACTGTCCTCCCACAGAAGGGACGTATCACGTGCCCCACGGGCGCCCGCGACGGCCGGTGCGGTAGGCGCACCTCACCAGTGGAAGCTATCGGTAGCACTCTGGTCCAGAGAGTGCCAGCTCCCATGATTAGCACTCGGGGCTGTTGAGTGCAAGCCGATCCGCGAACGCGGGAAGGACCCTGCGCGAACGGATCCGGCAGGCAAACGGATCCGGCGGGCACCGATCCCGTAGGACCGGCACCCGCCGGATCAATATGTAGCGCTATTCCTGTATTTACAGGTTTGGTTTACTACAGTGCGCGGACCATGTCGGCCTGCGGACCCTTCTGGCCCTGCGAGATCTCGAACTCGACCCGCTGCCCCTCCTCCAGAGTCCGGTACCCGTCCATCTGGATCGCGCTGTAGTGGACGAAGACGTCCGCGCCACCGTCGACCGCGATGAAGCCGTAGCCCTTCTCCGCGTTGAACCACTTGACGGTGCCTTGAGCCATTCCCTAACTCCTTGCTGCCGGCCCTCTCCATCTATCCCGCGGGTGCGGGATTCGGGTCGTTCGTCCCCCCGCCCCCTCCGTCTCGCGTACCGAGCCAGGGCCGGTGATGACTGCTGTGTTCTACTCGCACCGCGCCTAAGGCAGCCTTCGACCACCTTTCGGACACGGCCTCGCTGAACTGTGCGACCGGCGCTGAGAGTATCCTCAACCGCCCCGGACGCAACAGGTCATTGGGACGATAACTCGCAGCACTACTGCGTTTTCGCGCCATGACAAACCATGGCGAATCCCGGCGAAGCGGGCGGCCGATCATGAAACCGTAATCGGACGGTTACTGATCATCTCAGCCGGTGGACGCTAACGTAAGGAGCGCAACGGCTGACTGAGCGTCATCCGTGAGGGTGTAAAACGCCTTTCCCGGGCGCCGCGCAACCGAACATGGCTGCGCATGGAGTTGTGCTTCGACAACGATGTCAGCGGCAGCGTAACAGTCGCGCGGCGCCGGGCTGGACCGGGGGTCGGTCAGCGACAGCCGCCCGCGACGGCCGGGATGATGGAGATCGCGGCGCCGTCCTTGGTCTCGGTGGCGAGGCCCTCGGCGAAACGGACGTCATCGTCGTTCACGTACACGTTCACGAAACGGCGCAGCTTGCCGGAGTCGTCGAGCACGCGCGCCCGGATACCGGGGTACGAGTTCTCCAGCGCGTCGATGACCTCTGCGAGGTTCGAGCCCTCTGCGGCCACCTCGGCCGCGCCGCCGGTGTAGCTGCGCAGGATGGTCGGGATGCGGACGGTGACTGCCATGGCGGCGGGCTCCTTCTCGGTGCGCTGATGCGGTGTGGCTCGGTAACGGATCGCTCGGGGTGCGGTGTCGCTGGGACAGCCGGGAAAGCCGGCAGGTGGCGCGCTGCTCCGTCGCGCTACAGGCCGGCGGCGCGGAAGGCGGCCAGCGAGGGCTTGATCGTCGCGGTGACTCCGGTGTCGGCGACCGCGTCGAGGGTCTTGAGCCCGTCGCCGGAGTTGATCACGACGGTCTGCGCGTCGGGGTCGAGCACGCCGTTCTCCACGAGCTTACGCAGCACGCCGACGGTAACCCCACCCGCGGTCTCGGTGAAGATGCCCTCGGTGCGGGCGAGCAGCTTGATGGCCGAGACGATCTGCGCGTCGTTCACGTCCTCGATGGAGCCGCCGGTACGCCGGGCGATGTCGAGCACGTAAGGACCGTCCGCCGGGTTGCCGATCGCCAGCGACTTGGCGATGGTGTCGGGCCGCACCGGCTTGACCACGTCGTGCCCCGCCTTGAACGCGGCCGAGACCGGGGAGCAGCCCTCCGCCTGGGCGCCGAAGATCCGGTACGGCCGGTCCTCGACCAGGCCGAGCGCGATCAGCTCCTTGAAGCCCTTGTCGATCTTGGTCAGCTGGGAGCCCGAGGCGATCGGGATGACGATCTGCTCCGGCAGCTTCCAGCCGAGCTGTTCGGCGATCTCGTAGGAGAGCGTCTTGGAGCCCTCGGCGTAGTAGGGCCGCAGGTTGACGTTGACGAAGCCCCAGCCCTCCCCGGCGTCGTCCCCGATCAGCTCCGAGCAGAACCGGTTGACCTCGTCATACGTTCCGTCAATGGCGACCAGTCGGCCGCCGTAGACCGCGGCCATGACGACCTTGCCGGTCTCGAGGCCGGCCGGGATGAACACGCAGGAGTCCAGGCCCGCGCGCGCGGCGGCCGCACCCACGGCCCCGGCCAGGTTGCCGGTCGAGGAACAGGAGAGGGTCGTGAAACCGAAGGAGCGGGCGGCCTCGAGCGCGATCGCGACGACGCGGTCCTTGAAGGAGTGCGTCGGGTTGCCGGAGTCGTCCTTCACGTGCAGGGAGCGAATGCCCAGCTCGCGGGCCAGGTTCCGGGCGTTCACCAGGCGCGTGGAGCCGGGGTTGAGGTTCGGGCGCGAGGCGACGTCGGCCGGGACCGGCAGCAGCGGCGCGTACCGCCAGATCGAGTTGGGGCCGCGCTCGATGTCCGCGCGGGTCACGGTGCCGAAGTCGTACGCGACCTCGAGCGGGCCGAAACAGGATTCGCATACGTACCGGGGGCCGAGCTCGACCCGTTCGCCGCACTCGCGGCAGGAAAGCGCTACCGCGCGGCCGAAGGCGGCGGACTCGGTGCGGGCCGGGAGCGTGGGTGTGATCGTCATGGCGAGGCCTCTCTCCTCATCTTCCCCGTCGGCTTTCGACGGGCCGGACTTGGCACCTACTTCCGGGCGGGCCTCGCGTCGCGAAGTCACCCGAGTGGTTGCCGGAGCTTCACAGGGCCGTTCCCTCAGCTCCTCTGGATGAGCAATGCATATGAAGTTGTGTGCGGTACGGGGTACCGCATTCCTATGACCCTTATGGTTCGCCTCGAACTCTACCGGACGGGCGCGATTCCACCACCTCCGTTTCACCTGTTGGGCATATGGTCCGACAGACTGGCGCCGTGGGTAGGTAGGGACGATAGGCAGGGACGAAGCGCAGCGGGTTGACCGAGTAGAGCCGGCGAACCGAGACAGCGAGCGGATGGAGCGGTGGCGGACACAGTGGACGACACAGTGGACGAGCTCGATCCGGCGCGCGAGTGGCTTTCCCGGCGCACCTCGCACGAGTCCGACTGGCCGCTGGCGAGCCTGCTCGCGCTGAAGGCCGGCAGCGGCGCCACGGTCAGCGTGGTGCTCCCCGCGCTCAACGAGCAGGACACGGTCGGCCCGATCGTCGCGGCGATCGTCGCCGACCTGGGCCGCCCGGGGCTGGTGGACGAGGTGGTCGTGGTCGACTCCGGCTCGACCGACCGCACCGCCGCCGTGGCCGCTTCGGCCGGCGCCCGGGTCGTGCACCGCGAGGACGTGCTCACCTGCACCCCGACGCTGCCCGGCAAGGGCGAGGTGCTGTGGCGCTCGCTGGCCGCGACCACCGGGGACCTGATCTGCTTCGTCGACGCCGATCTGGAGCAGTTCTCCTCGGCGGTGGTGCGCGGCGTGCTCGGCCCACTGCTCGCCGATCCGCGGATCCTGCTGGTCAAGGCGGCCTACGAGCGGCCGCTCGCGGACGGCACGACCGTGCACCCGGCGGGCGGCGGCCGGGTGACCGAGCTGGTGGCGCGGCCCCTGCTCAACCTGTACTGGCCGGAGCTTGCCGGGTTCGTCCAGCCGCTCGGCGGCGAGTACGCGGGCCGCAGGGACCTGCTGGAGTCGCTGCCGTTCCCGTGCGGCTACGGCGTCGAGTTCGCGCTGCTGGTCGACACCTACGCGGCGCACGGCTTGGACGCGCTAGCCCAGGTGGACGCCGGCATCCGCCATCACAGGCACCAGGACGAGCAGGCTTTGGGCCGGATGGCGGCGGAGATCCTGCAGGTGGCGCAGGCCCGCCTGGGCGGACCCGAGGCGGTGTCGACGAAGCTGACCCAGTTCGTCAGGGCGCCCGGCGGTTTCGTGCCGACGACTCGGGATATCGCCGTTCCGGAGCGGCCGCCGCTGAAGACGGCGGCGCTCGCGTGGACCGGCCAAGGGGCGCCGGAGGACCGCTGATCGAGACGAGTTGGCCCGGATGGTGATTAATCGGGGCCGGGCCTGGAAACGACGGACACCGTGTTCGGATCTGGCAGCACTGACAGCAACCATGGCGACGACGGCACCGGAAAGCCCGCGGACTCGGAGTACTCCGAGTCCGGCAAGGCCTCCGTCCTGGTCGCGTCGAACCGTGGACCGGTCTCCTTCTCCCTGGCCGAGAACGGCGAGCTAAGCGCCAAGCGCGGCGGCGGCGGGCTGGTTTCCGGCCTCTCCTCGGTCGCGGCGGACGGCGAGGCGGACCAGGTGTGGGTGTGCGCCGCGCTCTCGGAGGGCGACCGCGCGGCCGTGCGCCGCTCGCCCGGCGGGCGGCTGGATCGGATCGGCCTGATCGACTCGGCCTCGCCGGTGCGGATGCTCGACATCGATGCCGGCACGCTGCATCGGGCATACAACGCGGTCGCCAACTCGACGCTGTGGTTCATCCACCACATGCTCTACGCGACGCCGGTCAGCCCCAGCTTCGACGACGGCTTCGAGCGCGAGTGGGAGTCCTACGTCGCGTACAACCGGGCGTTCGCCGAGGCGCTGGCCGAGGAGGCCGCCCCGCAGGCCCGCGTACTCGTGCAGGACTACCACCTGGCGCTGGTCCCGAAGATGCTGCGCGACCTGCGGCCGGATCTTCATATCGGGCACTTCTCGCACACGCCGTGGGCGCCGCCGGACTACTTCCGGATCCTGCCCGACCAGATAGCGACGGCCGTGCTCGACGGCATGCTCGGCGCGGACCAGCTCGGCTTCCTCACGGAACGTTGGGCGCTGGCGTTCATGGACTGCTGCGAGCGGTTCGGCGCGCAAGCCGACCGCGCGCGGATGACGGTGACCGCACCGCGCCGGGATGTCCCGACCCGGATCGGCGTGTACAGCCTCGGCGTGGACGCGGAGTTCATCGTCGAGCGGGCGAGCCGCGCGGACGTAGCGGGAAGGCTCGCGGTGCTGCGCGAGTCAGTCGGCGACCGGCAGGTGATCGTGCGAGTCGACCGCACTGAGCTGTCGAAGAACATAGTGCGCGGCCTTGAGGCATACGCGGATCTGTTGCGTCGTCACCCCGAATGGCGCGGCCGAGTGGTTCACGTCGCGTTCGCCTACCCGAGCCGGCACGACCTGCCCGAGTACCGGGAGTACACCGCCGCGGTGCTGCGGACCGCGAAGCGGATCGAGGACGAGTTCGGCACGCCGGACTGGGAGCCGCTGATCCTGCACGTCGAGGACGACTTCGCGCGATCGCTTGCGGCGTACCGGCTGGCGGATGTGGCCGTGGTCAACCCGATCCGTGACGGGATGAACCTGGTGGCGAAGGAGATCCCGATCGTCGCCGCGGCGACCGGAGGGGCCTGCGGTCTCGTGCTGTCGCGGGAGGCCGGCGCGTTCGCCGAACTCGCCGAGGACGCACTGGTGGTGAACCCGTACGACGTCACCGGCACCGCCGAGGCGCTGCACGCAGCGCTCTCGATGGACCGCGAGGAGCGGCGCAGGCGGTGCGAGCGGCTGGCGGCGGCCGGCGCGGCGCTGCCGCCACAGCGGTGGTTCGCCCGTCAGCTGGCCGACCTGTCGCGCAGCGTCGAGGATCGGTAGCGGGGTTTTGGCCTAGCGGCGCTATCCATAGCGGCACCGAATCTTAGTGCGGCGTTCATTGGAATACTGTGGCCCGCTGTGCCCCAACCCTGTCCCCGCGTCGAACGGATGCCGCAACGTCCATGGCCGAATTGATCTTCTTCTCCGGGACGATGGACTGCGGCAAGTCGACGCTGGCGCTGCAAATGGACCACAACCGGTCCGCACGCGGCCGCCGCGGCCTGGTCTTCACCCGGGACGACCGGGCCGGGCACGGCGTGCTCTCCAGCAGGCTCGGGCTCTCCACGGCCGCGGTGGAGGCGACCGAGGACACGGACCTGTACTCGTTCACGGCGGCCGCGCTGGCCGCCGATCCCGAGATCGACTACGTCATCTGCGACGAAGCCCAGTTCCTGAGCGCGCATCAGGTCGAGCAGCTGGCCGAGATCGTGGACGAACTCGGCGTCGACGTATTCGCGTTCGGCATCGCCACCGACTTCCGCACCCGGCTCTTCCCGGGCTCGCAGCGGCTCATCGAGCTGGCCGACGAGATCCGGGTCATGCAGGTGGAGACGCTGTGCTGGTGCGGCGCGCGGGCGACCCACAACGCGCGCACGGTCGGCGGCGAGATGGTCGTCGAGGGCGAACAGGTGGTGGTCGGCGACGTCACCCCGGACCGGGAAGTGGCCTACACGGTGCTGTGCCGCCGTCACCACCGCGCCCGCCAAGCTCAGGGAGTGCCGGCACCGGCCGTTGCCAGCGCCTAAGCGGGCACGGCAGACGGCTTCGAGCGCAACGGCCCTCGCGAGCACGCTCGACCGCTCCGGCGGGGCGTCGCGGCACGCGGTTGACGGAGCTGGATAGGACCGCGCTAACGGCTCATGCTGACGCTTCCGGTTCGGGCGGAGCGGGCCCGCTGCCGGGCGGCGCGCTGCCGACGTAGCCGCTTGACCAGCATCGGCTCGAACTCCTGCGCCTCCGGGCGGTCGAGCAGCGCGTTGAGCACCTGGTAGTAACGGGTCGCGGACATCTCGAAGCGGTCCCGGATCGCCTGTTCCTTTGCCCCGCTGTACTTCCAGTACTGCTTCTCGAAGGTCAACACCGCCCGGTCGCGCTCGGACAGCGGCCGAGTCTGCGGTTGCGCGGATTCCGTATCTGGCGGAGCGTCAGTGACCTCGGTCACAACTTCGAGCTCGGCCGGCTCCTGCCGCTGCTCCGGGAAACCCCGCTCTGACGTGGCCTCAGACGGGTTCGGGAGGAAGGTTTCCGGCGGCTGCGGGTGCTCCGAGCCCACGTCAGCCGACACGGCGTCGGACACACGTTCGCGCAGCGTTCGCGACGTCATCTGATTACTCCTCAGCTGCGGTGCACGCCCCCTGCCCTTTTTCACATCGTAAGCGCCACCGCTGACAAGTCGAGGCCTGCCGAACGAGTGAAGACCGCGAAGCGGCGGAGTAGAGCTGCCCGGCGTTCCCGCGCCAGCACGGCCTGCGAACGCCTCTGGCCCGGTCGGAGCCCCGTAGCGTAAGGTATTGCCGCTAAGGTCTATACCAATCCGGATCGAGCGGCCACTGCGGCCCGCCCGGTTCACCTCGACGCAAGGTAGTCCCGATGCCAGTACTACGCCACGCCCGCCTCGTCCTGCCCGACGGTGTCGTCGAGAACGGCTGGCTGTGCACCGAAGGCGAGCGCATATCCGCCCTCGGCGGTCCCGCGCAGCTGCCGCCGCCCGGCCCCGACGGCACGCAGCACGACCTGTCCGGCCACTACGTCGTGCCCGGCTTCGTGGACATGCACGTACACGGCGGGGGCGGCGGCGCCTTCTCCTCCGGCCGGATCGACGAGGCGCGCAACGCGGTCGCCTTCCACCTGAGCCACGGCACCACCACGATCATGGCCTCCACGGTCACCGGGGCGCTGCCGGATCTGGAGCGCTACGTCGCGGAGCTGGCCGAACTGGTCGAGGACGACGTGCTGGCCGGCATCCACCTCGAAGGGCCGTTCATCGCCCGCTCCCGGTGCGGCGCGCACGACCCGAACCTGCTGCTCGACCCGGATCCCGAGGCGGTCAAGCGCCTGGTCAAGGCCGGGCGCGGCGCGGTGAGGATGGTGACCTTGGCCCCGGAGCTCGAGCACGGGCTCGAAGCGACCGGCCTGCTGGCCGACTCCGGCGTGATCGCCGCCATCGGCCACACCGACGCCACCTACGCCGAGGCCAATCTCGCCATCGCCCGCGGCGCCCGGGTCGCCACGCACGTCTTCAACGCGATGCGGCCGGTGCACCACCGCGAGCCCGGCCCGGTTACCGCGGCGCTGGAGCAGGAGGAAGTCTTCGTCGAGGTGGTCAACGACGGCATGCACGTGCACCCGTCCGTGGTCCACCTCGTCTTCTCGGCGGCCGGAGCGCACCGCGTCGCGCTGATCACCGACGCGATGGAGGCCGCGGGCGCCGCCGACGGCAAGTACCCGCTCGGGCCGCTCACGGTCGAGGTGAGCGATGGGGCAGTACGCGTCGCCGGGACCGACACGCTCGCCGGCTCCACGCTCACCATGGACAACGCGCTGCGCAACACCGTGCTCAGCGTCGGCGTTCCGATCGAGCAGGCCGCCGTCTCGGCCGCCCTCACCCCGGCCCGGGCCCTCGGCGTCGACGATCAGGTCGGCAGCCTGGAGATCGGAAAGTACGCCGACCTCGTGGTGCTCAACGAGGATCTGCGCGTGGTCGCGGTCATGCGCCGCGGACGCTGGGTGCACGGCATGGGAGTGACGGCTTACGCTCCGGCGGTCACCCTTTAGCAGGCGTAGCTTTGTCGACTTTCCACCCGAATGGATGACTAAAAGGCCATCGCACCCATTTGTCGGTTTTAGGAATGTAGTCCGGTTGAGAGAATCCGGATGAACGTGCCAACCATTTTCAACTGGCCGCGGTCCCGCGGGACCCGGCCGGAGGCGCGCTCACCAGTTCGGTCCGGCGGTTCCAACCGACAACACAGGGAGCGACGATGGTTCTCTCCGTCTCCGGTGTACTGCTGCTCGGGATCATCACCTTCATCCTGTTCCGCAAGGACGGGCTGAAGGTCTCACACATGATCGTGTGCATGCTCTTCGGCTTCTATCTGGCCTCGACCTCGATCGCCAGCTCGATCAAGAACAGCGCCGACTCGGTCGCGGGGTTCATCAGCGGGTTGCACTTCTAGCGGCGGGCCGGGACCAGCGCCGTGACAGGGCCGTCGAAATGAGGGGCCGCTGAGATGACCCAGGCCGCCCGCACCGCGGACTCGATGTGGACCCGGCTCGGCCGGATGGTCGCCGAGTCGGCGCCCGTCGTCTGGTTCAACGACTCGGTGCTGCATCATCCGCACATCACCCGCGGACGCGGTATGGCGCAGGACGGCTGGTCACGCGTCCTGGACGTCTGCTATCCGCTGATCGTGTTGCTGCGCGGCACCCGGCGCGGCGCGGCGCAGCTCGGCGCGTGGTGGAAGGACGCGCCGAAGGACAAGCGCCGGCTGCAGACGGTGATCGTGCTGGTCTGCCTGATCGGGATCGGGCTGCTCAGGTTCGGGCCGCTGCTGCTGATCCTCGCCTTCCTCGGCGCGGCGGCCTGGCTCGGCCGGGACACCTCGCGCAAGGGCGCGGACCCCGAGTCCCCCGAGCACGTCGGCCGGCTCCAGGCGATCTACAACGGCCTGGTGCCGTACCTGCAGAACGGCGACGACCCGGACCAGCACTTCAAGCCGGGCGGCGGCTACCGGGACGCGTTCACCGCCTGGGAGTTCGACGAGCAGGACCGGCTCATCCGGCTGCGCATGGACTACTCGGAGTACTTCCGGGACGGCGAGGCGGACAGCCGGGCGAAGGTCGAGCGGGCGCTGGAAGGCAAGATCGGCCACGCGAACGAGTACCTGTACGCCTGGGACGAGGAGGGCAACCACCTCGACGTGCGGATCCTGCCGCCGCTGCCGGACGGCATCGCGGCGCAGCCGTGGCCGGTCGCGGACATCGAGTTCGTGCTCGGGGTGACCGATCCGGGCTCGGCGGGCCGGCTGATCCCGATGCTGGTGGCCGACCCCGAGGCCGCCGAGGACACGCTGACGCCGCAGGCCGCCGCGCGCGAGGAGGTGCCGCCCGGCTTCCGGGTCGCGCAACTGGCGCCGGTGATCTGGCGGCTCGGCACGCCGAACGCGAACCCGCACCTGCTGCTGA
>Ga0209810_1003362_pt1 | contig 16943 bp, 35 predicted proteins | sample Coa_R1_7_FD_187159 | JGI IMG/M metagenome (GOLD analysis project Ga0209810, IMG submission 187159) | Surface soil microbial communities from Centralia Pennsylvania, which are recovering from an underground coalmine fire - Coalmine... | ecosystem: Environmental > Terrestrial > Soil > Unclassified...
CGGCAAGGGTGCGGTGGCTGGGGCGGGAGGATTCGAACCCCCGATTACCTGATCCAGAGTCAGGCGCCTTACCAGCTTGGCCACGCCCCAGCATCGTCGATCTTGGGAGCGGCACCAGACATCACCAAGGTGCCGATCCCAGGCAGGTTAGGGGGCCCGAAGCCCGGCCCTCAGTGTAACAGGAGAGGCCATGAACGCATGTGAGACGGACGACCGGATCAGGATCAGGATCTTCTGCCACGACGCGATGGGGCCGGCGGTCGAGCTCGCCTGCGGTGACCTGAGCATCGCGCTGTCACCGCCCCTGGCCGTGCAGCTGGGCAGGACCCTGATCGACCTGGGCTGGGCGACGGGCGCGGGCGGCCTGCTGTGGGCCGGCGCCCACGACGAGGAGCTGGGCACGATCAAGCTGGGCCAACTCGCTCGGGGCCTGCCGCAGGCGCTGTTCAACGCGATGGCCGACTGCGCCGTCGCCCCTCGAGTTCAGGAGGCAGCGGAATCGTGATGCCCTTCGGCGGTCACTGGCAGATCCGCACCATCTGGCTGCGCCAGGATTGGGTGACCCCCGACGGGGCGGTCGTATCGCTGAGTCTCCCAGAAGGCACGATCCTGCTCCGCTGCGAGCGGGGCGGCCTGGAGGCGCCAGTGGTCGAGCTCCTGGTGGCGATCCCGCAGGAGCCGGAGGAGGAGATCTTGTGAGATTCGGGGTCGAGCAGGAGCAGATCCGGCTCGCCGTGCAGGCGGCGAAGCAGATCCGCCGGGAGTGGCTCCCGATCCCTCAGCTCGTCGAGGCGCTGCTCCCCCAGACCCGGCCCGAAGCCGCCCAACGGCTCCTCTGGGAGCTGCTCCAGGTCGCACGGACGGCCCAGGAGCGGGAGATCGGCGAGGCGGTCGAGGAGGCCTATCGGTGCCGGCTCTGCTTGGTCTGCGGCGCCGATGACCTCCTCGTCCTCACCCTTCGGCAGGGCGACAGGATCCTCGCGTGCGCCTGTCAATGTCAGGCGTGCGGCGCCCAATACGGGGACGAGCAGCTGCGATCTAGACTCTGACCCAATCAGGACGAAGCTGGGCGCCGGCTGGCACCCGACGCCCAGCACACTCGACACAGAGCAGTCACAGATTACGCGAGCCGCGGGTCTGTGATCGTCGTGTGTGCTGATGGGTGCCCGCGCCCGAAGGAGCATCCATGGCACAACCCAAACATCCGATCGATCTCCGGGCCTTGGATCACGCGCTCGCGATCCGGGGCTGGACCAAGAGTGATCTCGCCCAGCACGCTGGGCTCAGCCGGGACACGGTGGCCACGATCTGGACCACGGGCACCGCGACCGTGCGCGTGCTGCGTGCGATCGCGACCGCCCTCGAGGCGGCTGAGCCCGATCAGACGTTGGCTGCCCTGGCTCGTCGGGCGAGCTGATGGGTCGACGTCCGGCGTCCGAGGATCTCCACCTCCAGGACCCGGAGGCCGAGGCCCAGGTCCTGGGCGCGTGCCTCGTCGACCCGAATCAGATCGAGCCCGTCGCGGACCTGATCCAGGACGGCGACTGGTCACGTGAGTCCCACGCCCAGATCTGGGCCGCGCTCCAGGCGGTGCGCGGCCGCGGTGAGCCGGTCGACCTGATCCTCGTCGCCGCCGAGCTGGAGCGGCGTGGGGTGCTCGAGCAGGTGGGCGGCCGGAGCCGCCTGGCGGAGTTGGAGGAGCAGGTGCCGGTGGCGACGGTCGCGATCTGGTGGGCGCGCCGAGTGGCGGCGCTCGGTGCCCGCCGGCGCCAGATCGCGGAGCTGCTCCGCCAGCTCGAGGAGGCACGCACCAGCCCGCTCGAGCCCGAGGCCCAGGGGCCTCCGCCCTGGGTGCTGCTCTCCCAAGTCGAGCCCGAGGTGGTCAGCTGGCTCTGGCGACGCCGCTTGCCGCTGGGCAAGCTGACGGTGCTCGACGGCGATCCCGGCTTGGGCAAGTCCTGCCTGACGATGGACTTGGCGGCCCGGGTCACCCGGGGGCGGGAGATGCCCGACGGCAGCCCGGGGCTGGGCCAGCCGGCGGGGGTGGTGGTGCTGGCCGCCGAGGACGGGATCGCCGATACCGTGCTGCCCCGCCTGGTCGCCGCCGGGGGCGACCCGGAGCGGGTGCTGGCGCTGACCACCGTCGGCAGCGGGGAGGAGGAGCGCGACCTGCAGCTGCCCGACGACCTGCCTCACCTAGAGCGGGCGATCGGCGAGGTGGGCGCTCGGCTGCTCATCGTCGATCCACTCCCCGCCTATCTGGCGCCCAACTTGTCGGCCAACAACGAGCAGGACGTGCGCCGGGTGCTGCGGCGGCTGGGCCGGCTGGCCGAGCGCACGGGGGTGGCGGTCCTGATCGTCCGCCATCTCAACAAGGCGGCCGGGCTCTCCGCCCTCCACCGAGGGTCGGGCTCGATGGGGATCGTCGGGGCCACGCGCAGCGGGCTCGTGGTCGGTCGCGACCCTGACGATCCGGAGCGCCGTGTGCTGGCCGCGACCAAATCCAACCTCTCGGCCGACCCGGACGCGCTGGCCTGGCGCCTGGTCTCGACCTATGACCCCGCCGGTCAGGTCGAGGGGGTGCCTCGGGTGGAGTGGCTCGGGCAGGCCAACCGGACCGCCGACGAGCTGGTCGGGGCGCTCGCCGGTGGCAACCCTGCAGAGCCCCGGCAGCTCCGGGAGGAGGTGAAGGCTGCACTCCTTGCGGCCTTGCAGGACGGCCCCAAGCCTGCAAACCAGCTGTTGACGGACTTGCGAGAGTTGACCGGGGCCTCCGAGCGCACGATCCGCTCGGTCAAATCGGAGATCGGCGTCCTGAGCCGCGTCGCCGAGGGGGCAAGAGGTCCCAACCGCTGGCTGTGGCGGCTGCCCGACGAGCCCAACCCTGCACAGGCTGCAAACGTGGAAGACGGCAATCGGTGCAGAGATGACGAAAAAGGTGCCGGGGGGGGATGCATTGTCACCTTGACATCCATGCAGCCTTGCCCGCACTGCGGGGGCGATCCCGCCCCCGCTGTCCCCGACGGTTGGTGGTGCCCCCAGTGCTTGCACCGCTGGGGGCAACAGGAGGATGTGTCATGACCGATCTGCCCCTGCCCTCGTCACCGCCCCAGCACCGCTGGGCGCTGGGCTGGTGTCGCTGCGGGGCGCAGTTCGAGCGCCCCCAGGAGGGCCAGGACCACGTGGCGATGACTGGACACACGGTGGTTTGGGAGGAGCACGTGGTGTGGTGCCAGACCATGGCCGGACCACCCCGCCTGACGCTGTCGGGGACGGTGTTCCCGAGCGAGCACACGCTCGAGGTCGTGCGGACCCTGACCTCGGGCGCTAAGTCGGAGGCGACATCATGAAGGTGCCACCTGGCGTCCGACCCTGCTCGCGCTGCGAGCTCCTCACTCCGATCGATCCCTGCCAGTGGTGCCGGCAGGAGCTCGCCGGTCAGAGGTTCGGGATCCCGGATTCCAGCGAGTGGCTGTCGGCCCTGATCAGCGGCCTGAGCCGCGTCACACGGACGGCCTTGATGTCCACCTCAGAAGAGGAGGTGTCCTGACCAAGAGGTTGCCGGCTCGGATCGCTCCGAGCCGGCAACACTCAACCCTGAAGGAAACTGCAGAGACGGCGCCACCACGGATCTTGCCGGGTTGGCGTGAACTCCTGAGTCGCGGTCATCATCCGCCGACCCGCTCGCCAGCGGGCCAACCGGCAACGACCGCTGCAGACCTGAGCGTCTCGGCGACCACGAAAGGGACGACCACACCAGGCGCAGATGTGTTTCACCGGATCTTCACTAGGATGCGAGATCCGATCCGTTTCGTGCTCGCCCCCCGCACGCGCGAGGACCCATAGAAATTTTCGATCGATCCATAGAAGACTTCTATAATGCGGGCACATGGCGGAAGGAGACGAGAAGCAGCAGCCACGACCGCGAGGTCGGCCTCCGCGCCAGCCGAAAGGCTCGACCGTGCCACCGCCAGAGCCACCCAAGGCCGGCCCACGCGATCTGGGCGCCGTGGCCAGGCCGCTGGGCTATGCCGAGGCTCGCCAGTCCCTCCACTCCCTGTTCGTTGGCCTCGCCAAGCTCTGCCGCTCCAAGGTCGAGTGGCAGGACTCGGACTTCGATGCGGCCGGGGATGCCTTCGCCCAGCTGGCGAACGGTCTCGTCCCGGGCCTGAGGATCGCGCTGCGCCTGGTCGCCCCGATCGTGCTGCTCGGAGCCCTGGCCCAGCTGACTGGCCAGCTGCTGGAGGGCACCGAGTGGTGGCCTGCGTGGCGTGAGCGCCGGCGCCAGCGCCAGGCCGAACGCGCACAGACGCGCGCACAGGCGGAGCAGGGGCGCGCCGCCGCGGCCACATCGGAGGCCGCCCCTGCTCCGCCTGAGACGGTGACGGCGCCGCCGAACGATCTCGACGGCGCCCAAACTCAGCCACCCCCGCCGCTGCCCCGCCGCGGCCCCGCCCTGGTGCACCTCCGATGATCGTCATGGAGCCCGAGCCGGCGCCCCAGCCGGAGCCGGACGTTGGCACCGCCGCCCTGGCCGGTGCGGCCAAGGTCGAGGCCGAGCACGCCAGCGAGCGGGCCGAGGAGGCGACCCGGCAGGCGAACGAGGTCCGGGACCTGCTCGAGGGGATCAGCGCCACCCTCAACGGCCTCCACGACCGGCTCGAGCGGTTGGAGCACCAGGTTGCCAGCCTGCGGGAGGCGACCCCCGAGCCGGAGCCCGAGCTGGTCGAAACCGTTGTCCTGCCCGCACCGGAGCCGGAGCCGACCAACGAGGACGAGCATGAGCCGCCGCCGCCGTCGCGCGACCGGGTCGCCCACCTCCTCTGGTGAGCCGTGTTCAGCTTCCCCGTCCCCGGACGAGCTGGCCCAACTCCTCGCCGGAGCCTGGCGAAGCCTCGCGTGGCTGCTGCGCAGCTCCAGCGCGCCGCCCACCTCCGAGTTCCGGCCGCTCTCCCAGGCGCTCTTGGACCTGGCCGGCCGGCATCCCTCCTTGCTCGCGTGCCTGCCCTGGCTCCGGGCCCTGGCGGCGTTCTCCCGACTGCTGCGACCGCGCTCCGGCGCGCCCTCGGGCGGTTGAGCCTGGGATCGAGGTGAGGTGCGTGCAGCCGTCCTTCGTCCTCCCAGGGTCGACGAGCGGCTGTTGCTGTTGGGCTCGACCGGATCGGGCAAGACCGAGGCTGCCCGAGCCCTGCTCGCCAGCGGCAACTATCACCACTGGGTGGCGATCGACTGGAAGGGAGATTTCGACCCTCCGGTCGACTGCGTGCTCACCCGGGAGCCGCCCTGGGAGCACAGTCGCGCCTGGCAGCAAGAGCGCGTCCTCTACCGGCCCCGGGCCGCTGGCGATCGCGAGCCGAGGGCCTTGGATCGGGTCCTGCGCTGGATCTTCGACCGCCAGCAGGACGAGTTCGACTGGCGGCGGCGGCGGCCGCGCACGCCACGAGTCCTGTACCTCGACGAGGCGTTCCACGTGGCGCGCCGAGGTCAGACCGCGGCCCTCTCCGATCTCGCCACCGCCGGTCGGGCGCTCGGCCTGGGGCTCTGGGTGGGGAGTCAGCGGCCCCGCTGGATCCCGGTCGAGGTCCGCAGCGAGGCCTCTCGCTGGCTCGTCTTCTACCTCACCTACCGCGAGGACCAGCTCGAGGTGACGCGCTACACCGCCGGCCAGCTCACGGTCGACCAGCTCCAGAGGGGCTGGCGCAACCACTCGTTCTGGGAGCTCTCACGAGCCGTCGGTCGCGACGGCTTCCTCCGGGTCCACGTGCGCCATTTCCCCCCGATCAGAATCCCGCCCCATCAGCAGGAGGTGTGATGGCAGTCGTCGCAATCCGCAGCAACTCTCAGCCGGCCGGGGGCACCACCACCACCCAGCCGGTGACTCCGGCGGTCACGCCGGCCGCGATCGCGGATCTGGTCGAGCAGCTGACGCCGACGATCGCGAAGTTCCGAGCGGCCTCGACGCCGCAGATGGTGACCCTGGACCAGGCCTCGATCGGGCTCGGCGTCGCCGGCCTCGGTCCCAGCAAGTCGGTGCAGATCGCCCAGGTTGGTCTGGGCGTGAGGATCGTGAGCGAGCACTCGGTCACGATCACGCTCAACAACACCGCCGCCAGCGCGGTGACGGTCAACGTGTCGCCGCTGTTTCCCTACGACCTGATCGCGAACACGAATGTGCAGATCAACGGCGGCGCGACCGTCTACTCGGCCAGCGGGATCGCCGGCCTGGTCGTGGCGCTGCGCAACCGAAAGGGCACCTTCAACTTCAACACCCTAGGCGGCTTCGGGCCGGCGCTCTCTCCCGCCCTGGTCCGCGTCTCCGTCTCCGGGACCAGCGTCACGACCACCAACGCGACCGCGCCCACCTTCAGCGGCCTGGCCTCGATCTCGATCCCGGCCAGCACCACCGCCACCGTCACCGCGACTTTCTACACGTTCGAAAAATTGGCGCTCGACCGCGAGTCTCTGCTCGGCCTGCTCCCGTTGCAGAACTCGCAGACTTTCGCCGTGATCGCGCGGACGCTGGTGAGCGCAATCGGGGGCAACAACCCCACCTACCCGTTCTACGCCAGCGGTGGCTGGCCATCGACGCTGACCACGACCGTGCAGGACGTGATCAGCTCCAACTACGAGTTCTGGTCGATCCCCCCCGATCCGGGCCTCTACCAGGAGATGGTCACCAACTCCTATCAGGTCCAGGAGGCCACCAGCCTGCAGGCCAACGCCACCGGGCCGGGCGCGCTCGTCTATCCGTTGCCGACCAACGCCTACCACTTGGCGGCACACCTCTGGCTCTTCGACGCCAACGGCAACCCGCTGCCCGCGACCGCGCTCTCCAAGATTGTGCTGCAGTACAACGCGGGGTCCGTCGTGCCCGTGACGATCTTCCAGGGCCGTCACCGAGCGGCCCAGTTCTTGGACTACGCCGACGACCGACAGGCGTTCGCGGGGTATCGCTTCTGGGACGGTGAGGACACGACGGAGGACATCACCGACACGGACCAGGCCGGCTGGATCGACACCTATGCCGCGGCGACCCCGCAGCTCGTGGCCGACGTGGGCGTCGGGATCGCCACCCCGGTGGTCTACTCGGTCACGCGTGAGAGTGTGGTCGCCGGCAGCGTGCAGGTGGTGGGAGGCTGACAGTGTACGGGAGACCTGCAACCGTCGCTGGATCGTCGCCACAGATCGCCAGCGTGCCGACCCAGTCGGCGCAGTCGACTCCGCGCAGCTCCGGGCCGGTCCAGAGCGTGCCTTGGGTGCTCGTCGGGCTGGTCGTGCTCTTCTTCGTCTGGGCGATGGTGGAGCACCACCACGCGCGTCTGCGCGACGAGCTCAAGCCGCAGGCGATCGCGATCAACCTGCGCAACCTGGCTGTGATCATGCTCCCGGTCGTGATCGGGATCAACGTGCTCAAGATCGCGGCCGCCAAGTGGAAGGCCGCCGGGCTGCCCGCCGGAGACCTGGTCGTGGCCCTGCTCGGGAACCTGTGACGTGAGATTCGTTGGCGTGCTGCTGATCTTGGCCGGGGTGCTGGTCGGTTGGGAGTTGGTCTACCGCGGCCGCTCCCTGCAGCAACTCGGGAGCGAGGTGGGCGCCTTCTTGGGCGCGCCGAAGCTCGGCGGCAACCTCGGCCAGGGCTGGTCGGGGCTGCCCACCGGCAGCACGCCGGTCTCGATCTCGCCCAACGGCCTCGGCAGCGGCAACCCCAGCCCGGGCCTGGCCAGCCCCCTGGTCGGCAACCGTGCCGGCACCGCCGCCGGCTACGCCCCGGCGCCGGCGCCGCCGCCGCCTCCGCCTCCGGTCCAGGCCGCCCAGGTCGGGGGCGGCTCGATCCTGAGCGGCCTCGGCAACCTGATCGGCGGGGCCTGGCAGAGCGTGCGCAACCTGCTGGGAGGGCTGTAGTGGCCGCACGGGTGTGGTCGTCGGCCTGGGACTCGGTCTGGACGGTGATCGTCCTGGCGATCCTGCTCGGCGCGATCGCCGCCATCCGAGGCTACTTCCGCGGCGCGACCCTGCTCTCCTTGATCGTGCTCGTCCTGGTGGGGGCGCTCTGGCCCCCGCTCGGGATCGTGATCGGCGGCGTCGCTCTGGTCTGGACGGCGCTCACCCAGACCGTCCCGCTTCTCCAGCAACTTCGACTTCTCGGAGGTCAACCGTGAGCCGATGGGTGCACACGGCGGTCGTCGGGTTCTTCTCCGCCGTGGTGGTCGCAATCGTGTTCGTGAAGGCCGGTCAGCGCACCGGCGTTTCGGGCGGCCAGCAGACCGCCCAGATCCTCAACGCCGGCGGCTCGGCGCTGGCCAACGCCGCTCGGGGACTGGAGGGCTGATGGACGACGAGGACGTCGAGATCCTGGGCCGCAACCAGCGCCTGCGCGTCCTGGCGGCAGCCGCAGTCGGGGCCGCCATCGCGCTGATCTGGGTCGCCGCGCTCGAGCAGCTTGCACAGCTCACACGCGAGTCTGAGTTCGTGGCACGGACGCTCGCGGCGGCCGTCGACGACGACGCGGACTTCCAGCGGAGGGCAACGCGGTGATCGGACAGCGGCCGGCGCAGGACCGGCACGATCAGGTCGTGACCACTCAGGACCCGACGCCCTACCGGCTGAGCGTGGCCCGAGGCTGGATCGTCGAGGCCTTGGGCCGACCAGAGGAGATGCGGCTGCCCCAGCAGCATTCGCCCAGTGAGCACAACGTGCTCAAGGTGCCGCGCATCCGCGTGCTGCAGGTGCTGCCCACGCCGGTCCAGCCACCGCAGACCACGAGCCTGATCTCGTTTCGAGCACAACTCTCGCCGGGGAACCAGTCCCTGGCGAGCACCTAGGAGGGATCGATGGTGCAGCGCTTCCTCGGGCTGGCCGGCTGGCCGGCCCTGGCCGTAATCGCCGCAGCGATCGTCGTCGCCAATCTGCTCTCGGCGCATCGTTGGGTGCACCGAGGGCTCTGGCTGCTGGCCGCGGCCACCGCCCTGGTGGGTGCCTGGAACGAATGGCGGAGGTGAACGAGCCGCCGGTCGACCGGCCCGGCGCCGGCCGGGCCCTGATCGGGCTGGTCTCGGACGTCCTCATGCTGGGCGTGCTCTGGCTCCTGCTCGACGCCGGGGCGCGCGAGCGGGTGCGGCTCTGGGCGCGCTGGCCGGCCTGGGCGGTGCGTTGGGTCGTGTGGAGAGCGCGCAAGGAGGTGCGGCGTGCCGCTGATCGCCGGCGCCGCGGCGGCGAGCGCCATGGCTGAGCGCCAGGAAGAACACGATCGACAGGGCTGGGTTCAGCGCCACTGGAAGGAGGTGGCGGCGGTGGGGATCGCCGTGGTCCCGGTCGCAGCCTACCTGCTCCTCAGCCGTAACCAGTCCTCCGCCGCCACGCCGGTGTATGTCGCCACCCCCAGCGGCGGCGGGGCGGCGGCCGCCCCGAGCCAGGTCGCGACCCAGGCACAGCAGACGGTCTCCAACGCGCTCGCGACCGGCGAGCAGTGGGTGCTGGGCGGCGCCTCGGCGATCCCCATCGCGAGCACGCCCGGGACTCAGCAGGACCCGGCGGACTACCACCAAGTCGGACTGCTGCCGGCCGGAGCGGTTGTCACCGTGACCGGGCCGGCCACCACCGCCTGGTGGTCGACGGGCCCGGGCACGAGCCCGGGCCACCCGACGGTCTACACCGCGGTGCCGATCAGCTACGGCGGTCAGTCGGGCTACGTCAACGTCATGAACCTGACCTCGCCGGTCGCGCCCAACGCGCCGGCACAGACCTTCAGCGGCCTGTGAGCGTCGTTGCTGGCACGCCGCGGAGGTACGCGGCCCTGATCGAGCAGGCCTCGGCCACGTGGGGTGTGCCCGACTCGATCCTCTCCGCCTTGCTCGAGCAGGAGTCGGGCTTCAACCCTTCCGCGGTCTCCCCAGCCGGCGCCGAGGGGATCGCGCAGTTCCTGCCCTCGACCGCGTCCGGCCTGGGCGTTGACCCCTGGGACCCGGCCTCGGCGATCCCGGGCGCGGCCCGGCTTCTCGCCAGCTACTATCAGCGGTTCGGCAGCTGGGACCTCGCACTCGCCGCCTACAACGCCGGTCCCGCCGCAGTCGCCAGCGCCCACGGGGTCCCTCCCATCCCCGAGACCCAGAACTACGTGGCCTCGATCCTGGCCAAGGCCGCGGCCGCGCCCACGGCGGTGGGCTCGGCGGCGGGCTCGATCGTGTCCGGCACGTTCGGGTCCGACCTCCTGGCGGAGCTGACTCGGTGGGCGTGGTTGCTCCTCGCCGTCGCCCTGGTGGTGCTCGGGTTGGTCCTGCTCGTCGCTGACTCGGCGGCGCGCTGGCTCTCCGAGCACGGCCCGGAGCTGCCGGCAGCTCGAGCTCTGGAGGCGAGCAGGTGAGCCTCGCCAGCGCGGCCAGCTACGTGTGGGGGGACTGCACCTACTACGTCGCCCAGACGTTGAGCTGGGTGCCGGCCGGCCTCGGCAACGCCGCCGACTGGCTCGCCAATGCTCAGCGCCTGGGCCTGCCCACCAGCTCGGTGCCGGTGCCCGGCAGCGTCGTCGTCTACGGCTCCGGCTCCGGCTACTCGCCCTTCGGGCACGTGGCGATCGTGCAGGCGGTCAACGCCGACGGCACCTTCGTCGTCAGCGAGATGAACTACACGGGCCTCAACCAGGTCGATGTACGCCGCTCGACGATGGCCGACGTGCTCGGTTTCATCCTGCCTCCCGGCTCGACGCCGGCTGCGCCGTCGGGCGTTGGAGGCGTCGGCCCGAGCGTGCTCAGCTTCATCGATCGGGTGCTCTGGCTCGGCCTCGCGCTCGCCCTGGTCACGGTCGGACTCCTGCTCTTGGTGGCGCAGGACCTCGGCCGACGAATCCGCGATCACCCCGAGTTGTGGGAGGTGGCACTGTGATCAAGGTGCTCTCGGCAGGACAGTTGACGAGCCAGCCTGCGCCGGTGAGCCTGCCAACCCACTTCCCGGAGGGGAAGGTGGGCTGGCTGCACGTGATCAACCTGAGCCCGTACGCCTACGAGATCCAGGACGACTCGGGCACGGTGCGCAGCGTCGTGACCGCCTTCCGGGAACGCGTGGTCGGTCTGAAGGTGCGGACCGAGCGCGTGCAACTGGTGGCGGTGGCGACCCAGACGCCGGCCAGCAACGTGCCCAACAGCGCCTGGGCGCTGTACGCGGAGGTGCTCGATCAGCAGCCGGTGATGGAGGGCAACCTGGCGACGTGAGCCTGGAGACTCTCGAGCTGATCGTGCAAGGCATGCTGGCGACCGTGCTGGTCGTGGGCGGGATCGTGCTGGCTCTGATCCAGCTCGAGCGCGGCTCCACGCCCACCCTGCCGGACTGGCTGACGCTCGCGATCGGCTCGGTGATGGGTTACTTTTTCGGCACCCGGATGGCTCGGTCGGCAAATCAGTCGGAACGGCAGCCGTGATCGATCGAGTGGCCGTCTGGCTGGAACGCCACCAACCACCCTGGTACGGGGCCTTGGAGCGCACCTTGGCTCCGGTTGGCTGGGCGGCCAACGCGATCTTGCTGGCGCTGGTCGCGCTCACGCTGCTGATCGTGTGGCGAGGGCCGAACTGGCTGCGCTTGCTCTGGCTGGCCTACTGGATCTCACCTTAGGGGAGGAGAGATGCCCTACCGCGTGCGCAGACGAGGTGATCGCTGGCAGGTCGTCAATACCCAAACCGGCCAGCTCAAGGCCAAGGGCACGACCAAGAAGAAGGCCGAGGCGCAGCGACGACTGCTCGAGGGGATCGCGCGCGGCACCCTCAAGCGACGCCGTCGATGAGCATCTACACCTCGCCTCCCGCCGATACGACCGTATACGCGGTTGGATCGGACCCATTGACGAAGCAACTTGGCTGGACGGCCAGCCAGGTCCTGGTCGACAACCCGACCAACCAGTGGCTCTACCTGCCCCAAGCCAGGCGCTGGGTTGCTCCGGGCGTGATGGGGGCGGTCGTGCCACTCCCCGGCAACACCTCGGTCCAGGTCGCCTGGTTGACGCCTCCGGGTTACACCGCGGCCCCGATCGTGGCCGGCCAGGAGGCGACGCTGGTCTGGCTCAGCCCGGAGATCGAGGCCGTTCCCTCACCTGGGGTGGCGACCACCCCACTCGTGACCGTGCAACAGGGCACGGTCGACATCACCGGGCCGGTCACGATTGGCGGCAACGTGCCGGTGGTCAACGCTGCTGGCAACCAGCTCGCAGTACTGCGGCAGCAGTCCCAGCTCTCTGGCTCACCGTTCACGGCCAAATCCGGCACGACGACCAGCCAGTCGTTCAATCTCTCCGGCTCGACCCACGCCGTGGGGATCCTGATCGGCAACCCGGGAGGTTGCAGCTCGATCCAGGTGGTTGGCAACGTCAGCGGGGCGAAATATCTGAGCGAAGTGCCGAGCAGCGCTGGCGGGTTGTTTTTCGCCCCGGTCTTGGCCGCCGTCGATACATCGGTCACCGTGTCCTGCACGACCTATCAGGGCCAGACGTCTCAGGTCTGGGTTGTGGAAGTCGACGACCCGCAGGCCCTGGCCGTCATCTCAAACAGCGGCTTCTACAACACGGTGGGGTATGACCCGTTTGGCAATTTGCTGGGGGTTGGTAGCTACACGCAGCAACCGGGTTACTCGTCCTTGGCGGTGACCCACCAGTGGTCCAATCCGGCCCCTTGGCAGGCACCCAGCGACAGCATCGCCGTGCATCAGGCATTCAATGCGAACACGGATTACACGCTGATCAACGGCGTGGCTGGGAAGCAGATCTACCTGCACGAGGTCAACCTGGTCTGGGACGCAACGAGCCAATGGGAGCTGGCGCTCTACGACGGCCCCAGCTCTGGCGGAGTTGTCGTGGGCGAGCTGAGCCTGTTCACCCAGTCACCGCCGCCGATCAGTTTCCGCGGCCGCCCGCTGACCGCCGGCAACGCGCTGGTGGCGAGGAGCACCGGCAATGTCACCGGGCGTGGGACGGTCACCTACTCGCAGGCATGAGGCTCCTGGACATCTACGAGGCACCCGACCCGGGCCAGCTGGTGGCCGACGTGCGCGCGGCCGGCTACGACGGCGCGGCCGGGTATACCGCCAACTGGAGCCTGTTGGGCACGCCCTGGACGCCGGCCCACGCCGCCGCCCTGCGCCAGGCCGGGCTGATTTTCCTTCCCATCGTGGTGCCGGGCAATCAACCTCCGCCGCCGGAGGCCTCCTGGGGGTGGTGGGACGGCCAGGGGCCGATCGAGCTGGACCTGGAGCCGGGCAGTGAGCCTCCGATCACCTGGGTGGCGGCGTGGATCGCCGTGGTGCGGCATCGGGGCGGATCGCCCGGACTCTACGCCCCGGCCGCGCAACAGGTGACGTACGGCGGCGCCGACTGGGACTGGCGCTGCCTCGCCGACTGGACCTACGTCGAGCCGGCGGCCCCGCCTGCTCCCTATCAGGCGGTCCAATGGACGAACCAACTTTGGATCGACGGGCGCCGGTACGACGCCGGCGTCTACGCGGATGAGGTGTTTCTACCTATGGCCCAACTCGATCAGATTTTGAGCCTGACCCAGGCGATCAATGACAGGACCGGCCAGCTCTGGAACCTGCTCGACTGGGGCAACCCGGCCGGTGGAGACGTGCCGCAGGGGTGGATGCCGACGGTGTTGGCGCGTGTCGCCCAGGCAGTGGGGATCGACCCCGCGAGCGTGGGCAACAAGGTCCCTGCCCCTGGGCAGGGGGAAGCGATCGAGCTCCTGCGCCAGCTCCTCCAGGCGAGCGTCCCGGGCGATCTCAGCCAGCTGGCCCAGGACGTGGCCGACCTGAAGGCCGCGGTCCAACGGATCGAGACCGCTCTCCGAGGGGCCTAGCTTGAGGACACTCCTGGCTGCTGGCGCAGCTGAGCGCAGACGGTCTGCCCGATCAGCGCCGCATCGAGGTCCCACACCTCGACGTGAGTACCCTCGACCTGGTAGTGGCAGACGAGGTACTCGCCCGGTTGCGGACCGCTGGCGGCGTAGTCACCGTGGCTGATCGCCTGCCGGCAGATCTGGGCAGCGTTCGGCCCTTGGACCTCGATCCGAACGGCCGATCCGTTGATCCCGACCCAACAGTTGCTGTCGATCACGGCCCGGCTGACCAGCAGGGCTGCGAACCCCAACAGGACAAGGCCGGCCAGGATGACCGCGGCTGCCACCAGCGGCCACCAGACCGGCGTCCGGGATGGCGCGGACGGAGGGGTCAGCTCAACTGGCCGCACCGACGATTCTGGCGGCGGTGGAAAATTCACGTAACCTCTCCTCATGCCGACCTATGACTGCCGCTTGACTGTTCACCAGGTTGTCGAGGCCCCCGATCGAGCGGCCGCGTTCCGGCACGCGTTGGGGGCAGCGCTCCGCTTGCAGGAGCAGGATTTGCTCGGTTGGGCGGCGATCGCCCTCGACGTCTGGGAAGACGAGGCGAAACCTGACACTCCGGATGTCGGTCAGGGCTGACCATCGTTGTCAGGAACGAACTCGGGCAGCGCGTCGGCTCAGACACCAAGCTGGCTCCTGAGGTCCCCTGATCGACACTCAGTGGGCGGATCATCGACGCGCCTCTGTGGCGCGTCCAGCAGCGCCTCGAGCCGCTCGAGACGCTGTTGCACCGCCTCCCGCGCGGGCCCCGGCAGATCGGGGAGCTGCGCGATCGCGGCCAGCAGCTGACGACACATCTCACCCTGGAGCCTGAGCTGCTCGGCGCGGGCGGACTCGCGCCGCGACCATCTCACCTCGCGCTCGATGGCGGCGATGTGCTCGGAGCGTGGCACCACCACTCCATCCCTCAGCAGCCACCAGGCCAGGTCCCCGGCGGTTCCCAGCGTGGCCACCCGCGTCTCATCGCGCCGCCACGTCTGCTGATCGAGCCGGCGCTCGATCCTCGCTGTCAGGTCTCGCAGCGGATCTGCCATCCCGGTCAGAGCCGGGACAGGCCGTCGCAGGCCACGATCCGGCCGGCCTGATCGCGCAGGCCGGGGCCGGGGATCAGGAGATCGATCCTGTCCCGCGCGGCCTCAGCGACCACGCGGCTGACGATCAAGATGGTGCCGTCCTGGGGCTCCGGCAGGCCGTGGACCTCGCCGAGGCAGAGCCGCCAGATCGGGATCTCCCGGCCGTCGACCGAGAGCGTGCCGGCCAGCTCGCGCTCCTCCTTGCACCGGGCCGGCTCCGGCTCCGGCTCGACGGTCAAGGTCGCGCCGTCGGCGAGGCGGACGGTGATGGCGTGGGGCGTCAGGTTTCGAAGCTGCATAGGTCACCTCCTGTCCTGATATGGGTGTCCGGGCCGTCCACGTGACGCGATCACTCGGGGCGGCCGTCCAAGATCTGGTGCACGCGCGCCGCCGACACGCCCAGGGCGGCGCCGATCTCGCGCAGCGTGCACCCCTCCGCCCTGGCACGGCGCACGGCCTGGATCAGCGCGAGGCGCGCCAGCTCCTCCTCGGTCTGTGCCCAGGCCCGCGTCCGGCGCCAGTTGTCCGCCGCCTCGCGGACGGCGGACAACTGGCCGGCCCGATCGCTCACCGATCCTCCCGCAGGCGGGCCGCCATCTGCTCGGCCTCCTCGCGGGTGACCAGGACGATCCCTCCGGTCGTGCGGATCTCCGCCCAGTTCCTCGACCGGAACGCCCACCGATCCCAACCGGCCGCCTGGTCCGGGTGACGCTGGGCCGCGACCTCGTGCGCGGCCTCCTGCAGCTCGTGGATGTCGAAATTCTTCATCTTGCACCTCCTCACGCCGGAGGGCCACCCTCCGGACGCCCTCCAGTTTAAGGGAGGGTTTACGGAGTTGTCAAGATCCTCTTAAGGCTTCCACCCCGCCCGCCCTCCAGCCCGTGCCGTCCCACGCTCACGATCGCTGCCGCCGCACCATCTCCCGGGCCACCTCGTCGGCGGCGAGGTGCACGTAGGTCTGCTGCACCATGGCCAGGGACCGATGTCCTAGGGCGCGCGCGAGGACCAGGCTGTCCCCGCCAGCGTTCAGCCAGCGCGTGGCGAAGGTGTGGCGGAAGAGGTGCGCATGCACGCGCCGATCCAGGCCCGCCTCGCGGGCCAGGGTGGTGAGGACGTTTCGCAGCCCGCGGTGGGTGAGCGGGCGGATGGGCCGCGTGAGCGTGACCCAGACCGGGTCGTCCGGCCCCGGCCGAGTCGGCCGGGTCACGATCAGACGGCGCAGACGGCGCTCCAGCCGCGGGGAGATCCCGACCAGGCGGGACCCCCCTTTCCCCCTCACGACCAGCTGCGGCACCGAGCCAGTGTCGCGCTCCGAGAGCACGTCCCGGACCCGGAGGGCCAGCAGTTCCCCGGCCCGGATGCCGGTGTCGGCCAGCACCCGGACCAACAACGCGTCGCGCTCGTGGGTGGCGGCCTGCTCCAGGCGCCGGATCTCGTCCTGGGAGAGGACATGCACGACCCGAGGCCGCCGGCGTGGCGCCGGTGCATGCAGCTCTCCAGTCAGGTGGGCACGCGCGGTCCACCTGAGGAAGAGGTTGGCGATCCGCGCGTAGGTCCGGATCGTCTCCTCTGAGCGCAGCCGGCCATCGGGCCGCGGCTCCTGCAGATGGCTCGCCCAGCGGTCCAGGACCGCCTGGTCGAGCTGGTCGAGCCCGAGGCCCTGGTCCCGGCACCAATCGAGGAGGACGCGGAGGGTCGCCGCGTACATCTCCCGAGTCCGCGCGCGGACCCGGGGCTGGCAGTGCTCCAGCCAGCGCCGGGCGGCCTCGTCCAGGCTCACTGCCGTCAGATCGACATCTGTTCCCATCGCGTCAATCAGATGCTAGACTAAGCGCGCGATGGGGCGTCAAGGCCGGATCTGCGTCGGGCCCATCGACGGTCACGGTGGAATTGTCGCACAATCTTGGGCCCCGGACGCCGGTCCATCCAGAGTCAGGCGCCTTACCAGCTTGGCCACGCCCCAGCATCGTCGATCTTGGGAGCGGCACCAGACATC
>Ga0209810_1003363_pt1 | contig 16942 bp, 17 predicted proteins | sample Coa_R1_7_FD_187159 | JGI IMG/M metagenome (GOLD analysis project Ga0209810, IMG submission 187159) | Surface soil microbial communities from Centralia Pennsylvania, which are recovering from an underground coalmine fire - Coalmine... | ecosystem: Environmental > Terrestrial > Soil > Unclassified...
GCTCTCCTGGTGCGGAAGGCTTTCGAATGCGTCCAAACTTCATATAAGCTCGCGCTGGTGGGTGATGCCCCCTATGCTCGCGACTATATACGCGAGGTGAAGAACACGACCGACCCGCGCATCCTCTTTCCTGGCGCCGTTTACGGCGAAGCCTATCATCAATTGCAATCACACTGTGCCGTCTATCTGCAGGCCACCGAAATCGGCGGCACCCATCCCGCGCTCATTGAGGCGATGGCTCGCGGCGTGTTGGTACTCTATTTACACACGCCCGAAAATGCCGAAGTAGCCGCCGATGCCGCTGTTCCCTTTGAAAATAGCCTCGAGGATCTCGTCCGCAAGCTGCAATGGGCCGTCGATCTGCCCGCCAGTGAACGCGCGGCCTGGGGCTGTAAGGCCATGAAGCGCATGGAAACCCACTACAGTTGGCGCGTCGTGACAGATGCATACGAGGAGCTCTTCCGAAGGCTGGTAAAGAAATGACGGAACCAACTGTCGTATCGGCAGACCAGACAGACAGCCCCCTGTATGCCGAAGGCCGCCCGTCTCGGCTGCCTTACCGCTGCTGGGTCGAAGTTTCGCGCGCCCAAATCGCGACCAACTTCCGCGCCATCCGCGAGCTGGTTGGCCCGGCAGTCGAAGTCATGCCCGTCGTCAAGGCGGATGCCTACCGGCATGGCGCTGTCGAGGTCTCCCGTGTTTTAGAACGTGAAGGCGCGCGCTGGCTGGCGGTCAGCAATACCGAGGAAGGAATCGCCTTGCGCGAAGCCGGCATCAAAGCGCGCATACTCGTAATGGCCGATTTCCTCCCCTTCACCCGCGAAGCCTTACTCGCTCATGGCTTGACTCCCGTCATTCACTCGCTCGAAGATCTAGCCGAGCTGAATCGGTTGGCTGCCAAACACGGCCAGCGCTATCGCTACCACCTGAAAATCGATTCGGGCATGGGGCGCCTCGGCGTGCGATCGCCCTCTCATGTCATCGGCGAGGCGATTCTTGCCGCACGCAATATCGAGCTCGAAGGCCTCATGACGCATTTTGCATCAGCCGCCAACTACCAAAGCCCGCAGACCGATGAGCAGATCGCGCTCTTCGATCGTATTGCCGCTGATCTCGCTGCCGCGGGCATCCGCCCCTCTGTAGTCCATTTGTCCAGCACCATCCCGGTCGCCTATGGTCGCCGCAACGCCTGGCGCGGTATGGTCCGCCCGGGACACGCCATTTACGGCTATGTCTCGCCCGCTCGTGGCAACGCCCCAGCAAAAATCCTTAATGTAAAGCCCGCGCTGACCTGGCGTGCTACTGTCCTCTCCATAAAAGACGTTCCCGAAGGAGCACTGATCGGCTATGGCGGCATGTTCCGTGCCCCGCGCCCCATGCGCGTCGCAGTCCTCGCCGCCGGCTACGCAGACGGCATCCCGCACCGCCTCTCCAATCGCGGCAGCGTCATCGTGAACGGCAAGCTCTCGCCCATACTCGGCGCCGTTTCCATGGACCTCACCTCAATCGACGTCACCCATGCCCCCGAACTTCAGGTTGGCGATGCTGTTACCCTGCTCGGCTCCGAAGGCAATGTGCGCATGGATGCCCATCAGATCGCAAAACTGGCGGGAACCATCTCCTATAGCGTGCTTTGCGGCATTCACGCTCGGGTCAAGCGCGTCTATATCTAAGTCGCTTGTGGGTCTAACCTAGGATTGGGAGACTGACCCCTGCTCACTTGATGTTACATTCGAATCGAACACCTCGGGAACCTTTCCTGGTAAATTTCCGTCTGGCCTTTGCAGACAAGCAGCGCCTCGCCTCGAGGCAAGGTGAATACCCAAAGCAGGAGTAGCCGCACTTGAAAAAGAAGAAGACACTGATCCTAGCAGGTTTAGTGCTGGTAATCACGGGTGCTGTGTTTGCCAGCATCAGGATCAGTCGGCGCGGTCTCATTACCGTGCAGACAGGCAAAGTCGTGCGCATGGATCTGACCGCGGTGGTTACCGCCACGGGCGAGATTAAACCCAGAAATTACATCAACATTGGCGCCAATACCCAAGGTCCGGCTCCAATTACCGCCATCTTGGTGAAAGAAGGTGACCGGGTAAAAAAAGGACAGGTGCTCGCGCGCCTGGCCAGTGTACAACCCGCTTCTGACGTTAAGGCGCAACAGGCAGCCTTGAATGCGGCCTTGGCCGATTCCGCCGCCACAGAAGCCGCGCTCAAATCCGCGGACGATAACATCGCGGTTGCCCAGGCGCAGGTGGAACACGATCGTGCAGATCTCGAGCAGAAGGCAGCCGACTTCAAACGCACGCAGGCGCTCTTTGACGCCAAACTGATCGCCAGGCAGGACTATGAGGCCAAGAAAGCGGCTTACGAACTGGCCGTTGCCACTCTGCAAGAATCAGAGCGAAAGGTAGAGCAGGCCAAAGCGCAGCGCGCCCAGACAGCAGCTCAGCTTGCCTCGGCGCAGCGCAAAGTAGCCCAGGCGCAGGCCATGCTCGCGCGCTCCGAAAATATCCTCTCGCAATATGAAGCTGTGGCGCCCCTCGACGGCATCGTAACCGATCTGCCGGTTCGCGTCGGGGAAACCGTCGTGCCCGGCATCCAAAACTCAGCCGCCTCAACCATCATGACCATCGCGGATATGTCGCTCATCACCGCCGAGGTTCATGTGGACGAAACCGACATTGTAGGCGTAAAACTCGGTCAGCCCGCCGAAGTGACCATCGACGCCTTACCCAATCAAACCTTCAAAGGTCGGGTCATCGAGATCGGCAATACCGCCCTGGTGCGCTCGACTGGCCTGGCTGCCTCACAGAGCACGACGTCTAGCCAGGAGGCAAAAGACTTTAAAGTGGTGATTGCTCTCGATATCTCGCAGGATTTGGTCCGCCCGGGCCTCTCTTGTACGGCGAAGATCACAACCGCCACGCGCTCGCATGTGCTCGCGATCCCCATACAGGCTCTCACCATCCGCCGTGAAGACCAACTGCATCCGGCTAAGCCCGGTCAGCAGCTTGATCCTCCCCGAGATGCATCTAAAAAGGAGTTACAGGGTGTGTTTGTGGTGAGCAACGGCAAAGCCGTGTTCCATACCGTGGAGACCGGGATCGCGGGGGCGACCGACATCGAGGTTTTGAGCGGCCTCAAGGAGGGAGACGAGATCATTACGGGCAGCTACGAAGTCATCCGCACCATCCGCAATGAGGCCAAAGTCCGCGTCAACAATAACATTCCCGCCGCGACCACCAGTTAGCACAAAATGGCAGCCACAGAAACCACACTGCAAGAACTCAGCGAACAGGAGCGCAAGGAGCGCGGTGAACAGCTCCGGCGCGACGGCATCGTAATCCGCACCTACGATCTCTGGAAGACCTATGTCATGGGCGATCAGGAAATCCACGCCGTTTCCGGGGTCGATATCGAAATTAAGCGCGGCGAATATGTCGCCATCATGGGGCCCTCTGGTTCCGGTAAATCCACTCTCATGAATCTCATCGGTTGCCTCGATACCCCTACCAAGGGCCTCTACTATCTCAATGGCAAGCTAGTCAGCGACATGGATGATGACGAGCTGGCGCGCATTCGCAACAAAGAGATCGGCTTCGTATTTCAAACGTTCAATCTCCTGGCGCGCGCGACCGCCCTCCACAACGTCGAGCTTCCCTTGATCTACGCTGGGGTCCCGGCCCAGGAGCGGCTGGAGCGGGCTCGCCGCGCTCTGCGCGCAGTGGACCTCGAACAGCGTATGCTGCACAAGCCAAACGAACTCTCCGGCGGCCAGCGCCAGCGCGTCGCCATCGCCCGCGCGCTCGTCAATAACCCTTCGATTCTCCTGGCTGACGAGCCCACCGGCGCCCTCGATTCCCATACAGGTCAGGAGATCATGGCGCTCTTTGAGCGTTTGCACGCGGAAGGCAATACCATCGTGCTGGTCACGCATGAGGCGGACATCGCCGCTCATGCCCACCGCATCATTCATATCAGAGACGGCAAAGTGGAGCGAGATGAAGCTCTTACGCGCCACTAATTACTTAGGGGTAAGCGACGACAGGCCGATTCTTACCCCTTATTCCGGTTCCAAGAACGGAATCAGGGAAAGAGCTCTAAACCTTTCTACCGATCGTCCGATGGTATCTTTAGACCGAACTAGATCCGGTCTGCATGGCAATGCGAACGGATTTCACTAACAGCCCGACGCCCCCGCATCCGGCGCCAGACGGGGCGCCAGGTACGGATTCGCCACGCATCCTCATAGCCGAAGATAACGCCATCAACCAGAAGGTCGTGATGCTGATTCTGCGGCGGGCAGGTTTTAACATCGATGTGGTCTCAGACGGTAATGAGGCCGTGGAGGCCCACCGTCAGCGTCCGTACGACCTCATCTTGATGGATTGCCAGATGCCCAGCATGGATGGCTTTGAAGCCAGCCGCCATATCCGCAAATTAAACACACCTCAGCCGGTCATCATTGCTGTCACGGCAAATGCCTTAGTAGGCGAGCGCGAGCGCTGTCTAGACGCGGGTATGGACGATTATCTTTCAAAACCGTTTCAGGCCGAACAACTGGTCTCCATCGTGAAGAAATGGGCGGCAGTCCGCCGCAAGTCCTAAAGCGATCCTCTTCCGAGTAGCAGTTCTCCGTATCGAATTTTCTAATTTCGCTCGGCATTTTGTCGAACCTGAAAGACGCAAACGTCGTACTCTTGAAAGGAGAAAGGTAAATGCCACCAACGGATCTCGATCCAAGGCGCGCAGAACGCGCGCGAGCCGTTCGCTATCTCGCTAAGAGCGAGCAAGGTCTGATCGAGGCAACAAAAGACTTTTCCTCACAGCAGTGGAACTTCAAACCAGCACCCGATCGCTGGTCTGCATCCGAAATCCTGGAGCATCTGGCAATCGTAAGCGACCGCGTGGCCCAGCGTCTACAAGAGATGCCGCAAGGCCAGCCTGCGCCGCCCGGCCGCGATTTTATTTCGATCGATGAGCACATCGTTCACACAACCGAATTTGTCTCGATGAAAATCGTTGCCCCGCCGGTCATCTCGCCCACTTCCCAATGGAGCCCCCACACGTCTTTGCAAAAACTTTCAGAAAACCGGAGATCATTTGCTGAGATCCTGCAATCAGCACCCGATTTGCGGCGCAACTTGATCCACCATCCCTTTTTCGGTCCGCTTGATGCCTATCAGTGGATTCTCGTATTCGCCGCACATAACGTCCGGCACACCAAGCAGATCCTGGAAATCAAGGCCGACCCTTCTTTTCCAAGGCCCCAGCGTGCGCTAGCGGAGTCGACCGGCTGAAGCCTGCAACCGCGGCTACTACGGTTGCGCGTCAAAGACGCCTGGATCACAGCGACAGCCCAACGGAAATGAATTGGCCAGGTCCGGCGCGAACGCCCTCACTACAAAATCGCATGGAACAGGAATTCCTCAGCCAGCGCCTCGAAACCATCCTCGCTGCGGAGAAAGGGGGCTTGTGATTTGATACAACAGATCTACGAGCTAGGGAGTGGACCTTCACAGAATGCCCGCTTCAGAGCATATCCATCCCAAAAGCGGACACCTCAAAGCTGCGTGGCTGGCTCCGATTTTCCTCAAAATCAGCAGCTTAGCCCGCTTGCCTTGCCTGGTGCTTCAAATGCGATGCATTAGAGTAGAAACTCATGGATATTCCCCGCGGTAAGGAAGTCGCCCGGCGCCGCCTGATTCGTCGCATTGCGCTGGGCGTTGTGGCCGTGGCCATCATTGGTGGCACGACTATCGCTCTCGCTCGCTTAAAACCCGCTGCGCCTTCCGTAGACATGAGCGGACTATGGCCCGGCACCGTGAAACGCGGCCCGCTCGAAATCGAAGTGCACGGCCTGGGTGCCCTCAAGCCAGAGGAGATTCACGACATTGCAGCAGCTCAGGACTGCCGCGTGGCGGAAATTCTCCGCCTTCCCGGGCTGGAAATTCTCAAACCGAACGACGTCATCATGGTGCTCAGCGATCCCGACCTCGAACTCGAGGCGGAAAAAGCAGAGTGGCAGCTCAAACAGGATGAGGCCAATCTGGCCAATTTGAAGGTCAAGCTGGAGAGCGACCGGCTTAGCGATGAAGCAAGTCTTGCGGATCTGGAGTCGCAGTACACACAGGCAAAGCTCACTGCGGATCGCGATCTCGAACTTACCCGCCTGAACCTCAAAAGCGATTTGGAATCGCGGCTTTCCGTAAATCAGGCAAATCAATTAGAAAAGCGCGTGGCTTTAGAAAGACAACGCCTGAAAATCGCTGACGACGCTGCTCGCGCACAAATTCAAGCACAAGAAGTCGTCGTTGAGAGCGACCGCGCCGCTTACGAACTAAAGAAAAGACAGGTCGATCAATTGACAATTCGCGCCGGTATCGAGGGACAGCTTCAGGAGGTGGATGTGGAAGTCGGCCAGCGGGTGGCAGCCGGCGCCGTGCTTGCCAAGGTGGCGAACCCACATAAGCTCAAGGCCGTGCTGCAAATCGCCGAAACCCAGATGAAGGATGTGGCCATCGGGCAGGATGCCGTCATTGACACGCGAAATGGCATCGTTCCGGGACGCGTCATCCGCATCGCTCCCTCCGCCGTAAACGGCACCGTGAATGTGGATGTCGCGCTCCTCGGACCTCTGCCCGCAGGCGCCCGTGCGGAATTAAGCGTGGATGGCACCATCAAAATCGCCCGCATGCCTGACGTAATCTATATCGACCGCCCGGTGAATGGCGAGCCAAACACCACAATCGGTCTGTTTAAGATTGATCCCGACGGCAAGGGTGCCGAGCGCGTGAATGTCAAACTGGGCAAGGCTTCCGTCAATACCATTCAGGTCCTCAGCGGCCTGAATGTCGGTGACCGGGTAATTCTGTCCGATATGTCACAATACGACGCCTACCAGCGAATTAGATTGAACCCCTGAGCTGTAGAACGCGTATTCGAGAACGGCAGGCTGAGTGAGGAGAAACAGAAAAACAACATGAGTCAAAACGGGCCCCTGATCCATTTGGAAAATGTCAGCAAGGTCTTTGTCACCGACGAAGTCGAGACCCATGCTTTATCCGGAATTTATATGAATATCGAGCGCGGCGAGTATGTATCCATTTCCGGCCCTTCCGGCTGTGGCAAGTCCACTCTGCTGGCCATCCTGGGACTGCTCGATTCACCCACCACCGGCGTCTATGTGCTGAACGGCAAGCCGGTGCAGGATTTGAATCTCTCCGAGCGTGCGCGCATCCGTAACCGCGAAATCGGTTTCATCTTTCAAGCCTTCAATCTCATCGGCGATCTCACGGTCTATGAAAATGTCGAGCTGCCGCTCACCTACCGCGGCATGGCTGCGTCGGAGCGCAAGAAGAAGGTTCTCGAGGCCCTCGAACGGGTCGGAATGTCACATCGCATCAAACACTATCCCTCCCAGCTTTCCGGGGGCCAGCAGCAGCGTGTCGCCGTGGCGCGTGCTTTGGCCGGCGACCCCTCCATTCTGCTCGCCGACGAACCCACCGGAAACCTCGACTCTCAAAACGGCGAACAGGTGATGGAGCTTCTGCGGGAGTTGCATCGCAATGGAGCCACCATTTGTATGGTTACGCATGACCCCCGCTATGCCCGCTACGCGGACCGTTCCATTCATCTCTTTGACGGTCGCATTGTCGAAGAAAGCAAGGAGGTGCCCGTCTGAAGCTTGATCTCACTCCGTAATATCGAAAAGTACTTCGAGCAAGGTCCCACCCGGACCTACGTGCTGCGCCGCATCAATATCGACATCGAGGAGGGCGAGTTTGTCTCCATCATGGGACCCTCCGGCGCCGGCAAGTCCACCCTGCTGCACGTAATCGGCATGCACGATAGCGCCTGGTCCGGTGAATACCATTTCCTCGGCGTCCCCATTCACCGCTTAAGTAAAAAGGAGCGCGCCGAGATCTACAAAAAATACATGGGCTTTGTCTTTCAGAGCTACCACCTGATCGATTCCCTCACCGTCTATGAAAACCTCGAGATTCCACTCTCCTATCGCAATATCAAAAAATCCGAACGGCAGGCCATTGTCTGTGATATGCTCGACCGCTTTCACATCGTGGGCAAAAAGGATCTCTTCCCCAATCAGCTTTCCGGCGGTCAGCAGCAACTGGTCGCAATCGCGCGCGCAATGATCGCCAGCCCCAAGCTGATTCTGGCCGATGAGCCGACTGGCAATCTTCACTCCAGCCAGGGCAGAGAAATCATGGAGCTTTTCAAAAAGCTCAATGAAGAGGGTACGACCATCATTCAGGTGACGCACAATGAGAAGAATGCAGAATGTGGCCATCGCATCATCCAGATTGAGGACGGCTGGATCACGAAAAATTAAGTCAGCCTCTCCAGCCTAGCCGCCCTGTTGTCCAAAACGCATGCGCATTCTCATTGGCGATGATCAGCCCGATGTGCTCGAAGCACTCCGGCTGTTGCTCAAACGCGAAGGCTATAAAACCGATTCCGCCGAATCGCCGCAGCAGATCCTGCAGTCGGTGCGCAACCGCGACTACGATCTGGCGATTATCGATCTCAACTACACGCGCGACACAACCTCCGGGCAGGAAGGGCTGGAGCTGCTGGGCCGCATCCAAGCTCTCGACCCCACGCTGCCCGTGATCGTCATGACCGCCTGGGGCAGCGTCGAGCTTGCAGTCGAAGCCATGCGTCGCGGTGCGCGCGATTTCATCCAGAAGCCCTGGGAGAACGAACGCCTAATGACTATCGTGCGCACCCAGCTTGCCCTCCGCGATGCGATCCGCCGCAGCCAGCGCCTGGAAGCCGAAAATCAGATGCTCCGCGGCGAAAACCTTCCCACGCTGATCGCTCAATCTCCCGCCATGCGCCCTATCCTCGATCTCATCGCTCGCGTGGGACCGTCCGACGCCAACGTCCTGATTACCGGCGAACCAGGCACCGGAAAGGAAGTCGTCGCGCGAACGCTTCACGCGATCTCCCCGCGGGCTGCCAAACCAATGGTGACGGTGAACGCGGGAGCATTGGCCGAAGGCGTCTTTGAAAGCGAACTGTTCGGACATGTGAAAGGTGCCTTCACCGATGCGCGCACAGATCGCATTGGCCGCTTCGAATTAGCCGATTCCGGCACGCTCTTTCTCGATGAGATTGCCAACGTGCCCGTCAATCTTCAGGCAAAGCTCCTCCGCGCTCTCGAAAGCGGTGAGATCGAGCGAGTCGGCTCTTCCAAGACCAGGAAAGTGGATGTGCGCGTCCTCTCTGCGACCAACGCCGATCTGAACGAAGAAGTTTGTGCCGGTCGCTTCCGGCAGGATCTGCTGTTTCGCCTCAACACCATCGAAATCCACTTGCCCCCGCTCCGGGAACGGAAAGAAGACATCCAGCCGCTTGCCTGCCATTTTCTGATGCGGTACGCCCGCCGCTACCGCAAAAACATCACAGGCTTCGATCCTCACGCCCTCCAAGCCTTAGAGGAGCATCCCTGGCAGGGCAATGTCCGCGAGCTGAATCATGTGATCGAACGCGCTGTTCTCATGGCGCATGGAAACGCCATCACCGTCGCCGATCTGGCCCTGCGCCCAGGTCCCGCAGTGGCGCCCAAACTCGAAGAAATGAGCCTGGAGCAAGTGGAAGAATTCCTCATCCGCAAAGCACTCGCCCGTTATGAAGGCAACGTCAGCCAGGCTGCCAGCGCCCTGGGCCTAAGTCGCAGCGCCCTGTATCGCCGCTTGCAGCGCTTTGGAATTTAGTGGAGCGCAACCGCTCGGAGCGGCGCCTATGAAATTCACCGCCCGCCACGATCTCAAAGTTTTTCTTCTCGCGCTCGCCTCCGGCGCTCCGGCCCTGCTGACCTGCATCATCCTGCTGGCGGTCAACGGTTACCCGGTGAAAATGCAATGGGCCATTGACCTCGCCGTCACATTCCTCTGCATAAGCTTTGCCGCCGCCGCTCGCAGCCGGGTCGCCACTTCGCTCCGCACTCTGGCCAATCTGCTCGAAGCCCTGTGCAAAGGCGATTACTCCATCCGTGGACGCGTTGCCCAGGCTGCCGATCCTCTGGGAGAGGTGATGCAGCAGGTCAACGCCATGGCGGCAACGCTCCGCGCACAGCGCCTGGGCGCGCTCGAGGCCACCGCCCTGTTGCGAAAAGTGATGCAGGAAATCGATGTCGCAATCTTCGCCTTCGATCCGCAACAAAAATTACGTCTGGTCAATCGCGCCGGCGAACGTCTGCTGCAGCAATCTGCTGAGCGCCTGCTCGCGCGCGATGCGGCAAGCTTAGGGCTCGAGGAATACCTTCGCTATGACTCGGAACGGATCGTGCAGCGTTCGTTCCCGGGCGGCTCCGGACGCTGGGGCATCCGCCCCAGCCAGTTCCGCGAGGGAGGCGTGCCCCATCATCTGCTGGTGGTTGCGGATCTTACCCGCGCCTTGCGCGAAGAGGAACTACAGGCCTGGCAGCGCTTGGTGCGTGTCTTAGGCCACGAACTGAACAACTCCCTGACGCCGATCAAATCCATCGCACAGAGCCTGCTTGATCTGACAAAAACCGATTCTCAGGAAGAGGATGACAAAGAGGATTTGGCTCGGGGCCTACATGTGATCGCCACCCGCGCCGAATCGCTCAGCCGCTTTCTGGACTCTTACGCGCGGCTGGCCAAACTACCCCCGCCCAAGCTGGCGCCAGTCGAAATCAATGGGCTCATCCGCCGCGTGGTCGATCTCGAAACGCGCATGCCCGTCTCCTTTATATCCAGTGCCCAGCTCATCATCCAGGCCGATGCAGCACAACTCGAACAAGTCTTGATCAACCTGATCCGCAACGCCGTCGATGCCGCACAGCAAACCGGCGGCGGCGTCTTCATCCGGCACTCTCACACCGCAAGCTCGTTGCAAATTGTTGTCCGCGATGAAGGCCCCGGCCTTTCGAATACGGCCAACCTCTTCGTGCCCTTTTTTACCACCAAACGCGGCGGCTCGGGCATCGGCCTCGTGCTCAGCCGGCAAATTGCCGAGGCGCACAACGGCTCCCTCGTCTTGTCCAATGCACCGGACGGCCCCGGCTGCGAAGCCACCTTGACGCTGCCGCTCTCGTAAGTCGCTTACGGCACAACGGTAGCTGAGAAGCGAAACACCCAGCCGCCCTCCTCACGCCGCCACTTCCAGCTCATCGTCAGCAACTACGTCTAGCGTGCCCTGGCGCAGAATCTTTTCATAGATGCGGACATAGTCAGAAGCCATGCGCCGCGCACTGAAACGCTCTTCAAAGACGCGGCGGCAAAGGGCCCGATCAAAGGAATCAAGCCGCCGAACAGCCGATACCGCCTCCTCAATACTGTTCACGATAAATCCCGTGGTCCCCTCATCCAGAATCTCCGGGACCGATCCATGCGGGTACGCAATTACGGGCGTTCCACAGGCCATGGCCTCGATCATAACCAGACCAAAGGGCTCGGGCCAGTCGATGGGAAACAGCAGCGCGCGGGCATTTCCGAGAAAATCTCCCTTTTCACGCTCCCCAATCTCACCGATATATTCCACCAGCGGATGATCGAACAGCTTCTGAATCTTCTGTTCGAAATACTCTCGATCGGCTGCGTCAATCTTGGCCGCAATCTTAATCGGCATGTCCAGGCGCTTTGCAATCTCAATCGCGCGGTCCACCCGCTTCTCAGGCGAAATGCGGCCCAGAAACGCTAAGTAATCGCCCGGATTCGTCTGCAGCTTGTACAAGTCTTCTGGCAATCCATGGTAAACGGTGCCGACCCAGTTAGCCCAGCTCAACGGCGTGCGCTGTGCATCGGAGATCGACACCAGATTCATATCCCAGAACTCCTGATATAGCGGAACTAACTCCGGAATATCCAGCCGGCCATGCAGCGTGGTCACCGCACTAACTCGCTGCCGGCGCGTCACGGGGAAATGTAAGTAATCAATGTGAAAGTGAATCACATCGAAGTTAGCTGCCTCCTGCGCCACCACTTCCACCATCCGGATATGATGGGCGATCGGATCAACAACGGACTTTCCCAGCAGCCGCAGAGCCCGCTCGCAGATAGGACGTAACTCGGCCTTCGTAATAGAGTCTCCACTTGCAAACAGTGTTACCTGATGTCCCTGTCGAACCAGCTCCTCGGTTAAATAGGAAACCACACGTTCCGTACCACCATACAGCTTCGGCGGAACACTTTCATACAAAGGTGAAACCTGTGCAATGCGCATATCTCGATCACTCTCTTGCAGTCAGATTGCCCCAAGCGCCAGAATTCGCAAGGTTCTCTGCCGGCGTAGGTGGTGTGAACATTCTCGCGGTCGCGCTGCTCGATCGAGGGACCGCCTTCAGGATCGCCGCGCCTTGCGAGGCGCCTCTGTTTATTTGTTAATCGAAGGTCGCTGGGCTTGTCAAGCTGTCCCTAGATCGCCTTCACAGCTCCGGGTGAGCTCTCTTACGCAAAGCGTCACAACAATCGCAGCGCTCAGCCGTCAACAGGCGCACGAAAACAGATCTGCATCTCTCCTGCTGCGCCGGGCCATCTAAGTACCGGCACTGGAATATCAGAAGGAGGTTTTCAGATGTGGTTCCCGTGGAAACGTTCCCCAACAGCAAAACTCTCGCCCTCGGCCATTGGGGCACGTTGCCCCACCTGCAAGCGGGAATTGCCGCTTTTCTATGACCAAGCCGATCTCTTTGCGGCCGGTCACCGCGTGTGGGTCTTTTGTCCCGTCTGCGAACGCTTGGTTTCACCCCTCCGTTTCGAACGCCCCCAAACGCCGCCGGTCTCCAGTGCCCGGGTGGCTCCCGGGTCCGGTGCATCGTCGCGAGCGCTCCCGCAAACGGCCTAACCGGCTCGCCGGGGGCAAAACTTGATAATCGAGCAGTTAGATTTTTTGCTAATTCCGGACGTAACCTTTCAGCCCCTGCCGCGTCTTATCAAGCGGAACGTTCCCCATTCCGGCTCCTCCGGGGAAACCCGGCGAAGCGGGAAGCTGGGGAGCCTAACCCAAGCTGGACGAAAGGAGGTGCAACGTTATGTTCGACACGATGCTTTCTCGTGATCTGCGACTGACGCTGGACCACTTCCGTCGTACCATGGATCAGCTCTTTGACACCTTCTACGGCTCTCCTTCCCGACTGGCTCTCACGAGCGGGGTCAGCCAGGACGGCTATGCCTTCACGCCCGTGATTGAGTCCGGTTGGAATGAGAACGAGCTGATCTTGCGCGCGATCCTCCCGGGTGTCACCCAGGAAAACCTCAAGGTCACGACGCAAGGCAATCAGCTCATTCTTGAGGGAGAGCGGAAAGCTCCGGAGGACTGGACTTCCGGTGCTTATCCCCAGATGGCTTATGGGAAGTTTTACGCTGCCGTGCCTCTGCCGCAGAATCTCAACGTGGATCAAATCAAATGCCGCCTGCATGACGGTGTGCTGGATATCCATGTGCCTGTGGCTGAGGCGATGAAGCCGCGTCAAATTCCCATTGAGTCTGGGGCGTCGCAGAAGGCGATTGCTGCTTAGAGCTGGTGCAGGGAAGAATCCGGCCGCTGCAGCAGCCGGGTTCTTCCAGCTTGAACGAACAAGTTGTGGGAGTTGCCCATGAAGCGAGTCTGCTTGTTTCTATGCGCAGTTTCTAGCTGGTGGATCTTGCTCACAAACGCCTCTGCACAATCTGTACCCTCACTTACGCAACTTACACAGAGATTAGAGCGTGCTCTGGTAAATCTGCCTGGCTATACGGTCTTCGATTATGTGACGTTTCGCCTTGTCGATGGCCGCGTCCTGCTCGTCGGAGATGTGCTGCATCCTCAGGTGAAGCAAGAGGCAGAACAGGCCGTTCGCTCTGTGCCTGGTGTCACCGCCGTGGAGAATGATATTCAAATCCTCCCCCCGTCTTCCGCCGATGATGCACTGCGGAAGAAAGTCTATAGCAGCATTTACAATGATCCGCAGTTCTCATCCTATGCAATTCAACTCGTTCCGCGGATTCACATCATCGTCAAACAAGGGCAAGTGACGCTCGAAGGCGTCGTAAATAATTCCTTCGATCGATTTATGGCGGAAACAGCCGTCCGGAATGTCCTTGAAGGTTCGACGCTTGAAGATCACTTACTGGCCCTGAGCGGTGATATCGAACAACTGCCGCAATTGAGTATGCGCTCCCAGTAACAACATGCCTGTAGAAGGGAAAAGGAGTGTTGCCATGAAAAAACTGATTTACTCACTCGCCTTTCTCCTGCCGCTTTATCCTCTAGAAGTAGCGAATAGTAAGCCTGCGGCTTTAGTAAAAGAAGCTGTTGTTCAAACGCCAAACTTGCAAAAAAACATCCAGAATGCGTTACTTCTCCTGCCAGAGTATACGGTCTTTGATAACATCAGCTTCGAACTGCGCGGCACAACCGTGCGCCTGACCGGAGAAGTAACTCAGGAAGATTTACGCGAGGCTGCTGAACAAACCATTAAGGAGCTCACCGGCGTCAAACGAGTTATAAACGAGATCGAAGTCCTTCCATACTCTACCATTGACAATCAGATTCGAGTGGCTGCTTTTCGCGCCATCTATGGCGATCCCGCTTTTCAGGCTTACGCTGCCCAGTCTGTGCGGCCGATCCGCATCATCGTAAAAGATGGATGTCTTACGCTGGAAGGCACTGTGGCAAGCGAGGCCGATCGCGACGCGGCATACAAAAAGGTGCTCAGCGTGCCTGGACTTGTAGCGGTCTCGAATCATCTCCAGGTGGGCAGTTAAAGAACACGCCAGGAAAGGAGCTATTCTCATGTATCGCAAGCCATCCAAACACAAGCTGCTGCGTATGATTCGAAGGTATCCCTGGATTCCTTCTGTAATCTACGTAGCGGTCGCGCTCTTACTGTTAGTGAGTCCGCGCTGGTTTGCAGGTCCGCCCACCTGGCAGCTCTCCTACACCGACTTCGTGCATGAAATTGAGGCGGATCATTTGAAACGCGTGGTGATCACGCCGACGCAGCTCATCGGGTTTCCCAAACCTGATCAGTTCAAGCACCACCCGGCGCCGGCCATGATCGTCGCCACACGCCTGCCCGATATCGATGAATCCGCTTTGCTCAAGGATCTCGAGCAGCATCACGTTACCGTGTCGGGTGAGATGAACTCGGGACCAGGCATCGGCTCTCTCCTGCTCGCCTGGTTGCCCTTCCTTCTAATGATGGCCGCCATCGGCTATGGTGCATGGCGTACCCGGCAGGCAATCGGTCCGCTTCGTTTTGGCAAGAAGACCAAAATTTACGATCAGTCCGATCAAAAAGTGACGTTCGCCGATGTCGCCGGAATCGATGAGGCGCGCGGAGAACTGCAAGAGATCGTCGACTTCCTCAAGCATCCGGCCAGATATCGCCAGCTCGGCGGCCGCATCCCTCGCGGCGTTCTGCTGGTCGGGCCGCCGGGCACTGGTAAGACCTTGCTCGCACGCGCCGTTGCAGGCGAAGCCGGAGTGCCGTTCTTTGCCATGTCCGGCTCCGAGTTCGTGGAAATGTTCGTGGGCGTGGGTGCGGCCCGCGTGCGGGAACTGTTCGATGAAGCCAAGAAAAAGGCGCCTTGTATTGTCTTCATTGATGAGCTGGATGCCATCGGCAAGTCCCGGGCCGCCGGACGTGGCATGATCGTCTCGCATGATGAACGGGAGCAGACGCTCAATCAACTGCTCGTCGAAATGGATGGCTTCGATCCTTCTACCAACGTCATCATCATGGCGGCGACCAACACGCCTGAAGTCTTAGATCCAGCCTTGCTGCGTCCTGGCCGCTTCGATCGCCAGATTGTGCTCGATCGGCCCAACATTGAGGAACGCGAAGCGATACTCCGCGTGCATGCGAGAAAGGTGAAACTCAGTCCGAAAGTCGATCTCCGCACCATTGCGGCGCGCACACCCGGCATGGTGGGAGCCGATCTGGCAAATATTGTCAACGAAGCGGCCTTGCTCGCAGCACGTCGTGGCGCCTCCGAGATCGATACCACGGACATCGAAGCCGCCATCGATCGTGTCATGCTCGGACTGGAGAAAAAGAGCCGTGTGATGACTCCGGAAGAAAAAGAGCGAGTGGCGTATCACGAGGCAGGACACGCGCTGGTGGCCTTGTCCGTACCGAATGCCGATCCTGTCCATCGCGTCTCCATCATTCCAAGAACCCTGGGCGCGCTCGGCCATACGCTGCAGCTTCCCACTCACGAACGTTATCTGATGACACAGCCGCAGCTCGAAGATCAGATCGCCGTTATGCTAGGCGGACGTGCGGCTGAAGATGCTGTCTACAACGGTGTCGTATCGACAGGCGCAGCCGACGATCTGCAGCGCGCAACCGAATTGGCCCGCCACATGGTGAAACGCTACGGTATGAGCGAGCGCCTTGGCTCGGTCACCTATGGGCATCCGCTTGAATCCCGTTTCCTGAAAACAGGCTTCAGCATGGAGGAGCGGGATTATAGCGAAAAGACAGCCGAAGAAATCGATGCGGAAGTGCGCCGGATCGTCGATCGGTCCTACCAGCGCGTGAAAGAGATTGTAACCCGGCGGCGTGAGATCCTCGATGGCATCGTCCACCGCTTGATCGAAAAAGAGACCATTGAAGAAGACGAACTGCTCGAAATTGTTCGCCAAAAGGAGACTGCTGCGGCGCCCGTCGCCCCGGTGGGCGAAGCCGTGTAACTGGACTGCCAGAAAAGGTTTCAAACTTTGTAGGTTGGAGCTATGCGGAATACAACAAGGCACTTACTTGTATCTTCCAATCTGGCCGGCAACCTGGATGCCTTAAATCAATTGATAACTGTTGCACGCGAATCGAACGTCGACGCCATCTTGCTGACAGGTAACTTAACGGCAAAGCAAGACGGCGTCAAAGGTTATCGCGAATTATTTAAGATGCTGGCCCATGCCAATCTGCCGAGCTTCTATATTCCCGGTCCAAACGATTTCCCTGTGCAGC
>Ga0209810_1003365_pt1 | contig 16934 bp, 11 predicted proteins | sample Coa_R1_7_FD_187159 | JGI IMG/M metagenome (GOLD analysis project Ga0209810, IMG submission 187159) | Surface soil microbial communities from Centralia Pennsylvania, which are recovering from an underground coalmine fire - Coalmine... | ecosystem: Environmental > Terrestrial > Soil > Unclassified...
CGCATTGACGCCCACGACGATTTGCTCGCCCTTTTCCACGGCTTGCTGCGCGCGGTAGGCGGAGTCGGCGATGCGGGCCTGCATCCATCCGCTTTCGATGGCCGCGATGCTTCCACCCATATCGTCGACTTCGCGGATCAGCGAGCGCGCGCGTTGGATCAATTCGTTCGTCAGCGTCTCGACGTAGTAACAACCCGCCAGGGGATCGACGACGTCGGCTACGCCGCTTTCATACGCGATAATCTGCTGCGTTCGCAGTGCCACTTTCGCCGATTCCGCGGTCGGCAGCGCGAGCGCCTCGTCCTTGCCGTTCGTGTGCAGCGATTGCGTGCCGCCCAGCACCGCCGCGAGCGCTTGCAGCGTAACGCGAACGACGTTGTTTTCGGGCTCTTGCGCCGTGAGCGTCGAGCCGGCGGTCTGCGCGTGAAAGCGCAGCATTTGCGAACGAGGATCCTTGCAGCCGAACTCGTCGCGCGTGATGTGCGCCCACAGGTAGCGCGCGGCGCGGAATTTTGCCACTTCTTCGAACAAGTCGTTGTGCGCATTCCAAAAGAACGAGATTCGCGGAGCGACGGCGTCGGGCTCGATGCCGGCATCGCGCGCCGCTCGCAGATATGCCTTTCCGTTCGAAAGCGTAAACGCGATCTCTTCGAGCGCCGTCGAGCCGGCTTCGCGGATATGATATCCCGAGATGGAGATAGCGTTCCATTGCGGTACGTGTTGCGCGCAAAAGGACAGCACGTCGGTCACCAAACGCATCGACGGTTTCGGTGGATAGATGTACGTCCCGCGTGCGGCATATTCTTTGAGCACGTCGTTTTGAATCGTACCGCCGAGTCGCTCGAACGGAATGCCCCGGCGGCGGGCGACCGCGAGCAGCATCGAAAGGATGATCGACGCGGGCGCGTTGATCGTCATCGAGACGGTCACTTTGTCGAGAGGAATGCCGTCGAAAAGCGTTTCCATGTCGGCGACGCTGTCGATTGCGACGCCGACTTTGCCCACCTCGCCCCGTGCTTGCGCGGCGTCCGAATCGTATCCCAGCTGCGTGGGAAGGTCGAAGGCGACGGACAGACCCGTCGTCCCGTGCTTGAGCAGATAGCGATAGCGCGCGTTCGATTCTGCGGCGGTGGCAAACCCCGCGTACTGCCGCATCGTCCACAATCGGCCGCGATACATGTCCTTGCGCACGCCGCGCGTGAAAGGGAAGAGACCCGGTGTTCCGGGATCGTGCGCGACGCCTTCGATCTCGTGGTAGACCGCTTTGAGCGGGACGCCGCTGGCGTTTTCAACTCGAGCCATAGCGATCACTCAATCGTTACGAGAGGAGACTGCGCTTCGGCGGTGTCGCCGGGGGCGACGTGGATTTTCGTTGCGGTACCGGACTTGTGCGCGCGGATCTCATTCATCATCTTCATGGCCTCGATCACGCCCACGACCTGGCCTTCCTTCACGGCGTCGCCCGTCTTCACCGAAATCTCCACTACGACGCCGTGCATCGGGGAGACGACGTCGTTTCCGGCGGCCGAGCTCGTGCCGCGTTTGGACGCAGCTCGCGGCGCGGATTTGAGCGCGGGATTTCCGCGCGGCGCGTTTTGCAGCGCGGCCTGAGGCAGATCGATGAAGCGCACGCGGAAGAGCTTGTCGTTGACCTCGACGCGAATGGTTTGCGCGGGCTCGGGACGTTCCGCACTCCGGGACGCGGTATCGATGCTTGCGCTCATCGTGCCGGCGCCGTTTTTTGCGTAGAGTTCGGCCGCAAAAGCCTCCAACGTCGCGGTTCCGTACGTTGCGTCCCGCACTGCCGGATGGTCGCAGAGCGCTCGCAACAAGCCTAGCGTCGTAGGCACGCCGCTGATCTCGTACTCGTCGATCGCGCGCCGGAAACGCGCGATTGCTTGCGAGCGAGTCGGCGCCCACACAACGAGTTTGGCGATGAGCGAATCGTAATCCGGCGTAATCATGAAGCCCGGGTAGGCCGCGGAATCCACCCGCACGCCCGGACCGGCCGGCTCACGGTAGCTCGTAACCGTGCCCGGTGCGGGCCGGAAGCCGTGCGCCGGATCTTCGGCGTTGACGCGCCCTTCGATCGCAAAGCCGCGAAATTCGATCGCGGCTTGATCGTAGCCGAGCGGTTCGCCCGCGGCGACGCGCAGTTGCTCGCCTATCAGATCCAGGCCGCTGATCAGTTCGCTCACCGTGTGCTCGACTTGAATGCGCGTGTTCATCTCCAAGAAGTAAAACTCGTCGCCGCTCACGAGGCACTCGATTGTCCCCACGCTGTCGTAGCCGATGGCTTTTGCCGCGCGAATCCCCGCTTCGCGCATGCCGCGGCGCACGCGCTCCGAAATGCACGCGGGCGCTTCCTCCCACAACTTTTGGTGGCGCCTCTGCAGCGAGCAGTCGCGCTCGCCGACGTGCAATACGGTGCCGTGTTTGTCGGCGAGAATCTGCAGTTCGACGTGTTTGGGATTTTCGAGGTAACGCTCGGCGTAGATCGTCCCGTTTTTGAAATACGCTTGCGCCTCGCGCTGCGCGGTCGCAAGCGCCGAGGGCAGCTCCTCCAGCGTCCGCGCGACTTTCAGCCCTTTGCCGCCTCCGCCGCCGGAGGCTTTGAGGGCGAGCGGCAGACCGTAGCGCTGGGCCGCGGCTCGAGCCTCATCGTCGGTTGCGATCGCGTCGGTGCCGCCCGGCACGACCGGTACGCCGGCCTCGATCATCGCTCGCCGCGCGCGCACTTTGTCGCCCATCGCGTCGATCGCATCCGCGTGCGGTCCGACCCAAACCAAACCTGCGCCGGTTACCGCGCGTGCGAACGCGGCGTTTTCCGCAAGAAAACCGTATCCCGGATGAATCGCCTGCGCTCCGGCCTGCTTTGCGATCTCGAGCAGCCTGGAGACGTTCAGATAACTTTGCGACGGTGACGCGGGACCCAGCAAGAACGCTTCGTCCGCCATGCGGACGTGAAGCGCATCGCGATCGTTTTCCGAGTAGACCGCCACCGCCGTGATACCCATTTCGCGAGCGGTACGAATGACGCGCACCGCTATCTCGCCCCGATTGGCGACGAGAAGCTTGTTAAACATCGGCTCCCACCGCCTCCAAACGTGCCGTGCGCATCCACCGCGACGTCTGAGGCGCGACGGGGACGCCGGATTCGGAACAAAGGCATTGTGCGGCCGCCAGAACGGCCGCGAGCTCCTCGTCGCTCACTTCTGCGCCATTTCGGGAGGCAGCATGCCCATCGCGTGAAATCCCGCGTCGACGAAATGCACGTCCGCCGTGATCGCCGATGCGAGATCGGACGCCAGATACACCGCCGTGTTGCCCACGTCGTCGGCCGACACGTTGCGGCGCAGCGGCGCGATTTGGGGAACGACGTCCAGCATTTTCATGAATCCGCCGACTTGCCGCGCGCTCGCCGTTTTGATGGGACCGGCGGAAATCGCATTGACTCGTATGCCGCGCGCGCCGAGATCGAACGCGAGGTAACGCACGCAGGCCTCGAGCGCCGCCTTCGCTATGCCCATCAAATTGTAATTCGGAACGATTGTGGTGGAGCCGTAGTACGTCATCGCCATGATCGACGCGTTGTCCGCAAGGCGTTCTCGCAGCGCGTTCACCAGCGCCAGCAGCGAGTACGTCGAGACGTCCAGCGAGAGCTTGAAGCCGTTTCTCGTCGTGTCGTACACGGTGCCGACGAGGTCCGCTTTGTCGGCAAACGCGATGGAATGCACGAGCGCGTCCAGTTTGCCGAACGTGTCCAACCGCGAGGCCATGCCCGCGAGCGATTCGTCCGACGACACGTCGCATTCGATCACCGGGCCGCCGCCGAACTCAGCGGCGATCTTTTCCACCGACTCCTTCACGCGCTCGCCTTGATAAGTGAACGCGATTTGCGCCCCGTGCGCGTGCATTTGCCGCGCGATCCCCGTGGCGATCGACCACTGGTTTGCGACGCCCGTGACGAGCGCTTTCTTTCCTTCCAAGAGCTTCACAGCGGTTTGTAAGTACCCCGCGGCGCGGCGATTGTCATTTTGGCCCGGACGCCGTCAGAGCGGGATGTTCCCGTGCTTGCGTTTGGGCCGCTCCACGCGTTTGCCGGCGAGCATTTCCAGGGACTGCGCGATGACCCGGCGCGTGGCATGCGCTTCGATGACGTCGTCGACGTACCCGCGCTGCGCCGCGATGAACGGGTTGGCGAAGCGCTCGGTGTACATCTCGATGAGTTCCTGGGTCTTTGCCTCGGGATTGTCCGCGGCGGCAATTTCGCGGCGGAAAATCGTCTTGACCGCGCCTTCGGCCCCCATGACCGCGATTTCGGCGGTAGGCCATGCGACGTTCACGTCGGCACGAATGTGTTTGCTCGCCATGACGTCGTAGGCGCCGCCGTACGCCTTTCGCGTGATGATCGTGATTTTCGGGACCGTCGCTTCGGCAAATGCATACAGCAGTTTGGCGCCGTGCGTGATGATGCCGCCGTATTCCTGATCCGTGCCCGGCAGAAACCCGGGCACGTCGACGAAGGTCACCAGCGGGATGTTGAAAGCGTCGCAGAAGCGCACGAACCGCGCCGCTTTGATCGAGCTTTGGATGTCCAAGACGCCCGCGAGCACGTTGGGTTGATTCGCGACGATTCCCACCGTCTCACCGTTGACGCGCCCGAACCCGGTGATGATGTTTTGCGCGTACAGGGGCTGGATCTCGAAGAAATCGCCGCCGTCGAGCACCGGAAGGATGACGGCGTGCATGTCGTACGGCTTGTTCGGCGCGTCCGGCACGATATCGTCCAATTCCATGACTGCGCGATGCGGATCGTCCTCGCATCGGAATCGCGGCGGATCGTCCAAATTGTTTTGCGGAATATAGGAGAGCAGCGTTTTGGCAAGATCGACCATCTCGTCTTCGCCGGCCGCGGTCAGGTGCGCGACGCCGCTTTTCGTAGCGTGCGTCGTCGCCCCGCCGAGCTCTTCGAAAGAGACGTCTTCGCCGGTGACCGTCTTGATGATCTCCGGTCCGGTGATGAACATCTGCGCGATGCGTTCGGTCATGATGATGAAGTCGGTGATGGCGGGCGAGTACACCGCGCCGCCCGCGCACGGCCCCGCGATCAAACTGATCTGCGGAATGACGCCGCTGGCTTGCACGTTGCGCCAAAAAATTTCCGCGTAGCCGCCCAAACTGACCACGCCTTCTTGAATGCGCGCGCCGCCCGAATCGTTGATGCCGATCATCGGCGAGCCGGTCCGCACCGCAAGATCCATCACCTTGCAGATCTTTTCCGCGAAAACTTCACCGAGCGATCCGCCAAGGACGGTGAAATCTTGCGAAAACAAAAAGATTTGCCTGCCGTCGATCGTCGCGCGCCCCGTGACGACGCCGTCGCCTAAGAACTCCTTTTCGCCCAGGCCGAACGCGGTAGTGCGGTGTACCGCAAACTGGTCCAGTTCGATGAACGAATCGGGGTCGACCAGCGCTTCCACGCGCTCCCTAGCCGTACGCTTGCCTCGTTCGTGCTGCCGCTCGACGGCGGCGGCTCCGGCCGGCGCAAGTGCCTGGTCGCGTTTGCGCCGGAGTTCCGCATATTTCTCCTCGTGCGTCTTCATGTGCGCGTGGCTTTGAACGCCGCGTCGGGGCGAGCCTGTCGGCTCCGCCCGGCAGCGTGGACGGAGTAGGCGCGGCCGGAAAAACAGAACGTCGGCATCGTGCGCGCGTTCATCGCCGCGTTGACGGCCGCAGTGTTTTTGCTTCCATTTCCCGCGTACGCAGCGACGCGCGCGGTGGTGATCACCGCGCGAGCGATCGCGCTCTTTGCGGACCGCGGCTTGCTCATCGCGGACGGCGGCGTTTCGGTGCGTTCCTCCGCGCTCCAGATTGACGCGACGCGCGCCGTGTACGATCTCCGCGCGAACCGGCTGGTCGCATCGGGCGACGTGAGCCTGAACGACGGGGGGACTCGAACGTCTGCTACGGGGTACGTCTACGAATTTGCGCACGGAACCGGAAGGATTGCGCCCGGCGCTTCCGTTCCGCAACTGCCGTCGATTGACGCGCTCGCGATCGCGCAGCAAGTGGAACTGAGTCCCGGCGTTTCCTTGACGTTCAGCAACGCGCAAGTGCGCGCGGGCAGCGCGTTCGTTCCCTCGGCGTCCTACACGTACGACATACCGCCGCCTGCCGCGAAAGACTTCGGCTACTCTCCCGTGCCGTCGGCCGCTTTGGAGTGGCCCGTCATGATCTCCAGCGGGCGCAATGCCTACGCTTTTGCACGCATGCGGTACGACAGGTACAACGGCGGTCCGGGCACCGGAGTGGAAGCGCATTACGCGGCGAGCGGCCGCGGGTATCTCGCGCTGGCTCAAACGCTCGACGTGGACGGCGGACGTTTGGATTTTGCTGCTTATCAACGCATGAACGACGCCCTCTCACAGTCCTTCACCGGCTCGCTGCTCGCCGGTGCGCGCGCGTTGCGCTACGCGGTCACCTCTTCGACTCGCCGCGGCTTTACGTCGCTGTCTTTCGCGCAGTTCAACGGACAACGCAGCGACGATCTCCTCGTGAGCGGAAATGAACGGTCCCTCGGACGCATCGGATCGAGCCGCCTGCAGATCGTCGCCGGACACGACGTGCACCCCGGCGATTGGCCCGTACGGCAAGACTTTCGCATGACGCCGTCCGTGCACTTCGACACCGCGACGATCGCTCTGGCACGCGCCACGTTTTCCGCCTCGTTCGATCTCGGTGAAACGCTCTACGACTACGGACGCGCGACGCTTTCCAGCGGCGCGGCCGTCTGGAGCACCGTGCCGGTCAACCGCCGGCTGCAATTCAACGGCGGCATGAACTTCTCGCACGAAGCTCCGCCGTTTCCCAGCACGTATCGCACATATACAGCCGGCGTCGCTTGGCACGCCGGCGACGCGTTCAACCTCGTGTCGTCGCTGACGTACGCGCATGATTTCGCGCAGTCGTTCGGCGCGGGCCGGCCGCAGTTCAGCGCCGCCCTCGACGTGCGCATCCGGCGCAAGAGCGGAAGGGGCGTCGAGATCGGAACGATCTTGCCGTTCGGTGGAGTAGGCAACATGAACCGCCAAGCAGTATTCAACGTACGATTTCTGCGGTAAGGAGGCACCCATGCTCGCCGTCGTCGTTGCAACCGTGAATTTGTTCGCGCAGACGTTCGCCGGCGCGTGGACGTGCCACGATACGGTTCCGGCTGCGAACGGCCATCCCGCACGGACTTTTTCAACCGAGTGGTCGATTACAAGCGCTCCGGGCGATCATTGGAGCATCGTGCGTTGGGGCCCGGCGGATGCATCCGGAGGAATCGCTTACGTGGGCTACGTGCCCTCGCAAAACGACTGGGCGTATCAAGATTTCCACTACGACGGATCGTTCGGCGTCACGACGTCCTCGGGCCCCGATAAAGACGGTGTCTGGACGTGGGCCGGCGGCGCGTATTACACGGAGAGCGGCGTTTTGCACGGCGTCATCACGTGGAAGCGCGCTTCACCCACGCGCATCGAACGCACGTTTGCGCGCGTCGTCGACCATACCCAGGCGCCGGCGACTTCCGACTACTGCACGAAGCACTAAACGAAATTCACGCTTGTTTGGCGGCGGCGAGCTGAGGCGGCCTGCGCGTGCGCAGCAGCACGACCATCGGCGTGAGCAGCAGCGTGATCGCCGCCAAAAACAGGAACGCGTCCGCGAAGGCCATCGTCTGCGACTGCTGCACGACCGCGCGGTACAGGCCGTCCGCCGATGCGTGGTGCTGCAGCGCCGTTTTCAGCGCGGCGTTGTGTAAGTTCAAGGCTCCGGCGAGATTCGATTGATGCAGAGCGCTTCGGCGGTCGAGCAGCGTTACGAGCATTGCGGTGGAAATCGAGCCCCCGAGCTGCTGACATAAGCTAATGAGCGAGGTGGCTTTTTGCGTGTCCGCGCCTTGCACGCTGCTGAGCACCGCAACCGAGAGCGGCAGGAACAGCATACCGAAGCCGGCGCCGCCCACCAGCAAGGGCCAGGCGAACGTCCAAAACGTCGAATCCGTGGTCGTCACGCGCGCCTGCATCGCATTTGCAACGGCGACGATGACGAAACCCACGCCGAGCAGCACTCGCGGCGCTACGTGGAAGCGGTTGAGCGCAATCAGCGTGATGGGCGTGAAGAACGCGATTGCCAAGGCGCGAAGCAAAATGGATTCACCGCTGAGCGTGGCCGTGAAGTTCAGCAGCTGCTGCTGAAACTGCGGCGAGAGAATCACGCCGCCGAAGAGTGAGAATCCGATGGTCAGCGCAAGCGCCGTACCGGCTGCGACCGTTCGATTCTTCAGGATGCGCAGGTCGACGATCGGATTTTTCGTGCCGAACAGCTCCCAGAGTGCAAACGCCGTCAGTGCCGCAACCGCCACGATGCTGAGCATGAGGATTCGCTGATCGTCCAACCACCCGTTTCGCTCGCCTTCATCGAGGACGTACTGCAAGCTTCCGAGGCCGGCCGCAAGCAGCGTCAGTCCAAGGCCGTCGAATCCGGCGCGCTTCGTATGGTACGGCGGATTGCGCAGCATCAATCCGATTGCAAACGCGGCGAAGATTCCCGGCACGATGTTGATGTAAAAAATCCAGTTCCATGAAAAGGCGTCGGTGAGAATGCCGCCGAGCGTTGGACCGATGCTGGGTCCGACGATTGCGCCGAGCGAGATGAGCGCTTGGCTCTTTCCGAGCTCTTTCGCCGGGAACGTGTCGCGCAGAATCGCTTGCCCCGTCGCGATGAGTCCGCCGCCGCACAAGCCTTGCAAGATGCGGAAGAAGACGAGTTCGGGCAACGAAGTGGAGAGCCCGCAGAGCGCGGAGGTGATCGTGAAGCCGACGATCGCGGCTACGTAGTACTGCTTGCGCCCGAAGGTTTGCTGCAGCCACGGCGTGAGCGGAATGACGATGACCGCGGCGATGATGTACCCCGTGACGATCCATGCGCCTTCGTCGAAGTTCGCACCGAAATTTCCCTGAATCGTCGGAAGCGCAACGTTGACGATTGTCGCATCGAGGACTTGCAGCAAAGTAGCCGCCATGACGCCGGCGACGATGATCCAGCGCCGGCTGCCGTACTCTACCATATGCCGAGCATCATCTTCACGTCGTCGGTGGCCATCTCGCGCGGATCCCACGGCGGCGTGAACGTGATGTCGACGGTCGCCGTCTTGACGCCTTCGATCGCGCGAACGGCGTCTTCGACGTTTTGCTTGAACATCGGCCCCACCGGGCACATCGGCGAAGTCAGCGTCATCAGCACGGTGACGTGTTCGCCTTGCTCGCCTTCGGTGGTGACGTCGTACACTAAACCTAGATCGAGAATCGGCAAGTTTATTTCGGGGTCCTTGACTTCTTTGAGCGCTTCGCGAACTTGTTCAACGGTCGGCATGATGTGTTTGGCTTCGTCGCCAACCCCCACGACCATGCGCACAAGCAAAATGGTCGCACCCGCGGTGCTTGCCCTCGTCGCGTTCCTGCCGAGTCAAGCCCGCGCGGCCGTCTCGGTGGCGGGCGGAGGCTTCGCCCAAGACGTTCCCGGGAAGAGCGGCCTGGCGGCGATCGTGAGCAGCGGCGCCTCGATTCCGGCCGTCCCGCTCGAGTTTCAAGGGTCGGTCTTCGTCCCGGTTTCGGGGGGAAAGGGCGGCGGCTATGCGCTCACGGCGGAAATCCGCGGATTCACGGGCGGCGGCTACGGGGGAGCCTACGTGGGGGCAGGTGCCGGCGTAGGGACGCTGTCCAGGGAGGGGTCCTCGGGCACGGTTTTCACGGTTTTCGCCGGCAAGTCGATCGCGCCGATGACTTCCATAGAATTACGCGTGTACAAACAAACGCAGGAATCGGGCGCCACGGCCGGGTTCGTGGGCGTTCGGTTCACTTTGTGAAAACGGAGGGGAACGCAAGCGTAACCTTAACACGCGCGGGCGGGGTTATACGTTCTCACCATTAAGAAACCGAAACGGGTATAGTCGGGTAGCATCTCTTAGGGGCGGAATCAAGGGAGTTCGAGAGATAGACCATGTCAATGTGGGAACCGTTCACCGAGCGAGCGCGCCGTTCGATAGTTTTGGCCCAAGAAGAGGCTCAGCGGCTCGGTAACAATTACATCGGGACCGAGCACATTCTCCTCGGCATCATCTCCGAGGGTGAAAGCCTTGCGGCCAAAGTGCTCGAGACGCTCGGCGTAAACCTCGCAAAGGTCCGTCAAGAAGTAGAAGCGATTGTCGGACGCGGCGGACAAACGGTTCAGCAGGAGATGGTCTTCACCCCGCGCGCCAAGCGCGTCATCGAACTCGCCTTCGAAGAAGCGCGCCAGCTCAACCACAATTACATCGGCACGGAGCATCTGCTGCTCGGTCTCATTCGCGAAGGCGAAGGCGTCGCGGCGCGCGTGCTGACGAACCTCGGCGTCGACCCCGCGAAGGTTCGCGTGCAAACCACCTCACTGCTGGGCGCCGAAGGACAGCCGCCCGCGCCGAAAGGCAAGAGCAAGACGCCGACGCTCGATGCGTACGGCCGCGATCTCACGCAACTTGCGCGCGAGTCGAAATTGGATCCCGTCATCGGACGCGCGACCGAAATCGAACGCGTCATTCAGATTCTCTCACGCCGCACGAAGAACAATCCCGCGCTGATCGGCGAGCCCGGCGTCGGCAAGACCGCCATTGCCGAAGGTCTCGCGCAGCGCGTCATCAAGGGCGACGTGCCGGAGCCGTTGCGCGACAAGCGCGTCATTACGCTCGATTTGGCAGGCTTGGTGGCCGGAACGAAATACCGCGGTGAATTCGAAGAGCGCATGAAGCGCGTCATGGACGAGATCCGCGGCGCCGCCGGGGAGATCATCCTCTTCATCGACGAGCTGCACACGCTCGTCGGCGCAGGCGCCGCCGAAGGCGCCATCGATGCAAGCAACATCATCAAACCCGCGCTTGCGCGCGGTGAGCTGCAGTGCATCGGTGCAACCACGCTCAACGAATTCCGCAAGCATATCGAAAAAGATTCCGCTCTCGAGCGGCGCTTCCAGCCCGTGATGGTCGGAGAGCCCACGGTCGAAGAAACGATCGAAATCCTCAAGGGGCTGCGCGATCGGTACGAGGCGCACCACAAAGTGCAAATCACCGATGCCGCGCTGGCCGCCGCTGCTAAACTCGGCGACCGGTACATCACCGATCGCTTTTTGCCGGACAAAGCGGTCGACCTCATCGACGAAGCCGCCTCGCGCGTGCGCCTGCAGGCGACGCTGCCTCCGCCGGAGATCCGCGAAGTCGACGCGCAGCTGCGCAAGATCATCGCGGAAAAAGAAGCAGTCGTAAAGGCGCAGGAGTTCGACAAAGCCGCAGCGCTGCGCGATAGAGAAGAGAAGATCAGGCTCGAAAAGGCGCGCTTGGAACAAGAGTGGCAAGAGAAGCGCGCGCAAAGCGACAAAATCGTCAAAGTCACCGAGGAAGATATCGCGTACATCGTTTCTTCGTGGACGAAGATTCCGGTCAGCAAGCTCGCGCAGGCGGAAACCGAAAAGCTCCTCAACATGGCCGCGTCGCTGCACAAGCGCGTCGTCGGGCAAGACGAAGCGATCAACGTCATCGTGCGCGCCATACGCCGTTCGCGCGCGGGCCTGAAAAACCCGAACCGGCCGATCGGCTGTTTCATGTTCCTCGGTCCCACCGGTGTGGGAAAAACCGAAGTGGCGCGAAGCGTGGCGGAATTTTTGTTCGACGACGCGGAGTCGATGATCCGCATCGACATGTCGGAATACATGGAAAAGTACGCCGTCTCGCGTCTGGTCGGCGCACCGCCGGGATACGTCGGCTACGAAGAAGGCGGCCAACTGACCGAAGCGGTCCGGCGCCGCCCGTATTCCGTCGTGCTGCTCGACGAAATCGAGAAAGCGCATCCGGACGTCTTCAACATTCTCTTGCAAGTGCTCGACGACGGACGCCTGACCGATTCGCAAGGCCGGCAAGTCGACTTCAAAAACACCGTGATCATCATGACCTCCAACGTCGGCGCCACCGGCATGCAAACGACCACCGACATCGGTTTCCGGACCAGCAAGACCGAAAACGAAGATGAGGCGCGGGCCTACGAGCGGATGAAAAACAAGGTGCTGGAGGAAATCAAGCACACATTCCGTCCGGAGTTCGTCAACCGTCTGGACGAGATGGTCGTTTTCCACCAACTCACGCGGCCGCAAATCGAGGAGATCGTCGGCTTGGAACTCGAGAAAGTCATGCGCGAGGTCAAAGCGCAAGACATGCATCTCGAGGTTACCGAAGAAGCAAAGGCGCTTTTGGCCAAAAAGGGCTGGGATCCGCAGTACGGCGCGCGTCCGCTCCGCCGAGCGATTCAGCGCGAGGTGGAAGACGAACTTGCCGAGGAGATGCTGCGCGGCACGTTCGGCACGGGCGATCGCATCCTGGGCGAAGTCGATCCCGACAATCCGGAAAAACTGCGCTTCAGCAAGATTCCGGGCATCGAACCGCCGCCGCAGCGCGAACCCGAACACGCCGCAACCTAGCACGTCGTGACGGCGCGCGAGGCAGCGGCTGAAAAGGCGCGGCTTTTGCGCGCGCTGCACCAACCCGGCAATCCCGTCGTGATGTTCAACGTGTGGGATGCGGTCAGCGCGCGCATCGTGGAAGAAGCGGGAGCATCCGCACTCGCGACGAGCAGCGCCGCCATTGCGTGGTTGGAAGGCTTTGCGGACGGACAGCATATTTCGCGCGCGCGCATGCTGGAGGGCGTGCGCCGCGTGGCCCAGGCGGTGGAGCTCCCCGTAACCGCCGATTTGGAAGCGGCCTACGGCGTCACGATTGAAGATGCCGTGGCGACGGCGCAAGGCGCGATTGAAGCCGGTGCGGTCGGCTTGAACTTCGAGGACGCCGGCGAAGCCGGTGAGCTGCTCGACCTCGAACGGCAATGCGAGCGCATCCGCGCGATGGTGGAAGTGGGGCAGCGTTGCAATGTGCCCTTGGTGATCAACGCGCGCACCGACGTCTTTCTGGAAAGCATCGGTCCGGACGACGAGTGGCGATTGCAGGAAGCCGTCAAACGCGGCAACGCCTTCCTGGAAGCCGGTGCGGCGTGCGTTTTCGTTGCCGGCGTAACCGATGAACCGACGATCGCCGCGCTGGTGAAAGACATTCTCGGGCCGATCAATATTTTGGCGAACGCATCGGCGCCGTCCGTCGCGCGGCTTGCGCAGCTCGGCGTCGCGCGGGTCAGCGTCGGCGGCGCGAGCATCGCGCACGCGCTCGCGCATCTGCGCACTGCCGCCTCGCAAGTGCTGCGCGACGGGCGGTTCGACTTTGCGGCCGATCGGATTCCGCATGCGGAACTGAACGCATTATTTGCCGCCGACAAGTAAACGCAGGAGTCTCTTTTACCTTCAAAGGGTCCAGTCGGGCGGAAAGTGCTGATCCATATGTCCGCCCTTCCAGATCAAGAGTAGCGTGAGGCAGGGCGTAGCTCCATGGTGCTCTTGGTATATCTCGTGCCAAGCTTGCGCGTACTCGAGATGTCCCCAATCCATGGAATGAGCAATAACGAGCTGAGCCGTTTTGCCGGAGACCGTCACCGCGATGGGCGCAGCGACGTGTCCCAAGTCGTCGCCCGTATCACTTCGATATATTTGGCGTGCGTGATCCAGAAGTTGCTGGGATTCCTCACGCGTAACATTTTCGGGATCGCGGGGCGGAAAGATATCGAAGCACGACACCAGATCAAATAAAACGCCAAAACCGCGCCTGAACCGAGGAAAAGAACAATCGCGATGCGCCGAAACGATTTCACGCCGCGTTACCTGGCTCCCACGGCCCCGGCCACTCCACGGATTGCGCAGCCTCATAGAGCCCCAAAATTTCCTTTTCCTCAATAAGAAACTTGCGGCTCCCGCAATATGGCGGTGCCGGCGACGCGCGTTGTGGGTTATGAGTTGGTCGATGAACCTGCGGTTAGGAAGCGCGTCCGATTTTGAAGCGTTGCATCGCGCGCATGCGAGGACCAAATCCCAAAGCGGATCGTCGACGATGAAACTCCACGGTATTACATGATCTATGGTACGCCCAATCCGCTCGTCGAACGTCAACCCACAGTAGAAGCACGCACCATCACCGTCGTCCATCAGGATCTTCAGGTAGCGCACCAGAGAGCGCCGGCGATCGCTGTCGCGTTTTACCTTTTGGATGATGCGAGGAGCAAGCCGGTTTGTCGTTTCCAGAAAGTCCGCCCAATGGTAGTTCGCGATGGTTTCAAGTGCGGGTGCGTGGCTCCTCAAAAACTGCGGCGTACTCGACGCAAGCTCAATGTGGTCCTGACCTTTTCGCCATTGATAAAGCCGCGGCATCGAAGGCGGCTTAGTGGTGTGGAATGCTTCCAAAACGTTTATCTGCAATACTCGGGCCATTGCCTTGCGCAGAGCCGCCTTTCCGGTTTCCGGTAGGTCGGCAAAATGTCGAACGGAGTACCACTGCGCTGCCTTCCTGACGGCTTTAATGACTTCCGCTTCTTTCGTCAGAGATGCGGCCTGCCGCATCGCCGCCCAGTGTCTCGAGAGGCACTGTAGGAACATCGTCGAGCCTGCAAACGCGGACCAACGCTTTAAGCAATGCCGGTTTGTAAGAAGCCGACATGCTGGCTCTGTTCATGAGCGTCGCGATATCTGCTACGAGGATTTCCTCCACATCGCCTTACTTAACTGAGGGAGGCGCGCGATCCCGCGGGCGCATTTAATGGTGACGCATACCGAATCACGTTCCGCCGGCAGAACGGAAGATCGGTCATTACGCCGGACACGGCGCTACGGCTCTCTCGCGTGTTGGGAACGAGCGCACTCGTATGGCTCCGGGAGCAAGCACAGCTCGATTTGTGGGATGCAGTACATGGACTTAACGCAAAGATCGTAGCGAGGCTCAAGCCGCTTCGCGTAACGGAGCGCGGCGCGCGATCCCGCGGCCGCGTGTAATGGTGACATACGAACGGCATGGAGAAAAATTTGTCCCGGCGTAGAAGCGCGCAGGATGCATTTGCTGGCCGTGCTTCTCATGGCGATATCGCCGTCACTCTATAGCAATCTGCACTTTCGCAATATCGGTCCGCTCTCCGGGCGCATCGATGCGGTAACCGGCGTCGCCGGAGATCCGCGCACCTATTATGCGGGCGGGTTGGGCGGCCTCTTCAAATCATCGGACGGCGGAGTCACGTGGGACTCGATCTTCAACCACGAGCCGGTCAGTTCTATCGGCGCGATTGCCGTCGCGCCCTCGGATGCGAACGTCGTGTATGCGGGTACCGGCGAACCGAACCTGCGCAACGACGTTGCGTTCGGTGACGGCATGTGGCGCTCCGCGGATGCGGGCAAGACGTGGCAGCACGTCGGTTTGGACGAAAGCGGCGCGATTTCGCAGATCGCGGTGGATCGCAGCGACCCGAGTCGCGTCTTCGTCGCGGTGCTGGGAGACGTCTATAAAGCAGGCCCGCAACGCGGCGTGTACCGCACGACCGATGGCGGCAAAACTTGGGAGCGCGTGCTCTATGCGGACGATCGAACCGGCGCGTCGAGCGTGGCGATCGATCCGTCGAACGCGCGGCATCTTTTTGCGGGTCTGTGGGAAGGGTGGCGAACGCCGTACCATCTGAACAGCGGCGGCGCGAACGACGGCGTGTATGAAAGCGTCGACGGCGGCGATCACTGGTCGCGCTTGCATGGCAGCGGATTGCCCGGCGGAACGACGGGACGCATCGCGATCGCTTTTACGCCGGCAAACTCCGCGCGCGTATACGCGCTCATCGAATCTACCGAAGGGCTGCTCTGGCGAAGCGACGATCGCGGCAAAACGTGGAAACTCGTCAACCGCAGCCATGGGATCGATCAGCGGCCGTTCTATTTCACCTCGCTGACCGTGGATCCGAAAGACGAAAACAGCGTCTACTTCATGTCGGTGCAGATGTGGCATTCCAAAGATGGTGGAACTACTGCCGACGAGCTTCACGGCACGCGCGGCGGCGATTATCATTCGTTATGGATCGACCCGACGGATCCGCTGCGCATGGTCGCGGGCGACGACGGCGGCGCGGAGGTGTCGAACGACGGCGCGAAAACGTGGCTCAACGCGCCGATCGACGTTGCGCAAGCGTATCACGTTGACACGGACGATCGCACGCCGTACGAAGTTTGCGCGGAAACGCAGGATGCCGGCAGCGCGTGCGGGCCGAGCAACAGCCTTTCGTTTGGCGGAATCGCGCCCGACGAATTCTTCAGCGCGGGCGGCGGCGAGAGCGGCTGGATCGTGTTCGATCAGGCGGATCCCGACGTCATCTACGGCGACGGCTATCAAGGCGCGCTGACCCGGTACGACCGGCGCACGCAGCAATCACGCACGATCGACGTCTGGCCCGAAGACGCGATGGGGTGGCCGGCCGCGCCGCTGAAGTATCGCTTTCAGTGGACCTCGCCGCTGGCGATGTCGCCGCAGCATTTGCACCGCTTGTACATGGGTGGAAACGAGATTTTTCAAACGGACGACGGCGGCGTGCACTGGCGCGCGATCAGTCCCGATCTCACGCGAAACGACAAGCGGTTCCAACAGTTTTCCGGCGGGCTTACGCGCGACAACACGAGCGTCGAGTACTACGATACGGTGTTTTCGATCGCGGAGTCGCCGCTGCGCGGCGGCGAAATCTGGGCCGGCACCGATGACGGGCTGATTTGGCTCACGAGCGATGGCGGTGCTCATTGGACCGACGTTACGCCGCGCGCGCTACGCGGCGATGCGCCGGGCATGTGGGCGCGCATCGATTACGTCGAGTCCTCGCCGTTCGATCCCGCGAGCGCCTATGCCGTTGCCGACTATCACAAATCCGGCGGCCGCGCACCGCACTTATTCAAGACGCGCGACTACGGCCGCA
>Ga0209810_1003366_pt1 | contig 16931 bp, 12 predicted proteins | sample Coa_R1_7_FD_187159 | JGI IMG/M metagenome (GOLD analysis project Ga0209810, IMG submission 187159) | Surface soil microbial communities from Centralia Pennsylvania, which are recovering from an underground coalmine fire - Coalmine... | ecosystem: Environmental > Terrestrial > Soil > Unclassified...
TGCGGAGTTCCTTGCCCCCGGAACTTCACGTTCTGGTCCCGCTGGCCCAACGCGGTCGCTTGCAGCTGCCTGCGTATCCCGAGGCGAACGCTGACCTGCCGGTGTCGTCGGTCGAACCCGGTGGACGGGCGGGGAGAACCGAGGCCGGAGGCGAGGACGTCGGCATGCTTGGTCTCATCCCGGCCGACGCATCGAAGGAGGAGGTGGCGGCGCCCGCCCTCCAGGCCGAGGAGGGAGGTGTGGCCGAGAACGCGGCTGGCTTTGGGGTCACCCACCCCGAGTCGCCAACGAGTCCTGGGGAAAGGCGGGAACCCCGAGAGCCAGATGTGGAGAGCACGCGGACGGCCGAGATCGAGGTCACCGGCGGTGAATCGTGGGCCGACATCGAGGGAGAGCGCAACGTGGTGGTGGAGACCGCCACAGAGATCGATATCGAGACCGGATTGGCTTCCCTGGTGGCTCAACGTCGTTTCGGTCTGGCCTCCTGGCTGGCCCGCTCCGCTGACCAGGAGGCGCGGGCCGATGCCCTCCGTTTCGTCGCGGTGGCCGACGCGCTGCGCAGCCCGAGCGGGCGTTGCGCGAGCCGGTTGCGCGACCTGGCGGCAGTGTTCGACCCCACCGCTCTTGGCAACGACTTCCCGACCCGCTTGCTCACGTTCGCCTGGGCGATACGCGCGTCGCTGCTGACTCCCTATTCGGGGGCGACGGAGGTCGTTGCCGCCTTGCGTGGCGTGCTCGGTTCGTCCTCGGCGACGCAGGCCATCGTGGATGCGGTCATCGAGTTCGGCCATCGCGCCGTACCTCTGTATGGTGATCTGGTAGTCGGCGTCCAGAGCGTGAGCGCGCTGGAGTCGGCCGTACGCGCCGCGGTGGCGGAAGCCGCCCGTGCCAGGAACGACGCGTCCAGGCGCAAGTTCGTCTATGCGAGGGCGGGTCTGATCTGGAGGGAATGGATCGACGCATCCGGCATGCTGGGGAGGCTGCTGGGGGTGGCGGCCGAAGATCGGCGAGACGGCCGAAGCGAGGTGGAGGCGAGGGTTCGGGAACTTCGGGCCCCCGGCGCGCTGGAGGAACGGCTGGATCGCACGGATCAGCGAAACCGCACTCTTGCTGCCCCCCGGATCGAAGCCAGGGCCCGCCGGGCGCTCCTGGACCGAGCCCAGGAGATGCTGGGGCTGGTGGACAGGTGGCTCCAGGCGGTGGAACGGTTGGAGCGACAGCAGCAGGCAGGCGAAGCCGCGGCCTGGGCCCAGGGGCCGATCGCCAGGTTGCGTGACGTGATGGCGGCCAACCGAGAGGCGATGCTGGACGCGGTCACCTCGCAGACCCGGGATGGCGGGCTGGCGAAGGCGGCGACCAGCGTCGTGGAGGCGGGCCTCACCGAGATCTTCAACCTGTTGTTGGAGGGCCGCCCGCTGACCGGCGAGGAGGTGGAGCCCGAAGTCGCCGAGAACGCCGAGCTGCTCCTGGTGCGCGACCTCCTGCTCGATGGCCTACGTCCCCCCGATCGTCCCCCCACGCTCCCGGCGATCCTGGAGGCGGTGGGGCGACGTGACTGGCGTGCCGCCTTCGACCACCGCTGCTCGATCGCAGACCATATTGGCACCGGGATCATCGTCTCCCTGGTTGCGAATGAGGACCCCGACCGGGCAGCAGTCATGCGGCGTGAGCGCGAGGAGGCGTTAGCGGCCATGGGCCAGCAGTTGGCCAATCTGCACCGACAGGTGCGCGACGAGCTGGCGCGGGCCTATCGCTGGGGATGGGTAGACGATGCGGAATGGAGCCGCCTGCAGGCCGCGGTTGAGAGGGCTGTTCCGGGCGATCGCCAAGATCTGGGCGTCGTGCGGGCCGATCTGGAGCGAATACGTGAGGCCATATTCGAGGCACGGAAGCAGGCCACTGCGCAGGAGCGAGAGCGCCTGATCCGGGCTCGACAGGACCCCAGGGTGGAGGCGGCGGCCGCGCACATCGGTCGATTGATCGAGAACGGCGATCTAGCCACCGCTCAGGAGGTCCTCGGTCTGGTCCAGGCTGGCCTGGCCGTGCCTGCGTCGCAGCCGACGCATGACTTCGAGGATTTCTACCCCAGAATGCCGGCGGCGATGGCTGGGCGACATCTGGACGAGCAGACGGTCAGAGCTGCCGGGAGCGGAGGGACCTTGGGCCCCCTGGACTTCCAGGGGTTGAGCGAGCCCCGTCGTCGTCTGGTGGTGGCGGCGCTCAGGGCCTGGACCTCGGTCTCAGATCACCCACCCTTCGACGGCACCTTTCGCCGACTGCAACCGGTGTTGCGCCTGCTCGGTGTCGAGGGACGGGATGCGATTCGACCTGAGCGGTTCCGTGGCTTCGGCAACCGACGGATCTGGTTCGACGTGGTCGACGCTCGTCGACGTCCCGAGTCTCCGGTGCCGGCCTTTGGCTCCCTCGTCGATGGCGTCCGCGGCAGCAGCATGCGCTTCCTGCTCTGCTGGGGGCAACCGGATGTTTCGTCCTTGGTGGAGTGGGTACAGGAGTCCGTGGATCGGCCAGTGATCGTTCTCTCCGTGGGCGAGGTCCTCGCCCCGGAGCAGCGGATGGCCCTGGCCGAGGCGCTGCGTCGCAAGCGGGACGTCCCTTGCTGTGTGGTCGACGACGCCGTCGTCGGTTATCTGGCCACGCATGAGGAGACGAACTACGAAACCACGATGCGCCTGGTCCTACCCTTCACCGCGGTCAACCCCTTTTTGCCTGATGCGCGCGGCAACCTTCCCATCGAGATGTTCTTCGGCCGCCGCGACGAGCTGCGCGAGGTGCGGGAACCGCACGGGACGTGCTTCATCTACGGCGGGCGGCAGTGCGGCAAGACGGCCCTGCTGCGGCGCGCCCGAGAGGACTTCGACGATGGCAGGGACCGGCGTGCTGTCTACATCGACCTGGCGGGGGAAGGAATCGGGCGCTCATGGGGGGCGGATGCCATCTGGGACGTGCTGGGCCGCGAGCTGGCGGCGGTGGGGATCGGTCGCCACGACGCGTCGTCCTGGAGGCGAGATCGGGTCCGGAATCTGGTCGAGCGGTGGTTGGAGGCAACTTCCAACCGCCGTCTTCTCGTCCTGCTGGACGAGTGCGACGGCTTCTTCGATGCCGACTACGGTTCGCGGTTCGAGAACGTTCAGGCGCTCAAGTCTTTGATGGAGGCCACTGACCGGCGTTTCAAGGTGGTGTTTGCGGGCCTGCACCAGGTGGGCCGTTACCATGACGTGCCCAACCAGCCACTGGCTCACCTGGGCCGGAAGCTCTCCATCGGTCCTCTTCGACCCCAGGCGGCCTTCGAGCTGGTCACCCGGCCGCTCGAGGCCCTCGGCTATCGCTTCATGTCCGAGGACCTCGTCAATCGCATCCTCGCATACTGCAACGACCTGCCCGCTCTCCTCCAGCTGTTCGCCAGCGCGTTGACCTTGCGGATGTTGGGCCGTCCTCGGGGAGCCTTCCCCTGTCCGATCACGGAGGAGGATGTCGAGGCAACCTACGAGAGTCCCGAGCTCGCCGGAGATTTCCGCGAGCGGGTCCTCCTCACACTGGAGCTCGATCGTCGCTACAAGGTGATCGCTCACGTCCTCGCCCTCGAGTCCGGGAGCAGCGTGACCGAGAGCGGGATCAGCACCAGCAGGCTTCGCGACTCGTGTCAGACCTACTGGCCAAGCGGCTTCTCGGGGCTCAGTCCCGAGGAATTCCGAGCGCTGTTGGAAGAGATGGTCGGCCTGGGCGTTCTGGTGGCCACGCCGGACGGCTACGGCTTGCGCAGTCCCAACGTCCGCCGCATGCTCGGGAGCGCCGAGCAGATCGAGGAGGCTCTCCTGGAGGCGTCCACCTACGAGCTTCCGACCGAGTTCGAGCCGGCGTGCTTCCGCCGTCCCCTCGCCAGCGGCGGGGGGATCGTGCGATCTCCGCTCGATGAACGGCAGCTGGCGGACCTGTTGCGCCCGCGGACGCAGGTCCGAGTGCTCGTGGGCAGCCCGGCGCTAGGGATCGATCGAGTTCGAGAAGCACTGCAGGAGGCCTGTGAGCGTCAGGGGGTGCATTTCCAGGAGTTGCGCCCTGAGGAGCGTCAGTTCGAGTCTCGTCTCCTCTCCCCTACCGTGACGGGACACGAGGTCAGGCTGGTGGACCTTCGTTCGACCGGCGTCGAGGTGGCTCTTCGGACCCTGGAACGAGTCCGGAGCCACAAGCTGGTCCGGGAAGGTTCAACCGGGACCGTCCTGCTCATGGGTCCACGACAGTGGCGGGCCTGGGGGCTGACGCCGGAGGGAAGCAAGGATTCGGAATCGTTCTCGCTCTTGGGGCTGCGTCGGTGGGACGCGAGGAGCCTTCGGGCATGGATCCAGGACACCTCTCTGCCGCTCCAGTCCGATGCCCAGCAGCGGTTGTTACTGAAGCGCACCGGGGGTTGGCCGATGCTGGTCGACGAGGTGGTCGCGGAGAGCATGGGTGTTCAGAAGCGGCTGGACGGGTTGCCTCAGTGGTTGGACCAGCCCGACCAGGCGGCGCGTTTGTTGCGTCAGGCGGGGATCGGCGACGATGCCGACCTCCTGGCCGCGTGGCGCGCTCTGGTGGAGCTGGACGAGCCGGCTCCCGCCGGCGAGCTGGCGCAGTTCCTGGACACCCGGGACGCCGAGGTGCTGGTGGAGAGCCTCCGCCTGCTGGGAGCGCTCGACGCCGCCGAGGGCGGTCGCTTGCGCTGCGAGCCGGTCCTGGCTCGGGCAACGGTCGTGACCTCGGCAGCCGACCGGTCGGGGTGACGAGGTGAGAGGGGCCGGCGGGTCACCGCGAGCGTCGATGCCCTGGCCGGTCGGGGGCCATCCGAGGGGCTCGGGAGATCGTCGCGCCGGCCGCGTCCGGTCGTGTCGCTCCCCCGGGCCGTTCCCGCCGGGGGCGGAGACCGTCGCCGTCTGCTCCGACCGCGACAGGGAAGGGGCCGGGAAGCCCGCGGCCGGGGAGCCGCCGAAACAGGCCATGTGGTGGGGTCGCGGCGATGCCGGGCAGAGGGGGCGGAACGACGTCCGGGGAGCCGGCGGGGGCGTCAGGCCGGCGAGGGTGAGGCAGCAGCCCAGGGCCACGAGACCGTGGAGGAGGGGCCGTGGCATCTCCCGTGCCCCCGGCCGGGAGCGGGCGGACGTTGCCCTGGGCGGGGCGTGATGGCTCGGCAGCCCGGGGGGTCGGCCGCCGCCGAGCCGGGCAGGGGTCAGGAGCCGAGTTCTGCGGGTGGTCACCGTCATCGGCTACGCAACCGTTGGCTCGGAGGTGCACCCGCCCCACCCGCGTCATCGCCATCTGGTCCCGGACCGAGGGGGGCATTGGGCCCTTGCCCATTGGGTCACCGGAGGGCAGGCTCGGAGGCCAGGTGTTCGTGCGCTCCTACCTGGAACTCGATCAGCCCTGCGGGACGGTGACGGCGCTGCTCCTGCAGGTGGACCGCGGATGGTTGACCGCGGTGGTCGAGGAGAGCGCGCGCTGGGAAGGGGATCTGCTCGTCCGGGTGGGGTTGGGACCCCCTCATCCGCGGACGGGGCGACGTGACACGATCACGGTCGGGCCTCCGGCCCTCATCGGCGGCGGTCTGCTCCTGCCCCTGTCCTGGCGCTCCGCCGAGCGGCTGACGCCGTTCTCCAGGGTGGAGGCGGACCTTCAGGCCGCCCCCCTGGGGCCCGACCTCACCCAGCTCTCCATCAACGCGCGTTATCAGCCCTCGGCGCGCTCGGAGGTGCCCGACCGCGCCCTCCGACACCGGGTCGCTGAGGCCGTGGTCGCCGACCTGTTGCGCCGGGTGGCATCCGGGCTGCGGGCGCGCATGGAGGGCCCGGCCGGCGCCCGAGCGGACGGTCTGCCGGCGAGGGGGCCGGATCGTCCAGACCCTTCCGGGACCCCGGACCCGAGCGCGTAGGCGGCTCCCGGTGCCGATCCGGAGCCACGGTTCCGAGTGACGTCGCCGGCGTGGCCGCGACCACGGCCTCGGCCCCCCGGACCCCGGCGGCCACGGCCTGGCCGATCCCCTCGGCTTCGGCACGCTCCCGGCCGGGCGACGGGCGGGACCGAGGCGCTCCACTGGCGTCTCCCGAGCAGGTCGTGGAGCTGTTCCTTGCCCGTTTGGCGGTGAAACATGATAATTCCATGCTCATTAAAGGTGGTGAGTTTGGTCGTGTTCAGGGACCTTCTCGCCGGCGGCCGGGTCGCCGAGACGCCGCCTTCCCCGGGGCGCGCCTGACGGTACCGGCGGGATGCCTCCCCGTCTCGGGCCGACACCGGCCCGGCCGCGCAGCGACTCGCTCGTGCCGACGGGCAAGGAGGTGGTCGATGACGCTCCGAGGGTTGGAGGACGGGCGGTGGTGGTGGGACGGCAACGGCTGGGTGTTCGTGGCGGCGGCGCCGGCCGGCCAGCTTCGGCGCCGCCGCGGCGTCGCCGCGGCCGGGTCCGCGGTTCGCGGCTGGGTCGCGGGCTCGATCGCCTCGTTCGTGGGATGGCTCCGGCGCCGCCTTCCGGGACCGTCCTGGGCCCGCTGGCCGCTCCCGCGACTGCCCGTGCTCGTCTCCTGCCGGGTACCCACGCTGCGCCGCCCGCCCCGCTGAGGGCGGCGGTCCGTCAGCCCGGATCGCGGGTGGCGCTCACGGTCTGGATCAGGACCGGCGGTCGCCGCCGCCGGACCAGCAGGCCGCGCCCGGGCGGTTGGGGGGCGGCCCGGTGCAGGCCCAGCAGCGGTCCCTCGGTCGGATCGCCGGAGGGGATCAGGCCCGGGCTGTGCAGCTCCCGCAGCCGAGCCAGCACCGGCTCGAAGCCGCTGCGGGCCATGCCCCCGACCCGTCGGGCCAGGACCAGGTGCAGGCCCAGGTCGCGGCCCTGGGCCAGGAGTTCGACCAGGGGCAGCAGGGGGTTCCCGGCCGGGGAGGCGACCAGGTCGTAGTCGTCGACCACGACGTAGAGGTCGGGGCCGGTCCACCAGGAGCGGGCGGCGATCGCGTCCGGTGAGAGGTTGGCCGGCGGCAGCCGCTCGACGATGCCTTGGGCCAGCTCCCGCACCGCGGCGCTGGCCGCGGGCGCCGCCCCGCCGTAGGCCCGCAGCTGCTCCGGCCGGCAGGCGTCCAGCAGCGTGCGCCGGTAGTCGACGACCAGGAACATGGCCCGGCTCGCGTCCCGGCGGGCCTGGAGCCCCGCCATCCAGGAGCGGAGCAGGGTCGTCTTCCCGGACTCCGAGTCGCCCAGGATGAGGAAGTGCGGGTCGGCACCCTCCAGATCGAGGTAGACCGGGGCCAGCTCCAGCTCGTCGATCCCGATGGGGACGCCGGGCTCGGGGTCCTGGCCGGGGGCCGGGAGATCCTCCGGGCGGACCAGGGGAGGGAGGAGCGGGATGCGCTTCGGCCTCGGGCCCGACCAGAGCCGGGCCGCGGCGCCGGCCAGCTCCCCCGGGTCGGACCCGAGATCGGGCAGGGCGATCGGTACCTGCCGGCCGTCGGGGGCCAGGCCCCGGCCGGGCACGCCGGTCGGCAGCGCCGCCGCCGCCCGGCGGTCGATCTCGGACTCGGCGGGGTCGTTGAGTCGCAGCTCCAGCCGCCCCCGATCTGCTCGCGCAGGGCGCTGCGTACCTCGGCCCAGCGGTTGGCGGTGAGCACCAGGTGCACCTCCACCCGCTGGCCACGGGCGGCGACGTCCATCAGCCGCGGCTCCAGGTCCTCGCGGGCGGCCCCCCAGCCGTCGACCACCAGGAGCACGTCGCAGCCCAGCTCGGTCGGGATCGCGCCCTCGGCCCGGCGCTGGCGCCTGGTCGCGGGCGAGTCGACGCCCAGCTCGTGGAAGCGGGCGTCCCGCTCCTCGACCAGGGACCAGATCCGGTCCACGGTCCGGCACACCTTGTCCCGCTCCACCCGCCCGGCCACGTCGCCCAGGTGGGGCGCCCCCAGCGCGGCCAGCGAGCCGCCGCCGTAGTCGATCGCATAGACCTGGACCTCGGCCGGGGTGTGGGTGACGACCAGGGAGAGCAGGATCGTGCGCAGGAACATGCTCTTGCCGCTCTGAGGCGCCCCCACCACCAGCAGGTGGCCGGCCCAGCCGGCGAGGTCGACGACGAACGGGCGCTGCTCCTGCTCCAGCGGCAGATCGAGCAGGCCGACCGGAAGGCGAAGCGAGCCCACCACCTGGCCTCGCGCGCCTGGAGGCCGCGGGAAGGACCAGGCCACCCGGCTCCCGGCAGCACGGCCGCGATCGCCTGCCGAAGGCCGAGGTGGTGGTCGAGGATCACGAGGCGGACGCCGACCCGGCCACGGGCGACCTGGCCGCGCCGGAAGCTGGTCCAGGCGGCGCCATCCTCGGCCGTGAAGACCGCCCAGGAGCTCCCGGTAGCCGTCGGCGTTGACCCCGCTCGCGATCGCGGTGCCGACGTTGACCACCCGGCCACCCTCGCGGCAGCGCTGGGTCAGAGCGTCGATCCAGACCCAGGTGGAGGGACCGCCGTCGAGCGGCCGGTGGCGGAAGTCCTCGACCATCCCCTCCAGGCCCTTGGCCATCACCGAGACCTGAGACTTCGAGAGCCGCTCGATGCCCAGGGTCTGGACCAGGCCCTCGACCCGCCGGGTGGAGACCCCGGCCAGGTCGGCCCGGGCGATCACGGTCACCATCGCCCGTTCGGCGCGGCGCCGCGGCGCCAGCAGCCAGCTCGGGAAGTCGCTGCCCTGGCGCAGCCTGGGCAGGGCGAGCTCGATCGTGCCCACCCGGGTGTCCCAGTCCCGCTCCCGGTCGCCATTGCGGGAGCTGACCCGCTCCCTCGAGCGCTCACCGTAGCCGGCGCCGCCGAGCTGCTGGGCCTCGGCGCCCATCAGCTCCTGCACGAAGGTCGAGAGCATCTCGCCGAGCAGGTCGGGATGCGCCACCTGCAGCTGCTCGCGCATCCGGGCGACGACCTCACGGTCCATACTGGGGTCGCCCATCGGATTCCTCCCTCAGGTGGGTGAGATCCCTGAAGGATGACCGATGGTCGTCTTCTCTTCGGGGGGCCTCAGCGCCTCTCCTACACCACTGCCTGGACGCTAACCGGGTCTACGACGAGGCCGAGACCGACGCCCAGCTGGGGATCACGAGCGCGGCCCAGGGCCTGCCCTACTGAGCCGAGGAGGCAGCCGTGGAGATCGACGTCCATCCCCCCAGCCTCGCCGAGGCGGCCGACGCCGTGTACCGCTGCTACCGGACGCTGCACGCCCAGAAGCAGGACCTCGATGCCTTCCTGGCCCGGCTCCGGTCCACCTGGCGGTCGGCCTCGGGTGAGAGCTGGCAGCAGGTGCAGGACGAGTGGAACCGCTCGGCCGAGGACACCTACGCCGTGCTGCTGGGTCTCTACGGGGCGCTGACCGGAGCCCACGACAACTACCTCTCGGCGGAGCGTCACCTGCAGCAGCTCTGGAGCTGAGGAGGACCGGGGCACGACGGGATCGGCCCCGGCCCTCCCACGCGCGACGACCTGACCGCCGGCCGACGTCCACCGACTCGCCTCCGGCCTCCACCCGGCCACGGCCCGGCCGGTCTTGCTAGGGTGGGAGGGCGTGCGTGGCAGCGGCGAGCGAACCGACCGGTGTCGCCTCCCGTCGGTCGGGGCCGGGGCCCGATGGGGTCACGGAGCCGAGGCGTCCGGGCGAGGTACGGATACGCTTGGCGATCCCGAAGGCGGGGCGGCCCGGCTTCGGATCTCGGGGTCCTCACCGGCACTCCCGAGGCGTCCGCGGGCCACCGCTGGGGGTGCGGCTCGGCGCCGGGGTGAGATGGTGGGGGGGCGAGGACGACGGTGGGCACCGGGCTGAGGCGTCTGGTCTGGGTGTGGGGGCGTCGGTTCACGCCGGTCGTGGTCGGGCTCCCGCTCCTCTCCGTCCTCGTGGGCGCCTGCCAGGCGGAGCGCTACCAGCCCTCGCAGCTACCGACCACGCTGCGGTTCGTCGGCGTCGATCGAGGTCGGGTGGCGGTGCAGGACGGGATCCCGGTCCCCACCTTCACCGACCAGCCGGCCCGTCCCCGCCTCGATCTGGGCGGCGACTGGCGCTTCCAGCCGGCGCCGCTGGACCAGCGGCTCAGCTTCGAGCCCCGCTCCCTCGCCACTCTGACCCCGCGCGCCGGGGGCCGGCAGTCTCCTGGATACGACGACCGCGGCTGGGCGACGATCGCGGTACCGGGCAGCTTCTCACCCCCACCCTCGGGTCGCACCCAGGCCGGGTGGTACCGGGTCGCCTTCACCCCCCCGGCGGACTGGGCGGGAACGGCGGTGACGCTGAAGTTCGCCAGCGTCGACTACCTGGCCGACGTCTGGTTGAACGGCCACTACCTCGGCTACCACGAGGGCGGGTTCACGCCCTTCGCCTTCCCGGTCGAGCGCCAGCTGCGCCCGGGTCACCGCAACCTGCTCGCGGTCAGGGTGGCGTCGCCCGCCCCCGGGACCAGGCTCGACATTGTCCCCTGGGGGCTGCTGGACTGGTGGCGCTACGGCGGGATCACGGGCCCGGTCTGGCTGGAGGCCAGCGACCCGCTCTCGCTGGCCCGGGCCGACGTCACCCCCCACCTGGACGGGGTCGACGTGGCGGTGGTGGTCGAGAACCGCGGCCGGGACGCCGTGCCCGGTGCCCGGGTGGAGCTGGAGATCCTGCCGGCCTCGGTCAACCCGGCGAACCTGCTCGACCCGAGCCCGGCCGCCCTGGTCCCGGCCGGGGCGCCGGCCGTGGCCGACGAGGCCCTGGACGGGCTCCGGATCGACGCCGGGGGCGTGGTGCGCCGCGAGGTGTCGTTCGCGATCGCGAGCCCCGACCTCTGGAGCCCCGGGCGGCCGGCGCTCTACGTCCTGCGGGCCACGGTCAGCCTGGGCGGGGCGGTGGTGGACACGCTCTACCAGACCTTCGGGCTGCGCCGGATCGAGGTCGATCCGGGCGCTCCCCGACTCTTGCTCAACGGCCTCCCGGTCGCCTTCGACGGGGTGGCGATCCACGGTGAGCGCGTCTGGCCGCCGGGGCCCCACGGCGCCCCCGGCGGCGGCCCGCGACCTTCGGCGGAGGACTGGCTCAGGGTCCTGGGGCAGGCGCAGCTGGTCCACGCCGACCTCCTGCGCGTCGGCCACACCCCCGCCGATCCCACCCTGTTGATGCTGGCCGACCGGACCGGCTTCGCCGTCTGGGAGGAGATCCCGCTCACCCACAACACCCCGGAGACGCTGTCGCTGGTCATGGGCCGGGGGATCCCGCAACAGACGCTGGCCGAGATGGACCTGCGCGACTTCGACCACCCCTCGGTGCTGTTCCACGGCTTCGCCAACGAGTCGACCGGCGTGGCCGAGCGCCTGAACGCCATGCGGACGCTCCACGACCTCGACCACCGCCTCGACGGGACCCGTCTCGACGGTCAGGCCATGTACGGCTCTGATCCCTCGGATCCCACCAGCGGGCCGCTCGACGTCGCCGGCTACACCTTCTACTACGGGGTCTTCTACGGCGGACCCGACATCGAGGCCGAGACCCGGCGGGCCCTGGCCAGGGCGCACGCCACCTATCCCGGCAAGCCACTGATGATCCTGGAGTTCGGTCGCTGGGCGGACTCGGCGGCCGAGGAGCCGGCGCAGGCCCGGGTCTTCCAGGACACCTACGCGGCCATCGCCCCCGATCGGGACGACCTGCCCGGAGGCTACGTGGGCTCGGCGGTGTGGTGGACGCTCAACGACTACTGGACGGACCGTCCCGGGATCGAGGTCGAGCATTTCGGGCTCTTCCGCCCGGACGGGTCGCAGCGACCGGTGGCCTCGCTGGCCACCGCCGCCTTCGGGGCGGTGAGCACGGCGGGGAGGGGCGCGCAGCAGGGGATCGTCTCCGGCGGTCGGGGCGAGGCCCTCCCCCGGTCCGACCCGCTCCGACTCGTCGGCTACGTCGGCTACGCGCTCGGCGTCGCCTCCCTGGCCGGGCTGGCCCTGGTCGCCGCCTTGCTCCTCGCCCGCGGGCGGCGTCGAGCCCGAAGCGGAGGACGTCGTGCCTGAGCGGATCGACCCCGGGGTGGCCGCGGCCCGGGGCGCGCTGACCGGGTTCGTGCCGGGCGCCTTCGTGGGGGCGCTGCTGGGGGCGGGTGCGTCCTGGGCGGCGGGAGCGGCCGTGAACTGGCTGCAGCAGTTGAGCTTCACCACCGGCATCCAGGTCCAGCTCCTGCCCTTCGGGGACCAGGTCGGCTTCCTCCAGACCGTCCAGGACGGCTGGTTCTACGTGATCCCGGCCGCGGCGCTGGCGGTGGGGCTGGTGGCGGCCCTGGTCGGGGCGCTGACCGGGCTGGTGCTGGCCGCGAGCTACGCGCTCATCCGGCCGGGGCCGCGCTGAGCCGGCGCCGCGCTGCTCCGGGCCCGGGCGGCGGCCCTCGACGACGTGGGGACCGGTTCGCCGCCGTGCGGACGGGGTGGAGCGGGAGGGGTTGGGGCCAACCCCGCGGTCGTGATCGCGCCCTGGCCCCGGACGGCACCGGCGGTTGCCGCCGACCGGAGCGCGGCCTGCTCGCACACATCCCTTGGGTCTCCGGGGCCATGGAGATCGTGGCCGGACCTGGAGGCGGCCCAAGCTCATCCTCTGCCATCAGGACCGAGCGAGAGCGTTCGGCTGCTCGATTACCAGGCCACCCCCCTGTACCTCTTCGATCCAGAAACCGGCAGCTCGTAGATGGTCGACGCACCAGCCACCCAGGGCCTCCAAACGTTCCCCAGTAAATACCTGCTGGTGGCCATACAGCGGCTGCAACTCCTTCTCATAAGGAACGACCAGGATCAACCGCTTCCGAGCCGCACCGAGCAGGTTCGCGGTCGCCGTCCTCGTCTCCTCGACGGTCATGTGCTCGAGCAGATGCACCGCGATCACCGTGTCGAACCTGCCCCGCAGGCAAAATTCCGGATCGCGAACGTCCCGTACGCTGAACCGGACCTGATCGTACCCGAGCTCTTTGGCAACGTCCCGAGCGCAGTCGATGACCTCGGGCCGGTTGTCGCAACCCACGATCTCCGCCCAGGGCCGCTGCTCGCTGAGCACGAACGGCAGGAAGCCCAGACTGGTCCCCACGTCCAGGTAGCTGGCACCACGGAGGTTGTCAAGGACCCATCCGTAAATGGCAGCGAACTGGACGATATGTGAGCGGTGAGCCTCCTCATCGATCGGCGGATGCTCGAGCAACCTTCGTAGTCGAGCCATGGTGTTCCGACCGTAGTATCGCCAGGGGACGAAACCTAATCGTTCCCTGGCAACACCAGAACAGTCGATGTCGTCGGAGCCGAGCGTCACCGAGGCGATGATGGAGAAGAGGAGGTCACCGAACGCCTGTGGGGACTCGATCAGACCCTCCAGCTCACCGAGTTCGGTCTTGATGACCGGTGGTAGGTCCTCATCGATCGACGCTGCGTCGTACGTGTGCAAGATCAGGGGGCGAGCACCCCACGGTGTCCGACAGACGGTGAACGAAGGGGTGTGCTCCACCGTTGCCCCACCTTCGGCGAGGCGGCGGGCCAGCGCCTCGATCCGGTCCCGACGTCGGTGACCGATGACGACGAACCTATCGGTTCCATAGATCATGAACTTGCGCCTACGGAGCTTCTGCACGAGGCGATGTACGCGATCGTTGCCGTTGGTCATCATGAGCTCGGCCATTGAGCTGTCGGTGGTGGGCATGGCTGGGCCGTGGCCTCCATCGGAGGAGGCCGGAAGGGCGTCGCATCCGGATGCCGCTTCCGAAGGCCGCCCCTGGGTCCGCGCCCCGAGCCCCCGCCCGCCGGGACCGCGGTCGCGCCGGTCGACCGCGCCGGTCAGGGGGCGTGGGCAGGAGGAGCATCGGGCTCCGGCCGGTGGTCGGCGCCGGGGCGTCCCGGTCGCGACCTCGAGCCGCACCAGCAGGGGCAGGTGATCCGAGGCGAGGGAGGACCGGGCCTCCGCCCGGGCCGTGCCGCCGCGCACCAGGCAGTCGTCGATGGGCTCTCGGGGTCGGCAGGACGGGGCTCGGGGCCACCACCGGCGAGCCCGCCAACCAGAGGTCCGGCGCCTGGTTGAAGTCGCCGCCGATGGCCACCGGTGGCTCCAGGGCGACCATCAGCTCCAGCAGCCGCCTGCTGGCCTCGGCCCGCAGGCTCGCGTCCTGCGGGGCAGGTGGGTCGATCCCACCCAGAGCCGGCGCCCTCCGTGCTTGATCCGCACCAGCACGACCGCCCGCGGCTCCGAGGGCTCGGTCCCGTCGTAGGGACGGGGCAGCAGCAGCTGCCACTGCTGGGCGGCCAGGATCCGCGCCCGCGAGGGGAACGCGTTGCCCAACCCCATGCTCCGGCCCCGGCTGGCCCGACGCCGGCTCCCCCTCCCGGTCAGCACGCCCGTCGGGTCCGGGGCGTCGACCACCAGCGCCAGGGTGGCCCCCGTCTCCGCCACCTCTTCCTGCAGCCGCGCCACCTGCTCGGCGAGCGCTCCGCATCGCCGTCCCACCTCCGTCACCTCCCCGCGCAGGGCCTCCGGCTCCGTCGATCGTGGCCCGGATCGCCCTCCGGCCTCGGAGAGGTCGGCCGCCTGGAGCAGGTCGTCGAGGGAGCGGCCGGCGGCGGTGGCCGCGATCCAGACCGAGGAGGGCACCGAGCGGCGGCCCGGTCTCCCAGCTGGAGAGGGTGGTGGGGCTGAGGGGGATCTGGAGGCGCTGGCCGAGGAGGGCGGCGAAGGCGGCCTGGCTGGCGCCCAGGCCGAGCCGGGCGGCCCGCAGGGCGTGGCCGGCGGCCTTGTTCTGCGGAGTGGAGGCGAAGCGGCCCTCGCCATCCTGGGGTCGGGAAGGGGACCGGCGGCACATCGGGCTCAGCATGGCCCGATGCGCCGCCGTGATGTCGCACCGGCAACGTACCTCCATATCGGCAACGTGGGATCCGACCAGGGGGTCACGGCCCGGCCGGGGTCGAGATGCGGAAGCCGGGCTGCCCCGGAGGTCGGGATGGCGTGGCCTCAGGTCACGTCCCGGAGGCGGAGCAGCAGGGCGCTGACCGTCACCGCGGCGAGGCAGTACAGGCAGAGCACCACGGTGGCCTCGGTGGCGCCGATGGCCGGGGAGGTGGCGCCCGAACCGGTGCCGAAGGAAGCGGCCAGGGCCTGGGCGTTCTGGCCCGGGAAGAACCGCTCCACGCTCCGCACCACCGTGTTCCCGAGCGCACCCAGGACGTTGAAGATGAGCCCTTCGACGATGAAGGAGTAGGCGAGGCCCAGGCCGATGGCGAGCGCCGACTGACGGAACAGGAAGGCCATGGCCATGCCCAGGAGCCCCCACCAGCCGTCGATGAGGAGCGCGGCCAGCGCGGCCCGTGCCACCTCGGAGGCCTCCGGCCAGCGCAGGGCGGCGCCGTCGGCCAGGGCCAGCACCGCGCTGCTGGCCGCGGCGGCGGCGAAGACCGCGATCACGTAGATGGCCAGGATGGCGTAGAGCACGGTGATCCGGGCCGCCAGGTTGTGGAGACGGCCCGGCCGCTGGGTCAGGATGGTCTTGAAGGTCCCCCATCCGTACTCGCTGCCCACCATCAGCACGCCCAGGATCAGGGCGATGGGGCCGGCCAGGCCGCCCCCACCCAGCGCGTTCCCGGCGAAGTGGGCCGGGTACAGCAGCTGCTTCAGCTGGCCGGGGGAGGTGCCGGGACCGAAGCGGGTGCCCGGAGGGGGATGCGAGAGCACCGCCCAGGGCAGGGCGTAGCCGAGCGCGACCACCACGCCGGCCAGGACGGCGAGCAGCACCCACACCGCCGGCCGCTTGCGGGCCTTGAGCCATTCCGATCGGACCGAGCCGAGCAGGTCGTGCACGGCTAGAGACCTCCTTCTCCGCCGGTCAGCTCCAGGAAGACGTCCTCCAGCGAGCGCTCGGCGGCCCGGATCTCAGAGACCGCGACACCGGCCAGCACCAGCTCCCGGTTGATCGCCGCCGCTCGCTCGCCGCCGGCCCGGAGCAGGAAGCGCCCGTCCAGCTGGGTGACGGCGTCGGCGCCCAGCACGCGCTCCAGCACCTCCCGGGCCCGGTGCTCCGGCTGGGCGCGAATCCAGAGCTTCGCCACTCCCCCCCGCAGCTCCTCGACGGTGCCCTCGGCGATGAGACGGCCGCGCTGGATGACGCCGACCCGGGTGCAGATCTGCTCCACCTCGCCCAGCAGGTGGCTGGCCAGGAGCACCGTGCGCCCGCCCACGGCCAGGCGTCTGATCAGCTCGCGCATGTCGGCCATGCCCTGGGGATCGAGGCCGTTGGTGGGTTCGTCCAGGACGAACAGCTCCGGCTCCTTCAGCAGCGTCGCCGCCACCGCCAGACGCTGCTTCATCCCCAGCGAGTAGGTCCGGTAGCGATCCCGTGCCCGGGGCGTGAGCTCGACCGCGTCCAGCGCCGGGCCGATGCGCCGCGGATCCAGCCCGCAGGAGCGGGCCAGCACCCGCAGGTTGTCCTGCCCGGAGAGGTAGGGGTAGAAGTTGGGGGTCTCGATCAGCCAGCCGGTGCGGGCCAGGCTCTGGGGGCTCCCCGGCGGATGGCCGGCCACGAGCGCCCATCCCGTGGTGGGCCTGACCAGGCCGGCCAGCATGCGGAGCGTGGTCGTCTTGCCGGCCCCGTTGGGGCCGAGGAAGCCGTACACCTCGCCGCGGTCGACCCGCAGGTCGAGGCCGTCCACGGCCCGCACCGGGCCGTAGCGCTTGCCCAGGCCGTGGCTCTCGATGATGGGCTGGTTCGACGGCATGGTTCCCTCCAGTTGGACAACGCGGGAGACGGTCGTGCCGGTCGCCGGGTGGAGGGGTGAGGGCCACGGGGCGCCGGCCATTACCATGTCGGAGGGGCGGGGTCGAGGTGGCGGTGCGGACGGTGGTCCGAGCCCCTCCGCCGGCCCCCGCCTCGGGTCTGCCTCTCGTCTGTCGGCCTGGAGGGGACGTGATGAGCG
>Ga0209810_1003373_pt1 | contig 16904 bp, 13 predicted proteins | sample Coa_R1_7_FD_187159 | JGI IMG/M metagenome (GOLD analysis project Ga0209810, IMG submission 187159) | Surface soil microbial communities from Centralia Pennsylvania, which are recovering from an underground coalmine fire - Coalmine... | ecosystem: Environmental > Terrestrial > Soil > Unclassified...
AGCGGGCCAGCTATTTCCTGACGCAGGCGATCGATTTGCTGGCGCGCCTGCGTGGGGAATACCAGCGCCGCTACGTGCCGCCGCTGACGCGCGAGAACCCGTTCCCGCCAGCGGAGGCGCTGGCCCACCTGCGCGAGATTGAGCAGGTGCAGCAGGAATTGTCGAACGTAGAGACGCATATTCGCGGCATGTCGGCGCCGTCCCAGGATCGCATCTGGTGGCGTTTCCGGCAGGAGCAACCGCTGCTGCTTCAGTTACTCAACTTCGACCTCGCTCTGGTGCGTGATAGCGAGCAAATCTACGAATATGTCTCGCATCTGACCCCCGAAGCCTGGCAGGCGCAAGGCAGCGGCCCCCTGCGCCAGTTGATTCAGCAACTCACGCAGGTCGCGAAAGACCGCGAACGCTTCCTGCTGATACCGATGTAGCCCGGGCAAAGAGGCAGGCAGGCCACCCCTGGCGGTCTTTGTGCAGGCCACCCCTTGCCGGTCCTTGTGCAGGCCAGCCGCCAGGGGTGGCCCTACTATAGACGATGGCTCCACAGGCGGCACGAGCCGCCCGTCTAGAGGAGGGCCACCCCTGGCGGCTGGCCTGCTCTGGTGGCCTGTGACCCTTGCGGCTGGCCTGCCTGTGGGTGGCCTGCTCTGTGGCCTGGGGCGGCCTTAAGTTAACGCCTATGGGACCACCCCTGGCGGGTGGCCTGCCTGCCTCTTTGTGCAGGCCACCCGCCAGGGGTGGCCTGCGGGGCCGATGGGCAATCCAGTTCCCCCTCAACTTGCCAGGATATCTACATAGCTGGCGGGGAGAGAGCAACCATTGTAGAGGGAGACGAGAAGTTGTTCCTGGTTAATGACGGTGGATTTGCCGGTGGAGCAGGTCATGGTTAGTTTGCGCGCGCCCATCGCTAGATCCTGGCGCAGGGGTTTGGGCTGGCCGTGCGTGTCGAGAATGCCGATCGGCCAGTAGAGGCCCTGCAGCACAAAATCTTCGCTGCTGAAGTAGAAAAATGGGACGTGATAGCGCATGGCAGTGGTCACATCGGTAATCAGAGTTAGCACGTGTGAGACAGCGATCTGATAGGCATTGGTCGGGTCGAGGCCACAGCCCTGGAAGCAGCCGGTTCCCTCGATCACCCAGATATGCTGGCCGATGGCGTTGACGCTGACATGAAATTGCTGTGCCCAGAAGAGGAACAGGTGATAGAGGCTGTTGACGGAAGAGTCGGGATAGCCGTTATGCCAGCTATCGATCAGGCCGAGAACCTGGGTATGCCAGTTCCAGTGGCCGCCGGGATGAACGGTTGTATTCATGGCGCTCTGCACCTGGTTCAGGTACTGCACCTGGCTCATCAACGGCGCGTAGTCAACGCCGCCAACGTGCGGGTCGAGGGAGCCGAGCAGGGCGGGAACATTGGGGTTAACGGCATGAACGGCCTGCGAGCAGAGGTCATAGAAACGGGCGAAGTTCTGAGGCGGCACGTAGAGCGTGGCCGGCGGGTCATATTTCATCTGCTCGTTGCCGCACTGCACGGCATCGGCGTTTCCCCGCGCGGCATCGTTGAGCAACTGCGTATTGAACAGCTTCGGGCCGCCGCTGGAATTCTGACAGACGATGAGCAGCACACGAATGCCCTGCCGATGGTAGGCGGCGATGGTCTGCTGTAATATGCTGCCTCGCAGGTTGCCCCAACCACAGGTAGGATAGCTAAGGCGTATCCAGGGAATGCCGGGGTAATAAGCAAAATCGGTGCTGGCATCGATTCCAAGAACAGGCCAGGCGACCTTACCCGGAGTCACGGGCGTAACCGATGGCGCAGGCGAGGAGAGAATGGGCGGCATGGTTGGCTGAGGCGTCAACTGAGGTATGATCCCCGATTGCTGGCTGGCTACGACCATCCTGTATTCAAAGCCTGATAAGAAGACGACGCCGACAACCATGATGGCCAGCACCAGCCATGAGCCAATTTTTGCCTGCTTTATTCTATTCCACGGATTCATCATCCCTATTTCCCTATACAAAACTCGCTGAAGATCCTGTCCAGAAGGTCTTCGCTGGCTGTCTCTCCGGTGATCTCACCCAGCGCGTTGTAAGCGGCGCGCAGGTCGATGGAGACGAAATCGAGCGGCAGGCCCTGCTCTAATGGCAGCAGGGAGGCGCGCAGGTGTTCGGCAGCGCGGCGCAGGGCCTCTTGATGGCGGGCGCTGGTCACCAGCACGCTTTCGCTATTCATGGTCTTCCCTGCCAGCACCAGTTCGGCCACCGTCTCTTCCAGTTCGTCGAGACCGGCGCCGGTGAGCGTCGAGGTGAAGACCAGGGGAGCTTCGGGCCACATCTGACGCAGTTCGTCGATCTCCAACCGGCACGGGAGATCAGCTTTATTAAGCAAGAGGACGATGGGGCGACCGTGCCGTGCCATGTCCTGCGTCGTTATTTCGTCATCTAGAGAAGAGGTTGAGCCGCCAAAGCCCATAAGACGCAGCTCCCTGGCAATCCGACGATCCTGCGCGGTCAGTGGCTCAGAGCCGTCGAAGACGAGCAGGACAACATCGGCGCTTTCGGCTGCGGCCCGACTGCGCCGCACGCCAATCTGCTCGACAGGGTCGTCGCTGGGCGTGATACCGGCAGTATCGATCAGGTGCAGGGGGATGCCGCGCAGATTCGCGACCTCCTCCACAGTATCACGTGTGGTACCGGCAATCGGCGTCACAATCGCGCGGTCGGCGCGCAACAGGGCGTTGAGCATACTGGATTTGCCAACATTGGGACGCCCGATGATGGCGGTGCGCAGGCCCTGACGATAGAGCCGCCCCTGCTCGGACCCGGCTAGCAACGCATCCACCTGTCGCTGCGCCTGCGCGATCAATGGGCGCAGTTCGTCGACCTGGGGAACAGGCACATCCTCTTCGGGAAAATCGATGCTGGCCTCGATCCGGGCGATGACGCCCAGAATGGCGCTACGTGCCTCCTGCACCTGCGCGGAGACACGCCCGCTCAACTGCTGCATGGCCAGTCGCTGCCCGGCCTCGGTCTGCGAGCCAATCAGGTCCATCACCGCCTCGGCCTGCGCGAGGTCGAGCCGCCCGTTGAGAAAAGCGCGCAGAGTGAATTCTCCGGGGTTTGCCATGCGCGCCCCCTGCGCCAGCACCAGGCGCAAGATGCGGCGCATGACCAGCGGACCACCATGCCCCTGTATCTCCACCACCGGCTCGCGGGTATATGTGTGTGGAGGGCGCATAAAGGCCACCAGCGTCTCATCTACCGCCTCCCGCGTCTGTGGGTCAACAACGCGCGCAAATGTCAACCGATGTGAGGGCGGTACCTCCTCGCTGCCACCTGCCAGTTTCAGCAGCGGCAGCACCACGTCAAACGCCTCCGGCCCGCTCACCCGTATCACGCCAATGCCGCCCACTCCTGGCGGGGTCGCAATAGCCGCAATGGTATCCGTCGTTGTATCAAACTGCATTCTTCCAACCTGCTAAAAAGTATCTATCTCAGTAGAAATACTGAGAGAAGTAATGAATTCGAGGCTATAGTACCATGACAGGGAAAGATGTTCAAGGAGAAAATAACGGCGACTGATCTGATGCGCCAGGGATATGTCCCTGGCGCAGGGAATGGATCAAGCCGTCTGTTAGCTCTCCAGAATAGCGAGATAGTTGTCAGGCAAGGCGCAACCGGCGTAGAGGTGAGCGAGCAGTTGCTCTTGATTGACGATAGTGATCGACCGTCCGGGACAGGACATGGTGAGACTGCGCGCGCCCATCCAGAGGTCCTGACGGATGGGCTTGGGGTGCAGGTTCAGGTCCAGCACGCCAATTGGCCAGTAGACGCCGCTGGCGTAGAAATCTTCGCCGCTGAAATAGAATATGGGAACGTGATAGCGCATGGCCGTCTGGACATCGATGATGAGCGTCAGGATGTGCGAAACAGCAACCTGGTAGCCGCTGTAGGGGTTGATGCCGCAGCCCATGAAGCAGCCGGTGGCCTCGATCACCCAGAGATGGTGGCCCAGCGAGCCGGGGGAGACGCCGAATTGCTGCGCCCAGAAGAGAAACAGGTAGTAGAGGCTGTTGACGCTCTGGCTCGGGTAGCCGTTATGCCAGCTATCGATCAGGCCCACAATCTCTGAACGCCAGCTCCAGTGGCCGCCGGGATGGACAGAGCTGTTCATGGCGGATTGCATGGCATTGAGATAGCCAACCTGGTCATACAGGGGAGCATAATCAACGCCGCCAACATGCGGGTCGAGGGAGCCAAGAATGATGGGGATATCCGGGCGCACGGCATGCATAGCCTTCTTGCAGGCGTCGTAAAAACGGGCAAAGGCGGCAGGAGGAATATACATGGTGGCCGGTGGGGCATACTTCATCTGCTCGTTGCCGCACTGCACCGCGTCGGCCCAGCCCTGTGCGGCATCCTTCAACGGAGCTGGATCAAAAAGCTTAGGGCCGCTCGACCACTGACAGATGGTGAGCATGACATGCACCCCCTGTTTGTGGTACTGCTGGATGGTCTGCTTGAGAACATCTCCCTGCAGGTTGCCTGCTCCACAGGTGGGATAGCTGAGCCGCACCCAGGGAATGCCGGGAAAGGAGACCCTGGGGTCGCCCTGGATGCCAAGAACGGGGGCCGGGCCTAACGTGATAGGCGTAGGCGTGGGCAAAATATGCGGCATCGTCGGCGGCAGTTTGATCGGCGGGGCCGGTGTTGGCGTTGGCTGTTTTGTCGGAGCCTGTGTCGCCACAGAGGCGGGATCGGGGCTACCGCACGCTGTCAAAAGGGTCAAAAGCACGATGGAAAGCAAAACCAGTCTTCTCACACCCTCACTCCTCATACACAACACTTCATTCATATATGTAAAACCTCAACCACAGGTAAAGACATAACCTCTACCCAGTAGAACGAAGCAGAAGTGGATTTGATATACAGCCAGTTCGGGCTATATGGCAATATTACCGATTATGTCATGAGAGGGGGTATACTCATGAAAAAGAGACGATACGCTCCGGGTGGGTGTAGACATTCATGGTGTGGTCGCGCAGGAAGCCAATGAGAGTGATGCCTGCGCGCTCCGCCAGTTCGACGGCCATGCTAGAAGGGGCGGAGATGGCAGCGATACAGGGGATGCGAGCCAGCAGGGCCTTCTGGATAATCTCAAAGGAGGTGCGCCCGCTGAGCATGAGGATATGGCGGGTATAGGGGAAAGTGCCATGCAGCAAGCCATGCCCGATAAGCTTATCGACGGCGTTGTGCCGCCCGACATCTTCGCGCAGGAGCAGGAGCTGTCCGTCGGCGGAGAAGAGGGCGGCGGCGTGCAGGCCCCCGGTGTGGGTAAAGACGGACTGGGCGGCGCGCAGGCGTTCCGGCAGCGTGTAGAGCAGCGCGGCAGGGATACGCAGGGTATCGGGTTCCAGCGGGGGCGCGGAAATGAGCAGGTCAGTGATGCTGTTTTTGCCGCACAGGCCGCAGCTTGCCGAGACCGCGAAATGGCGCTCAAAGGCAACAGGCTGCGGCTGGAATGCCGCCTGCTGCGCCTGGTTGCGCAGGCGAACGGTGACAACATTGGGCAGGGGCAGGCCATCGGCATCCAGCGCGTCTTCGAGCGCCAGCACATCGGCGGCGCCCAGGATGATGCCCTCGGTGAAAAGAAAACCCATCGCCAGTTCGCGATCGTTGCCGGGTGTGCGCATGATGACGGCCAGGCTGCGGCGGTCGATCTGCACCTCAAACGGCTCCTCAACCGTCAGGGCATCTTCGCGCTGCTGGTGTTGATTCTCCTGCCAGTGGGTGACACTGGCCTGCATAACGCGCTCCGGATCCAGTGAGGAACGCCAGAAGCCTGGAAGTGTCATAGCAATGTATCCTGTCTATCCTGACCGCTTCCCCCGGCGCGAGTCAGGTACAGCGGGCCGCGCGGCAGAAACGGATGACATAGCCCCGGTCGTGCGCGCCGAATAGTATGTGGGCGGACGCTGGCGTTTGAAGTAGTATTTGCACGCGCCGGGACGCACGGGGTCAGGGGGTTCGATAGCCACCAGGCCCCATCCTTCCTGTTCCAGCCAGCCCCACGCCTCATATTCTTCATCGAAGTCACGCACGACATCTCCGGCAATAGTAAAGACCATTGTCCCAAGCAAGTATCTATGTTCCCAGTGTACCATGTTTTGCCTGCCTTTTCAAACTGGATCGGTCGATAATGATTTTCCCGGACGTATCATGCTTCGCCCCAGAAGCGCTCACTTCAGGCCGCCCCAGGCCACCCGCCAGGGGTGGCCCTACTCTAGACGCGGCGGTCGTGCCGCCTGTGGAGTCGTGTCTATAGTAGGGCTACCCCTGGCGGGTGGCCTGCCCTGCGTTGGCACTGGCTGAAGTGAACGCCTATGATGCTTCGCCCCGCTCAGCATGACACGTCCGAGAGCATTCTTCATCCTTCGCTATCAGAAATGAACGGTGACAACAGGCACATTGTGGAAAATATTTGACGGCTATGCAGTAGAGTGCTAGGATATGCGTACAGAAAATACTTTTTTGTGGAACAGGGGTTGCAGGATGCATCATTACGTTAAGGCAAGTAACGAGACGCTCCGTAAGCGTGGCTACAAGCTAACACCGCAGAGATTTTTGATTCTGAGTGTCATTCAAGAAGCAGAGGAACACCTGAGTATTGAGCAAATTACGGAGCGGGTGCAGGAACGCAATCCCTACGTGAGCCTCTCAACGATTTACCGCACGCTGGAATTGCTGCGCGAGTTAGGGCTGGTACGCGAGAACCGGTTGCCGGGCGAGCAGCCGCACTACGAGGCGGCTGAAGGGAAGGCCCATCATCACCTCGTCTGTCGCGGCTGCCGCGCCATCATTCACCTGGATGATACGCTCCTGGGCAACCTGAACGAGTTGCTCCAGGAACAATACCACTTTCACGGGCTGACGCTCGATCTGGTGGCGGCCGGCTATTGCGATGCCTGCTGGCAGGCCATGCAAAAAACCGCTTCGTGATCTCCTCATTGCAGTAGCCCGGTTTGCGCGCAATAATTATCATCCTGCGCGGTAAGCTGGTTGACATCGGTTGACTCGACCGGGGCCATTTTGTACTGTGGAATGGTGGAGAAAATATAGTTGTAGAGCTGCGTGATGATGGGGCCGTTGACCAGACCGCCTTCGCCCGCGTTCTCTTTCATGGAGACGATGGTCAATTTCGGGTTGGAGTATGGAGCCTGTGAAATGACCCAGGCTTCGGCCCCTTTGTTGCCGCCGACCTGGCCGGTACCCGTTTTAGCGATGATCTGGTAGGGCGAAGTCCACATGGTCGGGTTCGCGACGGAGCCGGTGTCGCCGAAGCGACCGGAGCCGCAGCGTACCACCCCCAGCATCGCGGTGCGCACCTGAGCCGCCGTCTGGCTGCTGATAGGGGTGCCAAGCGTCTGCGGGCTGAACGATTGCAGGATTGTACCGTTGGGATCCACAATCTTTGAGATGAGCGTCGGGCGCATCAACGTACCATTGTTGGCAACGGCGTTATCGAACAGCGACATTTGCAGCGGGGTCACATCATCGACGCCCTGACCAAAGGAGTTCTCGGCCAGCCCGTTGAGTTGCAGCGGCTGCCCGTTTTTCGGCGTCACTGTGCTGGGAGTGACGGGCAGATCAAAGGGGATCGGCTGGCCGATGTAGAACCGTTTGTTGTAATCAAGCCATTTATTGATGCCGAGATTCGCGCCGATCTGAGCAAAGATGATGTTATCCGAATGGGCAAAGCCATAGGCCACGTTGACCGGATAGTGTCTGGTGAAGTCGATGATATTATTGCCCGAAGGCCCGAATGTCTCGCCCCCAATGCGTATCGGGCCGATGGCCTGCGGGTGATTCGGGTCTTTGTCGTTATAAAACAGGTCGCTCATCTGGGTTGTGCCTGCATCCAGCGAGGCCATCAACGTAACCGTTTTGTAGGTTGAGCCGGGTACGTAGGTGGCATTGATGGGGCGTTCGAGCAGCGGCTGCGCCGGGTCTTTGACCAGTTGATTGTAGTAGTTGAGATCACCGGCGGCGATGCGGTTGGGATCGAAGCCGGGGCGGCTGACCATCGCCAGCACTTCGCCGGTGTGCGGGTCCATGATGATGATGGAGCCGCGATTCGAGGGGAAGATGTTGACGTTATCCGCCGCTGCCGCGTACTTATCGAAGTACGAGTTGGCGGCCTGCTGGATGCGGTCGTCGATGGTCAGATAGATATCGTCGCCGACGGGGGGCAGGTGCAGGGTCTGATTGACCAGGTTGCCCAGTTTCGTGACGCCATAACTGCCGTCCAGGTACCCTTCGTACTGATGCTCAATGCCGGTTGAGGAGAAAAGCGGGCTGATGTAATAGCCGATCAGGCCGGCCAGAGAGGGATCGGTGTAGTGGCGCACATAGCCGCAGCCGTTGCTGGCGAGGGTGGAGTAGGCCAGTAGTTTGCCGTTACGGTCGAAGATGCGCCCGCGTTGTGGCGCGACATCACTGAAACAATGTCGCCCGTTGTGAATATTGGCCGTGACTTGATCTGCCACCACCACCTGCCAGTAGACAAGCCCACCGCTGAGCGCGATGAAAAGAGCGATGAACAACAGTGTCAACTTGCGTATACTGGCGCTGATATTGGCATTCATATTATTCATGTCATACATCCTGCTCTATACAAACCTGTGCCGCGATTAACCAGAAGAAGTGTAGCACTGTTCTTAGCGACTGGCAAGCGCGAACGGTCACAGGACTATTGTTCATTGAAAATGGCGCAGCATTTCTTGCAGGCTGTCGCCACCGTACTTTTCTAGCACCGCCTCGGTGAGGACAATGGCCATCATGGCTTCGCCGACGACGCCAGCGGCAGGGACGACGCAGACATCGCTGCGCTCATAGCGGCTGGCCTCGATATTCTCGCCGCTTGCCAGATCAACCGAGGGCAGGGGATGGGCGAGAGTGGGGATGGGTTTGACGCCCACACGAACCACGACCGGCTCGCCGTTGGTAATGCCGCCCTCGATGCCACCGGCGTTGTTAGTCAGGTGAAACCACTTGCCCTCTTCGTGCCGCAGCACGTCGTGGACGTGCGAGCCAGTCGTTTGTGTGGCCGCCAGCCCGGCGCCGATTTCCACCGCTCTGGCCGAAGGAATGCTCATCATCGCCATGCCAAGACGGGCGCTCAGGCGACGATCCCACTGGCTGTAGCTGCCGAGGCCAATGGGAACGTCCAGCGCCACCACTTCAAAGACGCCGCCGCAGGTATCGCCGCGCTGCTTCGCCTCGATGATACGCGCGATCATCTTCTCCGTCAGCGCGGCATCGGCACAGCGCATGGGTGAGGCCTCGACGGCATCCCACAGGGAGACAGGGTAGGCGTCGCGGGTCAGCGGGCGCGGCGTTTCGTAGCCAACGTCGACAATGGAGAGGACGTGGCTGTGGATGGAGATGTGAAAGTGCGTAAGCAACTGGCGGCAGAGGCCGCCAACGGCGACGCGCGCCGCCGTCTCGCGCGAACTGGAACGCTCAATGACGTTCCGAATATCTTGATGCCCGTATTTCATGGCCCCGGTGAAATCGGCATGGCCCGGTCGGATGCGCGTCACCGGCTCGATCTCATCTTCAACGGGCTGCGCGCTCATGCGCTGCTCCCAGTTGACCCAGTCGAGATTCTCGATCTGCATGGCAATGGGCGAGCCAAGCGTCTTGCCGTGCCGCACGCCCGCGAGGAAACGCACAGCATCCTTTTCGATCTTCATACGCCCCCCACGCCCGTAGCCACCCTGGCGGCGGCGCAGATCGGCGTCGATGACGCTCCTGTCCACCGGCATCCCGGCAGGCAAGCCCTCTACGATAATGGTTAGCGCGGGGCCATGCGATTCACCCGCCGTTAAGAAGCGAAACATGGTAAATCTCCCATCGTTCTTTATAATAATTCATAATAATTCAACACGCTAGAGTGTATGCACGCCACTCCCTTGCCTGTCAATCTATACAGGGGCCACCGACTCCTGGAGAGCAGGAGACGAGGCTGGCAAAGGAAGCGACCGGCCCTGTCGGCTGCGCCGTTCATTCCTGCTCAGCAAAGTAATGGCGAGACAGGCCAGGCAGATGCCAAGCAGGTAGCCGCCGATCAGGTCGGTGATCAGATGGTAGCCGATAAAGAATTCGGCGAAGCCGCCACCGAAAGCCACAAACAGGGCCAGCGCCATAGAGAACAGGCGCACCGGCCACCACTTCACCTGCCGCCAGGCCAGCCAGCAGGCGACCAGGCCGATGAAGCACCAGCGTATGGCATGGCCGCTGGGGTAGCCATAGACCGTCTGGGCATCAGCGAAAGAAAACGGGGTGGTGGCGCTGTACCAGGCATTCAAAGCGCGCCCATGGGAGATAGGCGGCGCGAGCCACCACATCCCCAGATCGATTTTGAGACGGGTCGCATGCGATATCTTCCATATTTGCGGACAGGAGAGCGAGGTCAGGCCCACATAAATCTTGCCCGGCACCGGCTGCGCGAAATATTGCTTGCCCAGCCATTCCGCAGCCACGCCCAGCAGGAACAACAGGCAGAGGTAGAGCAGAACACGCGGGCGGTAGCGTAAAACCAGGCAGAGGCCGCCCAGAGCCAGCACAAGCAGCAGCGTCGGCAGCGGGTCGCCGATGTTGCCCCACTGGCGCAAAACACAGTCGAAACCGGTGAGCGGGCGCTGCAGGAGCCATTGCTCCTGGTACATGGTCGGATAGAGCAAAGCGCCCGAGGCGACAAGGATAGTATAAACGATGAAGAGGGCCAGCGCCACCAGTGAGATGAGAGGCAACCAGCCGCTCGCAGGAGAAAAACGTCGTATTCGCGTCAACATTCCCTTCTCTTTCCTTCAGTTTCTCACGCTGTTACTATACCAGATTTTCTACCAGAGTTCAGCATGTTGCCCGCATCTTCAGGAAATTTGCGTAGTACGATGAAAAAGATTACAGCTCAACCATAAAGAGGTTACACTTTCGCTTCTCACCTGCAAAGGTATAAAAACTTTTTATTTTATGCTTTAGCGGTGAGGATTATGAGGTTTATTTGTGGCAGAGAGCAACTGTATAAGTGCCTTTCTCATATCGTTTTTCCATCAAGCTATTGACACAGGTAGAAACATCTTTTACAATATACCTTAACCATTATTTTTTTATTTGTTGACCGGGCAGTCTGAAAAGAGAGTTTACACGGAGGAAGTTTATGGTACCAGAAGAATCATCGCATGCACAGATCGGTCAATCAGTTGGGGCGAAATTGCGGGCGGCGCGGCAGGCAAAGAAGATGACGCAGGGGCAGCTTGCACAACCGGATTTTTCGGTCAGCTATATTTCAGCCATTGAGCGCGGGCAGATACATCCCTCACTGCGGGCGCTGGAAATTTTAGCGGGACGGCTTGGTCTGAGTTCGACCGAGCTATTGCCGAAAAGCGGGGAGCAGAATGAAGGCTCGAAAGGGCCATCGCCGGAAGAAGTGGCCGAACTGGCGCTGCTGGAGGCACAGGTGGCAATCCAGCAAAACGAAGGCGCGGAAGCCATCGAGCGGCTGGAGAAACTGACGAATAAGATGCTCACGCACCGGCAACAGGTTCAGAAAGGCTACCTGCTGGGTACGGCGTATGCGGCGCAGTTGCAATTTCAAGAGGCTGAAGCAATGCTCTCACAAGCAATAGAGCTGGCGCGGGAGAAGAATGACAGGTATAGCAAACTACAATTACACTATCAGCTTGGCATCACCTACGCGGCAATGCATAACTACGCGCAGGCAATCTCCTGCCACCTCTCCTGTCTGAAACTCCTGGAAGAATGCGGTGTGGACGATGCATTCCTGAAAACGCGCATCTACTTCCAGCTAGGGCAGCAGCACGCGGCGCTGGATCATCACGAGCAGGCGATTACCATGTTTGAGCAGGCAATCGCGCTGGCAACCGAAGTAGCGGGGACGGAGCGGCGCAAAGCGGCGTACTGGACTCTCAGCCAGAGCTTTATCGACAGCGAAGACGCGACGCTTGCCACCATCTATGCATACAAAAGCGAGTTCCTGAGCAACCAGCAGGCGGCAAATCTGCTGACCGGGGAGATCTACCACTACCTCGGGCGCGCGCTGCTGCGCGGTGACCTGGAAGCTGCTCGCACCTATCTGATGAACGCCTTGCAGGATGAGCGCGTGCTGAAAGATCAACTGGCGCGCGCCAGTGTCACCACCTCGCTGGCGGAGTGGTTCCTGAGACAGAAGGCGCTGCGTGAGGCGGAAGAACACGCACGGCAAGCCTATAAGATGGCAGTCACATCGGGAGATACGATTGTCGCTAAAGAGACGCTGCTGACGCTGGGGCGCATCGAATATGCGCAGAGCCGCTATGAAGACGGAGACAGCCACTTTATCGCAGGACTGGAGATGCTGGAGCGCCTGGGCCTGCACGAGGAGCTATCCGATCAACTGGCTCGCTACGGCCAGTTGCTGGAAGAGCGGGGCCTGGTTCACGAAGCGATCAAATACTTCAAGCGCGCTTTTGAAGGGCAGCAGCGCCTTGCGATGCATAGCTGATAGACGCCTGTCTGCTACGCTGATGAACAATTGATTGTGCGCCTGCCGGGAATATCAGGCGGGGTGGATTTCTACGCGCATAAAGGTCACTTCCAGTAAAGGGCGGTCGCCGGGGTTATCGAGCCGTAATGCGGTATGGCCGAGTGGAACGGTGAGCGTACCTTGCTCGTCTACCGCGACGGTGGAGCGAATGGCGCGAGGATTGCCGCCCAGCCACTGGATCGGCTCAATCAAGGAGCCAAGAGGCACGGAAATCGTGACCGGTCGACCGCGTAGCGAGCTATCCAGGGCGTGCAGATGGAGGATCAATATGTCTCCTTGCTGGGTGATTGTGCCGGTAAAGGAGCGGTCCTGTAACGGGATGGCCGGATATTCATGTGAGGGACCGGCGGGATGTGGAGAAGCTGCTTTCCGCATCGTTTTACCATGACGCGCGCCCCCGGCTTCAGCCAGCGTAGGAGCATAGGTATAGAGGGCAGGCGGCTCTGGTGGCGTCTCCGGCTCCTGAAAGCCTGTCGCGACGCGCACCAGGTCTTGCAAGGCTTCCGCGCGCAGGGTTGCCTGATTGATGCGCGCGCCGGTTTTGATCGCCAGTTGCAAGAGGGCGCGGGCAAGGGCCGAATCGTCGCGGCGCTCGTGCCGGGCAAGTTTGAGAACCGCTTCGGCCTGCATGATGAGTAACTGGCAGAGTTGCGCCAGCTGGCGAGCCGAAGGGACATTGGGTCCGGCAGGCAATGGAACAGTATGAAGCTGGCTTTCATCAACCGCGAGGGCCGCGCGCAGGGCATCATAGAGGTCAAGGTAGGCGGCATGGCAGACCGGGCAACCGACAAGGTGATAGAGCAGGGGGGCATAGCGGCTGACCGCCTGCGGTTCGTGCCTGAGCAGGGCCATGATAAAATCCGGGAGCTGCCGGTAAAACCGGGGGTGGTATTCGCCGGGTGGGATGGCCAGGTGAGAAAGAGGTTCTTCTCTTGGAGAGGCTGGTGGCGGCTCTTGCTCTCGCTGCGGCTGTGCCATAATCTGCTGCAACCAGCGCGCCAGTTTGCGAGATGTATCATCAGTATGAAATGTTCCGGGTGGTGTATCGTTTTGCATAACTTTTCTCTTCCTCTCCTCTCCTGTCCAGAAACCGGGAATGCCAGCACACATGAATACCTGCTCACTCATCACGATAATAGCGAGAGAGGCGTTTCCTCTGGGCCGCACTCAGGCGCACCGTCTGCTCGCCGTGCCAGTCCACAAGACCTTCAGCCACCAGCCCGCTCAGGCCCTGGCGCACCTCATCTGCTGACAGATCATCTTGCGCCAGCATATCTATGCTCACCTCAAAGGTACCGGTAGCAGCATCATGGACTCCATATTCAGTTAAACGTAAAGCAATCGTCACGGTCAAATTGGTACTTTGTTGTTGCAGGCAGTGTCGCAATTTGCGGTGGGCGTGGTCTTTATGCTGGCTGAGGTGGTCGAGCGGTTCTTCCAGTGGGGGAAGAGCGAGATGGAGTTCGTCGAGAACGGAGCGCAAAAGCTCGGCGCAGTCGAATTCGTCAATCTCCTGCAAGACTGCCTGCAACTGGCGCGGGGCCGCGCGCAGAGCCAGAATGCAGTGTTTGAGCAGATTGCGTAACTCCTGCTGAGAGGCGAGAGCCAGAGTGATCTCCTCCGGGGTTGCGAACGGGGGCGCACCCCAGACGGGCTTAATTACATCGCTGAGAGGGTTGTCTTCTCCTTCCGCGCCTTCGGGGCTTTCCAGCTCAGACATATTGCTCACCGCAAGATGCCGTTTGCGCCACAGATCGATAAACTTATTATGTACGCTGCGCTGAAGAAAGGCCATGAACTGCGCTTCCGAGAGCGAATCGATGGCGGTGAGAGGGAGACGGTCACCCCCGCCGATCACGCCGAGGCGCACCAGTTGCTCAACGACATGTTCGACCACCAGATCAAGCTCATACGTATCGGCATTCGCCGTACCGGAGAAGCGTCGCGCATACCGTTGTAAATAGGCATAGAGCTGCGGAAAATTTTCTTCAGCGTGGTAGCGCAGGTCATGCGCTGTAAAGGACATGCGGCCAATTCCTCCAGAGTGATGTTGAGCAACAAGCTGGTCAGTTTGCATAACTCTTTGCTATCCGATATTGTACAGACGAAACAAGAAATGGTCAACAGAAAAAACACGCGCCATCCGCGATTTTGCGCGTCGGAGATCACTTCGACGCGCAAAAAAGCGAGATGGCGCAGATTCTATTCAGGGCGAGAAGAATTACTCGATATCCCCTCGCTTGCCCTGGCGCTGATGGTCATACGCCTTCTTGATGGCATTGAGACTGCGCTGCACTTCGCCGCGAGCTTCCAGCTGGTTGGCATAGCGGAAGTAGGCGCTGGCAGCCAGTTCATGCGCATGCGAGCGATCCAGCAATGCGAGCGCGCGCTCGAAGGCTTGATCGGCGCCGGTGTAGTCACCGGCTTGATGGCGAATCTGGGCAAGGGCCATGAGGGCCTGCCCTTCGGCTATCTCATCATGCGCGCGCTCGGCGTAGGCGAGGGCCTCGTTGGCCTGCTGTTCGGCTCCCTGCACATCCCCTCGCTTGAGCAAGAGTTCGGCCAGAGAGGTGTAGCACAGTGAAGCGGCGGCTTCATCGTTGAGATCGCGCTCAATGGTAATCGCCTCTTTGTACTGCGTTTCCGCCTCATCCAGCTTGTTCTGCCGCTCCAGGGTCTTGCCGAGACGCTGATGGGTGAGACCAACCAGGCGCATCTCATCGCGCATCTCGTAGACGGCCAGCGAACGCATAGCGTAATCGCGCGCCATCGTCAGTTTGCCCGCCGTCTTGTACCGCTGGCTGATTTCCATGTACTTCTGAGCATAACTCTTGCTATCCCTATTGAGACCTTCGAACATATCGAGGGCGCGATGGTAATAGGCGACAGCTTTGTCGAGTTCCCCCAGACGGAAGTAATCATTGGCCAGGTTACTGAAGACATCAAGGGCAAACAGAGGATCATTCAACTGCCCACTCTCAATGGCAGCATTGCATCTTAGATGATTTTCGACAGCCAGCGTATAGTTGTACAACAAGTAATACGCTTTCCCAAGTAAATTGCGAGCGCGCTCAATGTACTCGATATCATTGATTCCTTCTGCCTGAGTCACGGCCTGTCGTAAATCAACTACTGCTTCCTGATACTGGTTCTGGCCGAGGTCAATTTCGCCGCGTAGTCGATAGAGTCGATAGACTTGCTCGGTGGTGATACGCTCAGGCTGCAAAGGTGCCAGCAGTTGCGCGGCCTGTTCGTACTTTTCCTGCTGCACCAGCACTGCGGCCTGCAACAGGTCCACGTCGACGCGAGTATCCGGCTCTGAGTCGGCGGGGGAATAGCCAACGGCACGAGCCTCTGCAGCGCCCGCCGGAGAACCTTCGAGTAAGAAGGTCAGGGGAACGTCCAGGCGGCGTGCGAGGATGGAGAGGGCCTTGAGAGAGGGTCGAATCTTGCCACGTTCAATGGCAGAGATGTAGGAAATGGAAAATTCGGGCGCAGCAAGTTGCGCTTGCGTCATGCCAAGTTTGGTACGCACTTCCCTGATATTCGTGCCTACCCTGGCCGCAACTGCCTTGCCCACATTCGCGGTTTCAAGGGACGGCATAGGTTTTCCTTTCTTCTTTTGTTCACTCGCCTCCATGTTCAGCACATGGAACCGATATGCCCATTGCACTGCCGGTCTTTTTTCATGAATAGCTGTACTCACGGAGAGTGACTCTTTCTCCGCTCTACTTTTCTCTGGCACCGAAAAGTATGTGCCGCAAAATCAAGCAAAAAACAGGGTAGCCGCAATGGTATGGTACCATATATCCTAGTATAAAGTAGAATACTTTTTTTGTCAATAGCAAGTCTTTAGCTAATTAATGAAAGTACGCAATAAGCAGTCTCTCTTTTGCTACAATCTTCTTTTCTCTAGTTTTCTCTCATCCAGGATGCATTTGCATTATTTTGTAGAGTTAATACGCATCGATAAATCTGCGTGTATGCATGAAAAAAATTACTGAACTTTTTTTTGTTTTTCCACGCAGGAATCGGCCTTTTTCTCTACTTCTACCCCACAGATAGTCCTTCTACTGCATAGAATTATACCGCAAAAGCGGAACAGAGAATAGTATGATAGGAGGATTTTCTCACAGACTTCCACTTTATAAAGCGCCAGAGGTAGAAAGATATGGCTCTCCGCCCTTGAGGGGGAAATTCGGGGGAAAACCGAGAGGGAAAGAGGCGTCCTTCGTTCTACCTGAGAAGAAATCCACCAATCAGGTGACGGAGGACAGCCCTTGTCAAATCAGCATAACAC
>Ga0209810_1003379_pt1 | contig 16892 bp, 15 predicted proteins | sample Coa_R1_7_FD_187159 | JGI IMG/M metagenome (GOLD analysis project Ga0209810, IMG submission 187159) | Surface soil microbial communities from Centralia Pennsylvania, which are recovering from an underground coalmine fire - Coalmine... | ecosystem: Environmental > Terrestrial > Soil > Unclassified...
ATATGACGGTCATGAACGCCCTCGGCGTGCAGATTATGAGCTACCCCTCCGACCTGCCCGGCCATCGTTCCTGGCGTGTCCTTGAGCCGACCGTCCCGCCCGGCCCCTACGCCCAGCACGTCATCGTCGGCTACCTGGAACGTATCACCCCCTGGTACAATAACCCCAGAAACAAAAACTTCGTCGACCGCCCTGAATACAGCGGCACCCGGCAGGTCTGATCGTATCTGTCATAAGGGCTAACAAAAGCCCCGGACAGGCCACCGGGTCGGCGCCGTAGGCCACCCGCAAGAGATGGCCCTACTATACACAATACGCATTGTGCGGCCTGCAGAGCGGACGTATATAGTAGGGCCACCTCTTGCAGGTGGCCTGAGATTCTGGGCGGCGAGGCCGTAAGTTCACGCCTCTAAGGCCATCCTCTTGCGGGTGGCCTGCTCACTTACACCTTTTCCTTTTAGCCGCTCATGACAAATGTCATATCCATCTCATGATTGTCTTCACTACCGCGTACCTGCCCATCCCCATATACTTAGACCATCAGATGCAACGAGAAAACGTTCGTTGAACTGTAAAACAGTATAAGACAGAATAAGAAAGGGAAAGGTTATCAATCATGACAAAGACAGAAATGGCACTCTACAAACTGCAACTCATCGCTGTTATTCTGATGGCTGCCGGGTATGGCTGGATCAACGGCAACTTCGTACAGCCCTTCTTCACCTCGTGGGGCATGTTCGCCGATTTGCTCCATCTCGCCCCCTTCGTCGCATTGCTGCTGTTGAGCCTGCCCTTCTTCAGCGCATTCGTGGCAGGGAAGCGGGCCAGCGGCGCACGGGTGGGTATCACCATCGTTGCAGCAATCGGCATCCTCGCCTGCCTGGTGTTTATTATTCTGGGCGCGAGCAATCCCGATCCCAATTCGGTCGGCGTGCATACCTTCGAGGATACAATGCCGGTGATTGTGCTGAACGCGGGGACGTTGCTCTGGATTGCCACCCTCCTGCCCTTCTGGCGCGGGAAAGAGGCTGCGGCTCTAACGCCTCAAAAGGAAATGGATGTCGTGAAATAGCACTGGATGCCGGGCGACCGACTGGTTGCCCGGCATGCCGTTGCGTGAGTGATCGGGGGAAACGCCGCATATAACAGGTAGATAAACGCCTGCCTTCGATGTAAAATAGAGCGGAAAGTTGACCGGGGTATGACACAATCCAGAGTGGGAAACCAGAGGACACGAAACGATGAACAATGTGCAGGTGAACGACCCACAGAGACACGAACGGGACGAGGGAAGCGGGTTCTTGAAAACGCAGGATCGCTCGCTTTATCTTTTGTGGCTGGTGTGGATTGTCTGGCTGCCCTTTCTGATACCCCCCATCGTCGGGCTGTTTCAGGTAGGCACCCCGCTGCCGCGCCTGCTTATCACGCTCGCCGGTATTGCGCTTTTCGTCGCCATCTATCTGTGGGCCACATGGCGCAATGTGCAGGAACGCTTTGGTATGCTGCCGCCGCCGGGGCGGACGACGCCTGTAAAGGAACTTCCGATACTGCTTCTGGTCGTGTTAAGCGTTGTGCTGGCCTTGCTGGGCAGCATCAATGGCAATACACTGCTGGAGCCATTTATCTATACCAGCGCCTATATAGCCGGTCGTCTCTCGGTTGTGCGGGCCTCACTGGCGCTACTCGTACTTGCCCTGCTGGCGACTGCGGTTGGCTGGCTCACTCATCTTACCCGGTTTCAGATTGGACAGGGGGTTGTCTATGTCGTGGTAGTGGGAGCGGTAACGATGAGCATGGTGCGTTTTAACACAACAAGTCGCGAATTGCGTTTTGCGCGCGAAGAGATTGCCCGGCTCGCCGTGACGAACGAGCGGCTGCGCATTGCGCGGGACCTGCACGATCTGCTCGGCCACAATCTTTCACTCATTGCACTGAAAAGCGAACTGGCCCGGCGCCTGCTGACCGTTGCGCCAGAGCGTGCAGCCACCGAGATTAGCGATATCGAGACGGTAGCGCGTACTACGTTGCAGGAAGTGCGCGAAGCCGTCGCCAGCTACCGTCAGCCCACGCTCGCCAGTGAATTGCAGGGCGCGCAGGAAATCCTGGCCGCTGCCGGTATCGCCTATCGCTATGAAGGCGACGCGGGGATTGTCGCCACCCTGCCAGCTTCTATTGAGGCCGCGCTCTCGTGGGCGGTGCGTGAAGGCGTAACGAACGTTATCCGGCACAGCCGCGCCCGCCATTGTATCATTCGCGTCCATCGCGGCCCCGATGATATACGCGTTGAGGTCATCGACGACGGCCCCGGCGCTTCGCTGGCGGCAACCGGCGATACGGTTGTGAGTGGGGGCAATGGCCTGCGCGGCCTGGGCGAGAGGGTCAGCGCGCTGGGCGGAAGCTGCGAGGTTGGGCCGCGTAAAGAGGGCGGCTTCCGACTCGCCGTCGTGTTACCGCTCGCGCAGGGCGATAGGGGAACGACGCAGGCGCCGTTGGCACTGGCTGAGCGTGTTGGCAATGGAGATGGAGAGGAGAACATGCGATGATTCGTGTCATGCTGGCCGAAGATCAGGCGATGGTACGCGGCGCGCTGGCGGCCCTGCTCACGCTGGAAGGCGATATCGAGATTGTGGCCGAAGTTGGCCGGGGAGACGAGGTAGTTTCAACTGCGCTTGCTACAAAGCCGGATGTCGCCCTGCTCGACATCGAAATGCCCGGCCTGGATGGTATCAGCGCCGCCGCCGCGCTCCATAAACAGCTCCCCGCCTGCCGCGTGTTGATTCTGACGACCTTTGGCCGCCCTGGCTACCTGCGCAAGGCGATGGAAAGCGGCGTCGTCGGTTTCCTGCTCAAAGATGCCCCCTCTACTCAGCTTGCCGCCGCCATTCGCCGTGTCGTTGCCGGGGAGCGCGTCGTCGATCCCACCCTGGCGATGGCCGCGCTCAGCGAGGGCAACAACCCCCTGACCGAGCGCGAGCGCATGGTCTTAGCGGCTGCCAGTGGCGGGGCAAGCATCGCCGAGATCGCCTCAACCCTCTTCCTCTCCGAAGGAACCGTGCGCAACTATCTCTCCGTCGCCATCCAGAAACTCGGCGCGCACAACCGTGTCGAAGCGGCGCACATTGCCGAGCAAAAGGGCTGGCTCTGATTATCCCTGCACAATCAAAATGGGGGCAAGCCAGTCTCCGAATTCTTGCCCGTTTTCGCTCCCGGCCACTTCACATCTTGCATTAAAAAGGGCTGTACTCAAATCGTACTTTCCCTTTTCGAACAGGTGCCTTACGAGGTAGCGCGTATCCGTGACGCCATCGCTCCCTACCGGTTTGAGCGTCTCTATGGCGCCTGGTTCGAGCGTGTTGTCGCCTCTGACGCCAGAAACGCCGTCATCCGCTCGGCAGACAGGTACATTCTTGCTCTGGAACACTCCCTGACGTGAGGCGCCCTGTGTCATGCTTAACCTTGAAGGAAATGGAGCGTATATCTGGTGGAAAAGGGTGTCTTTTCCCTGACACACTATGCGATGAACGGCGAAAGGCGGAAAGATATGAGCGAGAAGAGAGCATGGGTCATCACAGCCCTCTGGTTTGGCACGATTGCCCTGGTTGGCCTGCTGAAGCGAACGCTGGAGCGGCAGAGACCGGGATAATCTCCGTGCAGGACAGACAGGGAGAGCGAACTATCACTGCCCGCTCCCCTGCCTGTTTTTTCCTGAATTTGTCGGAAGCATTTGACAGATCTTCCTCTGTGCCGTATAGTACAGGTAGCAAATAGTATGTTTTCTGTCTTACCTCGTTAGGTGAGGCGGCTGCGCGAACAAAGGCCACTGATCAGAAACGTCGAGAGACGCCAACGATCAGGCCAGGTCTCGTCGGCATAAGGCGTGACCCGAAGTGGCTGGATGGCCCCGGCGGCTATTCTACGTCGTGCAGTGCCAAAGCTCAACTAGAGGGGGTTTGTGCAGTGCGCGGCTCTGATTACGCCCCCTCATTAGTGATGGGGGCATTTTTTATTGCGCTTTTTTTGAGCCTGCTTAAGACTGTTCCCTGACAGGGAGGTGCGCCAATGGACAAGATTGTCACAACGCAGCAGGAGAACGAGGCTCGCCGCCAGCACCGGCAGCATGGGAGAAGGCGAGCCTCGCGCTTGCTGTTCTATCTCGGCATCTTTGGGCCGGGCCTGATCGCCGCCAATGCGGGCAATGACCCCGGCGGCATCTACACGTACAGCACGATGGGCGCGCAGTTTGGCTATCAGATGCTCTGGACGCTGGTCGTACTCACGGTAGGCATGGCAATTGTGCAGGAAATGGCGAGTCGCATGGGAGCAGTCACGGGCAAAGGGCTTTCCGATCTGATTCGCGAAAACTTTCCCCTGCGGCTGACGGCCTTTATTATGCTGATCTTCCTGATCGCGAATGGAGGGGTCATTGTCTCCGAATTTATTGGCATTACCGCCGCGCTCGGCCTGTTTGGCGTTCCCGGCTGGATTGCCGCCCCTGTTGGCGGCATCTTGATCTGGCTGCTCGTCGCTCGCGGCTCCTATGCCCGCGTCGAGAAGGTCTTCCTCGCCCTGACCTTCACCTTTTTTGCCTATATCATATCCGCCTTTCTCGCCAGACCGGACTGGGGCCAGGTGTTGACCGGTACCGTCATTCCCACCGTGCGATTGAATGGTAGCTATATCCTGACGCTCGTCGCCGCTACTGGCACGACCATCAGTCCCTACATGCAGCTTTATGTGCAGAGCGCCGTCGTTGATCGGGGCGTCAGCATGCGCGATTATAAATACGAACGCTTCGAAGTCTACGTGGGCGCTGTTTTTTCCAACGCTGTTGCCTTCTTTATTGTGGTTGCCACGGCGGCCACGCTCTTTGTGCATAGCGGGGGAAAAGGCGTTGCGCTTGCTTCAGCAGCCGATGCCGCACAGGCGCTGACCCCGTTTCTGGGTGTCTTTGCCAGGGATGCTTTCGCGCTTGGCCTGATCGGCGCCGCCTTCCTCGCCGCCGCCGTGCTGCCCCTCTCCACCAGCTATTCGATAGCCGAAGCCCTCGGTCTGGAAAGAGGCGTTGGCAGGCGCTGGAGCGAAGCTCCCTTTTTCTGGACGCTTTTCACCCTGCTGATCGTCATTGGCGTGGTGGTCGCGATGGTACCCAATTTGCCGGTAGTGCCAATTTTGCTCAACCTCTATATGCTCAACGGCCTGCTGCTGCCGATTATCCTCTTCACCATTCTGCGCCTCGTCAACAACAGGCGCCTGATGGGGCGCTATACCAACGGTCTGATCTACAATATTCTGGCCTACGCGCTGACCATCATCGTCAGTTTTCTGGCCCTGCTCTACCTTATTACGCAGATTCTTGGCCTCTTCGGCATTCAGTTTCTGGGTTAGGTCGGCAAAATTGCATGCCCGACAGGCTAACTTTTATGAACATCCGTTCGTAATATATATGTCGACAGAATGTCGGCTCAGTGATCGTGGTGAAAATGACCGGCGTGCATCTGCGGCATAGTTGGGGCCAGTTCCAGTTCGTTCTGGCTGAACGGTGTCGCGCTTTGTCGGAACGGTCGTTTGCTCCACTCTCCAGGTCATCCGGTAGGCATCTGCCCCGGTGGTCTGCCTCACTTCCAGGTCGGGCTGGACGGGATGTTTTTAAGGCATCTCGCAAGGCCTCGTACCTGGAAGTGCCTTTCTGCTAGATTGCCTGCCAGACCTGCACGGTGCCGTCGCCCCCGGCTGAGGCGATGTGGGTGCCGTCGGGCGACCATGCCAGGGAGAGGACTTCGCGGGTGTGGCCCCGGTAGGTATAGAGCGTTTTGCCTGTTGTGGCTTCCCAGACCTGCACGGTGCCGTCGTAGCTGGCGGAAGCAATGATGGGCCGCGCCGACGACCAGGCAACAGTTCTGATCCAGTTGCTATGCCCTTTATATGTCAGCAGGAGGCGGCCTGTCTGCGCCTGCCAGATGTGAACGGTCTTATCGCGACCGGCCGAGGCGATGAGGGTGCCATCAGGTGACCATGCCACTGCCCATACTTCGTTTGTATGACCTGCATATGTCAGCACTGTTGCTCCTGTACGTGCCTGCCAGATTTGCACCGTCCGGTCATCGCTGGCGGAGGCGAGTCGTGTGCCATCAGGCGACCATGCCAGGGCGTCAATTGTCCCTTTGTGCTGTCGATAGCTGAGCAGGCGTTCTCCGGTGGCGGCCTCCCACACTTGCGCCGTTTTGTCGCCCCCTGCCGAGGCGATGAGCGCGCCGTCGGGCGACCATGCCGCCGTCCAGACCTGATCACTATGTCCCAGGTAGGTCAGCATATGCTGCCCTGTACGCGCCAGCCATACGCGCGCTATATATTCGGTATCCGTTGAGACGAGGCGGCTGCCGTCGGGCGACCAGGCCACGGAGAGGATCGGCTGGGCGTGGCGACTGTAGGTCAGAATGGGATTGGCCGTGCGCGCTTCCCAGAGGTGAACAGTTTTGTCGGCGCCTGCCGAAGCGATGCGCGAGCCATCGGGCGCCCAGGCAACCGACCAGATGAGTTCGCTGTGGCCGCGATAGGTGCAGAGCAGCGCGCCCCGCGATGGTCTGGTAGCTGCCTGCTCCAGTTCGGCGGCAAATTCACTCACCGTGTCAAAACGCTGGTGGGGGTCTTTGGACAGCGCCCGCAAGATGACCTGCTCAACCGCCTCTGGCAAGGATGGAACTTGCTGGCGTAAGGGAGGTGGCGGCGTTGAGAGGTGCTGCGAAATAATTTCCCATGAAGTGCCGTTAAATGGGCGGTTGCCGCTCAGCCATTCGTAAGTTACCACAGCCAGCGCGTATTGATCGCTGGCCGGGCGCGGCTTGCCTTGAATCTGTTCGGGCGCCATGTAGTAAAGGGTACCGCTGCCGACCTCAGTGCTGATCGAGCTGGTGCTGCGGGCGATGGCGGCGATGCCGAAATCGGTGAGCAACACTTCATCATTGCGCCCCAGCAACATGTTTTCCGGCTTGATATCGCGGTGGACAATTTTGCGATCATGCACGTATTGCAAGGCGGAGGCAAGCTGCCTGACATACGTAATCACTACGGGTAAAGGGAGGCGAGTCCTTGCCGGGTAGCGTTTGCGCAGTGAGCCGTTAGGGGCGTAGCTCATGACGATAAAAGGGATGGAGCCTTCGATGCCGAAGTCGAAGACGCGCACAATGTTGGGATGTTCGATATTGATGATGGTGCGGGCCTCATTGCGAAACTGCTCAATCTCTTCTTCCGCGAGGGCGGACGTCAGGACTTTGATGGCGGCATAACTTCCCAGGTAAATATGTTCGCCGAGATAGACCTCTGCAAAGCCTCCCCGGCCCAGGAACCGGGTGAGGCGATAGTTTCCCAGTTGCCTGCCCAGGTATTGTTGCTCTTGCTTTGCCATACGTGCTTCCCTTACTTCAGCTTGCCAGCCAGAATAAAAACCATCGCGGGCGCGTCATGCCATGCGTTGTGTTGTTGATTCATTCTAGGAAAGTACAGCCGGGTTGTCAAGGAACACGGGCAGGGGCAAAGTTTGATAGAAGCGTAGTCTCTGGCATATACTACCTGTTAAGAAGAATGTTCTGGCCGCAAATTCGGGAGGAGAATGGCTATGCAGAATATTGATGAGATAGAGGATTTGAGTCTGTCACATCTGCTCGAACCGCCCTATGCTGGCAATCCCTACGCGCTCTACCGGCGATTGCGCACCACTGACCCTGTGCATTGGGATGAACGGGGAAGCTGGGTGCTGACGCGCTACGCCGATGTTGTCGCGGCCCTGCGCGATTCCCGGCTCTCGGCGGAGCGTTTCTCGCTGGATGTTTCGGGGCTGCCGGAAGAGGTGCAGCGGCCTGTGCGCGCCCTGGCCCGGCAGATGCTCTTTCTTGACCCGCCCGATCATACGCGTCTGCGCACGTTGGTCGCCAAAGCCTTCACGCCGCGTATGGTGGAGGTGATGCGACTGTCTATCCAGCGTATCGTTGACGACCTGCTGGACGCGGTTGAGCCTGATGGAAGCTTCGAGGTGATCGGCGCGCTGGCTTTTCCCCTGCCTGCCATCGTGATTGCTCAGATGCTTGGCGTGCCGCCGGAGGATCGCCTGCAATTCGCCCACTGGACCGCCGCGTTCGGCGCGCTGCTCGATGGCGCATTGCTGACCGCAATTGGCCTGCAGGAGGCGCTCGTCCGCGTTTCCGCGTTAATGGATTACTTCCGCCAGATTATCGCCCAACGACGCAGCGCGCCCCGCGATGATCTCTTGCAGGCGCTGCTCAACGCGGAGGAACAGGGCGACACGCTCAGCGAGGATGAACTGCTGGGCAACTGCATCTTGCTGCTGGCGGCCGGTCATGGCACCACCACGCACCTGATCGGCAACGGCCTGCTGGCCTTGCTGCAACATCCCGACCAGCTAGAATGGCTGCGGCAGAATCCCGCCCTGATCGGCCCTGCCGTTCTCGAACTGCTGCGTTACGACAGCCCTGTGCAGATGACCGGTCGGCAAGCACAAACAGACCTGGAAATCGGGGGTAAGCATATTCAGGCCGGGCAATACATTCTTGCCTGCCTGGGCGCGGCCAATCGCGACCCGCAGCAATTCCCTGACCCTGACCGGCTTGATCTGCAGCGAGCGGCAGGCAAACAGCTCGCCTTTGGTCACGGCATCCACTACTGCCTGGGTGCGCCCCTCGGTCGCCTTGAGGCCGAAATTGCCCTCAGTACCCTGCTGCGCCGTTTTCCTGCCCTGCACCTTGCCTGCGAGGCCGCTACGCTGACATGGCTGCCCGGCCTCGTCTTTCGCGGCCTGCGCGCCTTGCCCGTTAGTATCCAGTAAAAGAAAGCATATCTATGGAGCAACCGGAAAACCAGAAAAACGCGGAAGGCGAACGCGAACGTATTGATTACGAGAACATCTTCACGCCTCAGGGCATGCTGGGGCATGTCTCGAAGCATCCCAACCTCGATTTCCTCATGAACATCTTCAATATCCCCAGAGTCTACAGCGTCTCCGGCTTTGGCACCTGGAATGTCGGGCAGCACACGATGGCCGTCGCTTTTCTGGCCCTCTACTGGTCAGCCTTCCACGGCTACCCACAGGAGAAGCGCGACCGGCTGGTGACGCTGGCGGTGATGCATGATGTCCACGAGGCGGTGATCGGCGATATCTTGCCCTTTTTCAAGACAACAGCCGTTAAAGAGGCCATTGACTCCATCCAGCAGGATATCCTGCAAGCGTTTGCCATTGAGGAAGATCAGGAGCTACACGACGAACTGAAATTACTGGACATGATCGGCTTCCTCTACGAAATTGGCCAGTCCTCGCCCAGAGGTATCGATCCATCCAGACGCAAGCTTATCAAGCAGATGTATGGTCGGCAGAAAGAAGAGATTTTCAAGTACGCCGAGAAGGCCGGTATCGAGCAAAAGACGGTGAAGGCGTTTCTCACCTCTATGAAACTCTGAATCCTCCTACCTTGCAGGAAGCTCTGAAACTGCTATGGTATAGTTACTACATGCTATGAAAAAGGTATCTGCCCGTGTCATGGCTTTTGTCGTTACCTGGTCATCTTGATGTGTACATAGAGAGGTTACATGTTGAGAAGAGAACGCACACAATTCTTTGTAGTATTGGTGAGCTTCTTGCTCATCATGCTCGCCGGGTGCAGCCTGGGATCAGGGCAGAGCAATACGCCTGCACCCACGATTACGCCGATGACGCTCACGCCGGATGCGACAGGCAGCGCGACTGCAACGCCGGTGAGCGATACCGATTGGACAACCTACCACCTCAACAATGCGCGCACGGGTTATATTGCCAGCGCGCCAGACCCGCAGCAGTTGACGCGAGCATGGAATGTACAACTCGATGGGGCCGTCTATGCCGAGCCGCTCGTCATTGGTAACCGTGTGATTGTGGTGACGGAGGGCGATTCGTTCTATGCGCTGGAGAAAAGTACGGGGCAGGTGCAATGGCGTACTAATGTTGGCACGCCGGTGCCTCGCTCGTCGCTGCCCTGTGGCAATATTTTCCCGCTGGGCATTACCGGCACGCCTGTCTACGACCCCGCGACCGGGCTGGTCTTCGCGGTGGCCGAGGTGCAGCCCTCGTCTCCCGCGCATATTCTGGTAGGGGTCGATCTCACCACCGGCAAGGTGCGCGTGCGTCGCTCTGTCGATCTGGCGGACATGGACGCCCGCGCCTATCAGCAGCGTGCGGCGCTGGCACTCTCTCACAATATGATCTATATTGCCTATGGCGGGCTGGCCGGTGACTGTAGCGATTACATCGGCACGGTGGTGGCCTCGCGCACAGATGGTACCGGTTCGTTGCTCTCCTTCCGCGTTCCCACTCCGCGCGAGGGCGGCATCTGGGCGCCCTCAGGCCCGGCAGTGGATAGCGCGGGCAATATCTATGTCTCGGTTGGTAATGGGGAGGTGACTTCAGGCCAGTGGGATAAAAGTGATTCGATTTTGCGTCTGTCGCCAACATTGCAGTACGAAGATGGTTTTGCCCCCACGAGCTGGCCGCAGGATAATGCCAGCGATGCCGACCTCGGCTCGCTGGGGCCAACCCTGCTCCCCGATGGCTTGATCTACGCCGATGGCAAATCAGGCCAGGCATACCTGCTCCGTGCCAGTGCGCTCGGCGGCGTCGGGGGCCAGCTTCAGGAGAAATCAGTATGCGCAGCCTATGGCGGGCTGGCAGCGATCGATTTGCAGATTTTTGTCCCCTGCACAGACGGCCTGCGGCAGGTTATCATCAGTTCCGCACCGTCGATGAACGTGGGCTGGCACACGCAATCGCAGATCAGCGGCTCGCCCATTATCGGGGGTCACACTATCTACAGCGTCGATTACGTCGGCGGCACGCTCTACGCAGTCGATGTCAGCAACGGCAATGTGCGCGCCAGGCTCTCCATCGGGCCGACCTCGCGTTTCGCCACGCCCACCCTTTCGGGCAACCTGGTCTTTGTGGGAACCATGAGCGGGGTAGTTGCCGCCACGATCTCCTGATTTAAATATAGCGTACATGGGGCAAAAGTTGTAGAATGGATAATACAAAAATGAGCGTCTTTGAACAGATTCTCGCGCTGCTGGAAGAACGGCACGTGCCATACAAATTGACGGAACACGAGGCGGTGCGCACCAGCGAGGAGGCGGCGAGGTTGCGCGGCGTTGCCCTCAAAACGGGGGCGAAAGCCATGATTGTGCGCGGCAAGGACGACGATTATTATCTCTTCGTCCTGCCTGCCGACAAACAGCTTGACTGGAAGCGGCTGCGCGCCATCCTGGGTGTGCGCCACCTGCGTTTCGCGACCGAGGAAGAGGCTGAGAGCGTTGCTCATGTCAAAATGGGCAGCGTGCCGCCCTTCGGCAATATCCTGGGGCTGCCCACCTACTTCGATGAGGGGCTGTTCGAGAACGAGGTGGTCAACTTCAATCCTGGCAGCACCACGCACTCGATTGCCATGAAAAGCGCCGACCTGCGCGCCCTGGTTTCACCTGTTGTCGCGTCCTTTGCCAGATAAAGGAGAGCAAGCTATGATCCCGGAGCCTGTATTGAGCCAGCTACGCGCCGCTGCCGTGCGGCATACCGAAGCCGTTGCCGACCTCGCTCGCCGCATCTGCGAGGTACCGGCGCCAACGGGCCGGGAATGGGAGCGCGCGCAACTGGTCGCCTCTCTCTGGCAGGAGCGTGGCTATACTTCGGAGATCGATGCCGTTGGCAATGTCTATGTGCGGCGCGGCAAACGCGGGCAGGGGCCGGTCTTGATGCTGCTGGCGCACACAGATACCGTCTTTCCACAGACAACACCCTTTGTTGTGAAGCGCGAAGGGGACATCCTGCGCGGCCCCGGCATCGGCGACAACAGCGTCAATGTTGCTGCCATGATAAGCGCGCTGGACATTCTGGACGAACTGGGGATAGAGACTGCCGTCGATATCGTCGCAGTGGCCGATGTGGGCGAAGAGGGATTGGGCAATCTGCTGGGAGCGCGCACGGCGGTTGAACGCTACCGCGATCAACTGGGCGCCGTTATCGCTGTTGATGGCAGCCTGGGCCATCTCACGCATATTGCCGTTGGTTCTAAACGCTGGCGTATCATCGTAAGCGGCCCCGGCGGTCATTCCTACGGCGCTTTCGGCACGCCCAGCGCCATTCACGGGCTGGCCCGCATCATCGCCGCTATTGCCGACCTCGAAGTGCCGCAGCAGCCAAAAACAACCTTCAATGTCGGTATCATCGAGGGCGGCACCAGCGTCAACACCATTGCCGCGCAAGCCTCCGCCCTGCTCGATATGCGTTCCGTCGATGTTGCCGCCCTTGATCGCCTGGCGGATGAGGTGCGGGCAATCGTTGAGCGGCGCGCAGGCCCCGGCCTGCAAACGGAAATTGAGATACTGGGAAATCGCCCGGCAGGACAGTTGAGTCGCTCATCCCCGCTTGTACAACTTGCCGCCGACGCCCTCACCTGGCAGGGGATAGAGCCAAAATACGGGGCCTCAAGCACTGACGCCAATATCCCCATCAGCCTCAACATTCCGGCGATCTGCATTGGCATCACGCGGGTCGAAGGCGCGCACACGCTGGAAGAGTTCCTCACCATCTCGCCCATCGCCGCTGGCATGGCGCAACTGACGCGACTGTGCGTCGAAGCTTGTAACTGGCTTGCTATGACAAACTCGCCTTGACGTGTCATGCGGAGCGGCAGCGAAGCATCTCTGGTGAGCAAGTGGACGGCGTGGCCCACGTGAATGCTTCACTGCCGCTCCGCATGACACGTGAGAGGGGCTTTTTTACGGCATGCCACTCCTGTTTGAGTGACGTTGACCGGCAGAGATAGAATAAGAAGAGCGAAGTTTCCAGAATCATCAGGCAGGAACAAGAAAGGTTTTCGCGATGCAGCATCCATCCGGTTTCCGTTCACAGGCCATCTCGCTGTTTGGCCTGCAACCTCTCACAGAGATTCCCCGCTCCTTCTCCTGGCTGGAAGAGATGCGGGTACACAATCCCGTCTTTCAGGACGAGAGCAGGCCCCTCTGGCATGTCTTTCGCTACAAAGATGTCCTCACTGTGCTAAACGATTATACGCGCTTCTCCTCGCAGGCGTTCAGTCTGATGGGTGGCCTGTTCACGGATACCTTAATTGCGAAAGACCCGCCCGATCATCGCAAGCTGCGCAACCTGGTCAATCAGGCTTTTACGCCGCGAGCGGTGGCGCGTCTCTCGGAGCGCGTGACGCGGATAACGCAGGAATTGCTCGATCAGGTGCGCGAGCAGGGCAGGATGGATATTGTCGCGGATATCGCCTTCCCTCTTCCGGCCAAAGTCATCGCGGAGTTGCTGGGTGTGCCTGCCGAGGACTGGAACATCTTCCAACGCTGGGCGCGTATCGGCGATGGGCCTCCCATGCGCGGCCAGCATGGCGATGGTCGCGGCATGCGCGAGGAGATGGCCGATTACTTCTCCCGGTTGCTGGCCGAGCGGCGGCGCGCGCCCCGTGAAGACCTGATCAGCGCCCTGAGCGTGGCGGAAGTTGACGGCGAACGCCTGAGCGAGCGCGAACTCGTCAGCTTCTGCACGCTTCTGCTGGCCGCCGGACAGGAAACCACCAAAAATCTCATCGCCAACGCCATTGTCTGCTTCGCCGATCACCCTGACGCAATGGAAAGGCTGCGCCGCGAACCAGCCCTGATGTCAACCGCCGTCGAAGAAGTGCTGCGCTACCTGCCGCCGGCCTGGTTCCTTTTCCGCCAGACAACGACCGATGTGGAGATGGAAGGCCGAACCATCCCGGCTAACCAGATCGTGCTGGCCTGGACTGCCTCGGCCAACCGCGACCCGGCTCAATTTCCCGACCCCGACCGCTTCAATATCGAACGCGAGCCGAATCGCCACCTGGCCTTCGGGCATGGCGTCCACTACTGCGTCGGCGCCCCGCTGGCGCGTCTGGAAGCGAAAATTGCCCTGACCATGATGCTGGAACAGCTCAAAGACCTCCGACGGATAGAGGGTGTCCCGGTCATGGTGCATCAGGGCATTGTCTTTGTCATCCGCTCGCTGCCGGTCAGCTTCCAGGCGTATTGAAAGCTGACCGGAGTCGCTTGCCTCCTCAGTGTCCGATATTCTTGCGCATAAAACGCAGCGAGGCCAGCGCCAGCGCCACTACGGCGACGGCCAGTAGGCCCAGTGTATCTCCTACGGGAAGGCCGTGCAAGAGCGGTGTCCCGTAGTAATAGAAGGCGGAGAGGCGCAGGGCCGCATCCGACCAGTTCAACTCAGGGCCGACAAAGGTGATGAAGAACCAGAGAACCAGCAAGAAGCTCAAAAGGCCGGTATCGAACGCCGTGCGTAGCCAGCCTGCAAGCAGGTAGCCCAGGGCAGCGATCAGCAATCCCAGCGGGATTATGCCCAGTGAGGCGGCGGCCAGATTACCCCCGTCGAGTTTCAGGCCTGTGGCAGCCGAAGCCAGTGCGGTAGTGGCCAGAGTCACTACACCGATAATCACCAGTGCGGTGGTAAGCGCGGCGAAGCGGCCCAGGAGTACTCGCAGGCGTGGCTGTGGCGTGGAAAGCAGGAGTTCGAGCCGCCCGTCCTCTTCATCGGCAGACCAGCTGTTCACCTGTGTGACGGCAAAGGCCATCAACAGCAGCGGTAAGAAAACAAAGAGGAAACTCAGCAGCGTGGCGTTTGTGGCAATATCGCCGCCGCCGACCTTACTGACCAGATCCTTCAGCAGTGGTGAGCTGGCATAAAGGCTGCTCATCTGCACCTCAATTTGCTTGACAATCTCCACCATCCAGGCGGCAAGCCCGGCAATGATAAGCGTCCACCAGAAGGTGGGAATCGCGAGCTTTGCCAGGCTGCGAGCATAGACCGAGCGCAGTGACCAGTCATTCACAGGAAGCGCAAGCTCAGACGGCGCCGCTCGCTCTGCCAGGCCAGGAGAGCCGGGCAGTGCCACCGTCGCGCCGACATCGCGCCGTGCAAAGAGCCAGATGGCGGCGCCGCTCAAGACGATGCTGATGACCAGCAGGACCACCATTGCGCCAGCATTCGTGCCATAGGATGGGATAAGCGGCTTGCTCAGGTTGTAGTAGTAGATGGGAGAGAGGCGGCTGATCCATTCAGTATTGGGGACGACGCGATGGACCATATCCAGCACGATGAAGATGAGCAGCAAGGCCCCGGTGATCCCTGCTGCCGTACCGCGCTCGCGCGTAAACTGGGAGATCAGCAGGGCGAGACTCCCGAAAACGCCACAGGTCAGCACGATATTCAGACTGAAGAGCAGAGAATCGGCGAAACCGAAGTCGGCGTTGGTACCCCTGGCGCCCGCAAAGGTGAGCAGCGTTATCAGCAGGCCCATCAGGAGCAGAGCCGTCCACATTCCCGCCAGTTTCTCCAGCGCCATGCGCGCGCGCCCGACCGGCACAGAGAGCAGGGTATCCATTGAGCCGCGCTCTTCCTCGCCACGTAACAGGCGACTGCCAGCCAGCAGCGCCCAGACGGCGATGATTAAGATGGTCAGACCGTATTTCCAGGTTGCGTAGCCGCCAACGGTATCAACCGCGACAGGATCAGCAAGCCAGGTAAACGAACTGGCAAGGCTGACGATTGAGGCTCGCGCCTGCGGCGTTGCTATCAGCGAGGGTATGGCAGCCAGAAGGACGTACATGAGCAGGCCCATGCCTGTACCCCAGCCCAGAATGGCAACGCGGAAATCGCGCAGCGTTTTAAGGTAGATACTTTTAAGCCACATGGCTGGCCTCCTTTGCCGCCTGATCGTCGCCCTGATAGAAACGCAGGAAGACCTCTTCCAGCGTCGGCTCGTGCGTCACAATATTCGTCGCGCCCCGTTCGCCCGCGATCTTGATGACCTCCGTCAGCGGCCCCTGCACGTATAGTTGCACGGTGCGCCCGTCGACTCCAGCTTCCGCTTTGATGACGCCCGCGACATGCTCAAACCACTTCGGGGTGGCAGGCCCGGCAAAGCTGATCTCCACATCGTGCTGGTGGATATCCTTGAGCGCGGAGACGTGATCGATCTTGACCAGCCGCCCTTCGCGAATGATCGCCACGCGGTCGCAGGTGTGTTCGACTTCGGGCAGGATGTGCGAGGAGAGAAAGACAGTACGTCCCTCTGCGCGCACCTCGGCCACCATTTTATAGAATTCCTGCTGGTTGAGCGGATCCAGCCCGCTGGTTGGCTCGTCGAGGATGAGGACGCGAGGCTTGTGCATGAAGGCTTGAATCAGCCCGATCTTGCGTTTGTTGCCGCTCGAATACTGACGAAACTTGCGTGTGGGGTCGAGATCAAGCCGCTGAATGAGCTGCTTGAGGTATGTCTGGTCGACGCCGCCGCGCAGGTGGCCCAGGTATTCGAGAATCTGACCGCCGCGCAGGCCAGGATCAAAGGTGAACTCGCCGGGCAGATAGCCGACCAGCTTCTTGACTTCGGTAGATTGCGTCCAGCAATCCAGGCCGCCAATGGTGGCGCTGCCGCTGTTGGCGCGCAGCAGACCCATCAGCGTGCGCATAGTGGTGGTTTTGCCTGCGCCGTTGGGTCCCAGGAAGCCGAAAACCTCGCCCTCCTGAATGTCGAAGGTTACGTCAATGATGCCCCGGTTCCTGCCATAGCTTTTTGTGAGCCGGTTGGTCTGAATAATAGTAGCCATATCTTCTCCCTTTTGCCAGTCTGACTGGCGCGTCAATGGATTACTACGAGAAAGCCCACCGCTTTAGCGTTTCAGTGTCGACAATTACAAGAGAACCTGCACGAAGCCCCAGTACGCGCTCAAACGCATCGGTATAGACGGCGACGGTGCGCTCTATTCGCTGCATATCACCGCGCTCTGCGTCAAACGAGAGGAGCAGCATGCCAATT
>Ga0209810_1003380_pt1 | contig 16891 bp, 17 predicted proteins | sample Coa_R1_7_FD_187159 | JGI IMG/M metagenome (GOLD analysis project Ga0209810, IMG submission 187159) | Surface soil microbial communities from Centralia Pennsylvania, which are recovering from an underground coalmine fire - Coalmine... | ecosystem: Environmental > Terrestrial > Soil > Unclassified...
CGGCCGGTTTTGCCGGCGGCGGCGGAGCCGGGGCCGGCGCGGCGGGCGCCGGCGGGGCGGGAGCGGGCGCCGGCTGTGCCGGGGCGGCGGGCGGACCCGAGGGCTGGCCCCAACCCGGCGCAGCCGCCAGCGCGGCGGCCGCGGCGGCGGCGATCGCGGCGGCATGTCGGCCCCAGCTCCTCACCCGCCCGTCTCCCTCCTGCGCGGTCGCTTGTCCCTGCGCCAGCGCGTCACCACGCCGCGCCGCTGCCCGAGCCGGCGATCTGCACTGGCCTTTGCGCCGCGCTCGATATGAAATGGCGGGGCGATTGGCAAGACGGAATCGAGAATCGATGACGCGCGATAGCGTCGCGCCGGCAGAGACGCTGAAAGCCCTGTTCGAGGCGGCGCTGGCCGCCGCCGATCCGCGGCGCGCGGTGGTTGCGCATCTGCCCGCGCCGGTCGCCGGTCGCACCGTCGTCGTCGGCGCCGGCAAGGCCTCGGCGGCGATGGCGCGCGCCTTCGAAGAGGCCTGGCCGGGGCCGCTCGACGGGCTCGTCGTCACCCGGCACGGCCACGCCGTGCCGTGCGCCCGCATCGAGATCGTCGAGGCGAGCCACCCGGTGCCCGACGCCGCCGGCGAGCAGGCGGCGCGGCGCATCCTCGCGCTGGCGCAGAGCCTGGGGCCGGACGACCAGCTCGTCGCGCTGATCTCGGGCGGCGGCTCGGCCCTGCTGGCGCTGCCGGCGCCCGGCCTCACCCTCGCCGACAAGCAGGCGGTGACCCGCGCGCTGTTGCGCTCGGGCGCGGCAATCGGCGAGATCAACACGGTCAGAAAGCACCTGTCGGCGATCAAGGGCGGCCGCCTCGCCGCCGCCGCGGCGCCGGCGCGGGTGGTGACGCTGGCGATCTCCGACGTGCCGGGCGACGACCCCGGCGTCATTGCTTCGGGGCCGACCGTGCCCGACCCGACCAGCTTTGCCGACGCCCGCGCCGTGCTCGCCAGATACCGCATCAGCGAGCCGGCGGCGGTGCTCGCGCATCTCGAAGCGGCGCAGGACGAGACGCCGAAGCCGGGCGATCCGGCATTCGCCGGCGCGCGGTACACGCTGATCGCCAGCCCGCACCAGGCGCTCGCCGCCGCCGCCGACGCCGCGAGCGCGCGCGGGATCACGCCGGTCGTGCTCAGCGACCGCATCGAGGGCGAAAGCGGCGAGATCGCCAAGATGCACGCCGCGCTGGCGCTGCAGCTCCGCGCCGGGCGGTTCCGCATCGGCGACCAGGCGGTGCGGCCGCCGGCGGTGCTGCTGTCGGGCGGCGAGACGACGGTGACCGTCAGGGGCGACGGCAGAGGCGGCCGCAACGGCGAATTCCTGCTGGCGCTGGCGGCGGCGCTCGACGGCGCGCCGGGCATCGCGGCGATCGCCTGCGACACCGACGGGATCGACGGAACCGAGGACAATGCCGGGGCGATCATCCTTCCCGACAGCGCCGCGCGCGCCGCGGGCCAGGGCGTGTCGCTCAAGGAGGCGCTGGCGCGCAATGACGCCTACGGGTTTTTCGCCGCGCTCGGCGATCTCGTCGTCACCGGCCCGACCTTGACCAACGTCAACGATTTCCGCGCCATTCTCGTCGCCGAGTAGCGCGCGATGGAAAAATCGCGAATGCGGCGCCAACGCAGTGCCAAGATCGTCGCCACGCTCGGCCCGGCAAGCAGCTCGCCGGCGCGCATCCGCGAATTGTTCGACGCCGGGGTCGACGTGTTCCGGCTCAATTTCAGCCACGGCACGCATGACGAGCACCGCGCCCGCTTTGCCGCGATCCGCGCCGCGGAGAAAGAGACCGGGCGGCCCATCGGCATCCTCGCCGACATGCAGGGGCCGAAGCTGCGGCTCGGCAAGTTCGCCGCCGGCAAGATCGCGCTGGCGGCCGGCGCCGCGTTCCGCCTCGACCTCGACCCGACGCCCGGCGACGACCGGCGCGCGCCGCTGCCGCATCCCGAAGTGTTCGAGGCGCTGGCCCCCGACACCGACCTGCTGCTCGACGACGGCAAGGTGCGCCTGCACGTCGTCGGGCACGGCCCCGACTATGCCGATACGGTGTGCGTCGTCGGCGGGACGCTGTCCGACCACAAGGGCGTCAACCTGCCCGATGTCGTGCTGCCGCTGTCGGCGATCACCGAAAAGGACCGGGCCGACATCGCGTTTGCGGTGCAGCAGGGGGCCGACTGGATCGCGCTGTCCTTCGTACAGCGCCCGGAAGACGTGGCCGAGGGCAAAAAGCTGGTCGGCAACGCCGCCGGGGTCATGGTCAAGCTGGAGAAGCCGTCGGCGGTCAAGCGGGTGGACGAGATCATCGACCTGACCGACGCGCTGATGGTGGCGCGCGGCGATCTCGGCGTCGAGATGCCGCCCGAGGACGTGCCGAGCGTGCAGAAGCAGGTGATCCACGCCTGCCGCCTCGCCGGCAAGCCGGTCATCGTCGCCACCCAGATGCTGGAATCGATGGTCAGCGCGCCGACCCCGACCCGGGCGGAAGCCTCCGATGTCGCCACCGCGATCTATGCCGGCGCCGATGCGGTGATGCTGTCGGCCGAGACCGCGGTCGGGCAATACCCGGTCGAGGCGGCGGCGATGATGGACCGCATCGCCCGCCGGGTGCAGCACGACCCGCTTTATTTCGCCGAGCTCGAGGCGACGCGGATGGCGCCGGAGCACACCGCCTCCGACGCGATCAGCGCCGCCGCCTGCCAGGTGGCCGAGACGCTCGGCGCCGCCGCCATCGTGTCGTTCACCTTTTCCGGCGCCACCGCGCTGCGCGCCGCGCGCGAGCGCCCCGCGGCGCCGATCCTGGCGATGACCCCGAACCTGGCGACGGCGCGGCGGCTGGCCCTGCTGTGGGGCGCGCACTGCGTGCACAGCCCGGACATCACCAGCTTCAACGACATGGTCAAAAAGGCGGTGCGCGCCGCCCAGCGCGAAGGGATCGCCGGCCCCGGACAACGCATCGTCATCACCGCCGGCGTGCCGTTCGGCACCCCGGGGGCGACCAACATCCTGCGCATCGCCTGGATCGACCGGTGAGCGACATCGACCCCGACAGCGGCTGCCGCCTGCCCTTGCCGCGACGCGACGAGCTCGACGCCGAAGGGCGGGCGATCTACGACCGCCTCGCCAATCCCGCCGACGGCTCGCTGCGCGGGCTGCGCGGTCCCGGCGGCATCCTGCTGCACAGCCCGGAACTGGCGCGGCGCAGCGGGCCGGTCAACCGCTACCTGCGTTTCGAGGCGGGGCTCAGCGGGCGGCTGCGCGAGCTGGCGATCCTGGCCGCGGCGCGGTGCTGCGACAGCCAGTTCGTGTGGGCCGCGCACGAACAGGAGGCGCGGCGCGAAGGCGTGCCCGAGGCGGCGATCGAGGCGCTGAGGCAGCGCCGTCCCACCGCCGGGCTCGACCCGGACGACGCGCTCGTCATCGAGTTCGGCCGCGAGATCTTCGTCGCCCGCCGGGTGGCGCCGGAGACCTTCGCCCGCGCGCTGCGGCGGTTCGGGCGGACGACGCTCGTCAACCTCGTCGCGCTGATGGGCAATTACGCGGCGACGGCGGCGCTGTTGACCGCGTTCGACATGCAGCTCGACCCCGAAACCGAGCCGCCGTTCACGCATCCGGCAGGGTGAAGACGGCGCACGGCGCGGCGGCGGTCAGTTCAGCCCGTAGAGCCGGGCGACGTTTTCGTAGACGATCTTGTTCTGCACGCTTTCCGAGAAACCCGCGAGGTTCTGCGCCAGGGTCTTACGCGAGTTCGGCCAGATGCAGTCGGGGTGCGGATAGTCGGCGCCCCAGATGATGTTGTCCTCGCCGATCAGCGGCACGATCGGTTCGAGGTACTTGTCCTGCTGGTAGGTGACGAAGCCCTGGCGGCGGAAATAATCGCTCGGCTTCATCTTGAAGCCGAGGCTGCGGGCGCGGTCGTGATACTCGGTGTCGCAGCGGTCGAACACGTAGGGCAGCCAGGTGACGCCCGACTCGCCGAGGACGAAGTTGAAATCGGGGTATTTCTCGCAGGCGCCGGAGGCGAGGATCGAGGCCAATACCTCCATCGTGTCGAGCTGGAACAGGGTCGAGCGCACCAGCCGCCACTGGGTGAAGACCTGTTTCTCCATCTCCGGCGTGTCGGGCGCGCGCACCGATTTGAACCCGGTCGAGTGGAACGAGATCGGGAATTTGCACTCGGCCGACGCCTCCCACAGCACGAACCAGTCGGGGTGGTAGAGCGGCGGGGTCATGCGCTTGAAGGCGAGGTCGCCGCCCTTCAGCCCCATCTTGGCGCAGCGCCGCACCTCGGCCGCCGCCGCGGCGGGGTCGGTGTTGGGGATGATGGCGAGCGGGAAGATGCGGTTCGGATCGGAGCGCTTGGCGAAATCGGCGACCCAGTCGTTGTAGCGGGCGTTGACCCAGATGCGCAGCTCGGGGTCGTCGATCAGGTCGTTGACCATCAGGCAGCCGTAGACGACCTCTTTTTCGAGCCCGTCGCGGTCGAGATCGGCGAGGCGCAGTTCCGGCGTCGTCGGCCGCGGCCGCGCGCCGGGGAAGCAGTCCCACTCGAAGCCGAGCTCCTTCATCTCGTCGATATGGTCGAACGAGCCCTTGGTGTAGGGCAGGAAGCCGGGGCCGACGCCGTTCCACATGCCGCGGTCCTGGTCGTCGACAAACCAGTGCTGGCCGTCGTTGCGCTCCTCGACGCGCGGCGCCAGGCGCTTCCACTTCTGCGGCGCCTGGGACGACCACAGATCGGCCGGGCAATAGGTCAGGTCGATATGGTTGTCGCCGGAAATGAGCTTGTCGAGCATGCGGCGGCTCCTCTAGGCACAGATCGTAGCGGTATCGTACGATCGGCGGCGCACGCGCGCCACCCGAAATGCGTTCAATCCCCCCATGCGCCAACAGGAGACCGAATGACCCGACTGAGCAAGCTGCCGCCGGCCCAGGCCAAGCGCCTTGCCGAGCTCGACTGCCCCGACTTCGCGACCCGGCCGTTCGTGAGCGGGCCTGCCCTGTCGCGGCGCCGGGTCGCGATCGTCTCCTCGGCCGGCCTCGTGGTGCGCGGCGAGGAGCCGTTCCGCGGCCGCGACCCCGACTATCGCGCGATCCCCGGCACGACGGCGCCGGAAAACCTGTTGATGAGCCACATCTCGATCAATTTCGACCGCACCGGCTTCCAGGAGGACTGGAATGTCGTGTTCCCGCTCGACCGCCTCGGCGAGCTTGCCGCCGCCGGCACGATCGGCTCGGTGGCGCGGACGCACTACTCGTTCATGGGCGCCACCGACCCGGTGCAGATGGAGCCGCATGCCCGCGAGCTTGCCGGGCGCTTGAAGCAGGACGGCGTCGACGCCGTCATCCTCTCGCCGGTCTGACCGCTCTGCACGCGCGCCGTGAGCGCGCTGGGGCACTACCTGGAGGAAGAGGGCATCGCCACGGTCGCCATCGGCCTGATCCGGCCGCAGATCGAAAACACCAAGCCGCCGCGCGCCCTGTGGGTGCCGTTCGAGCTGGGCCGGCCGTTCGGCCCGCCCGGCGACCCGGCGTTCCAGACGCGGGTGATACTGGCCGCATTGCGGCTGCTGGAGCGGGCGGACGGGCCGGTGATCCTCGCCGATTTCCCCGCCGACGACCCGCGCGAGGCGCCCGACCCGAGCTGGCGCCCGCCCGCGCCGGCGGAGACGGTCGCGGCCGAGATCGCGGCGCTGGCACCGGCCTACCGCGACCGTCTGGCGCGGTCCGGGCGCAGCACGGTCGGGCTGAGCGGCCTTTCCATCGAGGCGTGCGGCGCGACGATCGCCGCCTGGCTGCGCGGCGCGCCGCCGCCGAGCCCGCGCCCGGGGTATTCGGCGCCGCTGTTGCTGCGCTTCGCCATCGACGATGTGAAGGCGTATGTGCTCGAGGCGGCGGCGGGCGGCGCGCGGCCCTCGAGCCGCCAGCTCGGCGACTGGCTCTGGCAGCGCAGCGCCACCGGCGCGGCACTCCATGCGCTGCGCGAACTGTGCCTTGCCAGCGACGACGAGCGGCTCAAGCTGATCGCCGGGAATTTCATCGTTCCGGCGGCACGGGTGCGCGCATGACGGGAGGCGCGGTGGACGGCGTCACGGTGCTGGCCTTCGACACCGGCGGCACCGTCCTCGACTGGCATGGCGGCATCGTCGCCGCGCTGGCGGAATGCGGTGCGCGGCGCGGGGTGGCGCATGACTGGGCCGGGTTTGCCAACGAGTACCGCCGTCGCGCCTTGCGGTGCATGGTCGGCGCGGTCGATCCCGGGTTCAATATCGACGACGTGCACCGCGACCTGCTCGACGAATTGCTCGCCGAGCGCGAGATCGACGGCTTCGCCGCCGAGGACCGGCGCGACATCGCGGCGCGGTGGCACGCGCTCGACGCCTGGCCCGATTTCGTGCCGGCGCTCGACCGCCTGCGCCGCCGCCATGTCTGCGTCTCGTTCACCATCCTCAGCCTGGCGCTGGTCATCGCCGTGTCGCGGCGCAACCGCATCGCCTGGGATGCGGTGATCGCCTGCGAGATGCTGCGCGTCTATAAGACCCGGCCGGAGGCCTACCGGCGCGCCGCCGCGCTGCTGCAGGTCGCGCCGCGCGACATCGTCATGGTCGCCTGTCATAATTTCGACCTCGACGCGGCGCGCGGCGAGGGTTACCGCACCGCTTTCGTCCGGCGTCCGGCGGAGTGGGGGCCGGCCGGCCCGCCCGACCCGGTGCCCAATCCCGCCTGCGACCTGGTCGTCGACGGCTTCGCCGAACTCGCCGACCGCCTCGGCGCCTGATACAGGAGGTTTCGCCATGCCCGGTCCGCTACAGGGCGTCAAGGTCGTCGCCTGCTCCACCGCCCAGGCCGGCACCGTGCCGTACATGCTGATGGCCGATCTCGGCGCCGAGGTGATCAAGATCGAGGTTCCCGGCAGCGGCGACAACTCGCGCGGCTCGACCGTGCTGCCCGGCCTGCCCAGCACCTATTTCGAGACCAACAACCGCGGCGTCAAAAGCGTCACCCTCAACCTGAAGGAGGAAGAAGGCCGCGAGATCCTGAAGAAGCTGGTCGCCCGCGCCGATATTTTCGGCCAGAACTTCCGCCCCGGCGCGGCGGAGAAGAACGGCTTCGGCTACGAGGAGCTGCGCCGGGTCAACCCGCGCCTGGTCTATGTCTCGATCTCGGGCTACGGGCCGAAAGGGCCGAATGCGCACCTCCCCGGCACCGACTCGATGGCGCAGGCGCTGGGCGGCATCGCCCAGGCCTATTCGACGCCCGGCCAGAAGCTGAAGACCGGCATCGTCTCGGTCGCCGACGAGACCTGTGCGATCCTCGCCTTCGGCGGGGCGCTGGCGGCATTGACCTATGCCCGCGCCACCGGCATCGGCCAGAAGGTCGAGTGCTCGCTGCTCGGCGGCCAGATCCGGCTGATGGGCTGGACCCTGACGACGGCGATGTGGCGCAACCAGGACCCGGTCACCGGCCAGGCCCGCATCACCGGCACGCCGGAGCGGCCCGGGATCAGCGCCAGCTTCGACGACGCCGACGGCAAGCCGCTGGTGTTCCAGCTCAACGGCGCGCGGGCGTGGAAGACGGCGATGACCGCGCTCGGCTTCTACGAGGCGCTGGAGGCCGCCGGGTTCGGCGATCTCGGCATCGCCGTCGCTTCGGACGAGCGGCGCGCGGCGCTGCTGAAAACGCTCGACGCGCTGTTCGCCACCGGCAAGCGCGACGAGTGGGTCGCGCGGCTGCGCGCCGCCGACATCGTCGCGGCGCCGATCAACACCCTGCTCGAGGCGGCGAGCGACCCCGACGTGCTCGCCAACGGCTATGTGCGCGAGATCGACTACCCGAAATACGGCAAGCGGCTGCGCATTCACGGCTCGCCGTGGCATTTCTCCGAGACCCCGGCCGAGCCGGGGATCGCCCCCGAGCTCGGCGCCGACAACGACAGCGTTCTCGGCGAGCTCGGCTACTCCACCGCCGCGATCGCCGAGCTGCGCCGCCGCAACGTCATCTGAACCGGCGCGAATGCCGCCGTTCCGGTGCGATTTCGGGGAAATCGCGCCGGATCGGAGACAAAAAGGCTGGCCGGCGAACTCTTTTGGGGTACATCTGGGGGGCAACCCCCGATTTAAATTAAAATGCGAGCTTTCCCCCGATGACCGAGCAGCGGCGTATCCTGATCGTCGACGACGACCCCGAACTTTCCTCCGTCATCGCCGAATGCCTCGGCGACAAAGGCCACGACTGCCGGGTGATCGACGGGCTCGAAGCCCCCGACCCCGAGGTGTGGAAATGGGCCGAACTGGCCATCCTCGACCTGCGGCTGGCGGGGCGCTACGACAGCACCGCGCTGTTGCGCCTGCTGGAGGCGGTCGCCCCGGCCCCGGAGCTGATCCTCAGCAGCGGCTGCGACAGCGACACGCTGGAAAGTGCGACGCGCGCCGCGGAACGCCTCGGCTTTACCGTGCGCGCGGCGTTGCGCAAGCCGTTTCCCGTCGCGCGGCTCCACGCCGCGGTGGCGACGTCCCACTAATCCGCCGGGAGTTTTGCACTTGTTAACACTTGTGCCGCGTGATGAGCCGATGGACGTGCCGCGCGTCATTCTGGTCGAGGACGACCCGGCTTGCGCCGAGGGCCTGCGCGAGACGCTGACCGATTCCGGCTACGGCGTGCTGTGGGCGGCAAACCCGGCGGAGGCGCTGGAAAAGCTCGCCGGCGACGACCGCGTGGGCGTCGCCGTGCTCGATTTCAAGCTGCCCGAACTCGACGGGGTGCGGCTGTTCGCCCGGCTGCGCGAGGCCGCCGGCCCGCGCGGCGCCTCGCTGCAGGCGGTGCTGTGCTCGGGCGCGGCGGGTCCGGCCGACCTCAACGGCGCGATGCGCTCGGGCATCGCCGCCTTTGTCGCCAAGCCGATCGACCGCTTCGACCTGTTGAGCGCGGTGGAAACCGCGGCCGGGCGCTACCGCGAGCTGGAGCACCACCGCCAGCTCAGGGCGAGCCTGACCAACCGCTACCGGCAGATCGAAAGCGCGCTGGCCGAGGTGACGCGCGAGGTGGCGACGCTGACCGCGCCGCCGCCCGCGCCGCCGCCGAGCCCGGGCACGCCGCCGGCGACCCCCGGGCTCGACCGGGCCTGGCACGCGCTGCACTGCCGCCGGCTGCTCGACGAGGCGCGGCTGATGGACCGGCTGTTTGCCGAGAACGCGATCGACGCCGTCGAGTGGCGCGTGCTGCTGGCGCTGCGCGAGGCCGATCTCGGGCCCGGCGCGGCGCCGACCACCAACATCGCGGCCGATTGCGGCACCAGCCCGACCGCCGGGCTGCGCCGGATCACCGGGCTGGAGGCGCGGGGCCTGATCGAGCGCTGCGACGACCCCGCCGACGGCCGGCGCGCGCTGCTGCGGCTGACCGAGGCGGGGCGCCGGCTGTGCCGCGAGCTGGTCGAGACGATCGCCGCGCGCAAGGGTTCGTCATGACCGGCGTGCTGGTGGTCGATGACGAGCCGGCTTCGGCCGAGGAGACCGCCGAGGCGCTCGTCGATGCGGGCCTCTCGGCGTGCTGGACCAGCGACCCGAACGAGGCGCTGGCGCGGGTCGGCGATCGCGGCATCGGCATCGTCGTCACCGATTTGCGCATGCCGCGGGTCGACGGCGGCGACCTGATCCGGCGGATGCTGTGGCTGCGCCCCGAGCTGCGCTTCATCGTCGTCACCGGCCACGCCGCTGACGACGTACCCGTGGAGGCCGACGTAGTGCTCGACCGCTTCGCCAAGCCGTACGACATCGCCGAGCTGGTCGCCTCCGTCGTCCGCGCGGTTTCCGCCCCGGCCGCGCGATGACCTTTCGCGGGCGCACGATCCTCGGCCTGATCGCCGTACAGGCGCTGACCGTCGCGGCGCTGACCGTCGCGGCGCTGGCGCTGATCGACCAGGCCGGGCGGAGCGAACTGGCCCAGCGCGCCGAGAGCGGCGTGCGGCTTGCCGCCGCGGTGCTGCGCGAGCCGATCGTCGCCGGCGACTGGCAGGCGGCCGAGCATCTTGCCGCCGAGCTGGTCGAGGGCGGCGATTTCGCCGAGGTGAAAATCTTCGACGCCGGCGGGCAGACCGTCGTCGAGGCGCACGGCAGCGAGCCGAGCAATGACGGCTGGATCGGACGCCGCCAGGCGATCATCAACGACGATTTGTGGATTGCCGAGGTGGCGATCGCCATCGACGACGACTGGCAGGACCAGCTGCTGGCCGGCGCCAAGACCTCGCTCGGCGTGATCTCCCTGCTCGCCGTCGCCCTTGCCGGCATCATCGCCTGGGCGCTCGGCAGCTACCTGACCCGCCAGCTCTGGGCGATCCGCGACGCGGCAAACTCGATCGCCGCCGGCCGCTTCGACGTCGAGGTCGAGGCCGCCGGGGCGGCGGAATTCCGCGCCGTGGCCGAGGCGATCAACCTGATGTCGGGGCGCATCGGCGCGCTCTACACCGACCTTTCCGACACCCTCGCCGACCGCACCCACGCGCTGGTCTCGACCTTTGCCCACATTCCCGAGGGGGTCACCATCTTCGATGCCGATGGGCGGCTGCTCGCGGCAAACGCCGCCTTCGCCAAGCTGCACGGCTTTCCGCCCGAGGAGATCCGCCCGGGGGTGACCCTCGACACGCTGATCGAGGCGCACCGGGCGCGCGGCACCATCGACGAGGCGTTTCTCGAACAATGGCGCGCGCCGCAATGGGACGGGCCGCGGCTCAATCTCGAACTGCCGCTGCGCGACGGGCGCATCATCGCGGTGCAGCGCACCCGGCTGCCCGACGGCGGGTTCATCACGATCCACGAAGACGTGACCCGCCAGCGCGAGGACCAGCGGCGGCTGCAGCATGCGGCAAAGCTTGCCACCCTCGGCGAGCTGGCGACCGCGACGGCGCACGAGCTGAACCAGCCGCTCAACGTGATCCGCCTGTCGGCCGACAATGCCCGCGCCCGCATGGCAAACGGCACGGCGACTCCCGACTATCTGGCCGAGAAGCTCGAACGCATCGCGGCGCAGACCCGGCGCGCCGCGGCGATCATCGACCACATGCGCATATTCGGCCGCAAGCCGGCCGAGGCGGCGGCGCCGTTCGACCTGGCGGCACCGCTGCGCGCGGCGACCGAGTTCTTTGCCGAAACTGCGCGGCTGCGCGGCTACCGGCTGGAGGTGACGCTGGCGCCCGACCTCACCGTCCACGGCCACCCGATGCTGATCGAGCAGGTGGCCGCCAACATCCTGTCCAACGCGATGGCCGCGCTGGCCCGCAGCTCCGGCGTCGAGACGCCGACGATCCGGCTGCACGCCTTCCGCCACGGCACGCGCGCCCAGGTCGAGATCGCCGACAATGCCGGCGGCATTCCGCCCGAGGTGCTGCCGCGGATTTTCGACCCGTTCTTCACCACCAAGCCGCCCGGCGAAGGCACCGGGCTCGGCCTGTCGATCAGCTACGGCATCGTCGCCGAGATGGGCGGCTGGCTGGAGGCGCGCAACCAGGACGGCGGCGCCGTGTTCTCGTTCGACCTGCCGCTCTGCGCCGAGGCGCCGCCGCCGCGACCGGAGGCGGCGGCGCGCCCGCTGGTCTCCTCGCTCGGCGGCTAGACCGGGCGGCTCGGCGCGCCGATCACGTTTTCTTGTGCGCCGCCGGTTGGCGCCGAGTGCGCCGGGGGGCGGCGCGACACGCCGGCGGCGGCAGGTTCGGCAAACGGCTGATCCAAAGCCTCGTCAGTCGTCGCGCCCGCCGCCGCCCGGAGATTCCGGCCAGCGCCAGTGTTCGCGGCGACGCCGCGCCGTCGGCGACCGATTCCGCTTAAGGGGCGGCCGCCGGTATGATAGGATTTATCGATAATTCGAGCTGCGAATATTCGGGGCGCCTGTGAGGGCCCTTGCACCAGTCTGTCGGCCGCTTTGTCGTCCCCGAAGGCGGTGTAGGAGGACCAGGCTCGTTGTCGGTTGCGCGTCGGGTCGGACCTGCGGTTCACCGAGCCGAACGCGGATTTCTTCGCACCCCCGGCGGTCACGGCGGAGCCGGTACTCGCGTCGGAGGACCCGTCTTTAACAACCGTGGAACTCTGCCGCGAGCAGAGGAGTGACGCGCGGCATCCGGCACGGCGCCGGGCCGACGGGCCTGTCTGCCGCGGCCCCGGCCGGAGGCGCCGCGGTCGCCTTGGCTTGAGCGAGGACGTCGGCATTTGGTCGGGGTCGGGACGCAAATTCGACTGGTCATCGCCAGCCCGGTGCGTCTGGTGCGCGAAAGCTTGGCGGCGAATTTTCGCGGCCGCGACGACGTGACGGTGGCGGCGGTCACCGATCTGAGCCCGCAGGGCATCGCCCAGATCGCCGCGGCGGCGGCCGATATCGTGCTGGTCGATGTCGGCCAGACCGACACCGTCGTCGCGGTGGCGCGGCTGGTCAAGGCCGCCAGCCCCGGCGCCAAGCTGGTGGCGTTTGCCCTGGACGAGACCGTGGACCAGGTGTTCGCCTGCGCCGCTGCCAGCTTTTCCGGCTACGTCCCGCGCGAAAGCAGCGGCGAGGAGGTGCACCGCGCCGTCGTCGACGCGATGGAAGGCCGCATGCATTGCGCGCCACAGATCGCCGCGGCGATGTTCAGCCGCCTCGCCGGGGTGCTGCGCGAACTCGGCCCGCACGGCTCGCTGCCGGCGATGACCTCGCGCGAAAACGAGATCCTCGCGCTCGCCGCGCAAGGCCGCTCCAACAAGGAGATCGCGCGCCAGCTCGCGATCAGTTCGGCCACGGTCAAGAACCACATGCACAACATCCTGCAGAAGCTGCATGTCCGGCGGCGGGCCCAGGCCACGGCGCTGATGAACTCGTCGCGCAACAGCCAGTCCTGAGCCTAGATCCCCGACTGGTCGGTATGGCCCAGGGGCCGCCGCGGCAGGCATGAGCATGCGGTCCGGGCAAATCCGCCCCCGATCGAGCGGCGGGATACGGGCCATCAACTATCCCTACCGATCCATGGTTAACCGCGGGGAAACAGTCACACTCTCCCGGTTCACGCCTGGATGGGAGGATGTGATGGCCGGTAAGCTTCTCTGCGTAGCGACGGGGGCGGCGCTGGCAGCCTCGGTCGGAGTTGCCAACGCTGCAGAACCCGTCCGCCTGACCGATGCCCAGCTCGACAGGGTCGTTGCCGGCGACGCCTCGGCATTCGCCACGGTGACGAACGCCGCGACCCTGGGCAGCGGAGTCATCGGCCTTTTCGACATCACCGCAACCTCGTCCGCCGCCATCAGCGCAAGCTTCATCGCGGTCGGACCCGCGCCGCACTTTTCCTTCGTGTCGGTCAGCGTCTCTCCCGATTCGCCTGCCAATTGAGGCGCCGGACCCGTTCGACGAGCGATGCGAGCTGACCCTATCACGTAGAGGAGGGAAGTTATGGGTAGCAAGCTGCTTGGTATGATGACCGCGGCGGCGCTGTCTGCTTCGGTCGGCGTGGCGAGCGCAAAAGAGCCGGTCCGCTTGACGGACGGCCAGCTCGACAGGGTCGTTGCCGGCAACTTCGCCTCGGTGAGCGCCTTTGCCGACGATGCCAACGCGATGTTGACCTTCAGCCTGTTCGCCAGCCCGACGTCTGCATTCGCGGCCATCGGCGGAACCTTCACGCCGCAGGCCGGGGCCGAGTCGGCCCTGCTCAGCCTGTCGGCTTCGGCATCGGCTCCTTAACGCCTGGACACTCGCCAAACGGACGCCTCATGGCCGGGAATGAGGCGTCCTTTTTGTGCCCGGCTTCGGCGCTGTGGTGCGGGTGAAGGGACTTGAACCCCCACTCCCTTACGGGAAGCAGATTTTGAGTCTGCCGCGTCTGCCATTCCGCCACACCCGCATGCGGGGCGGACTATAGCGGCGGCGCGACCGCGATCAACTGGCGAGCGGATGCGGGCGCGGGTGGGAGCCGTCGGTGAAGCGCGACAGGCGGAACGGCGCCGGGTCGACGACCGGCGGGGCGCCGGCGACGAGGTCGGCGACGAGCCGGCCGGCGCCGGGGCCGATGCCGAAGCCGTGGCCGGAGAAGCCGGTGGCGATGTAGAAGCCGGGCAGCGCATCGACCGCGGAGATCACCGGCACCGCATCCGGCATCACGTCGATCATGCCGCCCCAGCTCTGCTCGATCTGGGCCTCGCGGAACACCGGAAACGCCTCGGCGATGCTGGCGCGGGCGCGGGCGAGCACGAGCGGGTCGGCGGCGGGGTCGAGCACCCGCACCGCCTCGAACGGCGAGGGCTCGTCGAGCGCCCAGCGCCGCCTCTGCCGCCATTCCTCGACAAACGGGCGGCCGAGGCGGAAATGCAGTTTCCGCCAGTGCAGCCGGATGCTCGGCAGATAGTCGCGGAACAGGCGGAAGCTGTCCGGCACCAGGTCGATCGTGCGCACCCCGAGGGTGGCGACGGTGTAGCCGCCGTCCATCCGCTTGCGATAGCCGAACAGCCCGCCCGAGCCGGAAATCTCCGGCCCGCCGGCCAGCGGCGCGGTGCGCATCACCGAGCCGAGCACCTTGAGCTGCGGCAAGTCGATGCCGAGATTGCCGCAGAACAGCCGCGACCAGGCGCCGCCGGCGAGCACCGCGGCGCGGCAGGCGATGCGGCCCTTTTCGGTGACCACGGCGGCGACGCGCCCGGCCGCGGTCTCGACCCCGCGCGCGGCGCAGTCCTGCACCACCACCGCGCCGTAGCGGCGGGCGGCGGCGGCGATCGCCGGCACCGCGAGCTGCGGCTCGGCGCGGCCGTCGCTCGGGGTGTAGAGCGCGCCGGCCCAGCGCTTGGCCGAGCCGGGCAGCAGCGCGGCCACCTCGGCGGCGCCGATCGCCCGCGTGTCGAGCTGGTATTCGCGGGCACAGTCGAGCCAGGCTTCGAGCCGGGCGAGCTGTTCCTCGGTCTCGCTCAGATACATGATGCCGCAGGTGCGGAACCCGGTCTCGGCCTCGACCAGCTCGTTCATCCCCTGCCACAGCCTGAGGCTCTCGATCACCAGCGGCAATTCGCGCGGGTCGCGCACCATCTTGCGGCACCAGCCCCAATTGCGGCTCGACTGCTCGCCGGCGACGCGGCCCTTTTCGCACAGCACCGCCGGGATGCCCTGGCGCGCGAGGAACAGCGCGGCGCTGGCGCCGATGACGCCGCCGCCGATGACGACGACATCCGTCGCGGCGGGGAGGGTGTCGTCGCTGACGACCGGATCGACGGGCGGACCCATGGCGGCTCCTTACGGCAACAGATCGGCGAGCGCGGCGTGGTAGCGCCGGATCGCCGCGAGATGACCCGCCATCGAGGTGTCGGCGATGCCGCGGTGGTGGCCCTGGCCGGCATAGGTGACGAGGGTCAGGTGGGTGGCGCCCTGCCCCTTCCAGAAGCGCGCTTCGGCGCGCCAATCGGCCTCGCCGCCGGATCCCATCGCGACCCGCACGTCGATGCCGAGCGCGGCGGGGTCGCGCCCCTCCGCCTCGGCATAGCGCCGCACCCGGGCGATCCCGGCTGCCGCCTCCGCGCCCGGCGGATAGCGCGAAATCATCCAGCCGTCGCCCCATCGGGCGAGCCGCCGCAACACCGCATCGGCATGGCCGCCGAACCACAGCGGCACGCGCCGCCGCGGCGGCAGCGGGTTGATCCCGGCATCGTCGATCGTGTGGTACTGGCCGCGGAACGTGACATGCGGCTCGGCCCACAGCGCGCGCATCACCGCGACCTGCTCCTCGGAGCGGCGGCCGCGGTTGCGGAAATTCTCGTTGAGGGCCTCGAACTCGACCTCGTTCCAGCCGATGCCGATGCCGAGGCGGAAGCGGCCGCGGGTCAGCACGTCGACGCAGGCGGCCTGCTTGGCGACCAGCGCGGTCTGGCGCTGCGGCAGGACCAGGACCTGGGTCGAGAAATCGCCGACCAGGCTGAACGGCGCGAGAAACCCGAACAATACGAACGGGTCGTGGTAGAGCGTCGCCGAAGTGGCGCGGATGCCCCAGCCGGGGCGGCTGGCGGCGTTGACGCCGAGCACATGGTCGGCGACGGCGAGGCCGTCATAGCCGATCTCTTCGGCCGCCTCGGCGAATTCCCGCACGGTCTCGGGCTCGCCGCCGATATCGGCGAGCGGCAGCGCGACGCAGAGCTTCATCGGCCCCTCCTGCCTGGCGTGCCATCATACGCTATAACCGGGCGATGGCTCCGCCTCGCCTGCGCGTCGCCTCGGATGTCGGCGGCACCTTCACCGACAACCTCGTCTATGACGAGGCGGCGCGGCGCATCACCGTCGCCAAGGTGCCGACGACGCCCGAGAACCGCGCCCTCGGCACGGTGCGCGGGCTGAAGCGCGCGCTCGAATTGCAGGGGCGCGACGGCGGCGACGTCGCCTATGTCGGGCACGGCATGACGACGGCGACCAACGCGGTGATCCAGCGCACCGGCGGGCGCACCGCCTTTATCACCAACGAGGGGTTCCGCGACCTTTTGCTGATCGGCCGGCAGGACCGGCCGAGCCTGTACGACATCCGGCAGAACCGGCCGCCGCCGCTGGCCGCGCGCGAGGATTGCCACACCGTCAGGGGCCGGCTCGACCCCGAAGGGCGCGAGGTGACGCCGCTCGACGAGGCGGGATTGCGGGCGATCGCCGCGCGGCTGCGCGGCAGCGGCGTCGCCGCGGTGGCGGTGTGCTTTCTCCACGCCTATGCCAACCCGGCGCACGAGCGGCGTGCCAAGGCGATTCTCGAAGCGGCGCTGCCCGGCGTACCGGTGTGCATCTCGACCGACATCCTCGCCGAGTTCCGCGAATATGAGCGCGGCGCAACCGCGGTGCTCAACGCCTATCTGATGCCGGTGATGGCCGACTACCTCGCCGCGCTGACGAGACTGCTG
>Ga0209810_1003381_pt1 | contig 16888 bp, 12 predicted proteins | sample Coa_R1_7_FD_187159 | JGI IMG/M metagenome (GOLD analysis project Ga0209810, IMG submission 187159) | Surface soil microbial communities from Centralia Pennsylvania, which are recovering from an underground coalmine fire - Coalmine... | ecosystem: Environmental > Terrestrial > Soil > Unclassified...
CCGTCTTCTGGCTAAGGCGGCACTGCATAACTTCTGTATCTGGCTTAATCGAAAGCTAGGTCGGCCGAACTTGGCGTTTGCCGACCTGATCGACTGGTGAAGGGCCGGCTATTTCACAGCAAGCGTTTCAATGCCCGGCTCAAATGGCCCAGCGATGGAGTGAGGGTTATCGCTACGCAAGAATAGGCTTGACAAGCTCACCGAAGACGTCGGTGAGGCGGAAGTCGCGGCCCTGATAGCGGAAGGTGAGCCGCTTGTGGTCGATGCCCATCAGGTAGAGCAGGGTCGCGTGCAGATCGTGGACGCTCACAGGGTCGCGAACGATGTTATAGCAGTAGTCGTCGGTCTCGCCGAGCGTCATGCCCCGATGGATGCCCACGCCGGTCAGCCAGATGCTGAAGCAGCGCGGGTGATGGTCGCGGCCGTAGTTGTCCATTGTCAGATCGCCCTGCGAGTAGACGGTCCGCCCGAACTCCCCGCCCCAGACGACGATGGTGTCTTCGAGGAGACCCCGCTGCTTCAGATCCTGGATGAGCGCTGTGGTCGGCTGGTCCGTGTCCCGGCACTGGCCGCGGATGGCGTTGGGCAGGTTGCCGTGATGGTCCCAGCCCATGTGGAACAGCTCGATGAAGCGGACGCCGCGCTCGGCCAGCCGGCGTGCCAGGAGGCAGTTGGCGGCGTACGAGCCGGGCCGGTGGACCTCTGGGCCGTACATTTCCAGGATGTGCGGCGGCTCTTTGGAGATGTCGGTCAGGTCGGGAACGGAGGCCTGCATGCGGAAGGCAAGCTCGTACTGGGAGATGCGGGTCGCGATCTCCGGGTCGCCAGCCGCTTCGTGCTTCATCCGGTTGAGCTGGCCCAGTTCGTCCAGCATCTCGCGCCGCGTGCTGCGGTCCACGCCCGGCGGGTCCGAAAGATAGAGGACCGGGTCGCCGGCATTGCGGAACTTAACGCCCTGGTGCGTGGTCGGCAGGAAGCCGGAACCCCACAGGCGGTCGTAGAGCGGCTGGTCGTCGGGCCGGCCGGAGCCTTTGGAGGTGAGCACGACGAAGGCGGGCAGATCGCGGTTCTCCGTGCCCAGACCGTAGGAGAGCCAGGCGCCGATGCTGGGCCGCCCGGCAAGCTGAGAGCCGGTCTGGAAGAAGGTAATGGCCGGGTCGTGGTTGATGGCCTCGGTGTACATCGACTTGATGACGCACATCTCGTCGGCGATGGCGGCCGTATGGGGCAGCAGCTCACTCAGCCAGATGCCGCTCTTGCCATGCTGCGCGAACGAGAAGATGGAGGGCGCGACCGGAAACGACTTCTGGCCCGACGTCATGCCGGTCAGCCGCTGGCCCATGCGCACGGAGGCGGGCAGGTCCTGGCCGCGCAGGTCTTTGAGTTTGGGCTTATAGTCGAACAACTCCATCTGCGAGGGCGCGCCGGACTGGAACAGATAGATGATCCGCTTCGCTTTCGGCGGAAAGTGCGGCAGTCCGGGCAGTCCGCCCGTTCGGGTCGCGCTCTTCCCCGGCAGTGTGGCGGCGAGACCATCCTCTCCCAGGAGGCTGGCCAGCGCCGCCAAGCCGATTCCAGCGGCCGTTTGCCTCAGAAACGTGCGGCGATTGATCGCGTCTTGCAGTTCGATCCGTTTGTCCATAAGGCCCCCACCCCCTTCCCCTCCCCCAATTCTAGGGGAGGGGAGATTCTGTTGTTCTCTTTGACTCTTCTTCCTCCTGTTCTTCTTGTTCTTAGGTAGCAGAGGGAAAGCTATTGCTATAACTTCTGCCTCCACATAGGAGAAAGAGAAACCTTGCAGTAGAGTGTATCAGCCTCCAGCCTCGTCCCCCCTCCCCTAAACTTGGGGGAGGGAAGGGGGTGGGGGCCTAAAGCTACTCCTTGGTAATGGTCTCGTCCATGTTCAGGATGACGCTGGCGGTGATCGTATAGGCGGCTAGCTCCGACACGTCCAGTTTGGGATCGCGGGGCGAGTCGCCGACGCTCACCAGCTTCAGCGCCGCGTCGCGGTCCGCACGGTAATGGGCCAGCCGCTTCTTCAGCCCGGCGGCGAGCACTTGTGTCTCCTGAGGTGTCGGGCGGCGGCAGAGCGCGCGGCGAAAAGCGTAGGCGATACGCGCTTCCGGAGTTGCGCCGCCCTCTTTCAGCATCCGCTGCGCCAGCACCCGCGCGGCCTCGACATAGGTGGTGTCGTTCAAGAGCACCAGCGCCTGCAGCGGGGTGTTCGTTCGGGCGCGGCGCACGCGGCAGGTCTCTCTTGCAGGCACGTCGAAGAGAGTCATGTTGGGCGGTGCGGCGGTGCGCTTCCAGATCGTATAGAGGCTGCGGCGGTAGAGGCCCTCGCCCATGTCGTGCTTGTAGTTGCGCAGGTTGCCGTAGACGTTGGTCTCGTCCCAGATGCCGTCCGGCTGATAGGGCCGCACGGAAGGTCCGCCGATCTTTTCGACCAGCAGGCCGCTGATGGCTAGCGCCTGGTCGCGGATCACTTCGGCGGGCAGGCGGAAGCGCGGACCGCGCGCCAGCAGGCGGTTGTTCGGGTCGCGGCGCAGCAGCTCCGGCGTCACGCGGGATGACTGGCGGTAAGTGGCGCTCATCACGATCTCTTTCTGCAGCGCCTTCATGTCCCAATGGAGCCGGACAAACTCGGTAGCCAGCCAGTCCAGCAGCTCAGGATGGCTGGGAAACTCGGCTCGCGTGCCGAAATCCTCCGTCGTGGCGACGATGCCCGTGCCGAAGAACTTCTCCCAGAACCGGTTGACGGCCACCCGCGCGGTGAGAGGATTAGAAGGGTCCACGATCCAGAGCGCCAGACCCAACCGGTTCGCGGGCGCGCCTCTGGGCAGCGGCGGAAAAGCAGCCGGCACCCCGGCGGTCGCCGTATCGCCGTGCTTGTCGTACTGGCCGCGAAGCAGCTCGAAGCAGTCGCGCGGCTTCGGCATTTCTGCCATGACCATGACCGTCGGGATCTGGGCGTTGAACCGATCGCGCTCCTGCGTGACCGCGTCCCGCGCCGCAGTGAGGCGCTTATAGTCGGCGTCGTAGCGCAGCGACCAGAGCCGCGTGACCTCCTGCCGCTGCTCGGGAGTGCGCTTCTCCGGCGCGATGGCTAAGAGCGTGCGGGCCGGGTCGGCGTCCGCCAGATGCGTCACTTCCAACGGCGTGAGGACACGCCGGTAGATCGCCACGTCGTCCACCTTGCCCATGAAGCCGTCCGCGCCGGTGCGCGTGCCGACCTTGGCGGAGACAGGCGTGCGAATGGTGTCGGAGAGGGCGTTGACCTCCACGTCGAACGGCTCTGGCTTGCCGTTCAGGTAGAGCTTCAGCCCTTCCGGCTTTGCGGAGCCGTCGTAGGTCACGAAGATATGGGTCCACTGCCCATTCGGGATGGTGTCCTTCGCATTGATCTTGAGGGCGTTTTCCGGCCACTTGTGGATGATGTGGACCGCCGGCCGTCCGCCCGACAGGAAAATATCCCAGCCGCGGTAGTCCGCGCCCGCGTCCATCTTGGATAGCGGAGAGCCGTTGCCGCTCGTCGGATAGACCCACGCCCCGTAGGAGAAGGCGTCGTGCGTATCGAAGTCGCCGACGGCGCCCAGGTCCACGTAGCTCTTCCCATCCGTGACGGCGGCGCCGGTCGCACGTCCGGTCTCCGCGCCGACGCTGCCGGTCAGATGCGGCATGGGCGCCGTTCCCAGGGCGACTACCGGCGCGGCAGCGAGGCGATAGCGGGCCACGACTCCCTGCTGCAGCGAGGCGTCGTCGCCTTTAAGGTCCGCCAGCATCCAATGAGAGGCCGCGTCCGCGTTGGCGCCGGCCCGCGCGTCCACCTGCGTCTGCAGGGTCTTGATCTGCGCGTCCAGCGAGGCCAGGCGGGTCTGCTGCTCCGTGGAGGGCGCCGCGATGAACGGTGGATGGTTGATCGGTCGCTCTTCACCCGTGCCGGTTTCCGGCACGTTGTTGAAGAAGGCGAAGAACTTATAAAACTCCTTGTGGGTGATCGGATCGTACTTGTGCTCGTGGCAACGGGCGCAGCCCATCGTCAATCCTAAGAAGACGGCGGAGGTCGTCTCGACGCGATCTACGACCGTCTCCACGCGCCACTCTTCCGGAATGACGCCGCCCTCCGTGTTGATGCGGTGGTTGCGGTTGAAGCCGGTGGCGATCTTCTCTTCCAGGGTGGCGTTGGGCAGCAGGTCGCCGGCGATCTGTTCGACGGCGAAGCGGTCGTAGGGTAGATTGCGGTTGTAGGCGTCGATGACCCAGTCTCGCCAGGGCCACTGGAATCGCTCGTAGTCGGCCTGGTAGCCGTTGCTGTCGGCATAGCGGGCGCAGTCCAGCCAGCTTGCCGCCATGTGCTCGCCGTAGCGGGGCGAGGCCAGCAGGCGGTCCACGACCTTTTCGTAGGCGTTGGGGGAGGTATCGCGCAGAAACGCATCCACTTCCTGCGGGGTGGGGGGCAGGCCGGTCAGGTCCAGCGAGACGCGGCGGATCAGCGTAGCCCGGTCGGCAGGCGGCGAGGGATGCAGTCCTTCCTCCTCCAGCTTCGCCAGAATGAAAAAGTCGATACCGTTGCGGGGCCAGGACTTCAAATAGACCTTTGGCAGGGGCGCGCGCACCGGCTTGACGAACGCCCAGTGCTCCTTGTACTCGGCGCCCTGCGCGATCCACTCGCGCAGAAGCTGCTTTTCCGAGGCGGTGAGCGTCTTCTGGGAGTTGACGGGCGGCATGCGAAAGGCGGGATCGGCATTGATGCGCGTAAGGAGCTCACTGGCCTGCGGCTTGCCGGGCACAATGGCCCGATGGCCGTCCGGCAGCCGCATCGTCGCGCCCGCGCGCCGATCGAGCCGCAGCCCCGCCTGCCGCGCCTTCTCGTCGCTGCCGTGACAGTGGAAGCACTTCTCGGAAAGGATCGGGCGAATATCGCGGTTGAAATCGATCTTGCCCGGCCCACCGGGCTTTTTGCCGGCATGGCCCTGATCGGCAGCGGCGAGCCCCAGCAGCAACAGGCTGCCGAGAGTCATTGTCAGGCTTAGAGAGAGAGTTCTGGTTTTCATGCCGGTGTTTCGGCTCCCGAATTGGAGGTGTATGCGCAGAACGTCTTCATTTCTTGCATTGCGGCTTTATATTCCTGCCAACGGACGAAAAAAACCGAAGACATACGGGGCTAAGAGGGATAGAGGGCTATTGCCGGAACCGGTATGCGGGCAGATATGCTGCAAGGCTCGCGCGCAACAGCCTCCTTGCTTTTCATTGATAGTGACCAAAAAAACCTGTTGACATCCAAAAGTTATTTTGGTATGATGATTGCACGATGGATCGGACCATAAATACCAAAACATCCTCCAATGGCAATTCGCCCTTGATCGGCCACATCCTCTCTACCATCGAGGGCCGGATCCGTCAGGGCCACTATCCTGCCGGGCACTATCTTCCTACGGAGCGCGCCCTGTCCCAGGAGTTCCATGCCAGCCGATCCACGCTACGGCTCGTCCTCGCGGAACTGGAGCGCCGCGACCTGCTGATCCGCGCGCCGGGATGCCGGCCCCTGATCGCCGGGTCTCAGCGCCGCGCGCCTTCAGACCCTACTCAGCGCCATAGCCTGGGCCTCTGGATTTCCGGCGACCCGGCCGACATCGGCGGCGCGCTGACGGCGCTCGGCGTGCAGCGCACGCTCGATCCCGATCAGTTCCGGCTGGTCGTGGGCAATCCGGTCGGAGCCACGCTGCAGGAGTGTATCCGTACGGAGGCTTTCGCCCTGGCCCGCATGGCGCGGGACACGGATATCGCGGGCATCATCCTGTGGTATCTGGGAGGCGAGACGAACCTGCCGGCCCTGGAGGCGCTGCGCGCGGCCAACATGCCCCTGGTCTTTATCGATCGCCTGCCGCCGGCCGGCTTTGAAGCCGACTATGTCGGCGTCGACAACGAATATGCCTCCGCAGAGATGGTCCGGCATCTGCTCTCCTGCGGGCACGAGCGCATCGCCTACGTCGCCAATACGGATACCGCTTCCACCGTTGCCGAGCGCCGGGCAGGGTATCGCAAGGCGCTGCAGGAGGCGGGCATCGGCTATCGGAAAGAACTGGTCATCGCCTCTCCGTTCTTTCCCGCCCCGGCGGAAGAGGACGCGGTTCCCTCTGCCGAGGCGGCGGTTCGACAGTTGCTGGATAGCCCGGACGCCCCCACGGCCATCTTCGCCATCAACGATCATATCGCCCTGCTGCTTCTGGAGGCGCTGCGCCAGCAAGGCATTTGCGTACCGCAGGACGTAGCTCTCGCCGGCTTCGACGATATCGAGCGCGCCACTCCCGGCAGCCCGCAGCTGACGACGGTCCGCCAGCCCTTCGAGCGCATGGGGCAGGCCGCGGCGCGCCTGATACGGCGGCGTCTCGATGAAGATGGCGCCAGCGCTTACCAGCATATCATCCTCGATACCGCGCTGATCGTGCGGGCATCGACTCTTCCCGAAACCCTGAAACCGGACACCCGATCCGGACTTATCTCCGGTTGACATGGTCACCGGATATGCTACCTCACCTAAGGAGAAGGAACTATGGTTTCCAAACGCCCGTCACCCGCATTTACCTTGATCGAGCTGCTCGTGGTCATCGCCATTATCGCGATTCTGGCAGCCATTCTCTTTCCCGTCTTCGCGCAGGCCCGGGAGAAAGCGCGCGGAATAGCGTGTCTGAGTAACATCCGGCAGATCAACACGGCTCAACTGATGTACGTTCAGGACTACGATGAGACCTTTGTCGATGCAGGGATCGACCCGTTCTTCAACTGGATCAACCCGAAGACAGGACAGTACGACAATGGGGCCAGCATCACGTCCAACGAGCCGTATCCCAACTGCGAGGGCTGGCCCTGCATCCTGCCCACCGGCCAGGCGACGTTCGCCGCCCGGCTGATGCCTTACATCAAAAACTACGACATCTGGAAGTGCCCCAGCGCCAACAACGGATCGGTTAACGCAGGCAGCGGCTGGTCTACCAGCAATCCCAACGAAGACATCACCGATCCGACCCGGCAGAAGCCGATCTCCTACTGGTATAGCCTCTGCTTCCACCGATCTCCCCTCGCCAGCGTGGATGTGCCGGCCGAGCGCGTCATGATGACGGAGACGGGCCGCCTGCGCGCCGCCTACGATCTCAACTCCGGCCGGGATGGCTACGCACGCGCCTCCAAGTGGCCGGACTATTATCGTCCGCACGGCGGCGGCGTGAACCTGGGCTTCAGCGACGGCCATGCCAAGTGGTTCAACGACAAGGGAATGGGACCTGGCGACGACAATACCGACGCAGGCCGCACCGTCCGCGGCCTGCCGCACGGCAATATGTGCGCTACCCCGCCACAGCCCGGCTACCTGGAGTGGAAGCTTGTCGTCGATCCCCCGAACGGGTACAATGAGACCTGTCCCTAGGTACTCATAAAAGTAAGAAAGCGTTTTGCGAGCGAGAGGCGCGCCTCTCGCTCGCAAGCGGAAAGTCTCTATGTCCTCGTTCTGCACCTGGCACCGGTCGCCTTCGCGTTGCGTTCCTCTGTTCCTCCTTCTGGGGATAGGCGTGGCACTGGCAGGCTGCACGCCTCCTTCCGCCCCGGCAGTGCGTCCGGCATCGTCTCCCTCGTCCCTGCGCGCCGCGCCGCACAGTATCCCCGAACGATTGACGCTTAGCGACCAGCAGGAACGCGCCGGGGAGACGTTTGCGGCGATCGAGCAGATCGAAGCCGCGCGGATTCTCGGCGAGAAGGAGGAAGGGGTCGATCTGCGGCTGGCGCGGCTCTATGATTCGATCGGCGAATACGAGCAGGCCGCGGCCGTGCTGGGTCAGGCCGCTGCCCGGCCGGGCGCATCGTCCGACGTTCGGGTCGCCTGGAGCCAGGCGCTGTTCAAGCTGGGAGATTTTCCCGGCGCCGATAGAGCTCTCCAACCTCTTTTGAGCCACTGGGACCGCCTGCCGGACGAGACGCGCCGTACGATCGTGCGCACGCTGCTGCTGGCCGATGACTTGCGGGCGGCCCGCCCCCTTCTGTCTCTTTCTCCCCAGCCGGAGTGGCTGGCCTTGAAGGGGACGGCGGCGCTGCTCGACGGGCAGCCCGCGGAAGCTGTTCATACGTTGATACAGACGGTAAAGGCCGATCCCAATGACGGCTGGAACCGGTATCTGCTCGGCTGGGCGTTCTCGGCGGCCGGCAATAAACAGGGCGCGCTCACGACCTGGCAGGCGGCGGCAGCGCTGCCGGACGCGCCCGGCAGCGCCGCTATCGGGGCGGCCAGGATCCTGGCCGAGGAGGGCCGCGCGGACGATGCGGAGCGGCTGCTCAAGCAGGTCCGTAAGGAGGATACCGAGACGCCCGCCTATTGGCAGGCGTGGAATCGGATCGCTCAGGATCGCAAGCAGCCGGTCCAGGAGGCGCTGACGCGCGGTTATGCCGCCTTCTACGGCGGCGATCCCTGGCAGGCGGAGCGCGTCTGGCAACAGATCCTGCCGCAGGCGCAGACCGACGACGCGAAAGAGCTCTACGCCGCGATTCACAACAGCGCCTTCCGGCGTCACGATATGGATGTGGCGGCCCGGTTTGCCGATGCGGCCGCAGCGCGCTGGCCTAAGGATCCCTATTTTCTCAAGCGCAGGGCGGAAGTGCTGCTCGGCCAGAACCGGCTTTCGGAGGCGCTGGCCGTTGGAAATCGTTTGAAGCGGATCACTCCGCCCGATCAGCAGGCGGAAGTGGCCGAGCTGCTGGCGCGAATCGCCCTGGATAGCGGCAAGCCCGACGTACTCCAGCAAAACGCCCAGGAGTGCAAAAGCCTCAAGCCCACCGATCCCGATCCCGTATTGCATCTGGCGGAGTGGCAGGCCCAGGAAGGCCGCTCGCCGGAGAATCTGGAGCGCACGCTGGCTCTCTATCGGGAGGCCGCCGCCATCGATCCTCAGAACGCCGAGGCCCAGGCACGCGCCGGCCTGGTACTGGTGGATTTGAAGCGGCCGGACGAGGCTATTCTTCTGCTGCTGCATGCGCTGACCCTGACGCCGCGCGTTTTGGACGGCACGCCCAACGCGCAACTTGCCATGCTCTACCGCCAGCGCGGCCAGATGCCGGAAAGCCAGTTCGAGACGGCGCAGTACGAGCGGCTGCACCGCTTGAAGGACGACTGGCCCAGCCTTCTCAAGCTGCTCCGCTCGGACGGGCCGCTCTCCGCCTGGAATACGCTGGGCCGAACCGCTCTGGACCGTCATGAGACCTGGATCGCTCTGTGCGCCTATGTCCGCTGCACCCAGAAGGCGCCGCAGGATGCTAAGTGCTGGTTCGGTCTGGCGGCCGCGCAGAAGCGGTCCGGCTGGTTCGAAGAGACGCTTCATTCGGTGCAGCGTGGGCAACAGTGCCGTCACATTCGCCTTTGATCCCAGGCCGGATACATCGGAAAGGAGACCCGATCATGAACTCATCCGTTTCCCCCAAAGTCGCCATTACTATCGTCATCGTCGTCTTGCTGGTCATCGGATTCGTGGCCTACAAAACGCTTTTCCCCAACGCGACTGCCAGCCCGAACTCGCCGGCAGCCATGAAAGAGTATAACGACATCCACGCAAACAGCGCCATCCACCAGCTTCAGCAGGAAGGCAACGGGCGCGGCGCTTATGGTCATGCCAAAAACTGAGCGCTTACCCGCTTTTGTAAATCTATGCGACTAGCCCTAAGGTCCCCACGCCCGTCCTCTCCGCGAACCTTCGGAATAACCGGGCTGCTCATTCTCCTGGTGATGGCTTATGGGGCCCTGGTGGGATGTGGGACGAGACCACAGGCAACGATAACCGCGGCACGTGCTACGCAGGCCGCTGCCTTTGTCACTCCCCATTTCGAGGATGTCACCAAAGCTGCCGGCATCGACTGGGTCAATAACCCTTGCCGCACCGGCAAGAAGCTGCTGCCGGAAACGGTCGGCGCGGGCGGGGGCTTTATCGACTATAACCAGGACGGCCGCCTCGACATCCTGCTGATCAACGGCGCGCCTCTGCCCGGCTATAAAGGGCCGGTCCCGCATCTGGCCCTTTATCGCAATAACGGAGACGGCACGTTCACCGAGGTCAGCCGCCAGGCCGGGCTGACCATGAAGGATTACGGCATCGGCCTAGCGATCGGGGACTACGACAACGATGGCTGGCCCGACATCTATGTCACGACGGTCGGCGGCCATAACCATCTGTTCCATAACCATCACGGCCACTTCGAGGATGTGACGGCGCGGGCCGGCGTGGGCGCGAGCGGCTTCTGCACGGCTGCCGCCTGGATCGATTACGACCACGACGGCCGGCTGGACCTGTTCGTCGCCCGCTACGTGGAATGGACCCCCGCTACGGACCTGCCCTGCGGGCCGGAAGGCGCCCGCCAGTACTGCCCGCCCTATCAGTATAATGGCGCGCCGCCGGTCCTCTATCACAATCGCGGCGACGGCACGTTCGAGGATGTCTCCGCGAAAGCGGGCGTCCTCGGCCATCCGAGCAAGACCCTGGGCGTCACCCTCTGTGATGTCAATGGCGACGGCTGGCCTGATCTCTATCTGGCCAACGATACCGAGCCGGACGTGCTCCTGGTCAATAACCGCGACGGGACCTTCACCGACCGGGCGCTTTCCGCCGGGGTCGCCTTCGGCTCGGACGGTGGCCCGACCGGCAGCATGGGCGTGGATTCCGCGACCCCTTTCGACGATGGCCGGCTCTGCTTTGCCGTGGGAACGTTCGCCGGTCAGGAGCTGAGCCTGTTCACGGCGGACGGCCCGCCCTCGGAGAGTGACATGGTCTTCGAGAACCGCAAGCGGGAGGCCGGCCTGGATGTCCCGACCCGCCCCATGACGACCTTCGGCCTGGCGTTTGCCGACGTGGACCTGGACGGCTGGCCGGACCTGATCGTTCTCAACGGCCACATCGACGACGACCAGTCCATGACGGTCGGCGGCGCGCGGGTGGCCTACAAGCAGCCGCTGCAGCTATTCCAGAACCGGCGCGACGGCTCGTTTCGGGACGTAGCGCCTGCCGCCGGTCTGGCCGTGCCGATCGTCGGCCGGGGGCTGGCCGTGGCCGATTTCGATAACGATGGGCGGCCCGATCTCCTGGTGTTCGAAAACGGCGGGCCGGTCCACCTCTGGCACAATACCACGTCTCCTGCCGGTTCCTGGATCGGCGTGGATCTGGAAGGACGGGGCGATCATAAAAGCCCGCGCGACGGCACGGGGGCGGTGGTCACGCTGCAGACCAGCAGCGGAACGCAGAGCCGCATGGTGACCACCGCCCGCAGCTACCTAGCGGCCAACGACCCCCGCGTGCTGTTCGGCCTCGGCTCCCAGAAGGCCCTGCGGCTTACCGTCCACTGGCCGAGCGGCGCCGTCACCACCCTGGACTCTCCTCCGACCAACCGCTACCTGCACATCGAAGAACCGAAATAGCCCCTACCAACCACGGACTATATTCCGGTCCTTATTTTCCACAGTCACGGAGGAATGCCGTTCCGTATACACGAATCCATGAGCGTGAATTCTGCTGGGTCGTTTATCATTTCGGCCTCCACAGAAAAGAGACGGCGATGGAATTGAAGGATAAAGTCAGCCTGATTACCGGGGGGACGCGGGGGATCGGCGCGGCGGCGGCCCTGGCTCTGGCGGCGCGCGGCTCGGACGTCGCCATCGTCGGGCGGCAGCGAGACCGCGAAGTCGAAAGCACCGTCGCGCGGATCGCGCTGACCGGCCGCCGGTGCCTGCTTATCAAGGCCGATCTGCGGCATTCTGACGAAGCGTCTCGATGCGTCCAGGAAGCGGTGCAGCGTCTGGGCCGCCTGGACGTGCTGGTACACAGCGCGGGCGGACCGGCCAACGGCGGCCTGATGGAGATTGCGGACAGCGTCTGGCTCGACGCCTTTAACATCCACGTCCACGCTGCTTTTCATCTCTGCCGGGCCGCCGTGCCACAGATGCGGCGACATGGGGAAGGCGCCATCGTGCTTATCTCTTCGGCGGCGGGCCTGCGCGGCTGCAAGAACGCCACGGCCTACGGCGTGGTCAAAGGCGCCCTCCTGCAGATGACGCGCGTCTTCGCGCGGGAGCTGGCGGATGACAATATTCGCGTCAACTGCGTCGCGCCCGGCGTGATCCGTACCCGCTTCCAGGACTACCTGACCCCCGAGCAGGTCAAGAATAACGTCGAGAATCGGATTCCCCTGCACCGGGAGGGCCGTCCGGAAGACGTCGCGGAGGTGATCGCCTTGCTGGTAACGAACGACATGATGACCGGCGAGACGGTCGTCATCGACGGTGGCCTGACCATGCGGATCGCCTGATCCAGCTCTCTCCCCTCACCCCCTTGATCCCCTCTCCCTCAAGGGGCGAGGGGAACTTAAGGTGGGCGGCCAACCGCCCTCACGGGCGGATCTTAAGCGGATATTAAAGGAACCTTCCATGCAGTTGGAATCCGATGAGAAGAGGCTGCGGTTATCCCTGCGCTATCGCGAGGCGACCGATGCCCATAGCGGCGCCTTCCGCGAAGCTTATAAAACGGAAGCATGGGACCCACAGCAGACCGCCCTTCTGATCTGCGATATGTGGGACCGTCACTGGTGCGCCAGCGCGACGCGCCGGGTGGAAGAACTGGCTCCCGCGGTAGACCGGACCGTGCGGGAAGCCCGCCGGCAGGGTATCTTCATCCTCCATGCCCCCAGCGCAACGATGCCGTTCTATGAGGGCACGCCGCAGCGGCGGCGGGCACAGATGGCGCCTGCGCATCCATCCCTTTTAGATTTGGATCGGTGGGAGGATCTCGATACGGCGCGAGAGCCGCCGCTGCCTATCGACGATTCGGACGGCGGCTGCCCGGATGAGCCTTCCTGCGCGCAATACACGGCGTGGACGCGTCAGCATCCCGCGATCGAAATTGCGGAGGAAGACGCCATCAGCGATAGCGGCCCGGAGGTTTATAATCTGCTGCAACAGCGCGGCATCCAAACCGTGATGATACTAGGAGTCCACACGAACATGTGCGTGCTGGGGCGTCCGTTCTCCATCCGCCGCCTGGTGCGTCTGGGCAAGAACGTCGTCCTGGTGCGGGACCTGACCGATTCCATGTATAACCCCCGGATGCGACCCTATGTCAGCCATTTCCGGGGCACGGAGCTGGTGATCGAGCATATCGAGGCGCACTGGTGCCCGACCATCACCAGCGATCAGATCGCCGGCGGACAGCCGTTCCGATTCAAAGACTGACCAGGTCACAAAAGGCCCCCACCCCGACCCCTCCCCCAAGTTTAGGGGAGGGGGGACTCGATTGAGAAGTTTATACCCTCTGCCTAAAGCGGCTCTGAGCCGATAGCAGAGGCACGAGAGAGCAACAGAGTTTCCCCTCTCCTTACGAAGGAGAGGGGTTAGGGGTGAGGTCTCACCGGGTCACAAAAGGAGAGAGGATGGATCGCAAGCAGATCGCGCAGGTGGCGGAGGGCGGACCGTTCCAGGCGTCCTGGGAGTCGCTCCAGAAAGTCGGCGTTCCACGCTGGTACGAGGATGGCAAGTTCGGCATCTTCATTCACTGGGGTGTCTATGCCGTGCCGGCTTTCGGCTCCGAGTGGTATCCGCGGAATATGTACCAGCAGGGATCGAAAGAGTTCGAGCATCACATCGCCACGTATGGCCCTCAGTCTCGGTTCGGTTATAAAGACTTTATCCCGCGCTTCAAGGCGGAGAATTACGATCCCGATGCCTGGGCCGAGCTTTTCCGGCAGGCGGGCGCGCGCTTTGTCGTGCCGGTAGCCGAGCACCACGACGGCTTTGCGATGTACGATACGGCCCTCTCTTCCTGGAACGCCGCCCGGATGGGACCGCACCGCGACCTCATCGGCGAGCTGGCGGCTGCGGTACGGCAGCGAGGCATGGTCTTCGGCGTCTCCTCGCATCGGGCCGAGCACTGGTGGTACCTGGACGGCGGCAAAAAGTTCGACTCCGACGTACAGGACCCGCGCTATGCCGACTTTTACGGCCCGGCGGCTCCGGAAGGCACGCAGCCGGATACCGCGTTTCTGGATGACTGGCTGGCACGCTGCTGCGAGCTGGTGGATAAGTACCAGCCGCAGCTCTTCTGGTTCGACTGGTGGATCGAGCAGCCCGCGTTCGCGCCTTATCTGCAGCAATTTGCCGCCTACTACTACAACCGGGGCCGTCAGTGGGGCAGGGGAGTGGCCATCAACTACAAGAACGAGGCGTTTCCGGAAGGCGCGGCCGTCTTCGACGTGGAGCGCGGTCAGTTGGACGACATTCGCCCTCGCTTCTGGCAGACCGATACCTCTATCTCCAAAAACTCCTGGGGCTACGTCACGCCGCAGGACTACAAGACCGCAGGCGACATCATCGGCGACCTGGTCGATATCGTCAGCAAGAACGGCGCGCTGCTCCTCAACATCGGTCCGAAGCCGGATGGCACCATCCCGGACGAAGAGCGGCGCATTCTCGCCGACATCGGGGACTGGCTGGCGGTCAACGGGGAAGCCATCTACCACACGCGGCCCTGGAAAATCTACGGGGAAGGACCGACGCAAGTGGCCGGAGGCGCCTTCAACGACACCAAGCGGACGGCGTTTACCGGCCAGGATATTCGCTACACCTCCGGAGACGGTGGCCTGTATGCCATCGTGCTGGCCTGGCCCGGCGAGCAGGCGACTCTTTCCTCCCTCGGCGACTCTATCGGCAAGATCCGCGAAGTGCGGCTGCTTGGGCACGACGGCCCGCTCTCCTGGTCGCAGGATTCCGATGGCCTGATTATCCGGATGCCGGACCGCCGCCCCTGCGAGCACGTCTTCGCCCTCAAAATCACCGGCCTGGCTTGATCCCTTCCCTGGAGAATAGGGAAACAAGACCCCATTGTTGACGGCCTGTCCGTGTGTCAGGAAGCAGCCTAGCCATCCGCTTCGGGATGGGGCCATCCCCGCACGATCGCATCGCTCATTCTGGCGACGCGCGCCATCTCTTTGACATCGTGGACGCGCACGATGGCGGCGCCATAGGCGATGGCAATGGCGACCGTGGCGGCCGTGCCCTCCAGCCGGTCTTCGGGAGGCAGCCCACCTAATACGGTTCCGATGCTCCGCTTGCGCGAGGTCCCAACCAGGAGCGGATAGCCGAGCGCGGTCAGCTCGCGCAGGCGCCGCAAGATCTCGAGATTCTGGTCCACGTTCTTGCCGAAGCCGATGCCGGGGTCCAGGACGATCTTTTCGCGAGCGATGCCTGCGGTAATGGCGGCCTCGGCGCGCTCCCGAAGGTGGTCCCGCACGTCGGCGACGACATCCGTGTATTCCGGCCTGGAAGGCAGCGCCATCGGTAAGCCCGGCAGGTGCATCAGACAGACGGGAACGCCCAGTTCGGCGACCAGGGAAGCCATCTGCGGGTCGGCGCGCAGGGCGCTGATGTCGTTGACCATCGCCGCTCCTGTCGCAATAGCCTGGCGTGCTACTTCCGCTTTATAAGTATCGACGGAGATCGGAAGGGAGGGCAGGCGCGCAGAGACGGCCTCGATGACGGGCAGGATGCGGCGCAATTCTTCTTCGGGGTCGAGCGGGGACTGGGAGGTGAAAGTGGCCGGGCGCGTGGATTCGCCGCCGACGTCGAGGATATCGGCGCCCTCCGCCGCCATCTGCTCGGCGCGGGCCACCGCAGCATTCGCATCAAAATAGCGTCCGCCGTCCGAGAAGGAATCCGGCGTAACGTTGAGGATGCCCATTACGAGCGTGCGCCGGCCCTCGCGCGCTGCCGCAAGCAGCGTGCCCAGATTCCCGGCGGACGGGCGGCCGGCGATCTGCGCGGCGCTTAGTTGTAGCGGATCGGACGGCACGGCGGGGGAAGATCGGAGAGGGTCTGATCGCCGAACTCAGCCAGGATCAGGTTGCCGAGTTCCGTCAGCAGGAAGCCGCGCTCATGGACCGCCTTCACGGCGTTGCGCGTCAGCTTGGCCCGGAAGATCGGGTCGTCCAGCGCCAGAATGAAGATCTGGCTGAGCTGGTAGGCATCCAGCGCGTCCAGGGCCTCCTGCGCGGCCTCGGAGTGGGGTCCTTCGGGCTCCAGCCGGACAGCCTGCATGAATGCCGCCGCCGCCAGACCGACCTGCCCCTTGTGCTGGCAGAGCAGTCCCTTCTTGAAATGATGCGCGGCGTTGCGGGGATCGAGTCGGACCAGACGGTTGATCACGCGCATGGCCGCGTCCACATCGCCGAGCTGCATGTAGGCGGAGCTGAGGGTATCGTGCGCCGGGATATGCCGGGGAGCGATCTTCAAGAGCGCCTGGCTGGCGGCCAGGGCGCGCTCCGGGTCGCCCGCCTCCATCGCGATCTCCATCCACATCTCATAGGCCGGCAGGCGCGCCGGATCCAGATGGATCGCCTTCTCCACGGTCGCAAAAGCCCGCGGCCACTGATGTATCTCACGGTAGATACCGGCGATGCGCAGCGTGCAGTCGTAATCATCGGCGCCCGCCGCCATCGCGCGGTTGAGGCTGGCGATCGCCTTGCCATACTGCTGTTCTTCGATCTGTTCTTCCGCACGACGCAGGCAACGCTGCCAAGAGGGGCGCGTAGCGTGGCCTGGCGGACAGAGCGACGCATCGCTGGGAGAGGGCGCTGCGTTCTGGGTGTTCATCAGTTGGCTCCTGGACCGAATCGGTTTCGCGCGTTCATCTAATATGTTCGGTGCTCATCTACGAGGTTCCTGCCCGGAGTCTTGCCTTTTTATACATGTTTGATGGCAAAAAGTTTTTCAAGCGGGCAAAAAGCCTTGTTCTCCGCTTCGGCGCGGAAGAAGGATTCTGCCTGAATGCGAGGGAAAAGGGAAAAGATCAAAGGGAAAAGAAAGAAGCAGTCTTTTACT
>Ga0209810_1003385_pt1 | contig 16868 bp, 15 predicted proteins | sample Coa_R1_7_FD_187159 | JGI IMG/M metagenome (GOLD analysis project Ga0209810, IMG submission 187159) | Surface soil microbial communities from Centralia Pennsylvania, which are recovering from an underground coalmine fire - Coalmine... | ecosystem: Environmental > Terrestrial > Soil > Unclassified...
CAGGTCACGGTGGCCGCGATGAAGACTCTCGCGAAGTACGACCTGGTCTATTACGAGGGCCACACCGGATCGGGCCTGGTCGGCACCGGCCAGCTGTATACCGGAAGTACCGGGGATCTGGGCGTCATCCCGGCCATGGTTGCCGGCAGCACTGATACCTACGCCGCCGTCCAGCCGTCGTTCTTCCAGGAGTACCTCGGGCATTTCCCGGCGAATTCGCTCCTGTTCATGAACGGCTGCGCGCTGCTGGGGGACTCCGCGACCTGGGGCGCGCTGCACGGTAAGGGTTTATCGACGATGGTGGCCTGGAGCGGGGACAGCACGGCATTTGCCGTGGCGGTGAACGGCAGCGCGTTTTTCAACATCATGAGCCAGGGAAAATCGGTCTCGGACACGATCACGTTCATGCAGGCCAATGGGCTCGGGACGTCGCAACAGGACAGCGGGAACTCGCAGCTTGGCTTCCAGGGGGATGGGTCGCTGACGCTGCCGGAGATCGCGGCCGGCGCCGCTCCCGCCGCCACGCCCACGCCGATTACACCGGTGGCCACCAGCACGCCGAGGCCGACGTCAACGCCCACTCCCACGCCGACGGCGACGTTGCCGCCGCTCACGGTAGCAGTCAGTGTGCGGCAGCAGGTCAAGCCGGGCGAGCGGCAGGTGATCACGGTCCATACCGGCGCGCCGGCGACGATTGCCGCGCATGTGTTGTTCCCGAACGGAGGAACGCGGACGCTTCACGGATCGACCGATGCAGCCGGCAATGCGACGTTGTCGTTCGTGCAGCCGGCCAGCCGCATCACGCACGGTCATCTTTCGGCGCACATCAGGGTCGAGGCGTCAGATCCCGGAATGACGGTGACGGCATCGGCACGGTACCGGATTCTCTTCAGTCCGCTGGATGTCTCGGCGATGCCGCACGTGGCGCGCCCGCACAAGAAGGAAACCATCTGGGTGCACGCCAGGGCGAAGACGACGGCCGACGTATCCGTTCGGTTCGGCAACGGGCGAACGTTCACCTACACGCTGAGGATCGCGCGATCGGGATGGGCGAAACATTCCTTCAGGATGCCGAAGGCGCTGAAGGGCGCGACGGTGAAGGTGCGCGCGACGGCGAAGGTGCACGGGAAGGTGCGCCACGCGTCGACGTCGTTCGTCGTGGGGTAAAAGAAGCCAGGCAAGACGCCTGAGCTGATCTCTGTAGGCCGGCCCTCTGTGGCAGTGCTGTCCGGAGAACATGATAACTCAGCCGTCAGGAACAGCGAGGGTGGCAAGAGGAGGAGGAGCACCACCACGGGCTGCGCTGCCAGCAAGCACGAGCAGGAGACCGGGGAGGAGGGAGCGAACCAGGACCGAGGCGCGATCAAAGCCCATCGCCCGGGAGGCAAGCAGGGTGAGCAGATGCACCACCAGCGCCAGATAGATGCTCATGGTTACGGCGTTCCGGCTGTAGCCGAGGACCGGAATTGCCCCGATCGTGCGCTTGAGCCAGCGGAAGAAGAGTTCAATCTCCCAGCGCCAGAGATAGGTTTGGACGACCTCGTGGGCGGTGAGGTCCCAGCGATCGGTGAGCAGCACGTACTGCTGCACCTGCTTGCCCTGCGCGGCGGCCTTGGGGGTCGGGTGCACCTCCGCCGTCACCATCCTCAGCTCCAGCAGATGCGGGGTGGTGCGGTTCTTGGGACTGCCCAGCCGGATCCGTTGGTCAGCCTGCACGGTGATCCGTCCTCCCCCCTGGTCCCACAGGGGCTGTTGCACCGGGCGCTCGTCCAGCACCTCATAGCGGGCCTTCTGACCATAGCGGGTGACGAGATGGATACCGGCTGCCAGGAGCTGATCGAAGCGCGTATGGCTGTAGTAGCCCAGATCGAAGACCAGGGTGGTCCCACACAAGGCAGTGAGTCGATCGGGGCGGGAGAGCAGAGCGAGATCGAGAGCCTGACAGTCAGTGCTGCAGACGTTCTCGGGCAGCTCCACCCACTCGGGGAGTTGCGCCGCCGGGGCGTAGAGGACCTGGAGTTGGACGCCCCGACTGATGGGCAGCCACGCGGCATGCCGTTGGGAGAGGGGGAAGAAGGTGGCATCGAGCAGGCGCAGGGTTGGAGGCAGATCCTGTCGCCCCCGCTGCCGGTGCGCCCACTGGAGCAGGGTGGGGAGCAGACCAGCCAGCAGCGCTGCCGGACGGGTCGTCGAGGAGTCAGCCAGGTCACTGAAACTGACGGGTGGTGCCGTGTTCGGCGGCTGTCCCAGCAGTTCTGGGCAGGCGGCCAGCAAGGCATAGGTCTGCCGCAGACTCGGACTGCCCAGCAACCGGTGGAGCAGGAGGATCTGGACATGGGTCGTGGCCCAGAAGTGCTTCCGGTACCGGTTGGCATCACAGGCTGCGGCACTGGCGACAATCACGGGAGCGAGGTCGCGCATAATCGTCGCGAACCAACGCCGGAGGCGGCGCGGCAGCGGCAGCACGGGCGTATCCTGGCGTATCGTGGGGAGGCGGGGTGTAGGCATGGGAACCGTCCTGATGAGGTGATGCTCTTCAGGCTACCCATCCTGCCTCTCGCCCTTGCATGTTCCCCGGACAGCACTGCCCTCTGTGGCCGGCAGTGTTTCGCCGCGCATGTGCCAATCCCGGGGACGTGACCATACGGCGGCGTGTTCCGTAGAAGCAGCGTGTGCGCCGAACTGAACTGCCGGGCAGCGACGCCCGGCCTACTGATTCGATTTTCGGGGTACGATTGCCGGCACGTGAAGCTCGCTCAGGCTGTTGCTAAAAGCCGGGATGTCGTGATTCACCAGCTGGTCCAGCGCCTGGAGCTGGGCATTGACCTGCTGGGACAGCTCGTCGAAGACCTCGTACTCCTGCTGCGTCGGTTTCGCATCGGCGCTGCCGATCGCGCCATTGAGGAAGGCCAGCTTCTGATTCAGGCGCGTGGGGACGTTGGGCGGCGGGTACTGCATGCGGTCCGTCGCCTTGGTGTTCATGAACTCCTCTTCGATCACCGTCAGGCGCTTCTTGAGGTCGCGGGCCGTCTTCAGCGCGTCGCCGGCGTTGTTGGCCCGGCTCAACCGCTTCTCCCAGCCCTCGAGCTGCTCGCGCAGGTCGCGTATCTGGATCACCGCCTCGTTGAGGCGCGACATGGTGTCGCGGATCTTCATCCCCAGGTCGAACTGCGCCTGGAGATCGTCCTGGGTGGCGTCGACGCGCGGATCCTTCAACAGCTCGAACGTCTCGGTAAAGCTCTCACCGCCGGGAATCTCCAGCCGAACCTGGTAGTGGCCGGGCGGAACGGCCGGGCCGGCGGTGGCGAACTCGGAGAACTTGTCGCCGGGGATGCGGGTGGCATTTTCGTAGCGGAAGTTCCAGGCGAAGCGGTTGATGCCTCGCTTCTTTGGCAGGAACGGCTCCTGCTGCTCGGCGTCGGCCTCCGGATCGACAATCGCCTCGCTGCCTTCGGCGGCCGACTCGCCGACGGCGTATTCGAGCGCGGATTCACCCTCTGCCTTCTTCTCCTCTTTCTTGCGCTTGCTTGAAAAGCGGCGGACTTCTTTGCCGTTGGCATCGAGGATCGTCAGCGCGAGGTCGCCCTCCGGCTCCTCGGCGAGATAATACGTGACGATGACGCCGTTCGGCGGGTTCTTGCCGGCGTCCAGCAGCTTGATCTCCTTGCTGCCATCCGGCTTCTCCTCCTTGCGAAAGGCGTAGGTCAGCGGGCCGGACATGCGGTAGTTCGCGCCCGGCCCCTCGCCGCCGCCAAAGCCTTCGTAGACCTTGAAGCGGATGGTATCGCGCGGGGCAAAGAGGCGATTCTTCGCCTGTCGGTCGCGGGCCAGCTGGTGCAGCGGCGTGACGTCGTCCAGGATCCAGAACGAGCGGCCGTGGGTGGCGACGACCAGGTCCGTGTCGTGGATCACCAGGTCGTGGATCGGGCAGACCGGCAGGTTGGTCTGGAACGGCTCCCAGTGCGCGCCGTCGTCAAAGGAGATGTACAGCCCGGTTTCGGTACCGGCGTAGAGGAGGCCGGCACAGCCTGGATCCTCGCGGATGACGCGCGTGAAGTCGTTCTCCGGGATGCCGTCGACGATCTTCGTCCAGGTCTTGCCATAGTCAGCTGTCTTATATAGGTAGGGATGCAGGTCGTCGAGCTTGTAGCGGGTGGCGGCAAGATAGGCGGTGCCGGCGTCGTGCGGCGAGACGTCGATGATGCTGATCAACGCCCACTCTCCGTCGGGCGCTTTGAGATCCGGTGGGGTGATGTCGTCCCAGGTGACGCCGTTGTCGCGTGAGATGTGGACCAGACCGTCGTCGGTCCCCGCCCAGAAGGTGCCGCGATCGTGGGGCGATTCGACGGCGGCGAAGATCGTCGCGTAGGTCTCGGCGCTGGTGTTGTCGCGGGTGATCGGCCCGCCGGAAGGCTTCAGCGTGCTGGGCTCGTGGCGGGTAAGGTCGGGGCTGATCGCCTCCCAGCTCGCCCCCTCGTCGGTTGAACGGAACAGCCGGTCGGCGGCGACGTACAGCACGTGCGGGTCGAACGGGGAGAGGAAGATGGGGAAGGTCCACTGGAAGCGGTAGCGGTCCGATTCCGCGCCCTCGAACATGGCGTTTCGGTTCGGCCAGACGTCGATGACCCGCTGCTGTCCGGTACGGCGGTCGTGGCGCGTGAGGTGGCCCTGGTGGTCGCCGGCGTACTGGATATCCGGATCGTCCGGCCGCACGGCGATGTACCCGCTCTCGCCACCTCCTGGGACAAACCAGTCGCGCTCGGTGATCGCGCCGTGTACCGACTGGCTGGCGACGCTGAGCGCGGTGTTGTCCTGCTGCGACCCGTAGACGCGGTACGGCACGGCGGTGTCGGTGGTCACATGGTAGAACTGCGCCGTCGGCTGGTTGAGGATTGTGGACCAGGCGCGGCCGCCGTTGTAGCTGACGCAGGCGCCGCCGTCGTTGCCCTCGATCAGGCGCGCCGGATTGGCCGGGTCGATCCAAAGGTCGTGATTGTCGCCGTGGGGTGTGGGAATCGAGGTGAAATTCGTGCCGCCGTCGATCGACTTCCAGCAGTTGAGGTTCAGCACCCAGACGACATCCGGATCCTGCGGATCGGCGTAGATGTGCATGTAGTACCAGGCGCGGCGGCGTAGATCGGCGTTCTCGTTGACGCGCTGCCAGGTGTCGCCGCCGTCGTCGGAGCGGAAGAGCGCTCCGTCCTCGGCCTCGATCAACGCCCAGACGCGTCCCGGCCTTGCCGGCGACACCGCGACGCCAATCTTGCCAAGAGTCCCCTTCGGCAGTCCCTCGTTGCGGGTGATCTCGGTCCAGGTATCGCCGCCGTCGGTTGACCTGTACAGGCTGCTGCCCGGTCCGCCGCTGATCAGGCTGTACGGCGTGCGCTGCGCCTCCCAGAAGGCACAGTACAGGATACGCGGATTGGTGGGATCCATCGAGAGGTCGATTGCGCCGGCGCGATCGCTGCGGAAGAGGATTTTTTCCCACGTGGCGCCGCCGTCCTTCGAGCGGTACAGTCCTCGTTCGGCATTTGGCCCCCAGGCGTGGCCGAGCGCGGCGACGTAGACCAAATCGGGGTTCGTCGGATGAATGCGAACCTTCGCGATGTGCCGCGTATCGGCAAGGCCCATATTGGTCCACGTCTTCCCGCCGTCGGTTGATTTGTACACGCCGTCGCCGTGCGAGACGTCGCCGCGGATGGTCGTCTCGCCGGTGCCGGCATAGATGACGTTCGGATCGGAGTCGGCAACCGCCAGGGCGCCAACCGCCGCGGTTTTGAAGTAGCCGTCGGTGATGTTCTCCCAGAATGTCCCGCCGTCGTCGGACTTCCACACCCCACCGGCCACGGCCCCGAAGTAGAAGGTTGCCGGGTCGGTCGGATGGCCGGCGACGGCCACGACACGGCCGCCGCGATGCGGCCCGATGTTGCGGTACTCCAGCCCGGCCAGCTCTTCGGTCGAAATCGTGTCGGTGTGGGAAGCCTGGTCGTGCGGCGTCTCTGGCATGATCACCCCTCCTGTCCTTATTTGCATACTACGACGAGAATGAGAGCGACTATGCGACCATTCATGGATCAACCGGACGGCTACGAAGACGTATCGATCCTGGAGCGCCAAATCAAGGAAGATGAGCGCGCCCTCAATCGGTTCCAGGCGCGGACCGACGTGGATCCCACGCGGTGGGCCGATGGGCAGTTGGTACGATCGGCATTCAGTACGGCGATGTCGCTGGTGGACGGCCGCCGGCAGCTCGACCGGGCCCGGCTGCGCAACCTTAGACGCGCCTGGGCATATGGTCACCGCGATCCGGTAATCCGGGACGAGATCGAAGCGATTCAGGAGCGATATGCGCCCGCCGCGGAGCGAACCGACGCGGCACTGGAAGCGGCGATTCGTGTGCTGGAGAGCGATATCGAACGGCTACTGGAGGCACTGGCCGCGCGAAGTCGGGAATGCGCCGAGGGCGTTCGGGCTGACCTTGCCGGGGTGCGGCGCGGTCTACCACGCGTCTACATCAGGATATTGCGACGGTTCGACGATGCATTGCGGACGCTGCTGCGAGCTAGCGACGCGTGACTCTTCGAAAGGGCTGCGCTGGTAGAGGCCGGTGGCAGGCAGCGTAGTTGCCGCAGCTTTGCTGCACCTTCAGCCTCTCGCCGTGCCCGCAGAGCCTTGTCCAACGCCACCGCTGTCATCGCGTGGAGCCGCCGGCAATAGTAGCCCAGAGCTTTAGCTCGTTCCGTCCGGACGTGGTAAACCTCTCCCAAAACCCGAACCGCTCCGTTCTTCCGGCTCTTGTTCGGGAGCGGTCTGAGGGAAGGCGGGTGATGAGAAAGTCCAACCGGAACGGGCTAAAGCTCTGGGCTACGGAGGAGGCGCGTCGCTGCGTGGGAGACAGCGGGCTGGATATCTCCGGTTCGACGATGTCTCGCATCATTCCATCAGACTGCGATATGGTGAAACCTGCCTATGCCCGGATAGCGGAGGGGTACCCATCATGCCTGTCACCAGTGGCGAGATCATCGCGGACGCGTTGCACCAGCCGGCTCCGGCGATCAGCTACGCCGTCAGCCGCTCGCTGCGTGAGCTGTTTCCGGGCCTGGGGATCGTCACCGGCAGTATGGAGAGCTTCAACCTCGAAGCCTATGCCGCCGAGGGGCTGTGCGAGGCTGTCGAGCGGCCGAACCCCTACCCGGAGCGGCTGACGTATCTTGCCGGTCCGGACAACGAACGGGTGACGCGGCCGAGCCAGATGCTCTTCGACGTGACTTGGGATGACCACCACCTGATCGTGCTGATCATGCACTTCCCGGATCACCAGGGAATCTATCACTACTGGATCCTCGCCGACACCGTCGAGATTGCCGACGCCTTCCATACCGCCGTCTGTGTATGGAACTCGCGCGCGCCGGAGGAATACATCCTGGTCTTCGACGTCAATGGCTGGAATCGGGACGAGGCTCTACTGGCGGCGATTGCCGGTGCCACCCTGGACAACCTAGTGCTGCGCGGCACGATGAAAGAGGAGATCCTGGCCGACATCCAGGATTTCTTCGCCTCCGAGGAGACCTACACCCGCTACGGTGTGCCCTGGAAGCGCGGGATCCTCTTCCTCGGCCCGCCCGGCAACGGCAAAACCCACGCCGTCAAGGCGCTGGTGAACGCGATCGGGCAGCGCTGCGTCTACGTGAAGACGTTCCGTGGCGGGATGCCGGATATTTTCGGTATCCGCGGCGTCTTCGACCAGGCGCGGCGCATCGCCCCCTGCATCCTGGTGCTGGAGGATCTCGATTCGCTCCTCACGCCGGATAACCGGTCGTACTTCCTCAACGAGCTGGACGGCTTCGCCGGCAACCACGGCATCCTGACCTTGGCGACGACCAACCACCCCGAGCGGCTCGACCCGGCGATCCTCGATCGCCCCAGCCGCTTCGATCGCAAATATTCGTTCGATCTGCCTCAGCTGGAGGAGCGAAAAGTATATATCCAGCAGTGGAACCGCTCGCTGGAGCCCGAGCTGCGCCTGACGCCGGCGGGCGTCACCGCGGTGGCCGAGGACAGCGAGTCGTTCTCGTTTGCCTACCTGAAAGAGCTTTTCCTGGCGGCGACGATGCGCTGGATCCGCGAGCAAGTTCCGGGCTCGATGGACGCCATCATGCTGGAGCAGATGCGCACGCTGCGCGAGCAGATGGAAACGGTGGACGAGGTCGTGGCGGAGTATCCGCCAGTGATGCACTACGGCCGGCGTGGCCCTCGCCACGGTGGAGTAGTGGTGCCGCACAACAGCCCCGACGATGTTCCCCTGTAGAGCAAGGAATATCATATTATACAAGGAATTCGAAGAGTAACAAGGAAACTATTCCAATGACGGTGAGGGAACTGCACGCGACCATTACGACCAGGGGCCAGATCACCCTGCCGGCCGAGGTACAACGCCGGCTAGGCCTTAAACCTCATGACAGAGTCGTCTTTGCCATCGATACCGAGCGAGATGAGGTGACGCTGCGTCCGGTATCTCTCCCGCTACAGGCCGTGTTTGGCTCCGTCACGCCCGCCACAAGGACCGAGGATTTTCAGATCATCAGCCGGGAAGCCCGAGACGAGAAGGCCGAGGACGAGGTGCGTACGTTTCAGGACCAATGAGGCTACTCGATGCCAACATCTTCCTCCGCGCGCTCGTCGCGCCCCAAAGCGCAGCCGACCGCGCCCGCGCGCAAGCCGCCACCGGCCTCTTCGAACGCCTGGCGAGGGGGGAAGAGGAGGCCACGACGATCGAAGCAATCATTGCCGAGGTCTGCTATGTGCTACGGTCTCGGGCCCATTACGCTCTCGCGCCGGCAGAGGTTGCAGCGCGGTTGCGGCCTCTGATCCTGCTGCGCGGCCTGAAGCTTCCCCACAAACGAACCTACCTCCAGGCGCTTGACCTCTGGACCGCGTTCCCGGCACTGGATTTCGAGGACGCGCTCTTACTGGCGCATGCCGAGCGGCTTGGGATTGACACGGTGACCAGCTACGACACCGATTTTGATCATCTCCCGGGTTTCGCCCGCGAGCAGCCAGAGAATCGCCAATAGCCGTAGCAGCCGAGCTGAATTCACGATCCAGCTCGGCTGCAATCTCCCTTACCGCACCGGGCTCCAGTCCGGGTTCGTGCCGCCCTTGATCACGAGCTTCGGAGCGAGGCCGCAGTTGGCGGCGCTGAGGTTCACCGGTGACTCCCAGATGCCGTTGGAGTCGCTCCAGGCCAGCGTCGAGCCATCCGGTGACCAGGTCACCTTCCCAATGGCGCCGTGCTGCGCCTTGATCGCGCAGACTGCCGTCGGTGCCGCGTGCAGGTTGCCGTTCGTCCGGTAAATTTGGATCGTCGTGCTGCGCCAGTCGTTGACCAGGTCGTTGCCGCGAACCACGGCCAGCTTGTCCTTCTGCGTCGTCAGGTCGCCGTGGTTGAGCGGCTGGCGGGAGAAGAAATCGCCGTCGGCGAACCATGGCCAGCCGAGCGGGTGGAACTGACCGAGGTACACCTGATCGGCCGCGATATTGTACGGCGCGAAGAAGAGGACCTGGTTATTGTTGACCCACGCCGGGGACATGAGGTCGCTACCGGCTTCGTGCGCCCGCAGGATGGTCTTTCCGGTGCTCGTCGCGTAGTAGTAGATGTCCTCGCTGATGATGTTGGCGCCGTGCGCACCGGTTGATGGGTCGAAGATGCCCTCGTACTCCACCGTCGTCACGGCGACGCGCTGCCCGTTGGGCGAGATCGCGGCATCCATGGCCATGGTGTGCAGCGGAATGTTGTTGCTCGGCCCGGTGGCGACCTTGAGCAACCGGCCGATGACCTTGCCGTACGGGTTGAGATGGTAGAGCGTGGTTAGATTTCGGATCGTCTCGATCGTCCCGTTCAAGGCGCGGGTGGGGTACTGATACGGCGAAGCTTTCGTGCCGTCGCGGGTGATCTGGCGCTTGCCCGAGCCGTTGGGCGCGGCAAGCCAGATGTTCGCGCCCGACTGGTAGACAATGCTGCCGGCGTTGGAATAAGTTGCCGCTGCAGGCGCTGCCAGCGCGCGCGCTGAGGGCACGGCAAAGCCGAGCAGCCCCGTTACCACCAGCAGGGTTCGCAGATACGGTTTCTTCATAGACTTCAACTCCTCTTGTCCAGAATGAAGATGGTAAATGAGATGGACATGAGAAGGCTATCTGAGCCCCCTTAACCGATCCTTAGCGAGGGATCCTAACCCCTTCCCGCACTGACACGAACGATTCTCGCGATCGGGTTCCAGGCCGAACCTCGGTCGATCAGCCAGCGAACACCATTCACCGCCAGGCCGCCGCATTCCCCGGGCTCCACCTCGTAGGCATGCACGACCGCCCCATCCGAACGGACGAACGAGAGCCACGCCGGTCCGGTGCGGCTGAATCCGCCCACACAGGTAAACGGCGCCGTGTGGTAACCCCGCGCGGCATTGATCGCCCCTCCGGACTGATCACCGTGCGGCACCTGTCACAAATTCTCTGCCTGCGGTGCTACTTACGATGGACAGCTCGTCCGACTGGACTGCTTGCCGCGTCCGCCGGGCACGTGGAATCGAAAGGATACTGCCCATTTTCTCCTCGATTAGAACAGATGATAGATTCACTGCCGTCAATACCCCCAAAATCGTATTGGTCATCATTGTTGCGCTGGTGGTGGCTTTTATAAGCGCGAAATTGCCGGCGCAGGGCACCCCGCTCGTCACTCTGCCCTGGGGCGTTCTGGCGTTTTTGACCGCGTTTATTGCTCGTAGCAAGAAGGAAGCATTGGCGCTTGGGGGTTGCTTCGGATTTGTAGCTTCGTACTCGTACCTGTGGTTTGACGATACGTCGAGCCTGACTGTTTCTAGCGTCGCCGTATTGATCCCCCTCATCATCATTCCCGCTCTATTTGGCTTGCTGTGCGGCTTGTTGGCGTCTTGGCTCGGATGGATCGTTCGGATGCGCTTCCGGCCAAAGATCACGAGCAGCGTATGACGTCCGATCGCTACGACCTCGACTTGGAAATGTCACAGGCCCAATGCGATACGTCTTACGGTGCTGTGTTGGCCGCGTGTCGGGGAGACGGTTGCCGCCGCTGGTAGTCGCATCCTTTATGGGTGCCTGGCTGCCCGAGGAAAATGCGGCCTAGTTCGGACGATCTTCCCCAACGTCTTCCTGGGCCAACAGACGTTGTGGATGGGATAGGGGCGCGGCACCCATAAAGGGTGCGACTACAAGCGGAAACGTCAAGTGAGTGGCGCATGGGCCAGGTCTTTTTGCGTTGACAATGCGGCTTGTGGGCAAGTAGGCTGGCCCAGCACTCGCACCCGTCTTTCGTCCGCGATTTGGAGCGACAAGGAGCTGCGCCATGGCCGAATCCGACCTCGATCTTGCCCGTTTCGGCACCGTTTTCAAAGCCTTCATGGAGGCCGCCGTCGACGCCGCTGTACCGCCGAGTAGCCCCTTGCTGGATCGTATCGCGACGCATCTCGGCGCCGATCCCAGCCAGCTCCCGGTCATCTCCGAAGAGTACGACAGCTTCGATCAGCCCAACTTTCAGGTCGCAATGGATGAGTACATTCAAGCTCCCGGCCGCCATGCCGATCTGGTCGGCATTGGCGCCGATAACAAGGGATTCGGCTCGCACTCTCTTTCCGACTTCCTCAGCCGTAGTGAGCGGATGCCGCTCGTCGAGGGGCCGGTCGACTACATGAACTTCCGCCTTGCCGGCGATCAGGTTCTGGGCTGCGTCCACTTCGGGCTATATCTCGTCGACGGTGCGGATCGGAAGCTGGTGGTCTTCGTCGCCGGTCCGGTTGAGCATTCGCCGTTTGAGAAGCTACGGGTCGATGTGCTTGCACTGGAGCCTGAGATCGGTCAGGCGTTCCTGCGCGAGATCGGTGAGCTCATGGAACGGCTCAACGTCTATCGCGGGCATATCATCTCGCTCGCCCCGGGTGAGTTCGGCCCCGGCCGCCACCCGCTCGTCGCCTTTCACACGTTGCCTCATATCACCCGTGAGGACGTCATTCTCCCTGAGGGTGTCCTGGAGCGGATCGAGCGCGAAACCGTCGTGTTTGCCGAGCAGGCGAAGCGGCTTCGCGCTGCCGGCCTCTCACTCAAACGCGGCCTTCTGCTCTTCGGCCCGCCCGGTGTCGGCAAGACGCTGACCATCGAATACCTCTGTGGCCGTATGCCCGGCCGCACGATCTTCCTCACCAGCGGGCTGGGTCTGGGGCTGTTGCAGCCGGTCATGCAGCTGGCGCGCGCGCTGGCCCCGTCGATGGTCGTGCTGGAAGATGTCGATCTCATCGCCCAGGAGCGCATGATGCCCGGCGCGGGGACCAATCCGCTCCTGTTCCAGCTTCTCAATGAGATGGACGGTTTGAAGGATGACTGCGACGTCATTTTCCTGCTGACGACCAATCGCGCCGAGCTTCTGGAGGCTGCGCTCGCCGCCCGCCCGGGACGGATCGATCTCGCCGTCGAGCTTCCGCTCCCCGACAAGGCCGATAGGGTCCGCCTGCTGGAGCTCTACGCGCGAGGCCTCGAGCTGAGCGACGTCGATCTCGACGCGCTCTCCGAACGCATCGAGGGCGCGACGCCGGCGTATATCAAGGAGCTGCTCCGTAAGGCGGCGGTTCTGGCGGCGACCGAAGGGCCTGAGATGGTTGTCACGGCGGCCCATGTCGAAACCGCTCTCGCCGAACTGGATGCCGGTGGCCGCCTCGCCCAGCGCCTCCTCGGGTTCCACAGCGACGACGATGAGTTGGGGCCAGAACCTGTTCCTAGCCCGACAGGATTCCCTCACTCGGGCGGCTGGTTCAGCTATTCAGTTCAGAGCAAACGCCACTAGTCAAAAGTGAGGCCCGTCCCACACTATCGATCGGCGGCGCCGACTATCGGTATGCGAGGAGAGCCAGGCGCTCGCGAGGCCACAGACGACGACGCAAAAGATCAGCAGCCACCCGGCTCGATTTAGGTCGTCGCCCAGCGCACCGTAAAGCCCGGCCGAGTCACAGCCGAAGCTCGATTCGCCCAATCCGTATCCGAAGAGCCAGAGCACGCCGAGCGGAAGCATTGCTCCCTTTGCGGTAGCCCGTCCCCATGGCCGCAATCGAAACATTGCCCACCCGGTAGCGCCGACGAGAACGACGACTAGCGCGGCGACACCTAACACCCACCCGTCACCCACGCTGCCCACGGACGCCCCGCTACAGGCTCTTCCGGTCTCCTTCAAATCGTCTAGCAGAGAGTTTGCGCCATCCGCAGCACGGATCAAGCTGACGGCGGCGCCGGAGGTCAGCGCAACCGCAACTACAACATACGTAATGCTGGCGATCAGGGACCGTTTGTCGGTATCCCGCCCTACATCCATGGACAACCTATTCCGGCGGGGTTCGCGCGAAGCAGGCGGCATGAGCTCGCCAGAGGGTCTCGTCCCAGCCGTTAGGCCCGCCGCGCTCCATGACAGTGGCGACCGTCCAGTCGCTCTCGTTAAACGCGTCTCCACAAAGCGCGCACAATCCTACCGGCTGATGGATTCGATCCGGCGCCGTTTGCGATCCGGTACGAGGTCGTTCTGACGTCGCGGCCGGCGCCGGGGATTGGGGCGGATCCGAGCGCTGCGCCGCCACCTTCTCCTCCTCACTGATGATCTCCTGACAGAGACCGATGCATTCGTCACAGATGTACACGCCGCCCGGTCCCGCGATCAGGCGGTGAACCTGCTCCTGGCTCTTGCCGCAAAACGAGCAACGATAATTCACGCGCGGATTCTTCGAACCGGGCATTGGCGCCACCCCTCTCAGTCGACGAAACATAGGTCTACCGTAGCACGCCGGCTCGTCCCCTATCCTTTATAGACAGGAGAAGTGGAATGCCGAAGATGAATGACGCGCTGCTCGCCGACGCGATTGCCTACGCCGGTCCGTGGATCGCACACCAGCAACGGACAAAGGAGATTCCGGCGGTGACCGTGGCGATCCGTCACGACGATGACCTTCTGCTTTCAGACGCATACGGCCACGCCGATCTGGAACGCGACGAGCCGGCGACGACCGCCAGTATCTTCCGCGTGGCGTCCCATTCGAAGTGGTTCACGGCCACGGCCATCATGCGTTTGCGGGAGGCGGGCGAGCTGCGGCTCGACGACTCGCTGGGAGAGTACATTCCCTGGCTCGAAGGTCCGGTCGCGCGAGTGACGATCCGCGAGACGCTCAATCACGCCGCCGGCATTACGCGTGACGGCTACGATACCGATTACTGGCAACTCGAGCACCCGTTTCCGGACCTGGCGCAACTCCGGCAGCTGGTAGAGCGCGACGGCCATATCCTTCCGGCCAACGACCGGCTGAAATATTCCAATATCGGTTTCTCCCTCCTTGGTCTGGTGATCGAATCGGTTACCGGCGAGTCGTACAACGATCACATGCGTCGTGAGATTGTCGAGCGCCTCGGGCTGGAGAGTACCGGGCCGGAAACCGACTCTCAGGTCCGGAGCCGGCTAGTGACCGGCTATACCAATCGCGAGCTGCCGATCCCGGTTACCCCGCTGCCCGATGTCGAGACTGGAGCCATGTCACCCGCCACCGGCTTCTACTCGACTGCCGAGGATCTGACCCGCTTTGCCGCCGCGCAGTTCTTCGGCAACGACGAGCTGTTCTCGGACGAATCGAAGCGGGAGATGCAGCGACCGTACTGGCCGGTCGAGGGGATGGCCAGCTATGGACTCGGGATGCAGGTGACGACAATCGGCGACCGGCGGGTCGCCGGCCACAGCGGCGGTTTCCCGGGGCACACCACCTGGACGGCGCTGGACGCGAAAGATCGGCTGGCGGTGTCGGTTCTCACCAACAATTCCGCCGGGCATGCCGCGACGCTCGGCATTGGAATCTTTCGCTTGATCGATCTGGCTCTGGAGCAGGAGCCGGCAGCGAACGCTGCCGACCTCGATCGCTACACCGGCCGTTTCGGCGATCTGGGCGGCACGCTGGATGTCGTGCGTCTGGGAAATCAGCTCTTCGGCATCGATCCCTCCGGCGACAATCCGCTGGAATCCAACTACAAGCTGGAGGTGGTGGACGAGAACACGCTGCGGATCGAGAACAAGGAAGGCTACGGCTCGCCGGGCGAATTGCTGCGTTACATCCGTGACGAGAACGGCCAGGTCGAACGTCTTATCGCCGCCGGCAGCACGCATGTCCCTGAAGCTCGTCTCAAAGAGTATCTCGACGCGCGTCTGACAGAGCTTCGGGCGCGTGCCCGCTAAGTATCACCGTACCGCGTGGCCTAAAGCCTAATGCAGATCCGATGCGCGGACTCGTAGGGGCGTCCCGTGGGGTTCGCCCTCAGTAGCGAATCCCGCCAACCCTCTCCGAAAGACAGGCTGGCCGGCACTCGGGCCGGCCACTACCACCCTGCAACCACTCTGGAATACGCTCCAGGACACGTAATGTGGATCCACAGTTAGTGGTCGGTTTCTGAGTCAGTCCACGGTGTTACCGGGTGGCCGGCCATGGAGCCCTCGGAGTAGCCGGCCGTAGCGACACCGGGCTCCGCCCCAGGTAACCCGCCTTGAAGCCCGAGGGCTTGCAGGTTGGAGCGGCGATCGTAGCGGGAGAAATCGAAGTCGGAGACCAGCTCGTCGACCTGTGGCTTCCAGGGGGTACCCGCGCCAGCGGGTCCTCCCTGCCAGCCCTGTTTCTCTTCCGCGACGGCTTCGAGCTCGTCGGATGGCTTGCCGATGTTTTCAAAGTCCTGGGTCATTACGCATACCTCTCTCTTCCTCGGCTCTCGGGTACCCACCGGCGGAGCCGGAAGGGTGTCGTCCGCGAACCGAGGTATTTGGATCCTCCATGTGGTACGGGTCTGCGATAAGCGCGGCGACAAAGAAGGGGAGCGTGATGAGGAGCGCGACGGCGAGTCCGATGAGGAGGGTGTTGGGGTCCATGGTGTGTCATCCCGACTAGAAATTCCCGGACGCGGCCCAGGAGAGGAAGACCCAGCCGTTGGCGGGGCCACCGGTGACCGAGCAGGTGAAGCCGGATGTGGTGGCGGCGGTGATGGTGAGCGGCTTGCCGTTGTCGGCGATCGCCTCGACGTAGGGGACGGTGGCGAAGGTGTGGCCGAAGGCGGGGGAGACTGACCCGCTCCCCGCGCCGTTGGTCTGGATGCCGGCGCGGCCGGCGACGGAACCCTGCAGCGCCCCGTTGGGTGCGGAGCCGCCGTAGGAGGCGGGGTTGCCACCGTAGTAGACGCCGACGACCTGGGCGGTGCAGTAGGAGTTCGGGTCGAGCAGCTGCACCAGACAGCGGATGCCGGCGGCGAGAGCGGCGCGGCTGACGCCCTGAGCGATCGGGACGCCGTCGATCCAGGGGACGATGAGGCCGATGTGGTCGAGGGAGATGGAGCAGGTGTCGGTGGTCGGGTCATAGTCCTGGACGGTGGCGAGGAGGGGTGGTGGGGTGGAGAGAGCCATGATGCTTCAGTGAAAGACCGCGTGGTAGAGGATGAAGGCGAGGACGGTGGAGGAGAGGACGATGAGCGCCTGAATCGGCCAGCCGGCGAGCGCGCTCAGGCCTTGAATCTGGCGAGACGCCGCGGAGGTTTGGAGCGCGGTAAGGGCACGGCCATGTTCGGCGACGATCGCCTCCAGACTGGTGAGCCGCTGGATGCGACCGGCGGAGTCAGCCATGAAGGCGGAGAGCTTGTTGTCGAGTGTTTCGAGTCGCACCGCGGTGGCGAAAGTAGCATTGCGGCGTTCCTGTTCGAGGACGGCGGCATGGTGAGCTTCCGTGAGTTGCTGCAGACCGGCGACGACGCCGGCAATCTGCGTGGTGAGCTTGTCGTCGAGGATG
>Ga0209810_1003388_pt1 | contig 16857 bp, 13 predicted proteins | sample Coa_R1_7_FD_187159 | JGI IMG/M metagenome (GOLD analysis project Ga0209810, IMG submission 187159) | Surface soil microbial communities from Centralia Pennsylvania, which are recovering from an underground coalmine fire - Coalmine... | ecosystem: Environmental > Terrestrial > Soil > Unclassified...
ACTCGGAATTCCGAGACTGACTGTTGGGTGAAAGCTCAACCCGCCGAACCGCCGGATGCGGACCCGCATGTCCGGTGGTGTGACAGGGAAAGCGGGCGACCGCCTACCTATGTTAATCGATCGCCCCGTCGGAAAACGTGGCAGCTCGGATCAATCCGAAGTCTGCCGAAGGGCGTCCATCACGATTCGGAGAAGATCGTTGGGGCGATATGGTTTTGGAAGGAAGAGGACATCGTTGAGGGAGGAGTCGGTTCGATGGCCGCTCGAGATGATCACCTTTACCTCCGGCTCGATTTGACGAAGCTGGCGCAGAACTTCCCCGCCCGATCGGTGAGGCATCGTGAGGTCCAGAATCACCAGATCGATCTCCCCTCTCTTTTGGGAGAAGACCTCCACGGTTTCCCGGCCGTCCTCCGCGGTCAGCACCCGATATCCTTCATGTTCCAAGATCGTTTTCCCCAAGAGGCGAATCGCCTCTTCATCATCCACCAGGAGAACGGTTTTCCCCTCGGCCGTCGCCGGCTTCTCGAATAAGGAAGAGGACGCCGGGACGGGCGATCGCTCCGTCCGAGGGAAGTAAACCCGGAACATCGTCCCTTCATCCTTCGCGCTCTGCAATTCAATCCATCCCTGGTGTGCGGCGACGATTCCGTAGACCGCCGAGAGCCCCAACCCGGTGCCGCAACCAACCTTCTTGGTCGTAAAGAACGGCTCGAAGATCCGATGGCGGATCTCCTCCTCGATCCCGGTCCCATTGTCGGAGACGGAGAGGCGGATATGGTCTCCTCTTTTGGCATTGGGAAACGCTTCGCAGTGCGCATCATCGACATGGACATTCTCCACGCGAATCAGAATCTGCGGCTCCCAGTCGGGCGGTGCCGTGGTCTCCGCATTTTTTTCAATTTGTTCCAACAGAGCATCGCGCGCATTGACACAGAGATTCATAATCAGTTGGTTCATCTGCCCCGCGTCGGCCAGAACCAGCCAGAGATCGGAGTCCACTTCAATCTCCAACCGAATCCGCCGGTCGATCGCTTGTCGGAGAAGACGGGCGACCTTTTTGGCTTCCTCGCCGAGGTTTTGCGGATGCCGGTCGATCGGATTGCGACGGCTGAACGAGAGGAGCTGCTGGGTAAGCCCGGCGGCCCGCCAGGCGGCCTGCTGGGCGGTGTCGATCAGGCCGTGCAGATCGCTGGCGGGAGGGAGCTGATCGAGGACCAGCGAGAGGCTTCCGGTGATCGCCGTCAGGATATTATTAAACTCATGCGCCACCCCGCCGGTGAGCTGGCCGACCGCTTCGAGCTTGTGGGCATGCCGGAGCTGCTCTTCAAGCTGTTTTCGTTCGGTGATGTCGTTCAATGTGCCGAAGAGGCCGGTGATGGCTCCGCTCGCATCCCGGGCGGCCTGAAGGTACGCTTCAATCCATCGGACCCCTCCGGCCTTCGTTCGGTATTGGGTCTCATAGCGAACCGACTCTTTCTTCTTCGTCGTCAGCGAGCGGAGGTGCTCCTCGTTTTTGCGTTTGTCGGCCGGAAGAACGTAAGTCCAGAAAGGGGTGCCGAGGCTGAGGGCGACCGAAAAACCGGTCATCGTTTCCCAGGCCGGATTGAGAAATTGAAAGCGGCCGTGGATGTCGGCTTGAAAAATGACCTCTTTCACATTTTCCACGACCGATCGGTATTGCTCCTCGGATCTGCGCAGATTGCGATAAAGGATCAGGTTGTCGAGCGAGTCGGCGATTTTTCTGGAGAGATCTTTGAAGAGCCGCCGTTCGTTCTCGCACCAGACGCGCGGATAGGAACATTGGTGCAGCCCCAGCATCCACGGTTTGCCCAGTTTCGGGCGAAGCGCGGTCGACATATGGGATTGGATTGAAAAATCTTTTTGCCAAGGCGGGTTTCCGGGAATCGGATGGTCCGGTCCATAGGTCACCGGCTCCGCCTGTTCGAGCGAAGCGCGGCAGATCGCTTGAACCACCGGATCGAACGGCAGCTCCACATTCCTTGCGAACGCGCCAGGATATTCCGGGACGGTACTCTCGACCGGAACGCGCCAGGTGGCCGCCTCCGGATCGCACGGATAGAAGAGCCAGGCGCGGTCGGCGCCGAAGATCTGGCGGATCTGCTCGATGACCCGGGTGATCATTACTTCAACGTCGGTGGCCTGCTCGATAATTTCGGAGACCTGCTGCATCGCCGACATGTAGGTCAGCGTGGCCCGGCGGTTTTCTTCCTGCCGTTTGCGCTCCAGGGCGGCGGAGATGATCTCTCCCACCATTTTGAGCAGGCGAACATCCGATTCGGCCCAGCGCTTTTCGGTTCGGACCGAATCGAAACCGATAAAGCCGATCAGGTGGCCGCCATAAGTCACCGGGACCGAGAGGGTCGACTTTATTTGTTCCTGCTCGAAGAATTTTTTTTCAGACGCGGCGTCGGGGGGAAGATCGGCGATGCGGGGGATGTGGATGCTCTCGAATCGACGGAGTTGGTCCATCCACCAGGGAAATGCCTCGACGGGAATCTCTTGAGCGTGGTCGGCCATTGATGCGATCCCCTCTGAACACCATTCGTGGATGCGCTCGATTCGGGTTCTCTCATCGGAAAAGAGGAATAAATAGCTGCGGTCGTCGCCGGCGAATTCTCCGATGGTTTTGAGGGCCCAATCGATTCCGGCGTCGGTTTCTTCGGGGGGAAGATTAATGAAGTAGGTGGAGATTACGGTGATCTGTTTTTCACTCCCGATCCGATGCGGAGGGGCTTCATCGGGTTTGAATGGCTCGGTCAATGGAATCTTCCCTTATGGAAGGACCGGTGTTTCGTTCGGGCCGTCCCGCGGATTGCGTAAAAAGTGAACGATATCATACCATGACTTTTTTATTTGGTCTACTTCTTTGAGGGCTTATTGATAGCGGAGGGCTTCGGCCGGATCGAGGTTCGACGCCTTGTAGGCGGGATAGAGCCCGAAGGTGATCCCGACCGCCATTGCGAAGAAGAATCCGAGGAAGATCGCGCTCGGCAGGATCACCGCGTGCCAGCCGGTAATTGCGCGGCTGGCGAGCCAGCCGAATCCGAGGCCCAAGGCGCCTCCGAGGAGAACCCCGATGAGCGCGCCGATCAGGCTGATCGCCACCGACTCGATCAGAAATTGGGTAAGGATCGCTCGGCGGCTCGCTCCGACCGCTTTGCGAAGACCGATCTCGCCGGTCCGCTCTGTGACGGTGACCAACATGATGTTCATGATGCCGATCCCGCCGACGAGTAGCGAGAGGGCCGCGGTGCCCCCTAAGATCACGCGGAAGGTAAAGATAATCAGCTCGGTGTTTCGAACCAGTTCGTCTTGGCTGCGGACGGTGAAATCTTCGACCCCGTCGTGCCGCTGCAGCAGAATGCTTCGGATCATCTCTTCGGCCCGCTTCATCTGGCTTCGCTCGGCCACCTTGACATAGAACGAGTCGATCACGTCGTTTCCTTTGAAGTACTTGATCGCCGTGGTGGCGGGGACGAGGATCGTTTCATCGTAGTTGATCCCATGAAGGCTCCCCTTTTCTTTCAAGATGCCGATGACGGTGAAGCGCTGATCGCCGATTTTGATGCTCTCGCCGAGCGGATCGGATTTAGTAAAAAGCTCTTTCACGATATCTTTTCCGAGGACGACGACTTTTTTGAAACCAACGTTGTCCTCATCCGAGAGAAAACGGCCCCGATCGACGTCGTAGTTTCGCACCTCCTGATAGCTGGCCAAGACCCCTTCGACCATTCCGGAGTAGTCGTGATCGCCGTATCGAAGCTGTGAGGAGACGTTGATTGCCGGAGTGACCTCTTGCGCATAGGAGACCATCGCTTTGACCTGTTCGGCGTCGCCGTAGCGGAGTCCTCGGGAGCGGCCGGTAAATTTCCGAAGCTCTTCATCGTTCAACTTCTTGGGGCGGACCGAGAGGAGATTGGTGCCCATCTTCTCGATCATTTCTACCGTCATCTTCTTTCCCCCCTCGACAATCGACGACATGGCGATCACCGCCGCCACCCCGATGATCACCCCCAGCATCGTCAGCCCGGAGCGGAGTTTATTCGTGGAAAGATTTCTCAACGCATCGGTAAAAATTTCGAGGAAATTCATTTGGCCCCAAGTCGCGTGAGGCGTGAGGGGGAAGGGCAAATTCTTTTAATCTTTTGATCCTACCCCTCGCTTCAGATGTTTTATCTTTTTACATCGTCCACGATTCGGCCGTCCTTTAGGATCAATGTTCGCTCGGCGGCGTCGGCCAGCTCTCTGTCGTGCGTCACCATGATGATCGTGTGGCCGTCCCGGTGGAGCTGTTGGAGGAGCTCCACGATCTCGTGCCCCGATTTCGAGTCGAGGTTTCCGGTCGGCTCGTCGGCGAGAATGATGTCGGGGCGATTGACCAATGCACGCGCAATCGCCACCCGCTGCTGCTGCCCGCCGGAGAGCTGATTCGGTCGGTGGTGCATCCGGTCGGAGAGGCCGACCTTGGCCAGCGCCTCTGTCGCCCGGCTGATTCGCTCTTCCTGCGGAACACCGGCGTAAAAGAGGGGAAGGGTGACATTGGCGAGCGCCGTCTGGCGTCCGAGAAGATGAAAGGTTTGAAAGACGAACCCGATCTTCCGGTTGCGGACCTTCGCCAGGTCGGGATCGGCGAGGGATTGCGTCTCCTCCCCTTTCAATAAATAGGCGCCGGAGGTGGGGCGGGAGAGACAGCCGAGGATATCGAGGAGGGTCGTCTTGCCGCTCCCGGAGGGGCCGACAATCGAGAGGAACTCGCCGCTGTCGATGGTGAAGCTGATCTCATCGAGGGCGCGAAGCGAGAGCTCGCCCATTTGATAGATCTTACTCACCTTGTTGAGCTGGATGAGCATGCGACTCCGGGATGTCTAGCCTCGCTCTTTGGCGGTCCGTTTCGGCAGGATCACCTGATCGCCCTCATTCAAGCCGTCGGTAATCACGGCGACCGTCTCGTTCTTGAGGCCGATGGAGACCGGCTGGATTCGTTTTGCCCCGGTGGGGGGACGGATGGTGACCGCCTCTTTTCCTTCGGCCCGTGTGAACGCGATCAGGGGAAGGTAGAGAACATCTTTCGCCACATGGGTGATGATATCGACGTTGGCGGTCATCAACGGCATGAGCCGCTGATCGGAATTGATCAGTTCGATCGTCACCTCGTAGGTCACCACATTGTTGTTCTTTTCTCCTTTCGGGGAGATCTTGACCACCTTCCCCTGATAGACCTGGTTCGGAATGGCATCCAGCCGAACCTCGGCCGGCTGACCCACCTGAATTTGGCCGATGTTGACCTCGTTGATTTTCGTTTTCACCCACATCTTGGAGAGATCGGCCAGCTTCATCAGCGTCGTTCCGCCGGAAAATCCGGACGTGCCGGAAGAGACGATCTCGCCGACCGAAACGTTCCTTTCCAGAATCGTGCCCGAGAGCGGAGAATAGAGGGTGATGTCGTCGCTCTCATTGCTGTTGAGATCTCGCTTGAGATATTTTTCATAAAGGGCCCGGTTGCCGCTCAGGGTGAGGAGAAGTTGGCGTTTGGAGAGATCGTATTTGATCTTCGCATTGTCCTTCATTTTTTGCGCGGTCTCCATCTCTTTCCGCGAGATGAAGCCTTTCTCGAAGAGCTCCTTCATCCGATTCGCTTCCCGCTCGGCTTCCTCCAGGTTGAGCTTCTCTTGATCGATGTTGGCGCGCGCCTCCGCGACCCGCTTGGCCTGATTGGATTCCTGTTGAATCGTCGCGAGCGGCTGCCCGATCTGAACGGTGTCTCCCGGGCGGACATAAAGCTTTTTAACCTCGCCGGCCTGCTCCGATTTGATCTCGACGATATTGGTCGGCTCGAGCGATCCGGTCTCGGTCGCCTTGGCAATCACCTCCCCCCGTTTCACGACAAGAATTTCCTCGTCGAAAGCGGCGCCGCGCTCCCTGCCCCGAAAGGCGACGACCATTACGACCAACGCAGTGATAATGAGGAAAACGGCAAGGGATTTCTTCATACGTTCATTTCTTTTAAGAGGAGTTCTCCCGAACAGGTGACATGGACCGTTTGGGAGCGGGGAGAGAAGCGCGCATGAATCCTGTTATACGAATGGCGGTAGGATAACAAATACGGGGTGAAAATTCAACGAGCGCGGCTCATCAATACCGAATTATTTCCGGAGGGTGCGCTCCGAGAATTGATCGTCCTGCAGGCCGACATTGATCTTCACGTCGCTCACCTCTACAAAGGTTTTACGGGAAGACTCCGCATTGACAACCTGCGAGGCTTTCCAAACATAAGCTTTATCAACCTGTTGCCAATCGATCCACTGCGTTTTCAAAAGCGTTCCTGCGTCGGAGAAATAGTCGATTTTCCGAGCCGTCCCCTCATTTTTGGAAATGTAGAGGATCTTCTTTCCGTAGAGGTGGTGATTTTTAAGCGTGCTCTCCACGACATAACAGGGCTCTCCACGAACGTCGTCCTCCGGGAGAAGACGGTGCTGGTCCCACTCCACGGGACGTTGATGCATATCTTCAAAGAGCAGATCGGAGTCGGGCTCTTTTTCATGATGGTGTCGCCCCGGTTGGAGACGGCGGACTTGGCGAAGCTCGGGAAGATAGAGCCAGAGGTCGGCCTGATTTTCCTGAGGCCTTTCCCAGAGAAGAAACTTCATCCCCTTGTCGCTCGACGGCGATTCGGTGACCAGCAGGGTCTTGCTGGTGAGGTTGTCCTGATCGGTGTACCCCTTCCAATAAAGACGGAAGGTTGTCTTCTTCTCGGACCCATCGGTACTGACGACCCGGAAGGTGACTTGCGATGTTTGATCTTTCATCGCGTACATCCGCTTGTAGGCCGCCTTCAGAATCGCTTCTGCGGTCGGCGTCGGCTTGGGCGGAATCTCCTGCGCGATCAAAGAAGGGGTGGGAAGGAGCAGGAGGGAGAGCAGGAGGAGGGATCTTCTTACCATTGCTTGCATTGCCATGAACCATTTCCTTTCTGCGCCGGAGCGAGCGATTTCCGACGGCCGAAAGGAAGGTTATCAAAAAGCCCCCTATCCGTCAAATGATCTCAAGGGAGCTTTTAAAACCGATCATTGGCGCGACGGTTCTTCACTCCGGCATTGAAATCGATGGACGATTTGAATTATGATGCTACAAAAACAATGGAGTTAAAATGGAACGCTCTTTTCCAAAGGGGCGCTCCCGAACACAGCGCATCCGTTCTCCTCGATCCAATCCTCCCCTGGAAATGAAGCTTCTGGGGCCGCTGCTGGTCATCCTCGACGGGAGCCCTCTTCCCGCCAAGGTATGGGATCGCCGGCAGACTCCCTCTTTATTAAAACTCCTCCTCACCGCACCGGGCCATCCATTTTCTTCTCAAGAGATCATCGATCGCCTCTGGCCGAGCCTGGAGCCTGATGCGGCGGCCAAGAGTCTTCGGGCGACCGTCAGCAAGCTTCGCAAAGTTCTGGAGCCGGACCTGGCTCAAGGCCGTCTTTCCAAATATATCGAGACCGGTCCCGCAGGGTATACCTTTGTTGCCTCGGCTTGTCGCCTCGATACCGATGAAGTCCGCCTTTTACACGACCAGGCAAAAAAAAACCAACAGGCCAACCGATTGGAGGAGGCGGTCGCCGACTATCAGCGCGCCCTCTCCCATTTCCGCGGGGAGTTCTTGTCGGACGAGCCGGAGAGTGACTGGATTGCCGCACCCCGTCAGCATTGGCGCGCCGTCCAACAGGCCCTTCTCTTTTCAATGGGGGAGTGTTACCTCTCCCTTGGACAATACGCATCGGCCATTGAGCGCTATCAAGAGATCCTTCAGAAGGATCGATGCCACGAGGCGGCATATCGACAGTTGATGCTCTGCCACTATCTGAGCGGACGCTTCAATGAGGTCGCGATTCTTTACAAGCAATGCGGTCAGGCGCTGAAGGATGAATTGGAGGTCGAGCCGTCGGAGGAGACGGTCCGCCTTTATGATCAGATTCTCCGGCGTCGCGTTCCGGGGATCGATAAAACACCCCGATCTCCCCTTCCCGTCAAGAAGCTCCCCTATTCGTTGGGGAGGCTGGAATTCATCGGCCGTGAAGAAGAGGTTGGAGTCATCGCCTCCTACGTCGAGGCGGCGTTGAATCGGAAAGGAGGGGTGGTCGCCCTTAGCGGGGAGCCGGGGATTGGGAAGACCCGGCTTGCGGAGGAGATGCTTCTCTATGCCCGAAGCCGCTCTTGTCTCACGGCGGCGGGGCGATGTTACTCCCCGCACTGGCGGCGGCCGTATGAGCCATTTACCGAGATTTTCAGGCAGATTCTGAAAGGACCCGGCCGGGACCACCTCCTGGCCCTCTCTCCGTTTTGGCTTGCCTGTGCCTCGCAGATCGTTCCGGACCTTGTCGTTCAAAAGAGCGGACCGGTCCCGCCGGCCATTCCGGTCGATCGGGAAAAACAGCGCCTCTTCGAAGCGGTCATCCGCCTTCTGATCGATTTCTCCGCCAAACACCCCCTGGTTCTTCTGTTCGACGATCTCCACTGGGCCGACGATGAAACGATGCAGCTCCTTCACTACTTCGTCCATCAGATTTCGAGCGAGCCGATTCTGATCCTGATCACCTATCGCACGGAGGAAGGAGCGTCCAATCTCCTCCTGGTCCAGCTTCTCAACGCGATCCAGCGGCTCTCCTCCCGAAATCTGATCCTCCCGGAGCTTCCGACCGAGTCGTTCACGGCGCTCTTTCGTAAAATGAGCCCGAAAGAAAAACTCCCTTTCGCGATGGAGCAGCTGGCGCGCCGCATTCACCGGGAGACGCAGGGAAACCCGCTCTTTATGGTGGAGCTCCTTCAATCGCTTCTCGAAAAGGGGGTCTTCAAGGTCAACAACCGGGGAAAGTGGATCGACGCTCAGAACGAGGGAAAAGCGATTGCCACCCAGCGGTGGGAGATCCCTCTGGGAATTCGGCAGGTGATCTGTTCCCGGCTGGAGCGGATCGCGGCCGATCGAAAGCGTGCCCTCGAAATTCTTTCGACGTTGAGCCAGGGGTTTTCGCGACAGTTCCTGGAAAAGGTGCTTGAGATCGAAAACGGGAGCGCTTCGGAAATTTTGGACGATCTGATGAAGCTCGGATTTCTTCAAGAGGAGCCGCAGGTCAAAGGGATCTATCGGTTTGCTCACGAAAACATCCGGCAGACGATTTACGAGACGTTGACGCCGGGGCGGAAGAAAGAGTTTCATTTCAAGATCGCGGAGACCTTGGAAGCGATCGGCGGAGCAGATCGCCCGCTTCAAGCACTGGCGCACCATTTTTTCATGGCAGAGGCCTGGCGCCAAGCGTATCGATACGCCATGGAGGCCGCCAAGGGGGCGGAGCGCGCCTACGCCTTCGGCGCGGCCCTCCTCTTGCTAGATCAGGCCGACCAGATCTTGGCCTCGCACGGCGCCGGCTTTCTGAATTCGTCGGAGCTCCTGCGGGAGAAACTTCGGCTTTTGCAGGTGAAAGATCATGTGTTAGACGGGCAGGGTGATCTCAAGAAGAGAGAGAAGGTGGTAGCCGAGCGGGTGCGGCTGGCACGAACCCTCTCCGATCCGGCCGAGCTCGCCTCGGCTTACCTTGCCCTTTGCGGTCTTCATGAAGCGAGCCGGGAATGGTCCGAGGCGGCCGATCTTGCGGAGCAGGCCTTGGCGCTGTATGAAACCGAAGGGGACAAAGGGGGAATGGCCAAGGGGTATCGAGAGCTTGGCTATATCTACTGGCAATCAAATCAATTTGAGAAGGCGCTGGAGGCGAATCAAAAGGCGCTCGCGCTTCATGAGGAGACGGAGAACCTCGGCGGCATCGCCGGCGACCTGCACAACTTGGGACAGATTTATACCAGCATGGGGGACTTTAAGAGAGGGCTGGAATGTTATCAGAGGGCGCGGAGCGCGTTTGAGAAGGTCGGCGAGCGCGAATCCCGCACGCTCAATATTTTCTCGAGGATTGCTCGGCTGACCGGCAATCTCGATGATGCCCTCTCCAGCACGCTGCAGGCGATTGAGTCGGCCCACGAGTCGGGGCATCACTTCGGCGAGTGGCATTATCTGATGAATGCCGCCTCGCTCTGGTTTACGATGGGGAAGCGCGATCGGTCGCTCGAGGCCTACCGCTCCTCAATCGAAGCGATCAAAAAGACCGGAGGGAATCCCGGCTGCATCGGGCACTCCCTGCGCGGGATGGGGATTATTTATCAGGAAGAGGGAAACGCCGATCAGGCCGCCGCCTGTTTGACCGAGGCCGCCGCCCTCCTTTTGGAATCGGGGGAGTTGCCGGCCTGGGCGGAGGTCTGCCGGCGCCTCGGCGATTTAATGATGCAGGCATTCCATGAGGTTGAAAAGGCGCTCCACTATTACCAGAGCGCTCTCTCCCATTATCGAAAAGAGGGGCCCCCGGAGGCGATCGCCCCGCTGCTGAATCAGATCGGTTATTCCGCCTGGCGCTGCGGCCGATCAGAGGAGGCGATTCCGTTCTACCTTGAAGCGCTCGGATTGGCCCGAGAAAGAGGGGATCGGACCACGATCGGGGCGACGCTCGCTCAGCTCGGCGTCGTTTACCGGGAGACCGGCCGGCTGCAGAAGTCGCTCGAATGCACCCTGCAGGCGCAACTGATCGCACAATCGCTTGAAGATCGCGCTGCGGAGGGATATATTACATCGAGCCTCTGCGAGACCTATTTGGCGCTCGGGCAACATTCGGAGGCCGAGGCGGCCGCCCGGACCGCGCTCGCACTCCGCTCCGATTCTGGAGCGGCGCAAGGAGATCCTTGGGCCCACTTTCGCCTTGGAAAGGTTCTTCTTCGGGGAGGGAAAAGAACGGAAGGGCGTTCCTATTTGGACAAGACAAGATCATTGGCGGAAGCTTCAGGTGATCGGGATCTGCTTAAAGAGCTTGCCTTATTTGAACAGAGTATTTAAAAGGAAAGGAGAACCATGCCGAAATTTATTATCGAGAGGACCGTTGGAAAGCTAACTGAAGACCAGGTGGCGGAAGCATTGCGACGAGCGCAGGCCGTGGCGGACGAACTGCCGCAGGTAAAATGGATTCGCACCTACTATGCCGACGCCGAGGGAAAGATGTACTGCGAGTACGAGGCGCCCCATATCGACCTCATCTATGAGCACGCCCGGCGAGCAAAGGTCCCGGCCGACGTCGTCCGGATGGTCACCGAACTAGAGCCGGCGATGTTCCGATAGAAATGAGTGTGGCTAGACCGGTCCCAAGAGTTGACCTTCCATTCGGTTGAAAGAAGGCATGGCTTCACCTCCAATCATTATTCCTAAATGCCAGAATCAAGGCGGTCGTGGTGCTCTTTCGAAATGGCCGGAGCTCCAATCGACGCTGCTTGTGAGAAGGCGATGCGGCCCCGGCGAAGGGGTCTCTTGCAGCTGTTCCACTCGCCTTGGCTGCATTGAACTTTGCGGCAATCGAACTCACAAATCGCGAGTTCCTCAGGAACATTCTGAGTGACTGCTCCTCTGATCCATTGAAGGGATCATGAGCTGTTCCCCGCCATCGCTCCATTCTCCCGCAACACACCGCAACATTTCCGCAACCTCCCTTTGTTAAAGTCACCCCATCGAACAGAGAAACCTAAAATGTCTGTTCGAATATGGAAAGGGGGTGATGATCATGCCGAAGTTTGTCGCAACCTGGGCCGCCACACCGGAGGCGGTTCAGCAAACCATCAAGAGCCTGCCGCAGCGGGCCGATCTGGGCAATGGGATCCGTCAATATGCCCATTTCTTCGCCGGAAGCGGGAAGATGTGCTGCATCTTCGAGGCGCCGAATGAAACGGCGATCGAGCGCTTCCTCAAAGAGAAGCAACCAAACGATCTTTATCGGGTTGACTACGAATGGGATCGCGCCACAGGGAAATTCATCGAAGGATAACTCAATCGGGTGCGCCCCGGCTTAGCGCCGGGGCGTATTCAAAAACAATGGGAGGATAAAATGAAAAGAATGAAATTGTTTACATCGATCATGGTTCTAATGCTTGGCTTGAGCACGCTGTCATTTGCTGACGAAGGGCACAAAATGGTCACTTCGGCGAAGGGGGGAATCCGATCGGCGTCGAAAGAAGAGCAGATCAAGGTTGCATTGAGCGCTGCCCCTACGCCGATCGCAAAAGAGGCGAGTGTCATGGTCTACAGCGAAAACGGAAAATTGGTGGAGGCCAAAAAGGGGACGAACGGCTTTACCTGCATTCCGGACATCAGTGGGCTGCCGACCCCCGATCCGATCTGCAACGATCCGGCCGCGACACAGTGGTTCAACGATATGCTGAGCGGCGCGCCCAAGCCGACCAATACGACTCCCGGCATCTCCTACATGGCGAGCGGAGGATGGCATTTTGAGAAAGATGGAAAGGTTGTGATGCAAGATGGACCGGGGGTCAAAAAAGTCCAAGAGCCGCCCCACTGGATGGTCTTCTGGCCGTTCGACTCCAAATCGACCGGTATCCCTCAACTCCCCGCAAACGCGCTGGGGACCTATGTCATGTTCGAGGGAACGCCATATGCTCATTTAATGGTCTACCAGAATCCGAAGGGGATTAAATAACGCCGCCTCTCGTCAACAGTGATTCGGCCCGCCGCTCACCTTGTTATTGGAGCAGAGCGGCGGGCCGAGACTTTAAAAAGATATAAACTGCTTCCTAAATGAGGTGTTCACCGGTGCTCTTCCCCCAGAGTACATTGATGACTGTACCCGTTTTTTTCGTTAAAATCGAATAGAGGTTGACACAAGAGTGTTTTCTCTCTATGATCGCAAGACGAACAGACCGGTGCCTTATCAATGGCCAACACGGCGAGGAAGCGAAAATCGAATCAGGTCGCCTGTATTCTCTCCGGGATTCAACCCGGATTGGGGCAGTTCTATAATGAGGACTGGGTCAAGGGGATCGTTTTCTTCGTTTCCTATTTCTTCCTGAGCGGGTGGCTCCTCCCTGAAAGCTATCTTGATATCCTTCGCATGAAGGTGCCGGCGACCGGCAATCTCCTGCTGAGGCTCCTCGCGCTCGCCATTTTTTGGGGGGTGTCGATCTATGACGCGGATCGATCCGCCAAGCGAAAAAACGCCTCCCTCTCTTCCGCTCCGTCGCAAACTTAATTCTCCTCGCGCGAACACGATGCCGTTCCAACTTTTCTTATTGCTTCTGAAGTGGCCGGTTCGGATTCGATCTGGTAAACTGAGCCATATTGAGGACAATTCGATGGAGTCATCCTCAAATACGACTTGCCAGTCGAAAGAAGAGAATATTATAATTACTCACAAGAGTCGGTGGAGACCCAAGGAGTGGTGCCGTGGACCAACTGCAGCTGCTTGAGGGAAAACAGGTGGAAGTGGTCTATGAAGGAATGATCTATCGGGGAAAACTGGTCGGTGCAAGCGAGAGTGAAGTCTATCTTCAAACATTAAACGACTGGGTAACCCTTCCGATGGAAGGGATTACCGATGTGCGGGCGGTGTGACAAAAGAGAGTGGCGATGGATTCTGAGAGCAACGAGCCGAAAATTCACGAGGAGAGGGAGATTTTACATAACGGATCGATGGGCAACGGACTGCCTCCCCCGATTCTTCAGCAGGAGGTCTGGGCCGCCGAAGAGGAAGCGGAGAAGACGCATTTTGTTCTTCCTGTCATCTTCTTTGTTCTGACCGTTTTTACCACCCTTTTGGCCGGCAGCTATCAAGAAGGGGGCGACCCGCTGCATCGTCCGGCCGATCTGGTAAAGGGAATTCCCTTCTCATTCACGTTGATGTCGATCCTCCTCGTTCATGAAATGGGCCATTACGTCACGTCAAAATATTACGGCGTGAAGACGACCTTGCCTTATTTTATTCCGGGGCCTTGGGCGCCTTTCGGAATTGGAACATTCGGCGCATTCATTCGAATGCGATCCCCGATTCTTCGGAAAAACGCCCTTCTGGATATCGGCGCGGCCGGTCCGATTGCCGGATTCATTGTTTCCATCGTGGCGGTGGCGGTGGGACTTTACTCTTCGAAGATTGTCGAAATGGAAGATGGGAATGCCCTTCTTCGTTTGGGCGATCCGCTCATGTTTAATTTTCTCGCTTATTTCCTCGGGAAGATTCCTCCGGCCGGTTATGATGTGGCGCTGAATTCCGTGGCATTCGCCGGATGGTTTGGTCTGTTTGTCACTTCTCTGAATCTCCTTCCGATCGGCCAATTGGACGGAGGGCATATCGCTTACGCCCTGCTCGGACGCCAACAGCGATTCCTTTCGATCGGGATGGTGGTGGTCTTGGTCATTCTCGGTGCAACAGGATGGCCCGGATGGTATGTCTGGGCGGTCTTGACCTCGTTTTTAGGGCTCCGTCATCCGCCGATTATGGATGAAGAGGTGCCGCTCGATCTGAAGCATCGACTGATCGGCTGGGGTTCCGTCGTCCTCTTCATTGTGACGTTCATGCCGGTTCCTTTCAAGGTGGGCTAGTCGGCGGGATTTTTTTCGCACTCCTCGACATTATCCTGAAAGTGCATCCAGATCGGAGAGCTCTGGAGAAAGAAGCGATTTCTCGTCGATGGTCGTGAGAAGATCGACGAGGGTCGGGTCAAACTGCTTTTCTTTATATCGTCGAATTTCCTCCCGCGCTTCGGCGAGCGTGACCTTCTGCTGGTAGGGCCGGGGGGTCGTCATGGCGTCGATCGTATCGGCGATCGCGATGATTCTGGAAAAGAGAGGGATCTCTTCTCCGCTGAGGCCTTTCGGATAGCCGCTGCCGTCCCACCACTCATGATGGTGCAGAATGGAGGAGAGGATCTCCTGGGAGAGGCCGATCGTTTCTAAAATTTTGACCGCATTGCCCGGATGCGACTTCATCAATTCAAACTCCGCTTCGGAGAGCCGGCTTCCTTTTTTGAGAATATCGTCGCTGCTGCCGATTTTGCCGATATCGTGCAGGAGCGCGGCAATGATGAGATCTTGAATCCGGTCCTTCGACAGCTTTAGTTCTTTTCCGATCACCGCGGCATATCTTGCCACGCCGGAGGAGTGTCCTTTGCTGAACTGATCTTTAATTTCAATCGCGGCAACCAGCGCCTGGAGTGTTCGGACATAGCTGTTCCGAATATCGCGGTAGAGGCGGGCATTCTCAATCGCCACCGCGACCTGTCCGCAAAAAATCGAGATGAGTCCCAGATCGCTTTCCCCCAGCGGCTGGCCGCGGTTGAACTTAGAGAGATTCAGCACGCCGATCACCTTCTTTCGGATCATGATCGGCACCGACAGGCCCGATGCAACCTGGTCGTCCGCAAGCAGATTCCTCAACTCCGGATTTTCATCGACCCCCCCTTGCACGAGAATCGGCGCTTTCTTCTCCACCGCCAAACCGGCGATTCCTTCTCCCACCAGCTTCTTCAGCTTATTTTCGTTTAAGTTTTCAAAGCCGGTCGTCGCTTTGACGATGAGTTCGCCGCTCTTTTCATTCAGGAGCATGATGCTGGCCCGATCGACCTTGAGCTCTTTCTTGATCAACTCGACGACTAAATTCATGAGCTGGGGGAGATCGGTCTGCATCATCAACTGCTGGCTGACCTGAAAGAGCGGCATGAGCGATTTCATCCGGATGTTTTCTTGTCGCAATCGATACTTGTCGAGGGCGTTATGGATCGCCGAGACCAGCTCTTGGCGGGTGAACGGCTTGAGGATAAAGCCCATGGCGCCCATTTTGAGCGATTCGATGGCGGTGGTGATGGTCCCATGTCCGGTAATCACCACCATGATAATCTCAGGACGAACCGACTTGGCCATTTTCATCAACTCGAGACCGCTCATTCCCGGCATTCGGATGTCGGTGAGGAGGATTTCATAAGGGGACTGCTCCAGCAATTTCATCGCTTGCATCCCCTGAGAGGCGATCTCGACATCAAACCCCTCCGAGGTGAGAAACCGGCGGCCCAGTTCCAAGATCGTCTTCTCGTCGTCGACCACTAAGATCCGTTCGTTAGACATTTCGACTTCCTTGATGAGAGAGTGCGGGGAGTTTGATGATGAAATTACTCCCTTTCCCGACCTCGCTTTCAACTTCCAATCTGCCGCCGTGCTTCTCGATGATGTTATAGCTGATCGAGAGACCGAGGCCGGTGCCCATCTGACGTCCCTTCGTCGTAAAGAATGGATCGAAGATGTTTTGGATGTGGTCCGGATGAATTCCCATTCCGGAATCTTTAAATTGGATCATGACCATCTCTTCGGAGGCGGCCTCATGAAGGGGGGCTCCGCTCATCGCGAACGCTTCCGGAAGGGTCGATGTCTCGATCGTGAGGACGCCCCCTTTCGGCATGGCATCGAACGCATTTTTGATGAGGTTAATGAAGACCTGCTTCAGCTGGTCGGCATCCGCCTGAACAGGAGGGAGATCGATCCCGAACTTCTCAATGATGTTGATGTTGGAGGTCTTGGCCTGATATTGAATGAGGGTGAGGGTGTTCCGGATGACCCCATTGATATCGACCGGCTCTTTCTTAGCGCCGTGGGAGCGGGAGAAATCAAGCAGATTTCGGACGATCTGCCGGGAGCGCAGCGCCTCACTCTCGATCACCTTGAGATCCTTGGTCCGCGGGTCGTCCGGGGACATTTCGGAGAGAAGAAGGCTGGTGAATCCGAGAATGCCGGTGAGGGGGTTGTTGATTTCGTGGGCGACGCTGACCGCCAGCTCTCCGACAGAGGCGAGCTTCGCCGATTGCATCAGCTGCTCGCTCTGATTTTTCTTCAGTTCTTCCATCTGCTCCTGGACCCGTTTATAAAGGCGCGCATTCTCGATCGAGGTTCCGGCTTGTGAGAAGAGGATCTCCAGCACCGAAAACTCA
>Ga0209810_1003390_pt1 | contig 16855 bp, 19 predicted proteins | sample Coa_R1_7_FD_187159 | JGI IMG/M metagenome (GOLD analysis project Ga0209810, IMG submission 187159) | Surface soil microbial communities from Centralia Pennsylvania, which are recovering from an underground coalmine fire - Coalmine... | ecosystem: Environmental > Terrestrial > Soil > Unclassified...
CCGCGCGGCCGGCGCGCTCCCGGCGACCGTCGGAGTTCTCGACGGCGAGGTGCGCGTCGGGCTGACTGCGGAGGAGCTCGCCCGGTTCGGCCCGGACGCGCGCAAGGTCGGTCCCCGCGATCTCGCGGCCGCGGTCGTGCAGAACGCCGTCGGCGCCACGACGGTCGGAGGCACGCTCGCCGTCGCGCGCTCGGTCGGGATCCGCGTCCTCGCCACCGGCGGCATCGGCGGCGTCCACCGCGGCTTCCCGCATCCACCCGACGTCTCCGCCGACCTCGCGCAGCTCGCACGCACGCCGGCGCTCGTGGTCTCGGCGGGCGTGAAGTCACTCCTCGACGTTCCGGCTACGGCGGAGCTGCTCGAGTCGCTCGGCGTACCGGTGCTCGGGTTCCGGGTGGACACGCTGCCGCTCTTCTACGCCGCCGCGGGCGGGCCGCCCGTCTCGGCGCGCGTCGAATCGACGGAGGAGGCCGCACTGGTCGCGGAGGCGCACTGGCGGCTCGGCGGCGCCGGGCTCCTACTCGGACGGGCGCCCGACGAGCCGCTCGACGACGTGGAGCCGCTCGTCGGAGAGGCGCTGGCAGCGGCCGCGGCTGCAGGCGTGAGCGGCCAGGCGGTGACGCCGTACGTCCTCGCGCACCTCCACCGCGAGAGCGGCGGCCGCACGGAGGCCGCGAACCGGGCGCTCGTCGCCCAGAACGCCCGCCTTGCCGGCGAGGTCGCCGTGGAGCTAAAGGTCGCGTCGTGAGAAGGCGAGCAGGGCGAGCACGAGCGCGACGCAGAGATAGCCCGCCGCCCAGACGCGGATCCCCCAGCCGTGCACGAATGCACCACCGAACGGCCCGAGCTGGAGCAGGAAGCCCGTCGCCCCGGTTGCGTTGCTCGAGATCAGCCGCAACCCGTCCTGATACAGCGCCTCGAAGGGGAGCGCCCACGCCGCGACCTTCGAGGCGTGCTCGATCGTGGGGGAGCTCAGCGCGTGGCCGATCGAGCCGAGCAGCCCGGCGACGAGCCCGGCGCCGAAGAGCATGAAGACGGCGATCCCGTTCGCGGTCGAGGAGAGGACGACGGAGCCGAGGATGGAGAGGGCGATCACGATCACGACACCGCCCGCGAGCTCGAGCCCCGGCGCAGCGGGCGACGGCGGCGTCCACTTGCCGGACACGTCGATGATCCCCAGGGCAATCCCGTAGACGGCGAGCACGTAGACGATGCAGACGCCCGCCGCGCCGAGGAAACGCGAGAGCAGAAGCGTCTCGCGACCGACCGGCCGCACCACGAGCGGCTGCAGCAGCCCGCGTTCCGCGTCGCCCGAGACGACGCCGAGCGTGAGGAAGACGGCGAGGACGACGCCGAGGAAGAGCGTCGCGAACATGGCGAGCCCGAGCAGGAAGGCGCCGGCAAACGTCCGCTTGTCGACCTCGATGCCGGCGGGCGGAGTGATGGTCGCGAGGCGGGTGAAGACGTAGTGCGTCGCGAGCCAGAAGAGCACGAGGAAGACGGCCGTCAGCAGGACCACGACGGCGAAGACCTTCCGTCGCACGGCCTCGCGGAAGCCGTAGCCCATGATCGTCAGCACCGCGGTCACGAGACCTCGTCCCCGACGGCCTCGAGATACGTGTCCTCGAGCGTGGACGTGAGCACGCGGACGCCGTAGACGCGCCGGCCGGCCGCCACCGCCTCGGCGACGAGCCGCGCCGCGTCCTCCCGCGTCGCTCCCTCGATCGTACGGGTCCCCTCGTCGGTTTCGAGCTCGACCCCGCGCGGCTGCGCGAGCTCGGCGGGCGAGCCGGCGGCGACGACCTCACCGGCGCGAAGGATGGCGACGCGGTCGCAGACGAGCTCGATCTCGGAGAGCAGGTGCGAGTTGAGGAGGACGGAAACGCCACGGCCACGGAGCTCCTCGAGCAGAACTCGGACGATCCGGCGCCCTGCCGGGTCGAGCGCCGAGGTCGGCTCGTCCAGCACGAGCACGCGCGGCGAGCCGACGAGCGCCTGCGCGATCCCAAGCCGCTGCTGCATCCCCTTCGACATGCCGTCGACCCGACGGGCACGGGCGTCGTCGAGGGCGACGAGCTCGAGCAGCCGGCGCCGCTCGGCGAGACCGCCGTCGGAGCGCGTCAGGCGCTGGTGGAGAGCGAGAACCTCGTCCGCCGTGTACCAGCCCGGAAAGCGAAAGAGCTCGGCGAGGTAGCCGAGCTCGGCGCGGGCGGCGCGACTGCCGGCGCGCGCGCCCGCGACCTCGGCCCTGCCGCGTGTCGCGCGCACGAGGCCGACCGCGATCTTCACCAGCGTCGACTTGCCGGCGCCGTTCGGGCCGAGCAGCCCGACGAGCTCGCCCTCCTCCACCGCGAGGTCGACACCCTTCAGCGCGTGGACGGGCCCGTAGCGCTTCTCCAGCGCGTGGACGGCCAGGGCGGGCGACACGCTTCGAGCCTACGGCACTACGCTCCAGCCATGCCCCGCGGCTACATGGAAGGCCCCGCGGCCGAGGAAGCCGAGCGCCGAGCGGAGGAGGCGGCGCGCACGAAGGACGAGCGGCCGGCGCCGGACGTCCAGGCTGCCGTCTTCGGGTCCACCGAGGCGGAGCCCGAATCGCACTTCCTCGGCTGGCTCGGCGAGGTCGATCCCGAGGAGCTTTTCGCGACCGGCGCCGCCTGGGGCGTCACCGTCCGACGCGTCGCCGTCTAGCTACTGGATCGTCTGGACGAACTCGTCGATCGTCAACGCGGACAGCGTCTGAATCCTCGTCGAGCCGCGGGCACCGAGCGCGACCGAGACCTTGGCGATCGTGGCGGTGTCGGGCGCCTCGACGACGTTGACGAAGTCGAACTCGCCGAGCGTCGCCCACTGGTGGAGCACCTTCGCCCCGAGCTCCTCGACGTCGCGGTTGACCTCCTGTAGCCGGGCGGGGTTGCTCTGCAGGGTCTGAACGCCCTGCTGCGAGACTCGTGAGAGCAGGATGTAGATAGGCATAGCCCGGAACCTACTGGACCCGTGCCGACTGGTCCACGTAAAGCAACGCAGCGCCGACGAACAGGAGCGGGGAGACGACGACGCTCGCCAGGAAGTACGCGACCCAGACGGCGGCGTCGCCGAAGCCACGCAGGATGAATGCGAGCACCGCCTGGGTCAGGAAGACCACGATGGCGAGCGTCGCGAGCGAACCGAGGGCGTGGAGGTAGTCGGCCCGCGCGAGCTGCCACGCACGCGCGAAGGCGCCGCGTAGCGGAACGTCCTCGACGACGAGCACGGGCACCACGAGCCCCAGTCCCGCCAGCCACGCAAGCCCTGGGACGACGAAGGCGAGCACGAGAAACGGCACGGGCGCGAAGACGAGCCAGCCGACGAGCCAGGCCTCGACGAGCCGCGAGCGGGCAGGACGCCGCTCGAAGACGAGCACACTCGAGCCGACGAAGCTCGCGCTGAGCAAGGCCCCGAAGAGCGTCGGCGACAAGACGATCGCGAGCGAGCGCGAGACGTTCGCACCGACGACCGCGAGCGCCGCAGGCGCGAGGCCCAGCGACAGGCACGGCCAGAAGTGCTCGCCGTAGAAGCGGATCGACTCGGCGACGAGCTGGCCGACGGTGCGCTCGGCAGGCGGCAAGGCGACAGGACGGAGCTCTGCCATCGCGACGGACGGTAGCGCCGTCAGGCCACCGGCTCGCCGCAGAGGTGGAGGACGCCTTGCCGTGTCTCGGAGATCGGCTCCCACGGCCGATGCGGCTCGCCGTGCCCAGGCTTTAGCAGATGGGTGACCTCGTGCCCGCGGGCGTGGAGCAGCTCGGCAATGAGGCGGCGGTGACACCGCCACCAGAGCGTCTCCGCGCACATGAAGCACGGCTCGGGCTCTGCGAGAGCTGCCGCGAGTGCCTCCTGCCACTCCGGTGCCGCCATCCGCGCCGCGTAGCTGCGGAACGCGGCAACGCGGATGCACGAGAACCGCTCCTCCCCCGGCTCGCCGCTGCGCCGACCGCCGAGCTGGACGGCGTGGCGATAGTCGATGCCCGTCTCGTCGACGGCGGCCGCGAGAGCGGCCTGGTTGAACTGCGGATGCCGCCGAGAACTCGGGAAGCGCCGCACGTCGACGAGTGTCTTCACTCCGGCTTCGGCCAACACCTCGAGGAGCTCCTCGATCGGCCGCGTGCCGTGCCCGACCGTGAAAACGCGCACCTTCGTAGGATGCCGCCGTGGCCTACGACGTCGTTCACTTCGCCGATCTCGAGTGGGAGGAGCGGCCTGGTCACGAGGGCCAGGAGCCGCGGCATGCCGCCGCGCTGACCGGGCCCGCCCAAATGACGGAGTCGCGCGCGCGGATGTGGCGCTATCCGGCGCACACACGCGGCCGCCGCCACCTCGATCCTGACCAGGAAGAGGTCTTTGTCCCGTTGCGCGGCACGCTGACGATGCTCCTCGGCGACCCGTGGGATCGGATCGACGTAGAGCCGGGCGGAGTCGTCGTCGTCCACCCCGGCACGCCGCTCCAGCCCCGCAACGAGACCGACGAGGAGATCCTCTTCCTCGCCTACGGCGCACCGACGCGACATGGCAACGCGGAGTTCCTAGAGGACGTCGAGTCGGTGTAGCGCCGCGGCCAGCGCGGCGAACGCGTCGTCCTTGCGCCAGCGCGCGCGGTCGGCCTCGTCCGGCGAGTTCGAGATCGCACGCAGCTCGACGGCCGGCACACCGGCGAGCTCGCAGGCGCGCAGCACGCCGAAGCCCTCCATCGACTCGACGTCGAAGCCGGTTCCCCCGCCGACCTTGCCGCAGGTGGCGATCGGTAGGACGTGCGCCTCGGGGAGCACGGCGCTCGCGCGCTCGAGGAGCGCCGCATCGGGACGGACGCGCTCGATTCGCGGCAACGTCGACCCCGGGTCGATGACGTCGCAGTAGACGGCCTCGCTTCCGAGCACGAGCGCCGGCGGCTCGAGCGTCCGGGAGCCCGCGATCCCGACGTGGACGACGCCGTTCGGCCGCCGCTCCTCGAGGACGCGTGCGGTCTGGAGCGCCGACTCGACCGGGCCGATTCCGCAGCAGAACGTGTCGAGACCGCCGAGGAGCGCGAGCTCACGTTCCGTTGCGGCGACCACGAGCACCGGGAGAGGCTACGCCCGCGCGGCGCCGCGTGACGCTTTTGTGACGGTAAGTGCTACCGGTCTAGACAGCTTCCCGAAGGGCCGCGTGCGCTTTCGTGACACCGGCGTCACTTCGGTGTGCGGTAGCTGTTACCGGTCGCCGCTACGCCGCAGCGGCGGCCGCCGCCGCTCCGACCTTCTCGAAGCGGATTTCCCCGTCCTCGGCGTCGACGCGGATCGTGTCGCCGTCGGCAAAGTCGCCCTCGAGCAGGCGCAGCGCGAGCGGGTTCTCGACGAGACGCTGGATCGCGCGCTTGAGCGGCCGGGCGCCGTAGGCGGGATCCCAGCCCCCGTCCGCGAGCGTCTGCTTGGCCGCGTCGGTGAGCTCGAGCTCGATCCGCCGCTCGGCGAGCCGCTCGCGCAGCCGCACGAGCTGCAGCTCGACGATCTCGGCGATCTGCTCCTTCGAGAGCGGCTGGAACTCGATCACCTCGTCGATCCGGTTGAGGAACTCCGGCCGGAAGACGTCCCGAAGGGCGTCCACCGAGCGGACGTTCGAGGTCATGATCAGGACGGTGTTGCGGAAGTCGACGGTGCGGCCCTGGCCGTCTGTGAGGCGCCCGTCGTCGAGCACCTGGAGCAGGACGTCGAAGACCTCCGCGTGCGCCTTCTCGATCTCGTCGAGGAGGATCACGCTGTACGGCCGGCGCCGCACCGCCTCGGTGAGCTGGCCGCCCTCGTCGTAGCCGATGTAGCCGGGCGGGGCGCCGATCAGGCGCGCGACGGTGTGCCGCTCCTGGTACTCGCTCATGTCGAGCCGGACCATTGCGTGCTCGTCGTCGAACATGAACTCGGCGAGCGCGCGGGCGAGCTCGGTCTTGCCGACGCCCGTCGGCCCGAGGAAGACGAAGCTCCCGATCGGCCGGTTGGGGTCCTGCAGGCCCGTGCGCGCGCGCCGCAGCGCGTTCGCAACGGCCTCGACAGCCTCGTCCTGGCCGACGACGCGCTGGTGCAGCCGGTTCTCCATCTGAACGAGCTTCTCGGTCTCGCCCTCGAGCAGCCGGTCGACGGGGATGCCCGTCCACCGCGCCACGACGGCCGCGACGTCGTCCTCGTCGACCTCTTCCTTGACCATCGAATCTTCCTGCAGCGAGTCGCGCTCGGAGAGCTCCTGCTCGAGGGCGGGCAGCTCGCCGTAGCGGATCTCGGCGACGCGCTGGAGGTTCCCGGCGCGCTCCTCGCGCTCGGCTTCCATCCGCAGCGTGTCGATCTTCTGAGTGATCTCGCCGATCCGGTCGAGCGCCTCCTTCTCGCGCGACCAGCGTGCGGCGAGCCCGTCGCGCCGCTCCTTCGCCTCGGCGAGCTCGGCCTCGACCGGGGCGCGCACCTCGTGCGACTCGCCTCCCATCGCGGCCAGCTCGATCTCGAGCTGCGTCACTCGCCGGTTCGCCTCGTCGAGCTCGACGGGCGAAGACTCGATCTCCATCTTCAGCCGCGACGCGGCCTCGTCGACGAGGTCGATCGCCTTGTCCGGCAGCTGCCGGTCGGCGATGTAGCGCTCGGAGAGCACGGCCGCCGCGACGAGCGCGGCGTCACGGATCCGTACCTTGTGGTGGGCCTCGTAGCGCTCCTTCAGGCCGCGGAGGATCGCGATCGTGTCGGCGACGGACGGCTCGCCGACGAAGACCGGCTGGAAGCGCCGCTCGAGCGCCGCGTCCTTCTCGATGTGCTTGCGGTACTCGTCGAGCGTCGTCGCACCGACGCAGCGCAGCTCTCCGCGGGCGAGCATCGGCTTGAGCATGTTCGCGGCGTCGACTGCGCCCTCGGCCGCCCCCGCGCCGACGATCGTGTGCAGCTCGTCGATGAAGACGATGATCTCGCCCGCCGCGTTCGCGATCTCCTCGAGCACGGCCTTGAGCCGCTCCTCGAACTCGCCGCGGTACTTCGAGCCGGCGAGCAGGCCGCCGATGTCGAGGGCCCAGACGCGCTTCCCCTTCAGCGACTCGGGCACGTCTCCCGCGACGATCCGCTGCGCGAGGCCCTCGACGATCGCGGTCTTGCCCACGCCGGGCTCGCCGATCAAGACGGGGTTGTTCTTCGTGCGGCGCGAGAGCACCTGGATCACTCGGCGGATCTCCTCGTCGCGGCCGATGACCGGGTCGAGCTTCCCGCTCTCCGCCGCCTCCGTCAGGTCGCGGCCGAACTTCGAGAGCGCCTGGTACGTGCCCTCGGGATCGGGCGAGGTGACGCGGCGGCCGGCGGTGACCTCGGCGATCTTCGCGAGCAGCTCGTCGCGCGGGACGACGTCGAGCGCGAGCAGAAGATGCTGGCTGGCGACGTACTCGTCCTCGAGCCTCTTCGCCTCGTCGAACGCGCGGTCGAGCGCCTTCGAGAATTGCGCACCGACCTGCGGCTGCTGCTGCGAGCCCTCGATGCGCGGCTTCTGCCCGAGCGTCGCCTCGGCCTGCGCGCGCAGCGCGTCGGGGTCGGGGACGAGCTCGCGCGGCAGCTCCTGGTCGAGCAGCGCGAGCAGCAGGTGCTCGGGATAGAGCTCGGGATTGCCGTTCCGGCGCGCGAGCTCCTGCGCCGCCGCGACGGCTTCCTGAGCCTTGATCGTGAGTTTCGAGAAATCCATGCGTTACTGCCTTTCGGGTAGCCGCTCCTCGCGCAGGAGCACGAGGTCGCGGCGGTACTCCTTGTGCACCTTCTGCACCTCCTGGCGCAGCTGCTGCTGGAGGCGCTCGATCTGGCCATGCGCCCGGCGCAGCTCGTCCTCGAGACGCAACACGAGCTCGACGCCGGCGAGGTTGAGGCCGAGCTCGGACGTGAGCCGCTGGATGATCTGCAAGCGCTCGACGTCTGCCTCCGAGTAGAGCCGCGTGCCGCCTGGCGTGCGATGCGGCCGCACGAGACCCTTCGTCTCGTACATCCGCAACGTCTGGGGGTGCATGCCGACGAGCTCGGCTGCGACGGAGATCATGTAGATCGGCCGGTCAGACGTCTCCATCAGGCATGCCTCCGCCGGTAGAGGATGGCGGCTGCGACGATCGCGGCGATCAGCAGGATCCCGACCCAGCCGCCGATCCGGAGCGCAGTACCGACGCCGTTCCAGACGAACAGCCAGAGCAAGAGCTTGCCGAGGATCCCGGCCTTCGCGAGGCCGATCCCGCCGGCAGCGACGCCGCCGCCCGCCGTCTTCAGGCCGGTGCGGCGGGAACGCTCCTCCGCCGTCTGCGGCTCGGGTGCCTCGTACGGGCCTTGCTTGAGCAGATCGTCGTGATCCGACATCAGCCGACCGCCTTCTGCAGCTCCTGGAGGAGCTCGCGCTCCTTCTTGTTCACCCGCTTCGGCACCTGGATGCGGACGCGCGCGAGCACGTCGCCTTTTCCCGAGCCGCTGAGCCTCGGCGCGCCCCGGCCCTTGATGCGCAGCAGCTTGCCGTCCTCGGAGCCGGCGGGGATCTTCAGAGAAACAGCGCCCTCAGGCGTCGGGACCTCGACCTTGCCGCCGAGCGCGGCGGTCGGGTAGGAGACCGGCACCTGCACGACGAGGTCGTCACCGCGCCTCTCGTACGTCGGCGAGGCCTCGACCCGCGTGACGACGATCAGGTCGCCGTTCGGGCCGCCGTTCTGGCCGGCCTCGCCCTTGCCTTTGAGGCGGATCTTGGTGCCGTCCTTGACGCCCGGCTTGATCTTCACGGTGAACGTCCGCCGCCGGCGCTCGCGACCCGAGCCCTTGCACTTCCGGCACGGCTTCTCGATCACGGTGCCGTTGCCACGGCAGCGCGGGCAGGGCTGCGACAGCGCGAACAGGCCCTGCGACTCGGAGACGACCCCCCGCCCGTTGCACTCGGGGCAGATGACCGGAGCCGTGCCGGGCTCCGCCCCGGTGCCGCCGCACTGGGAGCAGGCGACGGTCAGCTCGACCGGGACCTTGGCCTCGGCGCCGCGCAGCGAGTCCTCGAACGAAAGGCGCACCTCGGTCTCGACGTCGCCGCCGCGCACCGGTTGCGGGCGGCCGCGGCGGCCGCGGCGTTGGGCGCCGCCGAGGTTGCCGAAGATGCCGCCGAGGATGTCCCCGAGGTCTCCGCTCCAGTCGAAGTCGCCGAAGTCGACGTTGACGCCGCCCGGACCGGGAGCGCCGCGACCGTTCGTCGACCCGAAGCGGTCGTAGGCCTTGCGCTTCTCCGGGTCCGAGAGGACGTCGTACGCCGTCTGCACCTGCTTGAAGCGCTCCTCGGCGGCCTTGTCGCCCTGGTTCGTGTCCGGGTGGTACTGGCGCGCGAGTTTGCGGTACGCCTTCTTGATCTCGTCGGCCGAGGCGCCCTTCTTGACGCCGAGGGTGTCGTAGAGCGACTCAGGCATCGGTCTCCTGCGGGGCCGCGACGACGACTCGTGCGGGCCGAACCACGCGGTCGCCGAGCCTGTAGCCCTTCTGGACGACGTCCAGAACCGAGCCCTCATCCGCCTCGGACGGCTGCGAGAGGAGAGCCTCGTGGACGTGCGGGTCGAACTTCCCGTCCGTCTCGATCGCCTGCACGCCGTGGCGCTCGAGCAGTCCCGCGAGCGAGCGGTGGACGAGGCGCACGCCCTCTTCGAGCTGCGCTTCCTCGTGCTGTTCCGCGGCGGCGAGAGCCCGCTCGAGGTCGTCGAGGATCGGGAGGAGCTCGGCGATCAGCCGCTCGTTCGCGTGAGCGACGTACTCGAGCCGCTCGCGGGCCGCCCGCTTCTTGTAGTTCTCGAAGTCGGCGGCCAGGCGCAGCAGCCGGTCGTCCTCCGCCGCCGGCTCCGGCTCCTGGCACGGTTCTTCAGTGCCAGGCACCTGCCGTTGGTCCTTCGCCTCGCTCACGAGGTAGGCGCCTCCTCGTCGACGACCTCGTACTCGCCTTCCTCGACGACCTCGTCGCCGGAGTCGGCCGTCGCGTCGCCGTTGCCGCCGGCGGACGCCTGCGCCTGCTGCGCCGCCTGGGCGTAGACCGCCTCGGCGAGCTTGTGCGAGGCCTCCTGCAGCGCGTCCATCTTCGTGCGGATCTCGGCGAGATCGTCGCTCTCGAGCGCCTGACGCAGCTCCATGATCCGGCCCTCGATCGTCGAGGCCTCGGACTCGTCGAGCTTGTCGCGGTGCTCCTTGAGCGAGCGCTCGGTCTGGTACGCGAGCGTCTCGGCGAGGTTCTTCGTGTCCGCCGCCTCGCGCAGGCGGTGCGCCTCCTCGGCATGCGACTCGGCGTTGTGGATCATCTCCTGCACCTCGTCCTCGCTGAGCCCCGAGCCGCCCTGGATCTGGATCTGCTGGACATTGCCGGTGCCCATGTCCTTCGCGGAGACGTTGATGATCCCGTTCGCGTCGATGTCGAAAGTGACCTCGATCTGCGGCATGCCACGCGGCGCCGGAGGGATCCCGACGAGCTGGAACTTGCCCAGCGTCTTGTTGTAAGTCGCCATCTCCGACTCGCCCTGGAGGACGTGCACCTCGACCGAGGGCTGGTTGTCCTCGGCGGTCGTGAAGACCTCGGACTTCTTGGTGGGGATGGTCGTGTTGCGCTCGATGAGCTTCGTCATCACGCCGCCCTTGGTCTCGATCCCGAGCGAGAGCGGGGTGACGTCGAGCAGGAGGATGTCCTTGACCTCGCCCTTGAGCACGCCGGCCTGGAGCGCGGCGCCGACGGCGACGACCTCGTCCGGGTTGACGCCCTTGTGCGGCTCCTTGCCGATCAGCTCCTTGACCTTCTCCTGCACCGCCGGCATGCGGGTCATGCCGCCGACGAGGACGACGTGGTCGATCTTCGACGAGTCGAGACCCGCGTCGGCGAGCGCCTGCTTCGTGGGACCGACCGTCCGCTCGAGCAGGTCGGCCGTGATCTCTTCGAGCTTCGCCCGCGTGAGCTGGAGGTCGAGGTGCTTGGGGCCCTCGGGCGTCGCCGTGACGAAGGGAAGGTTGATCTGCGTCGTCATCGTGGACGACAGCTCGATCTTGGCCTTCTCGGCCGCCTCGTAGAGGCGCTGGAGCGCCATGCGATCAGCCGCGAGGTCGATCCCCTGGTCCTTCCTGAACTCCGCGACCATCCAGTCGACGACCGCCTTGTCGAAGTTGTCGCCGCCGAGGTGGTTGTCACCGGCGGTCGACTTGACCTCGAACACGCCGTCGCCGAGCTCGAGCACCGACACGTCGAACGTGCCGCCGCCGAGGTCGAAGACGAGAATCGTCTGGTCGGACTCCTTGTCGAGCCCGTACGCGAGCGAAGCCGCAGTCGGCTCGTTGATGATGCGCAGGACGTTGAGGCCGGCGATCTTGCCGGCGTCCTTCGTCGCCTCGCGCTGCGCGTTGTTGAAGTACGCGGGGACGGTGATGACGGCGTCCGTCACGGTCTCGCCGAGGTAGGCCTCAGCATCCTGCTTGAGCTTCTGCAGGATCATCGCGCTGATCTCCGGCGGGGCGTACTCCTTGCCCTCCGCCTTCACGCGCACGTCGCCGTTCGGGCCCTTGTCGACCTCGTACGGGACGATGGTCATCTCCTCCGTGACCTCGTCGAACTTGCGCCCCATGAAGCGCTTGATCGAGAAGATCGTGTTCGTGGGGTTGGTGACCTGCTGCCGCCGCGCCGGGGCCCCGACGAGCCGCTGGCCGTCCTTCGTGAACGCGACGACGGACGGCGTGGTGCGCCCGCCCTCGGCGTTCGGGATGACGGTCGGCTCGCCGCCCTCGAGCACGGCCATGCACGAGTTCGTTGTGCCCAGGTCGATGCCGATGGTCTTCGCCATGTTGTGCTCTGCCTCCTGTGGTGAGAAAATCTAAGCCTGTTTATAGCAGATTTCTCGGCCACTTGTCGCGAGCGAAAGACCGGTAGGCACTACCTGCACGAGATCGTCACGCGGCCTCGACGAACGTGCGCAAGGCGGCTCGCGGGTCAATCCCGCAGCCAGCGAATACATGCCGAAGCTCACGACTTTCCACGAACGACGCGAGTCCCGCGGCTCCGACAGTGCCCGCGTAGCTGCTCCAGGGCCAGTCAGCCGGCGAACGGCAGAGCTCGGCCCTGACGGGATTGTTCGCGACGTACGAGAAGGCATGTACGAGCTCCGCCTCGTCATGCAGCCGCCGCGCGCCGTATCGAGCGAATTGGACGCGCCCGCGAAGGCCGTACCGGCGGTTGTGATGGAGCGCATAGGCCAGGTTCAAGCGATGCATGCCTCTGGGCAGGGCGCCGTCGCCGACGCCCAGGATCAAGTGGTAATGGGTCTTCATCAGGCAGTAGGCAAGGCAACGCCACTCGACTGTCCGCGTCACCCGGGCGAGATGTCGAAGGAACTCGAGCCTGTCGGCGTCATCTCGGTATAAGGCAGGAGCTGCCCAAACGCAGTGCGTGTACACGTGGAAGACACCAGCGGAGGTATCTCGCGGTTGTGGTGGCATCGCCGACTGCAGCGTGCCGGCAGGGGGCCAACGAAACCGCCGCGGCTTCGTACCACTTCTGTGACGGTAAGTGCTACCGGTCTTAGCGGGTCGCGCCGATGAGAGCGCCGCCCGCCACGATGAGTGCGGCGCCGAAGACCAACCGTTTCCCCACCAGCTCGGAGTCGCGCAGGAGTAGCGCAGAGAGGGCTACGCCCGCCAGCGACTCGATCGCGACGAGCGGCGCGACGACGGTGACCCGCCCGCGGTAGTACGCCTCGAAGAGCGAGACGTAGGAGGCGCCGAAAAGCACGCCGGCCGGCAGGAACGGGAGCCAGCGGCGGCCGATCCCCTGTCGCGCCCAGCCCACGATCAGCACGGTTCCGCCCAGTAGCGCGGCCGCAGCCGCGACGGCGGGCGGCACGGCCGTCCGACCGACGGCGAGGTGGCGGACGAGGTTGTCCCGGATGGCGAAGAGCGTCGCCCCGGCGAAGGCGTAGAGGAGACCGATCCGGTTGAGGTGGGCCGGCCGCTCGCGCTCCCGGGCGAGCTCCACCCCGCCGGCCACGACGAGGACGGCCCCGGCGAGGAGCGGCGCCCGCGCCGGCTCCCCGAGGAAGATGAGGGCGATCGTCACCGAGACGAGCGGCGCAGTGCCGAAGACCATCGACACGCGCGAGGATCCCGACTCCCGGATCGCGATCGTGACGAGGATCTGCGCGGCGCCCGGGGAGAGTGCGCCCGCGAGGAGGAACGGCCACGCAGACGAGAGATGCAGGCCGCGGGACGGCGACTCGGCCGCCGCGGCGACGAGCGCGACGACGAGTGCCGTCGCTGCCGTCGCGAGCGTGCCGAGCGCGACGTCGGGATCGCGGTCGAGCGCGATGCGCAACGCCACGCTCATCGCACCGAAGAGGAGCGCCGAGATCAGCGCGAGCCCGACGGCGGCTATACCGCCTCCAGCGCGTGCTCGGGGGTCGGCCTGCCGCGCGCAAAGAACGGGACGAACAAGTGCGCCAGCGGGCCGATTGCGAGGGCGTACAGCACCGTGCCGACTCCGACCGTCCCGCCGAGGAGCCAGCCGGTCGCGAGCACCGTCAGCTCGATCCCGGTGCGGACGACACGGATCGAGTGTCCCCGCGCCGCGAGCCCGGTCATCAGGCCGTCACGCGGGCCCGGCCCGAGCCCGGCGCCGATGTACGCGCCGGTCGCGACGCCGTTGAGGAAGACGCCGCCCACTAGACAGGCGACCCGGGCCGCCATCGCATGCGGAGCGTGCACATGGCCGAGCACGAGATCCATCGTCGCGCCGACGAGGACGACGTTGCTCAGCGTCCCGATGCCCGGGCGCTGCCGGAGCGGGATCCAGAGCAAAAGTACGGCGACGCCGACGAGGATCGCCCACGTGCCGATCGCGAGGCCGAAGGTCCGCGAGAGCCCCTGGTGGAAGACGTCCCACGGGTCGAGCCCCAGGCCGGCGAGGACGAGCAGCGACGAGCTGACCCCGTAGAGGAGGAGGCCGCCGTACAGCTGGGCGAGGCGAAGGCTCACTCCCCGAACGTACACTCGCGCGGTGTCCACGGAGACGCCGGTCGCCGCCCGGCTCGCAGAGGACGCGGCCGAGCGCCTGCTCCGCTACGTCCGCATCGATACGCAGTCCGACGAGGAATCGGACACCTACCCGAGCACGCCGGGCCAGCTCGAGCTGCTGCGGCTCCTGCGAGACGAGCTCGAGGAGGTCGGGCTCGCCGACGCGACCATAGACGAGCACGGCTACGTGACCGCGACCGTGCCGGCGACCGTCGAGCACGACGTCCCGGCGATCGCGCTGTTCGCGCACGTCGACACCGCGCGCGAGGTGACCGGCTCCGGCGTCTCGCCGCAGCGGATTCGCTACGAGGGCGGCGAGATCCCCCTCGGCGACTCAGGCCAGACGATCAGGCCGCAGGAGTCGCCCGAGCTCGAGAACCACGTCGGGCACGAGCTGATCACGACCGACGGGACGACACTCCTCGGTGCCGACGACAAGGCCGGCGTCGCGGAGATCATGGCCGCTGTCGCCCACCTCGTCTCACATCCGGACATCCCCCACGGGACGGTCAAGATCGCGTTCAACCCGGACGAGGAGGTAGGCCGCGGCGTCGTCCACTTCCCCGTCGAGAGCTTCGGCGCCACCGCCGCCTACACCGTCGACGGCTCGACCGCGGGCGAGCTGCAGTCCGAGACGTTCTCCGGCGCGCAGGTGCGCATGCGGATCCACGGCCGCGCGATCCACCCCGGCTGGGCGAGGGGCGAGCTCGTGAACGCGATCAAGGTGGCGGGCGAGATCCTGTCGCGCCTCCCCCAGGACCGCCTCTCGCCCGAGACGACCGAGGGCCGCGACGGATACGTCCACCCGGTGCTCCTCGAAGGCGACTCGTCCGAGGTCGAGCTTCGCTTCATCGTTCGCGACTTCGACGACGGCCTCCTCGCCGAGCACGTCGCCTTCCTCCGCGGGCTCGCGGAGGACGTCTGCGGCGCCGAGCCGCGCTGCACGATCCACGTCGAAGACCGCATCCAGTACCGGAACCCCCGCGTCGCGCTCGAGCAGCGTCCGGAAATCCTCGCGAACCTCGAGGAGGCCATCCGCCGCGTCGGCCTCGAGCCGAAGCAGACGGCGATTCGGGGCGGCACCGACGGCTCGGCGCTGACCGAGATGGGCCTGCCGTCGGCGAACATCTTCACCGGCGGGCACGACGCCCACAGCGAGCGCGAGTGGATCTGCGTCGAAGACATGGGCCTCGCCGCCGCGACGCTCGTCGAACTCGCGCGCGTCTGGGCCGAGCAGTAGCGGGCACACTTAGGGGATGGAGCCGCTGCTCGACCGCCTGGGGCGTCCGCTCGAAACCCTGCGGGTCTCGATCACCGACCGCTGCAACTTCCGCTGCGTCTACTGCATGCCGAAGGAGGTCTTCGGGCGGGATTACGCGTTCCTCGAGCGTCGCGAGCTGCTCACCTTCGAGGAGATCGCGCGCCTCGTGGGCATCTTCGCCTCGCTCGGCGTCCGCACCGTCCGCCTCACCGGCGGCGAGCCGCTCGTTCGGCGCAACGTCGAGCATCTCGTCGAGCAGCTGTCGGCCATCGAGACGCCGGCAGGCGACAGGCTCGAGCTGGCACTGACGACGAACGGCTCCCTGCTGGCGCAGAAGGCCGAGGCGCTCGCCGCTGCGGGGCTGAGCCGGGTCACCGTCAGCCTCGATTCGCTCGACGAGGAGGCCTTCCGTGCGATGAACGACGTCGACTTCCCGGTGCAGCGGGTCCTGGAGGGAATCGACGCGGCGGCGGCGTCCGGGCTTCCGGTGAAGGTCAACGCCGTCGTCAAGCGCGGCGCGAACGACGGCGACGTCCTCGCCCTCGCGGAGCACTTCCGGGGCAGCGGCCACGTCCTTCGCTTCATCGAGTACATGGACGTCGGCTCGACGAACGGTTGGCGGCTCGACGACGTCGTCAGCGCCGAGGAGATCGTTCGGCGCATCTCGGAGCGCTGGCCGCTCGAGCCCGCCGAGGCCGAGCGGCCCGACGCGACCGCCCGCCGCTGGCGCTATCGCGACGGCGCAGGCGAGATCGGCGTCGTCGCCTCCGTCACGCAGCCGTTCTGCGGTGGCTGCTCACGGGCCCGCCTGTCGGCCGAGGGAAAGCTCTACACGTGTCTCTTCGCCGCGCGCGGCCACGACCTCCGCGCACCGCTGCGGCTCGGCGCGTCCGACGAGGAGCTCACCGACCGCCTGCGGCAGATCTGGACGCGGCGCACCGACCGCTATTCCGAGCTGCGCACCACCGAAACGGCTTCGTTGCGCAAGGTCGAGATGTCGTACATCGGCGGCTAGAGGCGGTAGCCGTCCTGTAACCCCACGGTTTAGAGTTTGAGCATGGAGCGGGTCGTCGCTCTGGGTCGCAGGGTGCTGCCGCGCGGTTGGAGGGACTTCGCCCTCCAGCTCGTGATCTGGTTCGGCTTCTACTTCTCGTACCTCGCGGTGCGGCACCTCACCGACCAGAACCCGACCAAGGCGTTCGTCAACGGGCTCCGCGTGATCTCGTTCGAGCGGCACCTGACTCATCACCTCTTCGAGTTGACCGTCGAGCGGATCGCCGACTCCTCCTCGACCCTCCTGACGGCGACGGCCTGGACCTACTGGAACTCCGAGTTCACCGTCATCGGGCTCACGCTGCTCTGGGTCTATCTCCGGCGACACGACGGCTTCCGCCGCTTCCGCAACACGGTGCTCCTCGCGAATGCGATCGGCCTCGTCGGCTTCTGGCTCATGCCGACGGCGCCGCCGTGGATGTTTCCGGACAAGGGGTTCGTCGACGGTGTCAACCATTCGAGCGCGCTCCTGCAGTCGCTGGGGAAC
>Ga0209810_1003392_pt1 | contig 16850 bp, 12 predicted proteins | sample Coa_R1_7_FD_187159 | JGI IMG/M metagenome (GOLD analysis project Ga0209810, IMG submission 187159) | Surface soil microbial communities from Centralia Pennsylvania, which are recovering from an underground coalmine fire - Coalmine... | ecosystem: Environmental > Terrestrial > Soil > Unclassified...
CGTGGACCACGGCGGTTCCTGGGGCGGCTATCGCGCGCAACTCCTGCGCTTCCCGGACCGCCACTTCTCCGTAGCCTGTCTCTGCAACCTCGCTTCGGCCAACCCCGACCACCGCGCCCGCCGCGTCGCCGCCATCTACCTCGGCGAAGAGATGAAGCCCGCCCCCAAGGAATCGCCGGACGAAGAGCCGCGGAAGAAGAAGCCTTCCATGTCCATCACGCCGGCGCAACCTGCTCCTTACGTTGGTGCCTACTGGAGCGAGGAACTCGGCGTCTATTACGTTTTCGCTCTCAAGAATGGCGCGCTGTATTGGACGGAAATTCGCAGGGCGGAGGGTTCTCCTCGCGCAAAGCCCGCAAAGGAGTTACGGCCTGTGGGTCCGGGCGAGTTTGCTTTCGATTCCTACGGCTTGCAGTTTCATTTCCGCCCTTCTGCCGATGGCGTTCCCGCTGCTTTTTCCCTCGATGCCGGGCGAACTCTGGGCATCCAATTCGTGCGCCGGCCCTTGCCTGAGGAAGCGGGTCCGGCTCGCTGATTTCATCCTATTGGTGCGTATCCCTTTTGCTAGCGCCGCGACGACTCGAATCAGAAGAGCCTTCCTCCCGCCCCAAAGTGCGACATCAGCAGCGTCGCGATGCCTGCTCCGGCCAGGATCCCCGCGGCGATCAGAATGATCACGCCTAACGTGATCCACTTCTTGGGAATCGTGTGCGTCGCGGCGTTCTCCGCCTCGCCCGGATTCGCGCTCCCCCTTCCATTCGCCGCTTCAGGGGTCGCAACCGGGAACGTAAAGGGCGTGTCGGAAAACTCCACCTGCCCCACGAACGTGTATCCCTTTCGCGGGATCGTCTCGATATAAATCGGCTTGTCCGTGGAATCGCCCAGCACCTGCCTCAGCTTGTTCACCGTCGTGTTCACGTTCGCATCGTAGTTCACGAACGTGCCCGCGGACCACAGCGCCTGCTTCAGTTCCTCGCGCGTGACAATCTCCCCCTGCCGCAGCACGAGCACAAGCAAGGCCTGATACACCTTCCCCTGCAGCTTTAGCCGCGTCCCGTTCTGATAAACCTGCTGCCGTTGCTGGTCGATTTGGAAGGGTCCAAACCGGATGTATCGTGGAGGCTCCGTGACTTCGAGTTTCGTCCCTGTTTCCAGGACCGGATCCTCTCCGGGCAAGAGCTCAGAACCCATAACCACACCCTCACCTTCATAGACGCATGAAAATGCGAACCGTTTGAGTGAAATGCACTTCCTTGCTTTTCCCGTTTCTTATAGATGGAACTGCTTCAGATTTGGTTTCTATGAGGAATTGGACAAATTGTGACAAACTTGTAGAACTTAAACTTTCGCGACCATTGGATTTCGCTAAATTTGCCCTTATTCTGCCGCAGTATCCCCGCTTTTCCTGTCGGTCAGTTCCCTAACCCCCCTTTCTCCTTAGATTTGCTCTTTGAGACTTCCCTCATCTCCAATTGAGAGACAAATTGTTTCTCCTGGTCCCTGAGCTGCCGCCTCTTCGCCAACCAATTTGTGCGGTTTCCCGGCCCTCTTCGATCCAGCCCAGGACTCGAGGTTGAGGGTGCCGCGCAAATGAAATTCTTTAAGGAGAGCAAGAATGCGAAGATTCCTTTGTATTTCCCTGGCGGCCATGCTTTGCCTGGTGCTGACCAGCGCGGCCTTTGCCCAGCGGCTGGACGGTACCCTCCGAGTCACGGTAACGGACAAGAGTTCGGCCGCCATCGAGGACGCCAAGGTCACCGTCACCAACGAAGCTACGGGCGTATCCACCAGCACCGCCGCTTCGAGCGCCGGTACTTACGTTTTCCCCAATCTTCTCGTCGGCACCTATACCGTCACGGTAGAAAAGGACGGCTTCAGCAAATTCGTCCAGAAAGGCGTCGCCGTGGCCTCTAACCAGGTCGTGGAATCCACAATCGTTCTGGAAGTCGGCTCCGTTACCGCCGTCGTTCAGGTCGAAGCCGGCGCGGATCTGGTGAAAACCGAATCCTCAACCCTGGAAGCCACTTTCAGCGGCAACGCCGTTCACGATATCCCCATCGGCACCCTGGGCGGCGACGTCAAGGAGTACGCCGTTCTGGCGCCCGGCACAACCACTCAGCAGGGTGGCGTCCTCGGCTCCGGCGGCTCCATCGGTGGCACTCGCCCGCGCTTTAACGGCTTCTCCATTGACGGCGTGGACGACAACAAGCTGGACACCAACGGCCCCACGCAGCCCGTCATTCAGGAATCCGTCGCCGAATTCACGCTTCTGACCAACCAGTTCAGCGCCGAAAACGGCCACTCCGCCGGCGGCCAGTTCAACATCGTCACCAAGTCCGGAACCAACAACTGGCACGGCGCGGCCTGGGGTTTCAATCGCAACCGCAACTACGACGCCGCCGACAATCTGGAAAAGGATCGCATCAAGTCTGGCCAGGCAACCGACAAGGACCGCTTCGACTACAACCGCGCGGGCGCCAGCGCCGGCGGCCCGGTCGTCAAGAACAAACTTTTCATCTACGGCGCCTACGAATTCCAGAACAACGGCTTGGCTTCCTCAAGCCCGAGCTTCAGCTCGCCGACCGCGGATGGCCTCGCCACTCTCACCGCTCTGGCTCACGACCAGGCCGTGAAGGACATTCTGGCGCAGTTCCCCGTTGCCCCGGCCGCCGATTCCACGGTCAACGTCAACGGTACGCCAATCCCCATCGGCACCATCCAGTCCGTCGCTCCTAATTTCACCAATCAGCACGATTTCATCGTCAACATGGACGCCAGCCTCGGCAAGCATCAGCTTCGCGGCCGTTTTCTCTATGACCGCTTCCGCGCTCCCGACTTCAACCCGTCTCAGCCGCAGCAGCAGTTCCTCGGCACCAACAGCTCCGACGCGCGCAAGGTCATCTTCACCGACGCCTGGACCATCACTCCAACCGTCATCAACGACTTCCGCGCTTCGTATTCGCGCTTGAACGGCCCCAACCTTATCGTCCCCGGCGCGTTTTCCAATTTCCCTAACGTTGAAATCGATGAACTGGGCAGCAACCTCGGCCCCGATGGCCTCGCGCCTCAGGGCTACACCCAGAACGTCTATCAGTGGTTGGACAACATCACCTACATCCGCGGCAAGCACACCTTCAAGTTCGGCGCCGAGGTCCGCAAGTACATCGCGCCGACCAATTCGCTTCCGCGCGCCCGCGGCGAATGGGACTACGCCACCCTCGGCCAGTTCATCAACGACTTCGTGCCCACCGGCGCGAACGGCGCTCTGCGCGGTGCGGGCTCCGGCAGCGTCGCCGAAAACTACAACGCCTTCTACTGGTTCGTTCAGGACGACTGGAAAATCACTCCGCGCCTCACGCTGAACCTCGGCCTTCGCTACGAGTACAACGGCGTGCCGCGCGACGAGAATCTCCAGGCCATTAACGGCATCTCCGACGATCCCGCGGCCGGCCTGATCTTCCGCGCGCCCAAGCCGGACATCAACAACTTCATGCCGCGCATCGGCTTCGCCTGGGATCCCACCGGACACGGCAAGTGGGCCGTCCGGGGCGGCGCGGGCATCGCCTATGACGTCGTTCCCAACAACTTCGCCATCAACAGCCTGCCGCCGCAACTCCAGAGCGAGCAGAACCCGGTGCTCACCTGCGCTCTTGCCGGCGCTCCGCAGTGGTGCGCCTCCTTCAACCCCCAAAATCCATCGAATCCTACGCAAGGCCAGGGCTTCCTGCAGTTCGGCGGACTCTTGCAGGTGAACGTTCCTCCGACGACTCAAGCGGACGCCAGGGCCGCCACGCAGTCCCTGGTCCCCGACCATGTGGCGCCCAAGGTCATCACCTGGACCCTCGGGGTTCAGCATGAACTCTTCAAGGACTCGGCTCTCGAAGTGCGCTACGTCGGCACCCGCAGTCTCGAACTTCCCGTTCAGCAGCGCCTCAACTCCGCTTCCGCCTTCGATCCGCGGTTCCCGGGCGGCGGCATCACTCCACTGCCCACGTTCATCAATCCCAGCGAGGTTCCCGGCGTTGTCACCAGCCCGGCCAGCACGCTCGCGGATTTTGACAACTTCAATCCGCTCCCGCTTTCGGGGGACGGGTTCTTCGGCAGCCTGACCACCTTCCCGCCGATCGGTTCCGGCATCTATCACGGCGCTTCGGCGGACTTCACCCATCGCTTCACGAAGGGCCTCTTCTTCCGCACCAACTACACCTTCTCGAAGAACATCGACAATTCCACCAACGAACTGTTCAGCAGCCGCGTCAATCCGCGCCGCGCTCAGGACGGCTTCGACTTCGCGAACGAACGCGGGCGCTCCGTGCTGGACCTGAACCACAAGTTCGCCATTGCGTTCCTCTACGAATTGCCGAACATCAACACGGAGAGCGGCTTCCTCCGCGTCCTGGCGCACGGATGGCAGTGGGGCGGCAGCTATCTCGCTCAGACTGGCCAGCCCGTTACGCCTCTCTCCGGCGTTGATTCCAACGTTAACGGCGATGCCGCGGGCGACCGCACCATCATCAATCCCGCCGGCATCGGCCTCACCGGCAGCCCCGTCAATTTCGTTTGCAATGACGGCCCGGGCGGCGCCACCCGCATCGTCAGCGACAGCTCCACATGCGGCTCGGGCAATGATGCCAACATCGTCGGCTACGTCGCCGTGGATCCCACCGCCCGCTTCATTCAGGCCGGGCCGGGAGCCAAGGCAAATGCCGGCCGCAACACCGTCAGCACGCCGGGCCTCAACATCTGGAACATGGCGCTCTACAAGACCACCAAGATCAATGAGCGTTTTGCCCTGCAATTGCGCGTGGAAACCTACAACACCTTCAACCACCGCAACTTCAGCCTGGGCTTGCCGACCAACAACGGATCCATCGACCAGATCACCAACCCCAACCCGCTCAGCGCGGGCTATATCGTGGTGACCTCCGGCAACCTGTTTCTCAACAATCACCAGTTCAACGGCGGCAGCCGCGCTATGCAGTTGGGCCTCCGCCTTTCCTGGTAAAATACAGGCAACTGGTCACCAGCAACCGGCGGGGAGACTCTTTTCGAGTCTCCCCGCTTTTTCTTTTTCACGGAAAACGGAGTCTTGTCATTCTATGGACATCGGACGAGGATGTTCGAAGAATCTCAACTGTGGAAATGCGAACTGTCTTGACTCAATGTCCCTCATTCCTGCTTCGCGGCGCCTTCCGGCAGCACCATGACCTCCACGCTTGAGGGATACTCCTTCGACCGGTAGATCCTTTGCGTCGCCTTCCGGTAGTCGCTTTCCTTCGCCTCGAAAATATTCGGCACGAATTTCTGCGGATTCCGGTCGTACAGCGGAAACCACGTGCTTTGCACCTGCACCATGATCCGGTGGCCCTTCTTGAACACGTGATCCACAGTGTGCAGGCTGAAGGTAAACGGCATCACCTGATTCGGCGTGATCGGCTCCGGCTTCTCGAACGAATTCCGGTAGCGTCCGCGGAAAATTTCATCGGCGATCATCAATTCGTATCCCGATAACTTCCAGTCCTCCGGATACTTTTCCGGATACACATCAATCAATTTCACCACCCAGTCCGCATCGCTTCCCGTCGTGGACGCGAACAGCTTGGCCGTCACGTCTCCCGCCACCGTCACATCCTCCTTCAGCTCGCCTGTTTGCCAGGTCAGCACGTCCGGACGGTTGTCCACGAATCTCTGGTCCTGCACCAGCCACGTGTACCAACTCCCCGGATGGTCTTCGGGATAGGTCATGTCCACGGGCCGGCGCCGGTAGGGCACCGGATGCGCCGGATCGCTCTCGTAACTGTCGAACGCCTCCGTCGATGCCGTTTCCGGCTTTTCAAACGACAGCTTCCCGTCCGCCTGGAAATACAAATTTTCCGTCTTGGCTTGCCTTGGCGGCCAGGAATCGAACGAAGTCCACGTGTCGCTCCCCGTCTGGAACAGCAGCGCTTCCTTCAGCGGCAGCGAGCCTTTCCCGTGCAGCCAGTAAGCGAACCACGGCGCTTCCACCTTCTCGCGGAAATAAGCCGCCGTATCGCTGCCGAAGGGAATTTCTCCGAGCGAGTTTCCCGGACCGTGCCCCCATCCGCCGTGATTCCACGGCCCTTCCACCAGATAGTTCAGATGCTTGGTGTCCGTCTTTTCCAGCCGCTCGTACGTCATCTGTGGCCCGAACAGGTCTTCCTGGTCCCACCAGCCGCCTACGTTCAGGTTCGGCACCGTCGCGCTTTTCAGCATGTACGCCACCGCGTGCCGCTTCCAGAACTCGTTGTAGCTCGGATGCGCCACAAACTCGTTCCACGTCGGAATCTTCCCGTGAAAATACTTCGAGTTCGCGTTGGAAAGCGCGCCCATCCGCAAGTAGAACTCGTAAATGTCGAATCGGTCGAACGGAAAGCTGTAATTCTCGTTCGACGTCTCCAGCAGCGCCGTGTACTCGAATCCATAGCTCAGCCGGAATGCTCCGTTGTGAAAGAAGTCGTCGCCCAGCCACGTGTCTCCCATGCACGCCTGTTCGGAGACCGCCTTCAGCGCCGGATGCGGATTTACCATCCCCATCGTCACCAGGTATCCGGGATACGAAATGCCGTCCATCCCCACGCGCCCGTTGTTCCCGGGCACGTTCTTCACCAGCCAGTCGATCGTGTCGTACGTGTCCGTGCTTTCGGTCACCCCGTGCGGATCGCCCGGATCCGGCGCCGTGTGCAGCATCTCGAATTTCCCCTCGGAGCCGTACCGCCCGCGAATGTCCTGAAACACGAAGATGTATCCGTCCGGCATGAGATTCGTGTACCGGTAGAGGTGGTAGCTCATCCCCTTGTTCGGCGCGGAAATTCCGTACGGCGTCCGCTCCATCAGGATCGGAAGCGGCTCTTTCGCGTCCTTCGGCGTGTAAATCTCCGTGTGCAGCTTTGCCCCGTCCCGCATCGGGATCATCACTTCGCGTTTCGTGAACATCTTCGCGAAGTCCGGCCGCTCCTGCTGCGCCGCCAGCGGCAGCAACGCGACCGCCAGCACGCAGGTGCTCACTCCCGCCAATACCGCCGCCGAACCCCGAGTCCATCGCGTCATTTTCACCTCGCAATTTCCGCCGAGCATATCACACCGCTTCCACTGATGTGTCTCCATGGCCTCTGCGGGATTCTGGGTTTCAGGGTTTGTACTTACAAGCCCTGGGTAAACAAGTCCTCTGTGCTAATCTTCTATTTCTGGCTTCTTATGCCCAACATCCGCAACATCGCCATCATCGCCCACGTGGACCACGGCAAAACCACGCTCGTGGACGCAATGCTCAAGCAGTCCGGCATCTTTCGCGCCAATCAGGAAGTCGTCGAGCGCGTCATGGACTCGAACGATCTCGAACGCGAGCGCGGCATCACCATCCTCGCCAAGAACACCGCGCTCTTCTTCCGAGACACCAAGATCAACATCGTCGATACGCCCGGCCACTCCGATTTCGGCGGCGAAGTCGAGCGCGCCCTCCGCATGGTGGACGGTGTCGTCCTTCTTGTCGACGCCAGCGAAGGCCCGCTCCCGCAGACCCGCTACGTCCTCCAGAAGGCCCTTGCCGCCAAGCTTCCTCCCGTCGTCGTGCTCAACAAAATCGACCGCGCCGACGCCCGCCCCAGGGAAGTCCTCAACGAAATCTACGACCTCTTCATCGACCTTGACGCCACCGAAGACCAGCTCGATTTTCCCGTCATCTACACCAACGCCCGCGAAGGTGTCGCCCACCGCGCGCCCGGCGATTCCTCGCGCGATCTTCTCCCGCTCTTTGAAACCATCGTCGAAAAGATTCCCGCTCCTTTTGGCGATCCCGCCGCCGCGCTGCAAATCCAGGTGATGAATCTCGATTACAGCGACTTTCTCGGCCGCATCGCCATCGGCCGCGTCTTCAACGGCACGCTCGTCCGCGGCGCGGAAGTCGCCATCGCCAAGCTCGACGCGCGCATCCAGCCCACGAAAATCACCAAGCTCTTCACCTTCCGCGGCCTCGAGCGCGACGAAGCCGAAACCGCGGAAGCCGGCGACATCGTGGCCATCGCCGGCGTCGAAGGCATCCAGATCGGCGAAACCGTCACCTCGCTCGAATCGCCCGCCCCGCTCGAGCCGCTCACCATCGACGAGCCCACGCTCGCCATGATCTTCACCGTCAATTCCGGCCCGCTTTCCGGCCGCGAAGGCAGCTATCTCACTTCGCGCGATCTGCGAGACCGCCTGCAAAAAGAGCTGCTCACCAACCTTTCGATTCGCGTCGAAGACACCGACACGCCCGAATCCTTCCGCGTCCTCGGCCGTGGCGAACTGCAGCTCGCCATCCTCATCGAAACCATGCGCCGCGAAGGCTTCGAGCTCATGGTGGGCAAGCCGGAAATCGTCGTTCGCACTGAAAAGGGTAAAAAGCTCGAGCCGCTCGAACGCCTCGTCGTGGACATTCCCGAAAATTTCATCGGCATCATTCTCGAAACGCTCGGCAGCCGCCGCGGCGAACTGCTCAAGATGAGCAATCACAATTCCGGCCGCGTCCGTATGGATTTCAAGATTCCCTCGCGCGGCCTCATCGGCTTGCGCAGCCAGTTGCTCACGGATACGCGCGGCACCGCGCTCATCCATTCCATTTTTGACGGCTGGATCGAATACGCCGGCGAAATGGCGCTGCGTCCCACCGGCGCGCTCGTCGCGGACCGCGCCGGCGTCTCCACCGCCTTCGCCCTCTGGAACCTTCAGGAGCGCGGCGAGCTCTTCATCGGCCCGGGCGTGGACGTGTACGAAGGCATGATCGTCGGCGAAAACTCCCGCGAGCAGGACATGGACGTCAACGTCACCAAGGAAAAGAAGCTCACCAACATGCGCTCCTCCACCGCCGACGAAGCCATTCGCCTCATCCCGCACCGCGAGCTCAGCCTCGAGCAGGCCATCGAATTCATCGCCGACGATGAATTCGTCGAGATCACGCCCAAATCCATCCGCCTCCGCAAAAAAGTCCTGCAGTCCAACAAGCGCCCCCGCCGCTGGCAGGAAATCCGCGCCTCGCAAGAAGCCCAGTAGTTCTGCCCAGTGATCAACCTTTAGACCGGTGCCCTCGGACGCACTGCAGAGGCGAAACTCCGCTGGACGAGAAAAGGTCGGGAGGGTGGACGGCACCGTTATCTTCAGTGGACATGCAATATTATATCATTCAACGTCAATTACCCTGGAAGTACCGTATCTTGTCGTAGCGCCGGATTCTAGCCGGCGATTTCGCAGTATCTGCGCCTTGAGGCTGGCATCCGCGAGGCTCTACCATTTGCGGCGTACGTCTCCGGTGGCGAAAAAATGCCGGCAAGATGCCGGCGCTACAACATGCTTTCTCGCAGTAGTTCCTCCAGATACCCCTTCCACACCGCCGCATGGGTGTGCGTCCCGTGGCCGTAGGTTTGCTTGCTGACCGGGAGCAGCACGAATTTCCCCCGCTTAATCTTCTTCACTTCGCGCTCGGCGATGCCCAGCTCCGGCGGATTGATGAAGTCGTCCGCGGAATTGATCCACATCACCGGCGCCTTGATCTTGTCGAGCTGCCCCGAAGGATCGTAATTCCGCGAAGCGGCCAACTGGTACAAAATGTCGTTCGCGTCGAGGTCTTTCAGCCGCGTGGCGTAGGCTTCTTCGAGGAACTTGTCCGCCGCGTCGCGTGTCGGCATCATCTTTTGCATTTGCAGAGGTGCGCTTCCCACAAGTAGCAGCGTGTTGATCCAGAATCGCAGCGCCTGCTCCGGCTCTTCGGTGTACTCGCCGCCTTTCCATTCGGGATCATTGGTGATCGCGTCCATGGCCATCTTGCGCCACAGGCGGTTGCGCCCGGCAATCTGCACCGGCAGGCACGCCAGCGGCATCAGCGCGTCCATGAAATCGGGATAGGTTTCGCCCCACACGAACGAATGCATGCAACCCATCGAAGTGCCCGTCACCAGCCGCAGATGATTCACGCCGAGCCCTTCCGTCAGCAGCTTGTAATCCGCCGCGACCATGTCATCGTAGTCGTACTTGGGAAACTTCATGCGCAGGCCGTCGCTCGGCTTGGACGATTTTCCGTGGCCGATGCCGTCGCGCAGAATGAGGAAGTACTTGTTCGCGTCCAGAAGCTGGCCGGGCCCGAACAATTCCCCGGCGTAAATCTTTCCCAGGAACTGCCGGCCCGACCCGCCAGTGCCGTGCAGGATAAGCACGGCGTTCGTCACGCGGCCGCTCGCGGCGCGCTCGGGCTTTCCCAGCGTCATGTAGTGCAGCCGCAGTTCGGGCAGCGTTTCCCCGTCGCGAAAAACAAAATTCTTGATGACGAAATTGCCTTCCTTGGGCGCAGGCTGCTGCGCGAATACGCCCGCAGCCGAAACGGCCGCGCTCAGCAGGCAAAGCAAAAGAACCATTATCCGGTTTTTCATGATTTTCCTGGTATCCCCCTCGGTCTTTCCCGGCCGATTCGCGAGCGCGGGGCCCGGCTCGCGGCGTCCACGGGATTCTATGCCCAGCGGCCGCAGGCGTAAATCCTGGTTTTCCGCGCCATTCGGGGCGGATTGCCCGCTGCCGGCGTCAGATTGGGACAAGGTGGCCCGTCTATGCAGCGCTTTGTGGACGACTTGCATCGAAATCGGGTATCGTCTCTGGGCTCGGACAGTCGCCAGCCTGGCAGGGAAGCTTCGACACGTGACACTTCGTTCGCGCAACGGGTATCTGCATCCGTCTGTGATCGCCGCCACCGCAACGGCGCTACCGCCGCATACTATCACGCGCGACGACGTGAAGTACTACATGGGTCGGGTCTTCGACATTCCCGAACGGCGGCTCGAAGCGATGATGGCCGTCGTGGACAACGCTCAGGTTCACAAACGCCACGCGATTTTTCCTATCGACTACACCGTGGAGCCGCGCCCGCTCTCCAAAACGAATCAGGAGTACATCGAGCACGCCATCAAGCTCGGCCAGGAAGCCACGGAGAAATGTCTGGAACGAGGCAAAGTCCGCGCCGAGGAAATCGATCTGATCATTTGCGTTTCCTGCACGGGATTCATGATTCCAGCGCTCGACGCGTATCTGATCAACCGCATGGGGTTCCGCTCGGACGTGCGGCGCATGCCGTTCACGGAACTCGGCTGCGCGGCGGGCGCGATGGCGCTGGGACGCGCTTCGGATTTTCTGCAGGCGTATCCGGGCGGCAAGGCGTTGGTGCTGTCGGTGGAGCTGCCTTCGCTCACGTTTCAGCGCAAGGATATTTCGCAGGCCAACCTGATCTCCTCGATTCTTTTTGGCGACGGCGCCGCCGCGGTTCTGCTTTCGGGCGACGGCGACCGCGGGCCGAAAATCCTCGCTTCGGAGACCTACACTTTCCCCGATTCGCTGGACGCCATGGGCTTCGACCTGCGCGATTCCGGCTTCCACATCTTGCTCTCGAAAGAAGTGCCGGAGATGATCGGTGCGAAGATCCGCTCGCTTGTGGATTGCTTCTTCATGCGCCACGGCGTGACGCAGGAAGACATCAAGGGCTGGATCATGCATCCGGGGGGCGCGCGATTGCTCTCCAAGGTCGAGGAAAAGCTCGGTTTGACGAAGGCGGACACCAAGCCGTCGTGGGACGTGCTGGCGAACGTCGGCAATCTTTCGAGCGCGACGATTCTTTTTATTCTTCAGGAGTGGCTGGAAAAGCGGCTGCTCCAGCCGAACGATCTCGCGCTCGCCGCCGCGTTCGGGCCGGGCTTCAGCGCGGAGTTTCTGCTGCTCCAATGGAACTGAGCGTTATCGCGTATCTGATTTTGCTGCTGGCCGTCGGGGCGCTGCGCATTTTCGAGCTGCGCGTCTCCCGGCGGCATCAGCAGCGGATGATTTCCGAGGGCGCGCGGAAAGTCGGCGAGCCGCACTTTCGCTGGATCGTGGCGGTGCACACGTTCGTGCTCGTGGGCGCGGCGGCGGAGGTGGTTTTTCTCCGGCGGCCGTTTATTCCCTGGCTTGCGGCGGCGATGTTCGCGCTGTTTCTGGCTTCGAACGCGGTGCGGCTGTGGGTGATTCGGTCGCTCGGCTTCCGGTGGAACGTGCAGGTGATGGATGCGACGAGCCTGGGCATCGTGACGACGGGCCCGTTTCGCTACGTGCGCCATCCCAACTACACCGCGGTGATCGCCGAGATGATCACGCTGCCCCTCATCCATACCGCGTGGATTACCGCGCTTGTGACGAGCGTCGCGTACGCGTTCGCCCTCTCCAGGCGCGTGGCGGCCGAAGAAGAAGTGCTTCTGGCGAATCCGGAGTATCGCGCCGCGATGGGCGGCAAGCCGCGTTTTCTTCCCGGACTTTTTTGATGCGTTTTGCGCGCAAGTGGCGGGGGCTCGTTTTTCTGTCGGGTTTTTTTCTGTGTTGCGCTTCAATGCGGGGCGCGGCGGTTTCGGATTCGCCGGCTTTGTCGGATGATCCCGTCCTCCTCCACGGGTACCGCTCGCTTTACGTGCAGCAATTTCCCGAAGCGCGCGCGGAGTTCGACGCATGGGCCGCGGAGCATCCAGAGGAGCCGTTCGGACAGATCTCGATCGCGGCGAGCTTTCTCTTCGAGGAGATGTACCGCCAGGGCGTGCTCACCAGCGACTTCTTTCTGAACGACAAACGGTTTCTGAAGGGAATCGAAGGCAAGCCGAATCCGGAGCGGATGCAGGGATTCGAGGACGCGCTGACGAAGGCCCGCAGCCTAGCGAAGGAGCGGCTTGGCAGCGATGCGCGCGATGCGGGCGCGCTCTTTTGCCTAACGCTGGCCGACGGGATGGAATCCGACGCGGACAGCATCCTTGAAAAGAAAAACCTCGAGAGCCTGAAACGGATGAAAGAGGCGAACGAGTTCGCGCAGCAACTGCTGGCGCAGCGTCCGGATGCGTCCGATTCGTACGTGGCCCTGGGAATTGCGAACTACATCATCGGCAGCCTCTCCGGTGCCAAGCGCTTCTTCCTGTGGTTTGGGGGCATTCACGGCGACAAGCAATTGGGCATGCAGCAGCTTGAAAAGGCAGCGAACAGCGGGCGGTACCTTCGGCCGTTCGCGAAGATTCTGCTGGCGCTGGCGGCGCGCCGGGAAAAGCAACCCGCGCTGGCGGAAAAGCTCCTTTACGAGCTGAGCGAGGAGTTTCCCGCGAGCCCGCTCTTTGCGGCGGAGTACGCGAAGGTGATGGGCCGTCCGATTCCCGCGAGCATGCACCCGAACTGACCGGCCGGCGAAGGAGTGATCGCGGTAATTGTTGGCAGCACGGCGCCTGCGCCCGCTCGGCTTGCGCGTGTTTTCGCTCCCTAGTTCCGGCGGGCTGAGTATTAGGGCGCAGCTTCCGGTTCCTTTCCGTTCCGGAAATCCTCTAACATCTTTGTTTTCACCATGTTCTCGACGCTGATTCTGGCATGCGAACTGCCTAAGTATAGGTGCAACGTGGTTCGGCAAGAGAAGTGGAACGGCTTGTTCGCAAAAGGGGGTGAGTATGCCAGTCAAGGAAGCATATCTTGACCACACCCTGAGCGAAGTAGAAGAACTGACGGCGGCGGTCCAGCAGTTGAAGACGCTGTTTGCCAATCAGACGAACGCCGCAAAGCTGCGGCACGGCAAGCAACTGGAGTATGTGCGAGCACGCTTCGCGGAATACAAGAAGTTCGTGGAAGAACTGGAAGAAGCGCCGGAGGAGAAAGCGGCCGCGATTTATGACTCCTCCGAATTGATCTGGAAGGATTTGAAGGGCGCGATCGACAATCTTCTGGTGGAGCTGGCGTAGGAAGGACCGGCGGGCTTTGAGGATTTCCCCCATGGAGGGTCTATGAAAAAGACAGGCAAGGCCGGCCTTGGGCACCTGAAGAAAATGGAGAAGAAGAGCCGGCAGATGACTGCCGGGCACATGGCGCTCGCGGCGGAAGCCACTTCCGCGAAAGTGACGCGGCGCACACACCGGCGTTGTGGCTGAGCCCCCATATCAGCCATAGTGAGGGCGGGAAGGAACTGGGCCTCTTTCCCGCCCCCTACTTTTTTGCTGTGCCGGGCGCAACACGAAGCGCCGAAAATCTCCGCCAACTGATCCGCCTGGAATAGAATCGAATCACGACGGTGCATCTTCAGATCAGAGACAAGAGGTGAACCGTGTTTCAAGCGGATTTGTTGAAGGGGCGCGCAATCTTCATCACCGGAGGTGGGACGGGGCTGGGGCGTTCCATGGCGCTGCGGTTCGCGGAACTGGGAGCGCGGATGTTTCTGGTCGGGCGGCGCGAGCAACCGTTGATGGAAACCTGCGACGAGATTCACCGCGCCGGAGGAGCGGCGGCTTTCGCGACGTGCGACGTGCGCGACTATGCTTCGGTGGAAGCGGCGGCCAACGCGGCGGACGCGCAGTACGGGCGGATCGACACGGTGGTGAACAACGCGGCGGGAAATTTCATGGCGCGGACGGAGAAGCTGTCTGCGAACGCCTTCAACGCGGTGGTGGGAATCGTCTTGAACGGGACATTCCACTGCACGCAGGCGTTCGCCAAGCGGTGGATCGCGCAGAAGCTGGGCGGAAATGTATTGAACATCACGACGACGTACGCGGCGGCGAACTGCGGCTCGGGATTTGTGGTGCCGTCGGCCTGCGCGAAGGCGGGCGTGCTGGCGATGACGACCTCGCTGGCCGTGGAATGGGCGAAGTATCACATCCGCGTGAACGCGATTGCGCCCGGGCCGTTTCCGACGGAAGGAGCATGGTCGCGGCTGATGCCGTCAAAGCAATTCGAGGAGCACGCGCGGGACACGCACCCGATGAAGCGATTCGGGCGGCACGAAGAGTTGGCCAATCTGGCGGCGTTTCTGCTCAGCGACATGGCGGAGTACATCAACGGGGAGTGCGTGGTGATTGACGGCGGGCAATGGCTGCGCGGCGCGGGAGAGTTCAACAATCTGCTGATGCTGCCGGAAGCGTTCTGGGAGCAGATGGAAGCGGCGCGCGAGAAGAAGTAACAGAGAAGAGTTCACACAAAAGCGCACAGAGAAGGCACAGAGGCCACGGGGGTATAGCCCGCACTTCTCACAAGATTTCTGAAAATGCCGAATTCGCTGCAGCCGAAGCAGAGAGATCCTTCGCTGCGCTTAGGATGTCCCCTGTCATCTGAGGGGCGATTTTTGCCCTTCAGAATCTCTCTGAAATGTCAGAGAACGGCACATTCTGGCGGCATCTTTCCGTTGCTTGTGAGAGATGCGGGTTAGAAGCGGAGAATGTCGGTTAGTTTTGCGGCAGCGCGTTCGCCTGAAGCTTGACTCGCAGTTTTGCTTCCCCGATGGAGTTTCCATTCGTGTACGCAGCGACGGTGACTTCGGCCGGCTGAGAGGTCTTGAGCTCTTCCGCAGTTGTTACCGGCGTTTCGATATCCACGCGCAACATGGTGAACGCTGCGGCTGGCAACTGCAGTTTGCCTGCTCCACTCGCGATCTTCCAGCCGTCGGGCGCGGAGACGCGAATCTCGACTTCCTTTGCCGAAGCGTGCCGGACCAGGAAAGGAATGGAGACGACAGTCCCTGCCTTGACGCCGATTTCGGGGACAGCGGGTTTCGGCAAAGCGGCCAGTCCGTGCTTGCGGCGAAATTCTTCGTAGAAAAGCCAGGGACCGGCCAATTCGACCTCCGGAATGCTTGCGCCCGCGCTCGCGGCGTGACCGCCTACCCCCCGTTCTTCGTTCGCCGAGGCTTCGTCGCCGATCCCCGCGAACACGTCGCCGGCAGCTCCCGCGGGGACCAGTGACTTTCCAAAAATGAGAGTCATCGGGTCGGACCACCAGGAGGACTTGGGATCGTCCATCATTTTTTGCAGCTGCTCGTCGGACATTTTGGAGAGTCGCTGGATCTCGCCCGGGAATTGCGTGAGGTGGGTTTTCGCGGCGTCGAGCGCGAGCCGCCAGTAGGGCTTCTCTTGCGAGGGCGAAACTTCTTTGACGGAATAGGCGGGGCCGGTGCCGGCGAATTGCTTCTGATCGTTGGCGTCACTGAAATAGTAGATTTTCTTCGGCTGCCAGGGCGCGAGATTTTCCAGGTAAGGCTCGAGGCGCTTCGAAGCGCCGGCGACCTGTGATGGAAATGCCGTGGAGTCCGCGGCAAGATCGAAGGCTTCCGTGGCCAGGACGCCCGCGGCCTGGTGGTCGCCGTGATTTTCGCCGATGAAGATTCCGGGCAGCCAGGTGAGAATGACCTCGGGGCGGGTGAGGCGGACGAGGCGGACCATTTCCTCGAGATTCTTTCCGTGGCCCCAGTTCGCGAGCGAGTTCAGGACGTCTTGCGAAGCGGTGTCCTTGCCGTCGAGAAACCAGACGTTGGTGATGCCGAGCGCGGCGCAAGCCTGGCGGGCTTCCTGTTCGCGAACCTCGGCGAGGGCGGGACCGCTTTCGCGGCGGTATTCGTTGGCGCCGCTTCCGCCGCGCGTGCCATAAACCACGGCCACGCGCTTGTGTTCGTCGTAAATGGCGCGGGCGAGGTAGGGAGTGACGGCGGCTTCGTCATCGGGATGAGCGACGACAACGAGGATGTCGGTTTTGAAGCGCTCGTCGGCAGGTTTGACCGTTCGAGCTTCCTGAGCGATCGCGCGCAGGGGAAGCGCGGCGAACAACATCGCGAACAGCAAGATCCGCAAGCGTGGCATTTCGTGTCCTCGTCCTTTGTTTTTCGTTTTCCGCTGCTCGGAAGCGAACGCGCAGCGGGCTTTGATTGTACAGTGAGGCGGGGAGGGCGAAGGAGTCAAAAGCGGTTGACGCGCCGTGCGGTCCGGCCGAACCACCGACAAGCGCGCTTCGGCGTTCTATGGAATACTTAAACTCCAAACAGAGGAGTTCCCATGCCCCGATACTTG
>Ga0209810_1003393_pt1 | contig 16848 bp, 14 predicted proteins | sample Coa_R1_7_FD_187159 | JGI IMG/M metagenome (GOLD analysis project Ga0209810, IMG submission 187159) | Surface soil microbial communities from Centralia Pennsylvania, which are recovering from an underground coalmine fire - Coalmine... | ecosystem: Environmental > Terrestrial > Soil > Unclassified...
TATCGAGGCGGCGCGCCTGCTCGTGCAGAAGGCCGCGCAACAGAAGGATCGCGGCGCGCGCAGCGACCTTGAGACGAGCATGGCGAAGCTCTTTGCCTCTGAAATGTGCCAGCAGGTCACGCTCGAAGCCATGCGCATCCATGGCGGCTTCGGCTACACAAAAGAGTTCAATGTCGAACGCTATTACCGCGACGCCCCGCTCATGCTCGTCGGCGAAGGCACCAGCGAAGTCCAGCGCCTCGTCATCGCCCGCCAGTTGTTGCAGAAGTACGCCATTGAATAAGATGCCGTTAAAGCATTCTCGGACATGGCATGCATGCCGTTAAAGCGTCCCCGGACGTGTCATGCGGAGCGACAGCGAAGCATCCGGGGTGGGCCACGCCGCCCGCCTGGTGAGACCAGATGCTTCGCTGTCGCTCCGCATGACACGTCGGGGCCAGTTTCTCATGGCATGACATGCGAGTGGTATATCCGCAAGGTTCTATAGTTAGTGAGGAGGAAGACAAATGCAATTTGGTCGCTGCTTTGAGGAATTTGAAGTCGGGGCCGTTTACAGGCACTGGCCGGGCCGCACCATTACCGAGTATGACGATACGTTGTTCTGCATGCTCACTATGAATCATCACCCCCTGCACATCGATGCCAACTACGCGCAGGATACGCAGTTTCACCAGCGCGTCGTCGTCGGTACGCTTGTCTTCAGTATCGTGCTGGGTATGACGGTCGAGGATGTGAGCGGCAAAGCCATTGCCAACCTCGAATTTGAAAACGTCAGGCATCTTGCTCCCACCTTTCACGGCGATACTGTCTACGCGGAGACGAAGGTGCTGGAGAAAAAGCTTTCCGGCAGCAAGCCAGATCGCGGCGTCGTCACCGTCGAAACCATCGCCTACAACCAGCGCGGCGAAACCGTCCTCTCGTTCAAACGCCGCGTCATGGTTCCCACGCAAGAGGCCGACGTCGCGCACCAACGCGCCTGGGAAGAGAAAATGGCAAAAGTCAGGAATAGTGAGGGAGGTAAACGGGCATGAGTATGAGCATGAATAGCAACAATAGCGGCAATATCATTCCGCCAAAGGCGCAGATGGTGATGGCGCGCGACTTCGTAGTGCGCCGCTCCGAACTGACCGTGCCGGGCCACAGCATGAAGATGATGGCGAAGGCGGCAGCCTCCAACGCCGATCAGGTGATGTTCGATCTGGAAGATGCCTGCGCCGTCTCGCAGAAAGTGGAGGCGCGCAAAACCGTCATTGAAGCCTTCAACACGCTCGACTTCGGCGGCAAAATTCGCGCTTTCCGCCCCAACAATATCCGCACCCGTTTCTTTTACCGCGACCTGATCGACGTGATCGAAGCCGCCGGGCGCAACATCGATGTGGTGGTGATCCCCAAATGTTACGGGCCGGAAGACATCCTTTTCGTGGATCGCTTGCTGACGCAGATCGAGGAGAACATGGGCTTCGAGATCGGGCGCATCAAGCTGGAGGTGCTGATCGAGTCCGCCGATGCGGTGCTGCACGCGGAACAGATAGCGAAATCCACGCCGCGCATGGGCGGGCTGATCTTCGGCCTCGTCGATTTCGCGGGCGACATCGGCGCGCAGGAACTGGGCGGCGAGCAATTTTTCTATTACAACTACGCCAAAGCCAAGTGCATCACCGCCGCCCGCGCCGCCGGTATCACCGTTGTCGATGGCGTGACGCTGGCCATTCGCGACAACGAAGCCTGCCGCCGCGACGCGCAGATGGGCGCGCGCATGGGCTTCGACGGCAAATGGGCCATCCACCCCGCGCAAATTGACATCATCCATGAAGCCTACACGCCGACGCCGGAGGAAATCGCCAGAGCGAAGCACATTATCGATGCCTACGAAAATGCCGACATCCAGGGCGGCCTCGGCGCCATCGTCATCGACGACCAGATGATCGATGCCGCAGTCCTGCGCGTCGAGTGGCGCAAACTGGCGATTGGCCGCAAAGCCGGGCTGGCCTGATTTGGCTATCCTACTTAACCCAGATGGGCATTTCGTCATGGTCAATACCAAAATGGTGCGCCACCTCGTGCAGCAGGGTGGCGCGCACCTGCTGGCGAATGCGCTCAGGGTCACCATGACAGTACGCTTCTATGGTACGCTGGTAGATGGTGATGCGTTCCGGTAGCATCATCCCCTGATAGCTCTGCGCGATCAATGGCGTTCCCTCGTAGAGTCCAAGCAGCGTGTAGCCCTCTCTGGTGCCGACCCGTTGCAGCACCTCTCTGTCCGGCTCTGTCTCCACCAGCACCGCCAGGTTTTCCATGCGTTTCCTGAACTCCAGAGGAATGCTATCCAGCGCCTCTTCCACCAGCGTCTTAAAGGCGTTCAACCCTTCTTCGTCATCCTCCCCTTCCCCATCGTCCCTATCATCGCCTTCTACCTTATCCTCTTCAAAATCCCCATCGTTCTCATCCTCAACACCGTCTTCGATCTCCTCCCCCTCAAAATCCTCGTTATCGTCGCTCCCGTCGTTTTCCCATTCCTCCTCATCCTCATCTTCCCACATGGTTTCTGTATCATCTTCGTCAACTATCTCGCCCTCTTCATCGTCATCCTGCACGAGACTGCTTGCAACAATCGTTCCCTCAACAACTCCATCCTCCTCTTCCATGCCCTCTCCATCATCAAGGGCGAAACCGTTTCCTTCCTCGTGTTCCTGTGAAGGCCGGTGACCGAGCAGGTAGATGCCGCCAGTGCCGAAGGCGATCACGCCCAGCAGAACCAGCATAGAGGAGAAACCGTCCAGCCCGTTGCCGAGAAAAACGCTCAGCAAGATGATGGCAACGAGGAAGCACAGCAGGGCGAAGAAGGTGTGCGCCCCCTGCTCACCCTTCGCCTTATTCGCTTCACTGCCCGTAAAGTCATTGCGCTGAACCTGCTTCAAGGCTCGCTCTCCTGCTCATAACTGTTCGTTTTTTTGCTGCATTTGCCTGCATTATAGCATACGCATGTCATGCTGAGCGCAGCGAAGCATCTGTGTGGGCAACACCACCCGCTTGCTAGATGCGGATGCTTCCCCAGAAGCGTTAACTTCAATCCGCTGCAGGCCACCCGCCAGGGGTGGCCCCCATAGGCGTGAACTTCAGGCCGTGCGAGCGCGCCGCAGGCCACCCGCAAGGGGTGGCCCTACTATATACGACCCCTCCACAAGCCGCACGAACGCCTCGTCTATAGTAGGGCCACCCCTTGCGGGTGGCCTGCGGCGGCCTGAAGTTAACGCCTATGGGGGTGGCCCTACTATACGCGACTGCTGCGAGGCTCCACAGGTGTCCGTATCGTCTATAGTAGGGCCACCCCTTGCGGGTGGCCTGCGGCGGCCTGAAGTTGACGCCTAAGAGGGCCACCTCTTGCGGGTGGCCTGGGGCTGGGCCGCAAGGGGTGGCCTGCCTGGCGCTCGCACGGGCTTCAGTTCACGCTTCTGGGATGCTTCCCCTTCGCTGCACTCAGGGCTAAAGGCTCTTTGCCGCTCAGCATGACACGTTTGGAGCCAGTTTTTTATGGCAACCTGATTTGATCGACACAAACTGCGAGGTCGATCATTTACTCTCGCGCAGCGTCGTCCTGTCCCTCTTCTCCCTGGTTGGCAACTGCCTCCTCGTGGATGGCGCCGACCAGCAGGGGGCCGGTCGGCGTCACTGACGCTCCCGCTTCCACTGCCGGGAGACCGCTCACTCTGGGGGTGGCACGCGCGGGCAAGAATGCCAGGGTGAGTACGAAACCCGCCGCCGCGATTCCCGCTGCTACCACGAGCGAAACGTCCATCCCGTGGACGAAGGCTGCGCGCACCTGTGCGAGCAACGATGCCGAGGCAAGCTTCTGCGCCACCGCCAACCCCCCGAACAGGCTCGTTTTGACCGCATTCGCGACCGCGGACGGAAGTCCCGTAAGGTTCAATTGCGCCTGGTAGGCGGCGCTGAGTACGCTTCCCAGGATCGCCGCTCCGAACGGCGCGCCGACTTTCTGAAGGGCCTGCATCACCGCCGATCCTACGCCGCTACGCTCCTGAGGGACTTCAGAGAGGGCTGCAGAGGCTGCCGTAGCCATAGTAAGCCCCATTCCAGCCCCGACCAGGGCCATCCAGATCGCGATAAAGCCCTCGCCGGAGGAGACGTCGGTCGTAGCGCCCAGGAGCATTCCAGCAGCCAGTAGTACGAATCCGAGCGCAACCGTGATCTTCGCCCCTACCACACGCGCAACGCGATCTGCCGGGACGGCGCCCACGACAAGCCCTCCGATCAACGGCAGGAGCCTTATCCCGGAACCCATAGCATCCGTACCCAGTATGCCCTGGAAGTACTGCGGCATGGTGAACAGCACGCCGATCATGGCAAGCCCTGCTGTGGCCGCGAGGATGACACCCCAGGTGAAGGAGGCCGAGCGGAAAAGCGCGAGGTCCACCAGCGGCTGACCGCCAGGACGACGACCAAGCCAGCTTTCCCAGAGGAAGAAGGCCACCAGCACGACAACACCCGCGACCATCGGAACCAGAGCGGTGGCGTCTCCCCAGCCGTTCTGGCCTGCCTCGATCAGCCCATAGGTCACACTGACCAGCCCGGCAATTGAGGTGATGATGCCAATCGGGTCCAGCCGGGGGCGCATGGGAGCGCGCGACTCAGGCACGAGTACGAAAGCGACGATCAGTCCCAGCAGGGCAACCGGAACGTTCATCAGGAACACCCAGCCCCACCAGTAGTTTGTCAACAGCCAGCCGCCCAGGATTGGGCCAATCGGCAGTGACAGGAAGTTGGCGGCGGCCCAGATGCCCACCGCCCTGGGCCGCTCCTCTTCAGTGAAGAGGACCGTCAGCGCGGAAAGGGCCATCACGACGATGCCCGCCCCGGCCAGGCCGAGGACAAGCCGTGCCGCGATGAATGCGCCTGCCGACGGCGCGTAGGCGCAGGCCGCCGAACCTGCACCAAACAAAGCCAGGGCAATGAGCATCACCTTTTTGCGTCCGTAGCGATCGCCGAGTAGCCCGGCAGGCAGCATCGTCGCCGCGAGTACCAGCAGGTACCCGGAGGAAAACCATTGCAGGTCAGATTCCGAGGCGTGTAGCGCGTAGGCAAGTGTCGGCAGCGCCACACTGAGGACTGTCCCGTCCAGCCCAACTGCCAGAATGGCCAGCGTGAGCGCGCCCAGCGCCCACCACCGGCGGTTTCCGAGATTCGTCATGATGACCATCTCCTTTCAAACTAACTGATTGTTTTATTAACTAACTATTTAGTTATATTGTGGCAAAGCCAGCCCCTCTTATGGAATCTTGTACAGGTCAATCTACAGGCTCAGTTCTCGTTGTCCTCTGGATCGACCATCATCCCATGAACGATAAAATCAACAAGGTACTTCCGCGCGCGTGTGATCGCTGGCGCAGAGGACAGATCTTCATTCGTGAACATCTGATACAGAGGAATGGAGGCGAGGTAGGACCAGCACATCTCCTCTGCCATAACAATCTGGATGAAAGGATCGAAATCCGATCGCAGTAATCCTGCGCTGCGAGCTTTAGAAAAAAGTGTTCTGATCCGGTCAACATCCCCTGTATCAAGTTGTGACATGATTTTTGTGTAAGTTTGCCATCCCTCGGCCTGCTCCCAGAGAATAATGCGCATCACGTGCGGGTGCTTGAGCATGACATCAAACAGCACTCCAATCACCGTCTCGAGCAAGGCCCTGAAGCGGTGCGGGTCGATGGTAACGGCCTCGTCTTCAAGGAAGGGAGCCAGGATACGCCCCGAAAGCGCGTTCAGTTCCCTGTCAATTCGTCGGTTCACCTCTGTATACAGGCCGAGCTTATCGCCAAAGTATTGAAAGATCAGGCTCTTGTTGTAGCCCGACTTCGCCGCGATAGCATCGACGCGCGCGCCATCGAAGCCGTGTTCCGCGAAAACTTCTTCCGCAGCGTTCAGAATGGCCTCCCGTGCCCCCTCCGCGTTATGCGCTCGCCCTCTTCGACTTCTATGCGGCAACGGGCGTTCGCTTGCGACCCCTGTATCCTGGACAAGTCCTCGTTGACCTCCAGAATCTCCAGATTCCGGCATCCTTTTCTCATCTCCTCTTCTAACTAACTACATGGTTAACTAACTATCTGGTTAGATTATAATCGGGGTTGAAAAGAATGTCAAGGGGAAAATGGTGGTAAACCTCAATCTTCGCCCAGGCTGGAGCCAGCCAGCCCATTTTTGCACTCTGTTGTGGTATACTTTCCATGTAAAAGTACGAGAGAAGGCTATTTTGTAACAGGATAGGCATATGACTATGACCAACAATGACATCTCAGGCGGTGTTGTCCACGAATTGCCAGAAGATTTACGGCAAACCCTTGCTTCTGATGCGGAGGCGTTAGCGGTATGGGAGTCTCTTACGCCTCTTGCGCGCAATGAATGGATTTGCTGGGCGATCTCAGTGAAAAAACCAGAAACGAGAAAGCAGCACGTTGAAAGGGTGCGCACGGAAATCAAAGAAGGCATGCGTCGGCCTTGCTGCTGGTATGGCTGTATTCACCGCACGGACAAGCCCATAAGCCCATCGGTGCAGTGGGTGATCGAGAAACAATCGAAAAAGTTGTCATAGATGATCCTCCTCTTTCACCTGCATGATCCTCATGCGCTTCGGGATGTGAGATTTCCCCCCTCACTGATACATCACCATACAACGAGAAAAACGCGGAGAATGCTCTCTTCATCTCGCGCAATCTAAATATACCAGTGAACGGGCGCGATGGCTATGGCCTACATCAAGCAGGCTATGCCTTGTTTCCTACTCACTGACCTGAAACCCTACAGATGAGTCATACGTGCTATTCACGGACAAATGAGCGAAATGAAGGAGCAACGAATGGTCAGTACGAATACGCAGGCTTTACGCGCCATGAATGATCGTTTGAACGCGCAATTGCAGCATGTTGTTGAAGGTCTCACGGATGAACAGCTACACTATCGCGCGCCCGCCATCGATGAGCGTTCGCTGGAAGAGGTGGCTCTGCATGCCTACGAAAGCCTGCTCGGTTTTGCTGCCACCGTCAGCGGCAGGCCCTGGCCTGAGGCGGCGGTCGTGCCGGAGAAAGCCGTCGATCTCATCTCGCAACTGAACGAGCTATGCCTGATGGTCGATGAAATTCTTGCCACCCTGCCAGATGGCGCGTTTGAGCAGGAATACACGCTGCCCTGGGGCCAGCAGATCAAGGGGCTTGATGCCATTGCCGACGGGCTGGCGCATGGCCTTGTGCATGTGGGGAATATTATGGGTATTCGCGCTATGGGCGGTTTCCCTGTGCCGCCGGAGGAATACTGATGTATCCGAAATAATTGTCACTAACAAAATGTTAGTAAGATCAGAAGGTGATACACTTGTATAGAAAAGAGAGGCTGCGGGCGTGCTTATTTTGTGAAGTGGTATCACAGAAGCAAGATTTTTGAGCTATTTGTCGGCGAAGATGCTGGCAAGAAAGGAAACAGCAATGGCGATAGAGCTGGGTGGGTTGCACCATGTGACGGCTGTCACCAGCAATCCTTCGGAGAATGTCGCGTTCTATACAGAGGTGCTGGGTATGCGCCTCGTCAAGAAGACGGTCAACCAGGATGATGTCAGCGCCTATCATCTCTTCTATGGAGATGAGCGGGGCAACGCGGGAACCGAGATGACGTTTTTCGACTGGGCCAATATTGGCCAGCACGTGCCGGGCGCGGGCATGATCTCTGGTACAGCCTTTCGCGTGCCGGGCCGTGAGGCGCTCGACTGGTGGGTGCAGCGTTTCAACGAATACGGCGTGGCGCACAGTGGCATTGTAGAACGCACCGGTCGCCCGGTGCTGGCCTTTACCGACCCTGAAGGGCAGCGGCTTGAACTGGTAGATGACACGCTGGCGGCAGGAATGACCGGCGTCGCCCCCGGCCATCCCTGGGCCAAAAGTCCTGTGCCTGCTGAAGTGGCTATTCGCGGCCTGGAGGGCGTGACCCTGACGGTGCGCAGTTTGCAGCCGACGGCTACCGTATTGACAGAAGTGCTGGGTTTCAGGAAAGTAGCCGACTATACCGAAAAAGGCAGCCAGGCGGCGCTGTTTGAGGTTGGCCCCGGCGGGCCGGGCGCGGAGGTGCGACTGATAGCGCGACCAGACCTGCCGCGTCGCATGCGCGTTGGCGCGGGCGGCGTCCACCACGTGGCCTTCCGCACGCCCGATGAGGAGCAGCATCGTGCATGGCGCGAGCGGCTGATCGAAGCCGGGCTGGCCGCGACACCCGTCATCGACCGTTACTACTTCCGCTCGGTCTACTTCCGCGAGCCGGGCGGCGTCCTCTTTGAGATTGCTACCGAAGGCCCCGGTTTCACCACCGACGAAGATTTTGAGCATCTCGGTGAGAGCCTGTCGCTGCCGCCATTCCTGGCGTCCTATCGTAAAGAGATCGAAGCTGGCCTCAAGCCTATCGAACCCGTTCACCCTGTCAGGAGACAGTTCTTATAGCCATTGATAGGCCAGTCAACGCAGGCTCAGCCAGGGTGTTCGTTCGCTGCGTTGTCGATCATCTGAATGGCGGGTGCGATATCCGATTGCGGGTAGCCGCGTTTGAGCAGCAGGTAGCTATCATCCATATCCAGAATGCCATAATTGCCCTGCTGGAGAATGCCCTTGACCGAAGTTGCGTAGGCATCATAATCCTTAAAAGGGTAGGTGTAGGCGCTGGCATCCAGGAAGATGTAGTCGGCATGGTCGACTGCATAGGGGAAGAGGTAGATATACTGGCGCTCGCTCAGATGCGGCACCAGCGTTGTCTGGGCGGAGACAGAGGCATCAGTCGGAATCTCCTTCAGGAAGCGGGCAGCCAGTTGATCGTGCTGTGTCACCTGTGGTCGGATGAAGCCATGCGCGTAAGGCATCACGCTGTAGACATTGTACTGGGTGGTGCTGTTGAAGAGGCGCGCGAGCATGTAGCACAGCGCCAGCATAAGCAGGCTGACCTGAGCCAGCCGTGAAAGCGAGGGCCAGTGTATGCGCGCAGACGCTCTCCAGAGTCGTATAGAGTAGGGCCACCCCTGGGGGGTGGGTACCCTGGGCGGCTCTACAGGTTGTCTTTCACTTCCTATGCTCTTCCCTGCGCCGACGCTCTGGCTTAGACATGCTATCAGCCAGCGAACGAGCCAGAGCAGGAGGACTATGGCCTCGATGCTGGAAAAAATCAGGATCGGGATGATCTCGGCATTGTACTGGAAATTGCCACTATACATGTTCGGCGTGGAACTGAGCAGATTCAGCGCGAGCGTGGGGCTGGCGAGGATCAGCGCCCAGGGGGCCAGCAGCGGCAGATAACCGGCAGGGGCCAGCAGGCCACGCAGGTAATGCATGTGCGCCGTTTCCAGTATATGTTGCTGGATCATCTGTACCGGATGAGTCACGATGGTGAGCGCGACCTGGATGGGGCTGTTGCCGAGGTAGGCGAAGCGGGGGGCAAGCAGCGAATGCCCGACGGGGCTGCCATAGTGAACCACAATTAACCCCGTTGCCGTCCAGCCAATAGCCAGCGCGAGCAGTCCTGTTCCCAGTCGCCAGCGTCCCTGCAAAAGCAGCGTCCACAGGCCGAGCATAAAAACGATTCCGGCAATTTCCTCCTTACAGGCCAGGCACAACACTACAAAGACCAGCAGCTCACCTGTCCTGCGCACGTACAGAAAATAGAGGGCGAAAAGCAGCAGGGCGAGGGTCAGCGCCTCGGCGTGAAAATCGAAATTGACGGCGTATTGCTGGGTGGGATAGAGCAGGTAGAGCAGGGCGAAAGGCACGGCGGCCCAGGCATTGCGCAGGCGCAGACGGGCCAGCCAGAAGGCGGGAAATGCCCCGCTTGCCACGACCAGCACCTGAAAGATCATCAAGGTTCTGGGATCGGGCCAGAGCAGGTAGAGCAGGGAGATGGGGAAAAGGATTGGCTCAAAGTGGATGGCAAAGCGCGTAATACCGTTCAGCCCGTAGCAGTTGGTATCGGTGAGCGAATTGCAGATCGTCTGGTGCAGCAGCGAGCCATGCAGCAGGTTCCAGATGGCTTGATCCATAATGCCCAGGTCTTCGCCATTCGTCAGAAATGCCTCATGCTTCGTCGTCAGAAAAATACAGAAATAGACGCTATAAGCCAGCATAGCCAGCGCCACCAGCCCCATCGCTATCCAGAAACCGCGAGTTTTCGCCATCGGCTCCGCTGGCGCGTACACTCCTCTTTTCCACCTGGCATATCCACGTTGCCATGCCATGCTTATGAGCTTTACAAACTTTTTCATACGATTCCAATTCGCCTATGAAACTGAAAGTAGTTGTGCTGCGCTCAGAAGCAACACCTGCCTATCTATCTTAACGGAGGGTGTGTGAAAACAACAGCGTAGTAGTACCTATCCCACATACCACCAGCAGTACGAAGCCCATGAGGCGGGGTTGTTGAGTTGCGGGCAACGAAACTTGACAGATCGCAATAATGCGCGTATATTCATACTCAAAGAGTTTGTAGTCGCGGTACAATATGTATACGCGGCTGCATTGAGCGGCAGAAAAGAGGATTACGACAATTATGCAGGGTAGGCAGCGCATCTCTATGTCCATGCTTACCGGTATGCCACAGGCATACCGGCAATGGTCGCTGCTCTCCCGATATCGACCGGCATAAGCACAGTGGAGCTGACTCAGGGACGCAGGCGACAGACCTGCGTCCCTTTCTTTTTACCCGTTACACGATTTTCATGACGCGCTTTTTTTACAGAACAGAATTGAGGTGAAACATGGCAAACGCAAACCAGAATACTCAGGAGAGGGAAACTCCTGAAGGCAAACCCTATTACATTACGACCGCCATCGACTACCCGAACGCCGAGCCGCATATCGGCCACTCATTGGAGAAGGTTGCCGCCGACGTGGTGGCGCGCTATCACCGCTTGCAGGGAGACGAGACTTTCTTCAGTATGGGCGTGGACGAGAACAGCCAGCACGTGGTACGGGCCGCAAGCGAACACGGCGTGCCGCCCGTAGAGTGGATCGACCGCATGGATGAAGCCTTCCGGCTGGCGTGGAGCAAACTGAATATCTCGTATGATTACTGGATTCGCACGCGCTCGGAGCAGCATTTTCGCGCCTCACAGGAGATGTTTCGGCGGGCGCAGGAGCGCTGCGACATCTACAAGGCCACCTATGCCGGCTGGTACTGCCCCAACGACAACACCTTTTATATCGAAGAGGAACTGGTCAACGGCAGATGTCCGAACCACCCCTCGATTGTGCCGGAGTGGGTCGAAGAGGAAAATTACTTCTTCGCCCTCTCGAAGTACAGCGATCGTTTGCTCGCGCACATCACCGCGCACCCGGAGTTCATCGTGCCAGCCAGCCGCCGCGCCGAGGTGCTGGGCATGATTCGTCAGGGGTTGCGCGACTTCTCCGTCTCGCGCCTCGTGCGTCCCGGCGTGCAGCACTGGGGCGTCCCCGTGCCGGGCGATGAGCAGCACGTCCTCTACGTCTGGTTCGATGCCCTGACCAACTACGTGACTGCCGTCGGCTTCCCGGACAACCTGGCGCAGTTTGCCCATTACTGGCCCGCCAGCGCGCACGTCATTGGCAAGGACATCACGCGCTTCCACTGCCTCTACTGGCCCGCCATGCTCCTGTCCGCCGGGCTGCCCCTGCCGGAACAGGTCGCGGTGCATGGTTTCATGACGCTTGAGGGGCAGCGCATCTCCAAAACGACGGGCAACATCATCGACCCTGTCGCCCTCGTTGATGAGTTCGGCGCGGACGCCGTGCGCTACTACCTCACGCGCAACCTGTCCTTTGCCTCAGACGGCGATTTCTCGCGGGCCGGTCTGGTGCGCCACTACAACGACGAACTCGCCAACGATCTCGGCAATCTGCTCAACCGCGTCGTCTCCATGGTCAAACGCTATCGCGGCGGCGCTATCCCCGCGCCCGGAGCGGCAGGCTCCTTAGAGGAAGAGATGCAGCAACTCGCGGCAGAGACGCGCCGACGAGCGGCAGAGGCCATCGAAGCCTGGGAACTCGGCGCCGCCCTCGGCGCCATCTGGGCCTTCGTGCGCCGCACCAATCAGTACATCGAGCAGAACGAACCCTGGAAACTCGCCCGCCAGCCCGAACAGGCCGAACGCCTCAACAGCGTCCTGCACACTGCTGCTGAAGCCCTGCGCCTGCAAGCCATCCTCCTCGCCCCCTACATCCCCACCAGCGCCGACCGTATCCTCGCCCAGCTCGGCTTGCAGCCAGTTGATAAGGGTGCATGGGTAGAGCGCGGCGCGTGGGGCAGCGAGCCGCTGAGGCAGGTTGTGGGCGGGGAGTTGCTGTTCCCACGAATTGAACAGGCGGAAAAAACGCAGTTGTAGAGGTATGGAGTGCTGATCCAAAAAACACACACTCAGAAGCCTTGACAAATCGCAACATTTCCGGTTATGCTTCTTGCAAGCAGTTTACGCAGTTCATCCACATGAGCTGATTATTGTGTTGAAAGATCAGAGGATAACGACCGTGCAGCGTAATTGTGTCTCATTTGTACACATTACCCTTACCTCCGAATACTACATGCCCGTCGTGGCATGCAACTGGTCGTCTTTGTCCTCTCGATGCACGCTTACTTGAGCAGTTATCAAATCCCGTAGAAGCATCCGTTGGGGGCGCAGGCGACAGACCTGCGCCCCCAATTTTTTGTACTGTACCAGCGTATCCAGAATGCTCCATGGCGTGTCATGCTGAGCGAGAGCGAAGCATCTGAGGCAACCTCTCCTCGCAAGGGCAAGTGCGGATGCTTCGCTCTCGCTCAGCATGACACGCCAGAGGCGAGTCTGGAGGCCGCTGGTTGAGGTCGCGCAGCAGGCCGACCGGCTCAACGCTCTCGCTCAGCATGACACGCCGGAGGCCAGTTTCGGAGGAGGAAAACGATGGCAATAGTCGAGGTTGAGGGATTACACAAGACGCTTAGAAGTCGGCAGCGTGGGGCGGGGCTGGCGAATAGCCTGCGCTCGTTTGTCGCGCCGCGCTATCGCGAACGCGAGGCGGTGAAGGGCATTAGCTTTGCGCTGGAGGCGGGCGAGGTGCTGGCCTTTATTGGGCCGAATGGCGCGGGCAAGTCTACCACCATCAAGATGCTCACCGGTATCCTCTATCCTACGGCTGGCAGGGTACATGTGCTGGGCCTTACGCCCTGGCAGCAGCGGCGCACGCTGGCGTATCACATCGCCAGCGTCTACGGGCAGAAATCGCAGTTGTGGTATCATTTGCCGCCGCAGGACACGTTTGATCTGCTGGCGCGCATCTACGAACTGGATATGGCGGAGTATCGCAAACGCCGCGCCTTCCTGGTCGATGTCTTCGATATCGGCGAATACATGTCCACGCCCGCGCGCAAGCTGAGCCTTGGCGAACGCATGCGCTGCGAACTGGCGGCGGCTCTGCTGCACAAACCCTCGATTGTCTTTCTGGACGAGCCAACCATCGGCCTGGACGTGATCGCGCGGCAGCGCATCCGCGACCTGATCGGCCAGCTCAACACGGAGGAGGGCCTGACCGTCTTTCTGACCTCGCACGACACGGGCGACATCGAGCAGGTCTGCCGCCGCGCCATCGTCATCAATCACGGCGAAATCATCCTGGACACGCCCGTCTCCAGGCTCAAACGCGACTACCTGAAGGCGAAGACAGTTGATTTGCTGCTGGAAGGCTCGGCGGAGGAGCTGCTGAAAATGGATAGCGAGAGCGAGCAGCCGCGCTTGAGCGTGCGCGCGCCCTCGTCTATCCACGAAGAGATTGTGGAGACGCCGGGCGTGCGCGTCCTCAAGGCAAAGGGACACGGTCTGAAGCTGGAGGTCGATACCGCGCAAACGCCGCTGGAGCCGATCATCGCCGCCATCATGCAGCACTCGCACATCCTGGACATGACCATCGCCGACCCGCCGATGGAGGAGATTATCGCCGCCATCTATAGCGAGAAAGGCAAGGTAGAGACGGGGCATAGCAAGCAAGAGCAGATAGCGCAGGAAGCTGAGAAAATTGAGGAGGTGACGCCATGAATTACACGCTGGCCGATATCAATCTGTCGTTACGAACTGGGTGAAGCGTCGAATAGCGCCAGAAGGAGAACTTAGATGGAGACGGCCATAGCACGGGTACGGCCCCGGCGTAGCATATGGAAGCGGGCGCGCTTTGCCCTGCAAAAATACGTGGCTGTGCTGCGTGTCAGCGCGGCCAACAACCTGGCCTATATGATGGAGGTCTTTTTCCGCGCCTTGCTGCTGGTCGTGCTGGTCTTTATCCTGGCGCAGTTGTGGAAGACGACCTTCTCGGTGCGGGGAGCGCACATCCTGAGCGGCTTCAGCATCGGTGACATGATCTGGTATCTGGCTGCCGCCGAGACGATTGCCATGTCCATGCCCGCGCTGACGCGGCGTATCGACATGGAGGTGCGTTCGGGCCAGCTTGCCTATCTGCTGGGGCGGCCCTGCAACTACGTGCTGTACAATTTCGCGCAGTATCTCGGTGAGCGCGTGGTGCGCATCGGCATCAACGGCGCGGTCGCCGCTGTGCTGGCCTTCGTCATCGCCGGTTTGCCGCATTTCACCTGGCAGGGCTTTCTTGCCTGGCCGCTGCTGGCCTTTCTGGCCGTCTGCATCGATTTCACCGCATACTTCAGCATCGGTCTGCTGGCCTTCTGGTCGGAGGAGACGCAATCGTTCTCGCTGATCTTCAGCCGACTGACGCTGGTGCTGGGGGGCGTGCTGGCCCCGCTGGACATCTTCCCGCAGCCGTTGCGCAGTATCGCTCAGGCGCTGCCCTTCAGTAGCATTCTCTACGGCCCGGCGCGCACGCTGGTGCATTTCGACGCGGGCTACCTCGGCTTCCTGCTGGTGCAGCAGATCATCACGCTGGCCGGGGGAACGCTGATTCTGCTGGCGATTTACTCGATAGCTATCCGGCGCGTCAATATCAATGGAGGCTGACCATATGAAGATCATCAAAACAGTTGGTAGCACGCTGCGCTTCATCAGGGCGTACCTGGCCGCGAATGTGCAGGCGGCGATGGAGTATCGCGCCGCTTTCTGGGTGCAGATCTTCGCGATGGCGGCCAACGATAGCCTCTGGCTATTCTTCTGGTGGAACTACTTCCACCAGTTCCCGCTGACGCACGGCTGGCAGAACACCGATATCGTCATTCTCTGGTCGGTGTCCGCCTGCGGTTTCGGCATCGGCATGGCCGTTTTCGGCAACGCGCCGAAACTGGCCTCGATTATTATGACCGGCGGGCTGGATGCCTACCTCGGCATGCCGCGCAATGTCCTGCTGCACGTCTGCATCGCCTCTACCGACCCATCGGCATGGGGAGATGTGCTGTTTGCCGTCGGCGCCTACCTGCTCCTGCTGCGCCCGGACATCTGGCATTTCGCCCTCTTCGTCCTGCTCTCGCTGCAGGTCGCGCTGATCTTCGTCTCGTTCGTCGTGATTCTCTGCTCGCTGGCCTTCTTCCTGGGCAACACCGAAGGCATGGCGCAGCAGATGATGGGCGCGCTGATCTCCTTCAGCACCTACCCGATGACGATTTTCACCGGCGTCGTGCGCCTGCTGCTTTTCACCGTTGTCCCGGCGGGCTTCATCTCCTTCATCCCGCTGCAACTGCTGCACCAGTTCACCTGGCCCCTGCTCGGCGCAATGGCGGGCTTCACCACGCTGATCGTGCTTGTCGCCACCGCCATCTTCTCGCTGGGCTTGAGACGCTACGAAAGCGGGAATTTGCTGGGGATGCAAAATTGATAGAGCAGTAGCCAGACATGTCATGCTGAGCGCAGCGAAGCATCTCTGGTAGCTATTATGATCCGGTAGTTACCTCAGATGCTTCGCTGCGCTCAGCATGACACGTTTGTCAGTTGCCATAATGCCTGTAGTTCTTTCCCCACACGAATTGACCCCGGCAGCCAGCGATGCATAATCTGAAAGCCGTTGGGATAGGCTTTGCAACGGACCTGTGGTAGATGAGAGTGCGCCTCTAGCCAGTTGCGGGCGCGCTCTCTGGCATGCTGCTCATCTTTAGCATAGACATGGATGATCTTCCCATATCTGCCATTTGACGCGACGAAACTATCACAACGTTCTGAGGTAGCATATAATACAGTTCGTCGTCTCTGGCGAGACCCTTATACTGATGTGACTATCTCCACCTTGCAGCGATTGGCAGATGTGTTAGGCGTCAATGTAAACGAACTACTTGAGTCTGTACCGGATGAGGAGTGACAACTCCTGTCCAGGTATCACTCGTAGGCGCGCGATGTAATCGGCGCCTACGGGATTTCGTATCCATATGCTTTACAGGTACTGCTTGAACCAGCGCACCATGCGCTCTTCCAGGTCGAGCAGGTGCTTTTGCTCTCTGGGGCCGTGACCTTCACGGGGGTAGACGACCAGTTGGGTGGGGACACCACGCTCGCGCAGGGCGCGATAGAAGGCGTAAGCCTGGTTGACGGGGACGCACTCGTCCTTTTCGCCATGTACGATCAGCGTGGGGGTGGTCACGCGAGCGGCGTAGGTGATGGCAGAACGGTCGCGGTAGGCTTGCGGGTTTTCCAGCATGTCCGCGTTGATGAAGCGTCTATCCCAGTCGGGGATGTTGGATTGCGCGTGGAAGCTGTGGAAATCGCAGATGCCTGCGCCCATCAGCGCCGCCTTGAAACGGTTTGTCTGCGTCACTGCCCACGCCGTCATGAAGCCGCCGTAGCTCCAGCCCATAATGCCGACGCGATTGGGGTCGACTACGCCCTGCCGGATCAGGTAATCGATGCCGCGCATGATGTCCTGAAAATCC
>Ga0209810_1003394_pt1 | contig 16846 bp, 15 predicted proteins | sample Coa_R1_7_FD_187159 | JGI IMG/M metagenome (GOLD analysis project Ga0209810, IMG submission 187159) | Surface soil microbial communities from Centralia Pennsylvania, which are recovering from an underground coalmine fire - Coalmine... | ecosystem: Environmental > Terrestrial > Soil > Unclassified...
CCGCGCCCGGCTGGGCCCGCTGGCCGAGCACATCCACGTCGATACCGTCGATCGCTTCCAGGGCGGTGAGCGCGAGGTGATCGCCATCAGCCTGGTGGCCAGCAACCCCCAGCGGAACATCGGCGTGCTGCACGCCGATTGGCGCCGCATGAACGTCGCCATCTCCCGTGCCCGTGCCAAGCTCTTGCTCATCGGCGATCGCGCGACTTTCACCCTCCCCAGCGCCGACGCCGCCGACGCAGCAGTTAAAGAGCGGTACCGCGCCCTGTTCGCCACGGTCGAGGCGCTGGCGGCCGCCGGCCAGGCGCGGCTCCTCTCGGCCGCCGCTTTTCCCCCATGGAGCATGCGTCGGTGAGCCGCAGCGCAGCGCTCTACCAGGTGCTGGCCGCCGTGGGCGACGGCGTGGGCTGCGAGTACTGGACCGTTCCCGACTACGGGGTGCCGGTCGCGCTGCTCGTGGATCTCGGCCTGGCCAGCCCCATCAAGACGCGCGTGCCCCGCTGCGCGGAACACGGCTGCCGCTACCTCGGGCGCTGCGAATACGAGGCGCAGTTCGATCCCGCCGGGGCAGCCGCCGGCTCCACGGCCCCTTCGCCCGCGCGGGCGCCGCGCGCGGGTCGCAAGTTCCGCCTCACGGCCGCCGGGCACAGGGCGCTCACCGCGCCGCCCGACCTCGCCGCTGCGCTCGCAGCGCTGCCATGGACCGACCTCCTGCTCGCCGAGCTGGCCGGCGGCGAGCGGACGCCCTTCGCGCTAGTGGGGGCGCTGGTCGAGCGCGCGCGCCAGGCCATCGCCGCGGGCGCGGCCCCGGAGGCCGCGCGGGTCCCGACGCGCCCCTACCTGCGGGCGGTGCTGGAGCTGCTGGTCGAACAGGGAATGCTCGAGTGGGACCCCACGACCGATACCGTGCGCCGCCCCGCCCCACGCACCGAGGGCCAGCAGTGATTCCGCGCCCGGCGCCGGGCGGACGGCGCACGGGCGACGCGCTGTTCCCCGCTCAGGGGATGTGGGGCGCGAAGCTGTAACGGCCGTTCAGGTAGTCGCTCAGCGCCCAATAGACAGGCAGAGGGGTGAAGTCGGGCTCCAGCAGGCGGAAGTAGTACCAGGCCTCGTCGCGGCGGCTGGCATCGGCACGCTTGAGATACCAGATGAAGCTGCGCTGGAGCCAGGGCCATTCCTCTCGAATCCGCTCCAGCGCCCGCACCGTGTAGCGCGCCTGCTGCTCCTCCGTGACCCGGCCGTACACCGCCGGCCCGGGAAAGTCCGGCGGCAGGGCGTTCCAGCCCAGCTCGGTGGCCCAGACAGGTTTATGGGCATCGCCATGTCGCACCATAATCTCGCGGACGAGCAGCGGCCGCGAGAAGTTCACGCGGTCGGCGCTGAGCCGACGGTCATCGGGGCCATCGCGCAAGCCGTAGGCTTGCACTGCCAGCACATCGAAGTATTCGCCCGCCCCAGCCGCGTAGAGCGCCTCGAGAAAATGCAGCTCGTTCTGCGCCCACGGGCTCTCCTCCACCGTCGGCGCCAGCGCCGGCGCCACGATGACGGCGTCGGGATTGACCGCCTTGGCGCGGCGGTAGCCCTCGGCCAGCAGCGCGGTGAAGGCCGCCGCATCCACCGGCTGCTGGCCCCACTCGCTAGCCAGGTTGGGTTCGTTCCAGAGCTGGAAGTAGCGGACGCGCCCGGCATAGCGCGCCACGACCGCGGCCACGAAGTCGCCGTAGTCCCGCACGTTGGCCGGCGGCGTGGCTGGCCAGGGATTGCCCGGCCGCGCCCACGCCGGGCTGGTATCGAGCCGAGCCAGCACCTCGAGGCCGTACTCCGCCGCCAGCGCCACGATCTCGTCGTACTTCTCCCAGGTGCTCCGGCCCCAGCGCGCATCCCAGTAGACCCCCTTGGCATCGGGCTCGATCTCCGCCCACGGGAACTGCTGGCGAATAGCGCCGAAGCCTGCGGCGCGCGCCATCGCTACCGCCTGGCGGCGCTTGGCCGGCTCGACCTCCTGCTCTAGAAACGTGTTCACCCCCACGGGATGCAAGCCGCTCGCCGGGGGGACCGCGTCATCCGCCGTCTCCACCGGTCGCGCGCTGAGCCGCGAGAGGAGCGCGATGAGGATGTCGCGTCCCTCGCCTGCGCGCCAGAGGGCTACCAGGCCCGTCCCGCTCCCCGCGACCATGAGGGCGGCCACGAGTAGAACGCCCGGCAGCCACCGTTGCGCATGGCGCACTGTGGTCATCGTCCGCTCCGCCCCTGCCCTAGCGGGCCGGCCGCGCCGCGGCCGCAACCGCGGCGCACGCTTCCCTCACCACTGTCCTGGTGCCGTGACGATTCCGTGGAGAGTATACGGACTCCTCCCTGCGCTGAGCAGGCCGGCTGCGCCGTTCCCTGCCGGCGCGGCGACACCCCCTGGCCGCAGGGAAAATCTCTGCGGAGTGCGGCGTGGTGAGCCGGGAGGTATTGCCAAAGGCCGTAGACGGATGCTATGCTGCAGCGGTGGAGGGGCCCTACGAGACACTGCAGGAGGTGGTATCGATGGTGAAAGGTCTCGGCAAGGGCGACATCGCGGCCAGGGTTTCCGCCAGGCTCAAGACCTCGCGAGCCGAGGGCGCCCGGGCACTCGATGCGGTGCTCGACACCATCACCGAGGCCCTCAAAGAGGGCCAGAGCGTCACGCTCACCGGCTTCGGCACCTTCGAAGTGCGCGACATCAAGGCGCGCAAGGTGCGTGCGCTGCGCGGTAGGCAAGCCGGCCAGCTCGTCACCGTTCCGGCGCACAAGCGCCCGGGCTTCCGCGCCGGGCACGAGCTGCGGCGTGCGGTAGCCGGCGCGTGAGTTCAACGACGTAGGGCCCCTCTGCCAGAGCGGGGCTGGCTGGCGGGCCAGCCCCGCGTGTTTTCTCGTCCGCCTCCCGCTCATCACGGCTCTGTCGGCCGCGGCAGCGCCGGTGCTCGCCTGTGCTGGGCGGGCAGATGGTATAGTGCCTCGGAGCCGGCGGCTCGGCGAGGCGCCCGCTGGCCGGGCTGCTCCTGAACGGGAGGGCGCGGGATGGAACTCCGGCAGGTCATCCAGGCCTGGGATACCCTGGTGCTGCGGCTGGAGGGCGCAGCCCCTGCCCTCGGACGCCCGTTGCGGCGCGCCTGCCACCCCATCGCGGCCGAGCGGCACCTCGACGGCACGCTGCTGGTCGTGCTGGGCTGCTGGTGGCCTCCGGACCTGACGGCCCTCCAGGATGCCGGGTTCCGCGAGCAGCTGGCCGCCGTCGTCGGGCCCATGCTGGAAGACCAGCTCGCGTTCGAGGTCGTGCCCTGGCCCGCCGGCATGGCCGCCGCGGACGCGGGGGGAACGGCCGAGCCGCGGGAAGTGCCGGCGCCCGACGTGCTCGCGGGCGTGCCCGCCCCGGCGCGCGACGAGGCCCGGCGCTGCGAGTCGACGCTCCAGCGATGGTTCTACGCCCGCGCCTACCTCCGCGGCCTTCGCCTCCACTGCCAGTACGTGGTGGGGCACTGCCGGCTGGACTTCGCTCTGCCGCACTACCGGGTCGCCGTGGACGTGGATGGGTGGGAGGCGCGCCGCGGCCCGCGCGAGCGCGAGCAGCAGCTCGATGCGCATCGCTGGCGGCTGGTGTGGTTTGGCGGGAAGGAGGTGTATCGCGACGCGGACGGCTGCGTCGCCGAGCTTCTCCGCCGGCTCGCGGCGCGCGGCCGCGCGCCCGCCGCACGGCCCCGGTTGGGCCAGCCTCGCGCGTGGCGCTGAGCCGCCCTCCAAGCGCGCGAGGGGGTGCGGGCGAGGCGGCTAGGCGAGCTCGCGGGCCACCGCATCGACAGCGGCGATGAGCGTGCTGGCCAGCTCGTCGCACTCCGCCTCGCGGATGATCAGCGGGGGCGCGATCATCAGGTGGTCGCCGCGCTCGCCGTCCACGGTGCCGGTGCCCGGGTAGACGAACAGCCCCCGCGCGAGGGCGGCCTCGGCGACGCGCGCGGCCACCCGGGCCTCCGGCGGGAACGGTTCCTTCGTCGCCTTGTTCTGGACGAACTCCACCCCTAGCATCAGCCCCAGGCCCCGCACGTCGCCCACGATCGGCGACGCTTCGAGCGGGCGCAGGCGCTCGCGAAGGTAGGCGCCCAGCCGTGCGGCGCGCCCGGCGAGGTCCCACTCCTCGGTGAGCCGCAGCACTACGTCGCCCACCGCGCAGCAGAGCGGGTTAGCGCCGTAGGTGAAGAGGTTCACGAAGTGGCCGGAGCCCCGTGGAGGGCGGAACGCCTCGTAGATGCGCGTGGTGCAGAGCACGGCCCCGAGCGGGGCGTAGCCGGCCGAGATGCCCTTGGCCACCGCCATCAGGTCCGGCACCACCTCCCAGTGCTCGATGCCGAACCGCCGCCCCGTGCGCCCGAAGCCGGTCATCACCTCGTCGGCGATGAACAGCACATCGTAGCGGTCGCAGATCTCACGGATGCGCTGGAAGTAGCCGGGCGGCGCCGGCGCGGCGCCCAGCGTGGCCCCAACCACCGGCTCGGCGATGAACGCGGCTACCGTCTCCGGCCCTGCCTCCAGAATCGCCGCCTCGAGGTAGTCCGCGCCCCGCGGGCCCCAGGTCTCTGGCGGCTGGTCGGGCGGGCAGCGGTACGGGTAGCAGGGCGGGATCTTGGGCATGTCCAGGAGCAACGGCGTGTAGGGGCGGCGGCGGGGGCGGTTCCCCCCGATGCTGAGCGCCCCCAGAGTATTGCCATGGTAGCTCTGCCAGCGCCCGATGATCTTGTACTTGGACGGCCGCCCGACCTCGACCCAGTACTGGCGCGCCAGCTTGACCGCCACCTCCACCGCCTCCGAGCCACCGGAGACGAACACGGCGTGGTTAAGATCGCCAGGCGCGTAGCGGGCCAGGCGCGCTGCCAGCCGCAGGGCCGGCTCGGTCACGAACACGGTGAACGGCGCCAGCGCCAGGGTTCGCGCCTGCGCCGCCATCGCCTCGGCCACCTCCGCGTTACCGTGGCCCAGATTGGCGACCACAAAGCCCGCCGCCCCGTCCAGATAGCGGCGGCCCTCGGCATCGTAGAGATAGCAGCCCTCACCCCGCGTCGCGATCCGCAGGGGCGCGCGCAGGTCGTAGACGAAGAGGTGGTCGGGGCGTAGCGGCACCGCGCTCGCCTCCGCCACCCGCGTCTGCAGGAACTCGCTCATTCGCCACCCTCGCTCCATCCTGTGTTGACTGTACCGCGTGCGCGCCGGCCCAGCCAACCGAACCCCAGCCTGCGGCCCTGGACGGTCGGCGTCCGCCCCGGCACACCCCACGCTTTGGCCCGCCGCGGCGGTGCCCTATCCTGCCGCCCCCCATTCCGGCGCGAGCGCGCTAGAGATCGAACGCGTCGGTGAGGTCGTTGGCCATGGCGTCGCGCCAGCTCAGCGGCGGAAGCCCCACCGCGTCTCGATGAACCTGAGAACCGAGGTGGTGTCGTAGAAGGTGTGGTCGACGAAGCTCTGGTTGGCGTGCGGCGAGATGATCAGCGCCGGCACGCGGCCGCCGGGTCCCCAGCGGTCGATCACTGGCGGCGGCACGTGGTCGTACCAGCCGCCGAAGTCGTCGTAGGTGATGATGCCCGCCAGGCGAGCCAGCAGCGCCTCGGCCGCAGCAGCGCTGCCGAGTAGCTGCGTGGCCCGGCGCACGAACTCCCGCCGGGGGATCTGCCGGGCCTGGTAGCGCGCCACCAGCTCGTCTAGACACTCGGTCGGCATGCCCCACTCCCTCACGAGAGATCGCATTCGACCAGCATACACGAGGCGTGCAGCACGCGAACTGGACTATACGCCGCAGTCGCTCCCGCCGGCCCCTACACCCTGGGCCTCCGCGTCCGTCCGCTGCTCCGTGGCGGGCAGGGCTAGGGACGAGACGGCGCGGCCAGGAGGAGCTGAGCTGTCACACGGCGCTGTTCCTCCTGAATCATGTAATCCAGGGCGGCCAGCAGCACGAGATCGACAGCGAGCCCCACCAGAGCAGCAAGCTGCTCCGTATAGAAAGCGAACACCTGAATCAAGAAGATCGAGACAAGGATCGCCCGACGGAACCAGTGATAGGCGGCGAGGCGCGAGCGGAACAGCGTGAGCACGCCTACCACGATCAGTAGCGAGGAGAGCACCGAGGCGAAGAGCTGGCCAGCGTCGGCAACGGAGAGGTGCGGATCGGTCAGCGTGAACTGGGGATCGAAGACGATCAGCCCGAGCGTGAAGACGATGAAGAACGTGGCATGCACGACAAACACGACCTCCACGGCTCGATGGAACCAGCGCCACGCTACCACCCGGTGGTACACGGCCCGGAGTCGACTTTCGAGTATGGCCAGCACCCCCCGCTTGGACGGCGCGATTGCCAGCTGCTGGAGTGCCGCTTCCAGGGCGCTGACGAGCGGGAGGCGGGAGCCGCTGGCGCGGAGCAGGAGCAGCGCCTGGTCCCGCCTGGCCGGGGCGTCGGCCTGCAGCAGCACCTCCTTGACCAGATCGAGCCCGTTGAGGAGGCACTCCTCCGGCGAGAGCTGCCGCTGCTGCAGGATGCGGAACCCCAGGAAGAGCAGCACGAAGATGACGTAGATCAGCGCGATCGTGGGCTGGAAGAAGTAGTTGTTGTCGCTGGTGATGAACTTGCCCAGCTCGTCGATGAACGTCCCGAAGCCCAGGCCGGCGATGATCGCCGCTAGGTGCTGGACACGGCGACCGAGAAATGCTAGCAGCAAGATGAGCGCCAATGTCATGAGGAGGCCGCCCCAGAGCATGTGGGCGATGTGCAAGCCTCTCCCGCCGAGCTGTGGGTAGCCGGCCAGCTCCAGGTAGACGCGAATCCCCAACACCGCGGCGACGCCGCTGACCAGGAAGCTCTCTAAGAAGCGGCCGGCATCCGTGTTCCGCACGAAGAGGGGCGGCCAGAGCGCGAGCGGGCACCGCATGATCCGTATCCTTCCCAGCGAACCTAGGCAGCGAACTACCCGCAGCCCGAGGCCAGCCGCTCCTTCCCGCTGTCTTGGCTGCAGGCGGCCGCGTGGAACCGCCTCGGGGTCTGGCACCCTGCACAGCCACGCGGGCCGCGACCAGCTTCCCGCTGCGCCGCCTACGGACTCGCTGCACCAGGCTGTAGAGGCGGACGGAGAGGCAGCACACTGCCTCGCAGTGTAGACCGCCTACTGCCAGCGAAACTGACGCGCCAGGAACGGCCGGCTCAGCTGCAGGATGAGCGGCGAGCCGTGGGGGCATGCGGCGGGCGCCGCGGTGCGCGCCAGCGCCGCGAGGAGGGCGGCCTGGACATCGGGGGGGAGCCGCTGCCCCCGCCGCAGTGCCGCGCGGCAGGCGACCGCCACCAGCAGCCGGTCTTGCCAGTTGTCCTCTTCGGTCGCCGCCTCGGTCAGCACCTCCTCGAGCGCCGAGCCGAGCACCGCTGCCGCGGGCAGATCCGACGTGGCGGGCAGCGCCGGCGCCGCCCGCACGAGGAAGCTGCGACCGCCGAACCACTCGCAGGTGAAGCCGAGCGCGGCCAGGGCGGGCAGCCGCGCCGCCAGGCGTGCTGCCTGAGCCGGCCGGAGCTCGAGGACGAGCGGCTCGATGGGCGTCTCCGCGGCCGGGCCGTGGCGGGCCCGGAGCCGCTCGTAGAGGACGCGCTCGTGCGCGCGGTGCTGGTCCACCAGGTAGAGGCCGCCAGGGCCCTCGCAGAGGAGCAGGGCCTCCTGCACCTGGCCGATCAGCCGGAGCGGCGGCAAGCTGCCAGCGCCTCGCTCACTCGATGGGGCGGCCGGCGCCTGATCCCCTGCGGCGGGCTCGTCGTGGCGCGGCCACCCCTCGGCGATGCGGTACCACGACGGGCGCGCGCCGTTCAGCGGGTAGTGGAGGGAGGCTGGCGCCGCCTCACTCGTGGCCGCGGCTGCCTGGGGCTCGCCATCGGGCGCCGAAGGGAGAAGCAGCCCGAGGTCGATGTCGGGAGGCAGCTGCAGCGGGCTGCGGCTCAAGGCCTCCCGCACCCACGCGGCCAGGCCCTCGGCCAGCTCGCGCCCGTGTAGGAACCGGACCTCGGTCTTGGCCGGGTGCACGTTCACGTCCACCGCCGCGGGGGGCAGGTCGCAGTAGAGCACCGCGATGGGATGCCGCCCGCGCGGCAGGAGCGGGCGGTAAGCCGCCTCCAGCGCGGTCAGCAGCTCGCGCGCCTCCACCCAGCGGCCGTTCACGACCAGCGTCAGGTCGCCGCGATGCGGGCGCGTGACATGCCGCTCGCTCAAATAGCCCTGGAGGCGCGCCTCCCCGAGGGCCAAGGGCGGCAACGGCCGCAGCGCCTCGGCCACCGCCGTGCCGTAGAGCTCGGCCAGCACGGCCGCCGGCCCGCCGCCAGTGGTGCGCAGGGCGAGGCGCCCCTCGACGAGGAGCTGGAAGCATACTCCGGGGCGGGCGAGCGCGTAGCGGCGGACCAGCGCGCTGATGGCGGCCACCTCCCGGCGCGCGTCGGCCACGAACTTGAGGCGCGCCGGCACCGTCTGGAAAAGGTGGCGCACCTCCACGGTCGTGCCCCGGGCACGCGGCCGCGGCGCGAGTGCTACCACCCGCCCCCCGCGCACGAGCGCCTCGTGCCCCACCTCATCGGCCACGGCGGTGTGCACCGCCACCTCGGCCACGGCGGCGATGCTGGGCAGCGCCTCGCCGCGGAAGCCGAGCGTTGTCACCCGCTCGAGGTCGGCCACGCGGCGGATCTTGCTGGTCGCGTGGCGCTCGAAGGCCAGGGCGATCTCGTCGGCGGGGATCCCGCAGCCGTCGTCGACCACGCGCACGAGGCGCAGGCCGCCGCCGCGTACCTCCACGCGGATCTGGCGCGCGCCCGCATCGAGGGCGTTCTCGACCAGCTCCTTGACCACCGATGCCGGCCGCTCGATCACCTCGCCCGCGGCGATCTTCTCTGCCTCGCGCGCCGGCAGCACGCGGATCGCGTGGCGCTCCAGGGTGGGGGCGGTCACGGCGTCCCTCCGCGGCGGCCGCGCTGCTGGAGCGCCGCCAGACGGTTCAGCGCCTCGAGCGGAGTCATATGGCACAGATCCAGGGAGAGGATCTCCTCCAGCACCTCGCGGGCGACCGCCTCGAGCGGCGAGGAGGGCGGGGCTGAGCTGGTGCCGGGCTGGAGCCCGTTATGCGTGCCTGGCGGGGGCTGGACGGCCACCAGCGCCCGGGCGGACTTCTCGGCCGCGCCATCGGCCTCCGTGCCGAGCAGCGCGGGCGGCTGGGACAGGACGCCAACCGGCGGGAGCGTCGCGCCGGCCCGCTCGCGAGCAGGGGGCTCGGCCGCGGCCAGCAGCGCGGCAGCCCGCTCCAGCACCTCCGCGGGCAGCCCGGCGAGCCGCGCGACGTGCAGGCCGTAGCTGCGATCCGAGCCGCCGGGCAGCACGCGGTGGAGGAAGACCACCTGGCCGTTCTCCTCGCGCACCGCGGTATGCAGGTTGCACAGGCGTGGCAGGTGCGCAGCCAGCTCGATCAGCTCGTGGAAGTGGGTCGCGAACAGCCCACGGGCGCCCACACGGTCGTGGAGATACTCGATCACCGCGCGTGCGATGGCCAGGCCGTCCTGGGTGCTCGTGCCACGGCCGATCTCGTCGAGCACGACCAGGCTGCGGGGCGTGGCATGCCGCAAGATGGCGGCGGTCTCCTCCATCTCCACCATGAACGTGCTCGCCCCCGCCGCGAGATCGTCCTGCGCGCCGATGCGCGTGAAGATCCGGTCGACGATCCCGATGCGCGCCCGGCGTGCCGGCACGAAGCTGCCGACCTGCGCCATCAGCACGATGAGCGCCACCTGGCGGAGGTAGGTGGACTTGCCGGCCATGTTCGGGCCGGTGACGAGCGCGATCCGCGGGCCGTCGCCGCCGAGCTGGCAGTCGTTGGGGATGAACGCCTCGGGCCCGAGCGCCGCCTCGACGACCGGATGGCGCCCGCCCTCGATGAGGAGGTCGTCCCCGGTGTGCACCTCCGGCCGGACGTAGCCGCGGCGATCGGCCACCTCGGCCAGGGCCAGGTACACATCGAGCTGTGCCAGCGCGTCCGCCGTGCGGAGCAGCCGCGGCGCCTGGGCGCCGATGCGGCTCAGGAGCTGCGCGAACAGCGCGCGCTCCACCGCCTCGATACGCTCCTCGGCGTGAAGGATGCGCGCCTCCGCCTCCTTGAGCTGGGGGGTAATGTAGCGCTCCGCGTTGGCCAGTGTCTGCTTGCGAATGTAGTCGGGCGGCACCCGGTCCCGGTTGGGATGCGTGACCTCGATATAGTAGCCGAACACCTGGTTGTAGCCCACCTTCAGGCTGCGGATCCCCGTGCGCTCGCGCTCCACGCCCTCGAGCTCGGCGAGCCACCGGCGCGTATCGGCGATAGAAGCCACCAGCTCGTCGCGCGCGGCGTCGTAGCCTGGCCGGATCAGCCGCCCCTCGGCGTCATCGGCCACCGCCCGGCCGATCTCGTCCGCCACGTCGGCGCAGGGATCGAGCGCCTCGGCAACCGCGGCCAGCGGCGCCAGGCCGGCGAGGCGCTCTCGCAGCGGGGCCACGGCCAGCAGGATCTCCCGCAGCGCCAGCAGCTCACGCGGGGTAGCCACCCCCTGCAGGGCCCGGCTGGTCAAGCGCTCGAGATCGCCGATACCGTTCAGGCTGGCGAGCAGCTCGGCACGCAGCGCGCGCGCCTCTACGAAGGCGGCCACGGCCTCCTGGCGCGCCGTGATCGCCGCGACGTCCAGCAACGGCTGGCCCAGCCAGCGACGCAGCAGGCGCCCACCCATTGGCGTCCGGGTGACATCCAGCACGGCGAGCAGGCTGCCCTCGGGGCTGCCGGTGCGCGCGCTGCGGAGCAGCTCCAGGTTACGGCGGGTGTGCGCATCGAGCGCCATGTAGGCGTCGGTGCTATAGGTGCGCAGGCCGGTCAGCAGGGGTAAGAGTGCCGGGTTGGTCTCCTCGAGATAGGCGAGCACCGCCCCGGCGGCGCCGATCGCCAGCGGGCGGTCCGCACAGCCGAAGCTCTCCAGCGAGCGCACCCCGAACTGCCGGAGCAGCCGCTCGCGGGCCACTTCCGGGTCGAACCGCCAGGCGTCGCAGCGCGTCACCGCGCCGGGCAGCGCGAGGGCGCTGGCCTGATCCCAAGGCACGAGGCACTCGGCGGGCGCCAGCCGCCCCAGCTCCCCCTGCAGCGTGGTGAGGGCCTCGGCGCCCGCGAGCTCGGTGGCGGCGAACTCGCCGGTGGTCACGTCGACGTAGGCCAACCCATAGGCCTCCGTGCCATCGCGGCGCGCCGGGCCGCGCACCACCGCGGCGAGGTAGTTGTTGGCTCGCGCGGGCAGCATGCCCGGCTCGATGACCGTGCCGGCGCTGACCACGCGCGTGACCACGCGCTCGACGAGGCCGCGGCCGGGCGGGCTGACCTGCTCGGCGATCGCCACGCGGTAGCCCTTGCGCACCAGCCGGGCGAGATAGCTCTCAGCGGCGTGGTAGGGAATGCCGGCCATCGGCACCCGCTCCCCGCGCCCGAACTCGCGCGAGGTGAGCGTGAGCTTCAGCTCCCGGGCCGCGATGCGCGCGTCCTCGTCGAACAGCTCGTAGAAGTCGCCCATCCGGAACCACAACAGGGCGTCCGGATGCTGCGCCTTGAGCGAGAGGTACTGCTGGCGGGCAGGCGTCACCATCCAGCCCTCGCCTCCGCTCGCGCCGCCCATGCCCACGCGGGCAGCCTACTTCCGGCCCTAAGCGGGCAATTCTACCATCAGCACGCGAGGGATGACAGGAAGTCAGTAGCGCAACTTATGTCACATCACACCGCGCTGCCACGTCTATGCCGGCACGCACCTCCCCCTCATGCCCAGCGGCTGAGCGCGGCCGGACGTCTACCGCGACAACTAGCCTGCCTCAGGCAGGTGCATCCTGCTGCGCACAGCTGATGTTATAGGGAGCATCCATGACTAGCAGCCCGAAACAGGTAGCACTAGGCGTGTTCCCAGCACCATAGGCGAGTAGGTGCCCGGGGCGATCGGGGTGCCTTCGCTTCAGGTGTTTGTGATACACTGTGGTTGCGAGAAGGGGGAGGAGATGGCGCCGCTAGAGCTACCTACCGAGCTACGCCAAGCCATCGAGCAGGGAGAACTGACTGCTCAGCAGCTTCGTCAGCTCATTGCATTTGAGGCGAAGGCGCTGGGGCTGTCCTACGAGGAGGCGGTACAGCGGGCGAGACGGGGAGAACTGCCTCGCGACCTGGTGGGTACAGATCTACTGCTGCTTGTCACGATGCTGCCCAAAGAGGACGAGGGCAATGCCAATCACCGGGAAATCGCTCGGTGACGCGGCACGGCAATTTCGTGATCACTTAAATTCTGTACTGGCGCGAACTGTGACGCAACGCCCGCTGGTGCTTACAGTAGCAAATAACAGAGCTATGTTAGCTTTCCGCGCCCAAGGTGGCTTGCTCGACAGCGCCGAGCTCAAGACCAAATACGGTGGAGTTCGACTTGTCATCGGTCATACTTGCGATGCTGTGGTAATAGATGGCGAATGGCGGCTACGTACGATAGGATACATGTACCATATCATTCCCGTTGATCAGAATGAGCCGTTGTTGCGTTGGGAATACGTGCGAGAATGGCCTGATGACACGGCACGTTGGTGTCGTCATCATCTACAAGGATCAATAGAGTGCCGAATCGGTCGGTATGCTATAATATTAAACGATATTCATCTACCAACCGGTTGGGTTACTATCGAAGAAGTGCTCCGCTTTTGCATCGTTGACTTAGGTGTGTCACCCCTTGCACCTGACTGGCACGATATCCTCGAAAAGAGCTATCAGCAATTCAAGACCACCTTTACGTTGCCAGGTGAGGTGTGAATCAGAGGGCACTTGGTACCAGTGCCCTTCTCACAATGCCTTCTCCAGGAGCCAGCGTAGGTTGACACGATGGTGTAGCTTGAGCTCACTGAATAGTGTGCTGGCACACAGGCAATGCTAGGGCCCCGACCGCGCGGCGCCCGGGCTTAAGGGGAGACGGTGAGGAGTTCGCGGTAGCGCGCAGCCACCTGGGCCAGATCGGCAGCCAAGACAGCCCGCATGGCGGCGAGCGTCTCAGGTGGCTGGATCAGCACGTAGGCCGGGTGCAGTGTCGCCAGGACGTGGGGGATCGCCGGGGTCGCGAACCACTGGCCGCGCTGCTCAGTGAGCCGGAACTGCTTGCCGAGCAGGGCGCGCGCGGCCACCGCGCCCAGGCAGACCGCGATCTGCGGGCGGAGTAGCGTCAGCTCCGCCTCGAGCCAGGGCCGGCAGGCCGCGATCTCGCTGGCTCGCGGCGTCCGGTTCTTTCGCTGCGCGCCCTGCTGCACCCAAGGACGGTGCTTGACGACGTTCGTGATGTAGAGCGTCGCACGGTCCAGCCCCACCTCGGCGAGGAGCTGGTCGAGCAGCCGCCCGGCCGGCCCGACAAATGGCAGCCCCAGCCGGTCCTCGTGCTCGCCCGGGGCCTCCCCGACCAGCACCAGCCGCGCGTCCGGCGGCCCGGCCCCGAACACCGTCTGCGTGGCCCCCTCCCACAGCGGGCACGCGCGACACCCGCGCGCTCGCACCGCCAGCTGGGCTAGCGTCTCCCCCGGCTGTAGGCCGGGGACCACCGGCTGCGTTGCCACCGCGCGCCTCCCGCCCGCGCTGCCGCCTCGCGCCCGCTTCAGGCGGCGGCCTCAGCACCACGAATAAACGGGGCAGTAGACCGGGTACTGGTACCAGCGCCGGAGGTAATTGACATAGGGCGTGCCGAGCGGCCCGTAGGGCGCGAAGGCGAGATACGAGGGCGAGTAGAAGTCGTAGCCCTGCCCGTAGCTGAAGTCGAACCCGCTGGGCACCCAGCCCGCCCAGGAGTAGAGCGGGTAATCGGGGAACGGCAGCACTCCGCCATAGAGCCCGAGGCCCCAGTAGACCGGCGCGTAGACCGGCCCGCCGGTATCTGCCGGGCCCGGCGGGTACGCAGCGCCGCCCGGGAAGGCATAGGTGTACGAGCCGGTTACCCCCGCCAGACGCGTAGTGGCGACCACGGGGCCGCCCGGTGCAGTGGCCAGCCCCGGCGGGCCCACCAGCACCGCTGCCGTGGTCGGTGCCGACCAGCCCTGGTCGGCCGGCGCGCCGCTGGCGAGCGCATACACGTAGACGGTGTGCGGCCCCGGCGGCACCTGCGCCGTCAGCGCGTAGCCGCTCGGCGTGAAGCGGGCATCGCCGAGGTGGGCCGCCACGTCCGGCCGCGCCAGGCCATACGTGGCGCGGCCAAGAAACGTCCCGCCCGCGTCGCGCTCGCCATCGAGATAGACCTCGACGCGCTCGACACCCGTGCCACTCGGGCTGCGGGGATCAGCGGCCCAGCCGCTCACGTACAGCTGCGGCCCGCTCGCCCCGCCGCGCGGGGTGTCGATCACGACCAGCGTCGTGCCGGCATCGGTGAGAGGAGCAGCGTGGCCCGTAGCGGGGACGCTCCCCGCGAAGGCCAGGCTGCCCGCGAACAGGAAGATACCGAGCAGTTTCATTACAACCCCATGCTGGCGATGTGCTCCGGCTCGATCTTGAGCAGCACGCGCCGCTCACCGGGCCGGCGCCACGGATAGACGTCCTTGCCGAGATACTTCTTCGCCAGGCGGTCGATGTGCGCCTCCGCCCCCTCGTGGGTAACCTCCACCACACGGCCACGAATGGTCACGTGCCGGTAGGGGTTACGCTGGTCGGCGACGCTGATGGCGACCCGCGGGTCGCGCCGCACGTTGCGGGGCTTCTGCCGCCCCTCCGCGGTGTTCACCAAGATGTAGCCATCCTCCACGTCAACCTAGACCGGCGTCACCTGGGGCGAGCCGTCAGCCATCAAGGTGGCCAGGTGCCCGAAGTTGGGCGCCTCGAGCAGCTGGCGGACCGGCTCCGGCAGTGTAGCCATAGGCATGCTCCTCACCGGGGTCGCGCACGCGGCGACGGCATATCCTCCGGGCCGCCGATCGCCTCGTGACGGTGGTCTCTCCATACAGGATACCCCCTAGGTGGGGTAAAATGCCCTGAGGCTCCGAGGGAGGGATGGGTCGTGCAGTTCTACTTCTTCCACCTCATGCCCTGGCCGCACCTGCCACCGGACTTCGCCGCCACCGAGCGCTCCGCCTGGGTGACCTTCTCTAACCGCCACTACGATCCCGAGATCGGCCACGCGCTGTACAACCGCTACCTCGACGAGCTGGAGTACGCGGAGGAGCTGGGCTTCGACGGGATCTGCGTCAACGAGCACCACCAGAACGCCTACGGCACGATGCCTGCACCGAACCTGGTGGCCGGGATGCTCGCCCGGCGCACGCGGCGCGCGAAGATCGCCATCCTCGGCAACGCGCTCCCCCTCCGCGATCACCCCCTGCGGGTGGCTGAAGAGGTCGCCATGCTGGACGTGGTGACGGGCGGCCGCATCATCTCCGGCTTCGTCCGGGGCATTGGCTGCGAGTACCACTCCTTCAGCATGAGCCCCGCCCACTCGCGCGAGCGGTTCCTCGAGGCGCACGACCTCATCGTGCGCGCCTGGACCGAGCCGGGACCGTTCACCTTCCACGGCAAGTACTACCGGTTCCGCTACGTCAACGTGTGGCCGCGGCCGCTCCAGAAGCCGCACCCGCCGATCTGGATCCCTTCGCAGGGGAGTGCGGAGACGATCGAATGGGCCGCCGCGCGCCGCTACCCCTACCTGCAGACGTTCAACACCCTCGCCACGCTCAAGCGCAATTTGGGTGCCTACCAGGCGGCCGCCCGCGCCTGCGGCTACGAGGCGGCGCCGGAGCAACTCGGCTGGGCGGTGCCCATCTACGTCGCTCCGACCGACGAGGAGGCGCGCGCCCAGGCGAAGCCGCATATCGAGTTCTTCTACAACTGCCTGCTGCGCTACCCGCCGGAATACGGCTTCCCGCCCGGGTATCTCACCGAGCGCTCCATGGCCGCCGTGCTGGCGGCCAAGGTGAGCGACCGCCAGGCCCACCGCACCTTCGAGACCCTGGACGCCGAGGGCTACATCATCGCCGGCAGCCCCGAGACCGTGCGGCGGCGGCTCGCCCAGGCTCAGGCCGAGATCGGCTTCGGCTTGCTAGTCCCCTTCCTCCAGTTCGGCAGCCTGCCAGCCGACCTAACGCGCCGCAACATGGAGCTGTTCGCCCGCGAGGTGATGCCCGCGCTGCGGCCGCTCGGCACCACCGCCGCTGTCGCCTGAGCCGCCCGCTGCCGCCGGCGCAGCCCGGCGCGGCAGCGGCTTCCGGCCGCTAGGCCCGCGATGCGACGCTCGCCGGTTGCGCGTGGGTGCTCCGGCGGGCCTAGCTGCGGCACTCCAGCCTCCGGCCTGCGCCGTGCACCCGGGACTCGCGGGCTGGCCGCAGGAACAGCGGAGGGCTATCATCGGGGCGGAGAGCCCACTGCACCGGGTTCGACCGGAAGGAGTAGCTATGGCACGAGTGTTCTTGCGCGGGGTGGAGAGCGCGCAGTACGGGCTGCGCGAGCAGCGCGAGCAGCGCCTGGCAGCGCCACGGGTGATTCGGGCCGGCAGCCGCGCGTTCAAGCGCAGCGCCGAGGGCCACTCCGAGCGCGGCCGCAGCGAGACGTGCTGGCTACTGGCGCCAGGCGATGAGCCGTTCCTCACCCAGAGCCTTCAGGCGCATTTCGTGCGCCTGGATCCGGGCGGCGCGAACGGCGGGCACGGCCATCAAAACGAAGCCATGTTCTACATCCTCGAGGGCCGCGGCTACGAGATCCACGACGGCCGCCGCTACGACTGGGCCCAGGGCGATGTCGTCGTCGTCAACACCGACTGCGTGCACCAGCACTTCAA
>Ga0209810_1003395_pt1 | contig 16834 bp, 11 predicted proteins | sample Coa_R1_7_FD_187159 | JGI IMG/M metagenome (GOLD analysis project Ga0209810, IMG submission 187159) | Surface soil microbial communities from Centralia Pennsylvania, which are recovering from an underground coalmine fire - Coalmine... | ecosystem: Environmental > Terrestrial > Soil > Unclassified...
TTTCGCATCCAGGGGCACTCGGCGGGCGGCCCTCCGGGCAAGGCCGCCGACAATCAAAAGGGGACATTTTTAAAAAGCTTTGACGCATAGGAGAACGAATGCTCAATCAACCCACCCTGGAAAAACTTGAGACCTTACGTTAACAGGGCGTGGAAGAGTACCTATCCGCGAGCGCTCGGCGGGCAGTTCGAGGCTTGTATCCCAAACCGCTTTTGAGGGCGAAGGACACCAAATTCATGACGGCGAAAATCAGGCAGGGAGTAAGTTATTGAAAAGAATGGTACGCCCGGGGTGATTCGAACACCCGACCCCTTGCTTCGTAGGCAAGTGCTCTATCCAGCTGAGCTACGGGCGCATGAGCGGACTGGAAGCCTCGCAATGAGGAGAAGACCTCATTATTATCCCCCTACAGGCCTTTGGCTCCACGGCCAAAGGCCGTGATGCAGACTAAAACCGGTCCACTACTTTGTGTAGTTTCACATGTACCCTTTCGTATGTCAATGTGGCGTGCTCGCTCACATGATGGTTGGCACTTTGTAGATTGGGGATAAATCCATGTAGCTGCTGGCAAAGGTTTTCCTCAGCAAGTGCTCCGTTGCGTCGCAAGAGGGCTGAGAAAATGTCGCGCCGTGGAAGGCCTGAAAAACCAGAGGGGTGAAGAGCCTTGAGGCCACCCACCGCGCGTGGAAAGCCCTCCTTTGGAGGGCTTTCCACATCGTCTCAGCCCCGGCTGCGGTGAAAACCCAAGGTACGGGGATTCAGCAATCATTCTGGAGGAGTACATTGAGCTCGTTACCTGAAGCCTTTCGTCTGTTTTTATATTTTTCAGCATGAGCTAAATTAGATATCCGTGCTAGGCTCATGGGAAGTGGACATGGTTGAACACCATGAGACGGCCGCGTAGATGGGGAGAATTTCGTTGGCAACGGTGGATGTTCCCTTGACAGGTTTTGCGGGAATTGTGGGTGAAGAGCGGGTAAGCACCGATCCTGCCGCACGCACTCTTTATGCCATCGATGGTATGATGCCCAGTCTTGTGGTTTATGCGCGCACCGAGGAGGAGGTGGCTGCGGTTCTTAAGTTCGCGGCTGAGCAGAATCTTGCTGTGATCCCCTGCCGGAATGCCACCAAGCTCGGCATCGGCAATCGCCCACGCCGCTATGACATTGCGCTTTCCGTCAAGGAGATGAACCAGGTCTGGCATTACGAACCAGCAGATCTTACGGTGAGCGTCGAGCCGGGAATAAAATTGGGCGATTTTGAGCATTTCCTCAGTCGTCAAAGCCTTTGGATTCCGCTTGACCCGCCGGGCGGTGCGAAATCGAGCCTGGGCGGTATTGTTGCCACCAACGCTGCCGGGCCGCTGCGACTGCGTTACGGCGCGCCACGCGACATGGTCCTTGGCCTGAAAGTTGCCACTACGGAAGGGAAAGTGATTAAAACCGGTGGTCGGGTAGTGAAGAATGTTGCCGGCTACGATCTGGCGAAGCTCATTACAGGCTCTTATGGCACACTGGGTGTCATCGTTGAGATCAGCCTCAAATTATTTCCCTTGCCCGGGCGGCGCGCAACCTGGGTTCTCCGGACCTCCAGCCTGGATGTGGCTCGTGATTTTCGTCGAAGGATATTGGATTCGCCTCTAAGCCCCATGCGCATGGTTCTGCTGGATGCCGGTGCAGCTTCGTTGTCGCGCGGTGACTTGGAGCTCCATCAGGGGGACGAGTTAGAAATCTGGGTAGAATTCGGAGGCTCGGAGCGCGTCATCCAGCGATGTCTGGAGACGGTTCGGGATTTGGCCCGCGCAGCCGGGGCCTCAGAGGAAGTCCTCGATGACCTTTCGGCGACAAGAGGATGGGACCTTATTTCCGATTTTGGTTCAACCCGGCTTGAGGATTCCCCCCAGAGCGTCACTGTGAAAGCGGCTCTGCCCATCGATTCGGGCGAGGAGTTTCTACAGTTCACACACAACCAATGCGAAAAGCATGCGCTTCGGGTGGCCTCCTTCATTCAGAACGGAGTGGGGGTTGCTCATATCTGCCTAGTTCCGAAGGATTCGTCTCCTGTATCCTCAGCGTTCATTCAGGAGTTGCGCGAAAGGGCCATTTCCCTGGGCGGCAGCCTCATTCTCGAGCGCTCCCCCCTGGAGATCAAGAAAGAAATGGACGTTTGGGGACCTGTGGGCGATGATTTTATGGTGATGCAGAAGCTCAAAAAACTTTGGGACCCGAAAGGGATCCTCTCGCCGGGACGATTCGTAGGCGGGCTGTAAGGTCTGTGTGAAAACTCATTCTTCCTGATTTTCTCCAGCTATGGACGCTGAAATCATTGCCGTGGGGTCGGAAATGCTGACCCCACAAGGGCTCGATACCGATTCGCTCTACCTCACAGAAAAACTAAATAATCTTGGCATCGAAGTCCGCTACAAGACGGTCGTCGGAGACGATCATGACCGTTTGGCGAATGCGTTTCAAACCGCGTTGAAGCGATCCAATCTTGTGATCCTCACAGGCGGCCTCGGCCCTACGGAGGATGACATCACTCGAGAAGTAGTGGCAGAAGTTTTAGGGCGTCCTCTGCGTGAGAATCCGGAAGTCCGCAGCCGCATTGAAAAGCGATTCCAGCGCCTGGGCCGCGATATGCCTCCGAATAATCTACGCCAGGCCAGGGTGCCTGAGGGGGCAGACTGGCTCGAAAATCCCAATGGAACGGCGCCCGGCATCTGGCTGGAACAACAGGGGACCATTGTGATCCTGCTTCCGGGTCCGCCCTGGGAACTGGAAGCAGTGTTCGAATCTGCCTGCCTTTCGCGCCTGGCCAGACTATCCGGGAAAGCGCTGATCCGCAGCCGTGTGTACAAGATCGTGGGCCTGCCGGAATCGGAAGTGGACCGTCGCATCGCTCCGATTTATACGGCTTATCGAAATCCCACGACCACTATTCTGGCCAAACTGGGAGCCATTGAAGTTCACCTGCGGGCGCGCGCTGCTTCGGAGGAGGAAGCGGAGTTACTGCTCAATGAATTGGGAGACCCGATCGAGACGGCTTTGGGAGACCACATCTTCTCAACACGAGGCGAATCGCTGGAAGAAGTGGTGGGCATGTACCTGACGATGAAACAACAGACCGTCTCGGTCGCGGAAAGCTGCACCGGTGGCTTGCTGAGTGAACGCCTCACGAGCGTCCCTGGAAGTTCGAGCTTCTTTCTGGGCGGTGTCGTCTGCTATAGCAATGAACTCAAGATCAAGCTGGCAGGCGTGCCTGCCGATCTGATTCGGCAATACGGCGCCGTCTCAAAGCCTGTAGCGCAGGCGCTCAGCGAAGGAGTTCGAACGCGCGCGGGGGCATCGATCGGAATCGGCATTACCGGCATTGCCGGGCCGAGCGGAGGGACTCCGGAAAAGCCGGTAGGGCTCGTTTTTATCGGGCTTGCTGACTCGCGGGGCGCTGCCGTGCGCGAATTTCGTTTTCCGGGGAATCGGGAGCGAATTCGCTACTGGGCCTCACAAACAGCTCTCGAAATGATCCGGCGCCGCGTGCGAGACTACTGAGGTTCAATAGATTCCAATCAGGAACGTCTCGTGAGAGCTTTTCTGGCAATTGATCTTCCAAACAAAATCCGTGAAGAACTGGCTCGACGACAAGCTCAGTTTCAGAGAGCGCTTGCTGCGACTTCGGATCGAGATCGAGGCATTCGTTGGGTTCATCCCGAGGGCATTCATCTCACGCTTAAATTCTTAGGTGAAATCTCTGACGAAAAATTTCACCGCCTCATTGAGCAACTTGGAAACCAGGCACCCTTTGAGGAGTTCTCCGTGAAAGTCAAAGGGTTCGGTTTTTTCCCGGATGACCGACGACCTCGCGTCTTCTGGGCAGGCGTCGAGGCGCCCGCGGCGCTCGCTCAGTTAGCTGCTCAAATTGACGCAGCCCTGACGTTAATAGGATTCGCGCCAGAAACTCGAACCTTTAAGCCCCATTTAACGCTTGCCCGCTTCAACCGCCTTGCTCCCCAGCCCGCTCTGACTAATTTGGCCCACGAAGAGCGTGACGCTGATCTCGGTCAATTCAAGGTCGCGGAGTTCTACCTTTTTGAGAGCAGGCTTGCTCGGGGAGCGCCGGCACAATACCTGAAACTAAGGCGCTTTCCAGGAGGTGAAAAAGTTTAGTCGCAAATTGGAATCTTCTGAGGGGTAACGTCAGCAAAAGCGCTCCCGCTGGCAGCGGTGAGGCAGTTCCCGAGAGGGGTCACTCTCTCTGGAGCCGCCTCGCGCGCCGCCTCCCTTCCCAAAGTTAATGCAGACGAACAATGAAGACGTCTGTGCGGCACTTTCCGCTGCTCGGACAACCGTAAGTGCCTTTTTGGTTGCCAAGGCTCCATTCCCAGTCGGAAGTAAAGAGATAGAACTTACCGTCCTGAGAGACGTTGCCGCGCGCCGTCGCCCAGAAGTTGGCGGGTGAACTGGAGCTGTCGTTCGACTTACCGGTAGCTCGGTTATGCGCGAATCGCCAAATTCGTGAGCTCCCGGACGTGGCGACGCAGACGATCTCACCGAGATAAGCCCGAAGGTAAGGGCCCGGCGCACCATCGATTGATCCGCACACCGGCATTGTGTCAGAAGAATTTGCATCATTCCATGACCAGTGGCTGTCGTTCCACTGGTGCGGAACAGGAAAGACGCTCACCAGATTTGAATATTGGGATAAGTTTGAATCTGCCCGAATAACAACCTGAGCTAAATCCACGTCGTTCGGGTCGTTGATGAGGTGGGTATAGCCCAGGGCCTGATGACCTCCACAATTGTCACCGTAGATCGTGCAGGTGGTCACCTGATTGCTCCCCGGCTTCCAGAAATAGAGCGTATAGCCCTGCTGCGCATCAATGCGCACGTAGGTTCCATCCTTGCTCAATCGCGCGTTGTGAACGTTGTAGCCCGCCGTGCTCACCGCCGGGGGTTGGGCGGAGGTGAGATCCAGGGGACTGGACTGCGTATAGCTCGTTCCTCCCACCGGCCCCTGGGTGTTCTGCAACGTCTCTCCCCCGGGCGAGGTTCCGATATAGACATTGAAGGGCTTGCAGCTTCCACCCAGCCCCTGGGAAGCATCACAACCCCATGTCCCGCCCGGCACCATGATTTCATCCGGGTCTGAGAGGTGTGTTGGGAACGTGATCGTCAGGCTACCGGGAGCGGAGAGATTAATGGGCCCGACTTCCGGTGAAGGAGTTGTCTCACCGTCTTGTGGGTTCATCTGGGTAGTGGCTGTGATGCGGACGTAATAATTTCCGGCTGGGAGATTTCCAGAGCCCGGGTGAGGAATTACCACGGGTGCGGCGGGCGGAGCCAATTGGCCCACGCCCTGCGCTACCGCCGTGGGAGCCATATTCGTGCCTCCCACCGTCCCTGTGGCCGTGTCATACCAATAGCACGCTCCGGTCGAACGGTTATAGTAGGTCACCAGTGTCGTTTCGCCCTGCGCATTGCCGCCAAAGTAAAAGCTGAACTTCGTGTCGTCGGCACTGCCTGAAACCGAACCATTATATCCCTCCGTATAGCTTGGAAGTCCCGGGCAGGCCGCAAAATCATACAGTTGCGTTGCGCTATCGTTGCTGAAATTGTAGGAGAGTAACCTGGTCTTTTTGGTTGTGTATAAAATGTTGGGATACCGGTAGCTGAAGCTTACTGTTCCGGTGCTGAGCATTCCGGACGGGCCCATAAAACCACCGGACCGGCCCGTGAGCCTCATGATATGCATCGTGCCCGCATCAAGCAGATAGGGAAGGGCCCAGCCGCTGCTGTTATATATCACAAAACGGTAGCCGCCGTTCGCGCTAACGGTCGGATCAAATTCCCCCCATTCGTTAGCTTCTGATGAGGCATCTGTCATGTAGCTGACACCTGTGAAATAACTCCCGTAGCCCCCCACGTTGGTCAGCGTATTGGCATCGGTGACACGAACCATCTGGGATTTGAAATCAGGATCCTGGAATGGACTGTTGACCGGGGGGGCAGCCATCGGTGTTTCCTGAATGACGTTCTGCGTAGAGTTGGCGCAATAATTGGGTGGACCACCCGTGCATGTGGAGCTTGAAGTGTTGTACTGCGAGAGTATTGAGGTGAGTGATACTTGCGCTGGCGCGAGAGTTGGAAAGAACTCTGCCACCAGCAAGGCGAGCAGAAAATAGCACATTTTCATGAATAGTCCTCCATGAGGTAATATGAATTTATATAATATATCAGTAGTTACTAAATTTAGTCCCGAAAAAAATGAGGCCGTTTTTCAGGGTTACTTGACTGTGGAGGGTGTGCGTAGGCCGTTTCGAAAGGCAGCCATCATACTACAATTCTGGCTCGTGGTAGCAATAATTCTTACATAAATTTATTTAGGGCATCCTGCGCATATTTCAAAATCTGGAATTTCAAGATTTATGAACACAAGCCAGCAAGATGATACTCGAGGGGATCGGTGCGCTCGGTTGCTGTGAACTTCAACGCAACCCACCGCCTTGAGATGCCTACGATGAAATTTTCATAGATCTCTCCGGGCGTTAATGCAATTCGACGATGAAAACATCCGTGCGGCAATTACCGCTTTCAGGGCAGCCATATGAGCCTTTCTGATCGCCAAGGCTCGACTCCCAATCAGAAGTAAACATGTAAAACTTCCCATCCTGAGAGACGTTGCCCCGTGGAGTGGCCCAGAAACTGGAGGGTGAGTCGGGACTGCTGTTGGCCTTGCCCGTAGCGCGGTGGTGAGCAGAGCGCCACACGCGCGGAGAGCCCGACGTGGCCACACAAACAATTTCACCTGGATAGGCACGCTTGTAAGGTCCCACGGCACCATCGATTGATCCGCACACGGGCATGCTATCGGAAGGATCCGCGTCATTCCATGACCAGTGGCTATCTCCCCATTGATGAGGCGTCGGCAAAGGATTCACCAGTTCCCTATATTTTGAAAAATCAGAGAAGGGACGAATCATCACTTCTGAAATGTCATGGTTATTCGGGTCGTTGATGAGGTGGGTATAGCCCAGGGCCTGATGACCTCCACAATTGTCACCGTAGATCGTGCAGGTGGTCACCTGATTGCTCCCCGGCTTCCAGAAATAGAGCGTATAGCCCTGCTGCGCATCAATGCGCACGTAGGTTCCATCCTTGCTCAATCGCGCGTTGTGAACGTTGTAGCCCGCCGTGCTCACCGCCGGGGGTTGGGCGGAGGTGAGATCCAGGGGACTGGACTGCGTATAGCTCGTTCCTCCCACCGGCCCCTGGGTGTTCTGCAACGTCTCTCCCCCGGGCGAGGTTCCGATATAGACATTGAAGGGCTTGCAGCTTCCACCCAGCCCCTGGGAAGCATCACAACCCCATGTCCCGCCCGGCACCATGATTTCATCCGGGTCTGAGAGGTGTGTTGGGAACGTGATCGTCAGGCTACCGGGAGCGGAGAGATTAATGGGCCCGACTTCCGGTGAAGGAGTTGTCTCACCGTCTTGTGGGTTCATCTGGGTAGTGGCTGTGATGCGGACGTAATAATTTCCGGCTGGGAGATTTCCAGAGCCCGGGTGAGGAATTACCACGGGTGCGGCGGGCGGAGCCAATTGGCCCACGCCCTGCGCTACCGCCGTGGGAGCCATATTCGTGCCTCCCACCGTCCCTGTGGCCGTGTCATACCAATAGCACGCTCCGGTGCCATTGTTGGCTGAACGATCGTAATACGTGACCAGGGTGGTTTCGCCCTGCGCACGCCCTCCGAAGTACAAACTGAACTTTGTATCATCAGCGCTTCCGGAAAGCGATCCTCCATATCCCTCCGTGTAAACTGGAAGGCCGGGGCAGGCAGTGAAATTGTAAAGCGGGGTTGCACTGTTTGTGGAAAAGTGAAAGGCCTCTAACTGTCCATGGACCACCCTGTAGAGGATATCAGGATCAACATAGCTGAAAGCCCCGCCGACCTTCAACATTCCCCCTAAAGAGAGAATCCCATTTGCCTGGCCAGAGATCCGATTCACCTGCATCGTGGTAGCATCGAGCGTGAAAGCTACAGCCCACCCCCCAGTGGTATAAACCAGAAAACGGTAGCCGCCGAGCGTTCCGATCGTTGGATCAAATTTGCTCCATTCATTGGCTTCCGATGAGGCATCTGTCATGTAGCTGATGCCCGTAAAATAATCGCGCTGGCCATCCACATTCGTGAGAGTGTTCGCGTCTGTAACCCGAACCATCCGCGAGCCAAAATCAGGATCTGCAAACGGGGTATCAACAAGCGGCGGACGTACAGGCGTCTCTTGGACTGGATCCTGAGTTGAATTCGAGCAATAGTTTGGCGGGCCGCCCAGGCAGATTAAGGCCGAGAGATTCTTCTTCTGCTGCAATGGCGATGACACTCGAATATCATCGTGTCCATAGCTGAAAACATTGGGAGTTAATGGCTTTGAATTGTCTTGAGGAAATAATTGGATTGCCGCGGCGGAAATTGAAACTCCTGCCACAAACAAACGCAGGAGTGACCAACAAACTGATTTCATTAAGCCTTTCCCTCATAAAGCCGTCCATACAGGTAGGCTGCTTTTTTAAGATTTCGGTAATGCATGATATTAATCGGCAAGTGTTAGCAACTTGATTAACTCTTGGAGAAAAAAAGAGCCGCAGGCCAGGACGAGATGTCTTGACCTGCGGCAGAGAAAAGGAGGGGCTAAAAGACTTTTAGGAGATGTTCAGGACTGTTCCCGCCTCCTCTGATAAAGAAGTCCAAGCGCCAGAAGGCCGCTGCCGAATAGCGCTAAGGTGGCAGGTTCCGGAACTACGGAGGACGTGTTATAGGTTATTGTAATTGTGCCCTCGCCCTTCGTTATCGAGTCAACAGTAAAAGGGGACGGGCCCGAAACACCGCCAATTCCCTCCCCCGATACCGTAAACGACACGTCACCAAGCCCCACATAAGGGCTAAAGCCACTGGTGATTGTTGTGCTTCCGGTGTCGACAGGGCTTGTGCCCGTAGCTGTTCCGCTGTCACCATTGGCGATGTTAAGTGTTTGATTAAAAGAGGGAGTGATTGAAATCAAAGTGTTATTTGTAGGGTCGAGTAGCTTCAGGTTACTGGAGATTGATACCTGATAACTGCCGGTTGCGCCCGAGTTGTTGGTAACCGTCGCTGAACCGGTAGTCTGGCCATCGAATGTAAAAGTAATGGATGTAAGCGTTCCCATGGAAGGATTAAACTGCGGAAGTGAGATAGGAATTGAGAAACTGGTTGTTGTTGATGGAAAACTAGCTGAATAAGATATGGAATTGGCAAACGCAGGTGCGCATGCCAGAAGCAACGATGAAACAAGAGCCAGAATTAACCTGCGATTTTTCATAATCCAACCTCTTTCTTTATGAAGAGATTAATTACATTAAAGTAATATATCTCAGTATACTTCCATGTCAAGTAAATTATTATTTAATACACGCCGTAAAGCCTCTTGTTCTTGTTTGACCGCAGTGAGCCCAGATTAGAAGAGGCATTGATCCCTGAAGTTCTGGGGTGAAACTTCATGGAACTGGGGCTCGCCCTTATAGGTGCGGATGAGGAGTTAGAAGAGGGTCGCCAAGGCCCAGTTGGCACCGGAGGCTGAAGGCGAATCGGCAGGACGGCGCAACCTGCACATATCGTTTCTCCGGCCACTCCAGGGGAAGTGCCAGTTTTGAACCTGAATTCACAACTTGAAAACAAAGGGCTTATTCTAAATCCCTGAAAAGGGAATGTTAACCATCATGTTTTTCACTACCTTAAGTAGCACAATTCCAACTTGCGCGAAGTGGGATTTCAACAGTGTAACTTATTGATGAAAAGGCACATGCTCCCACTTGGGCTGGGTTAACTTACGAGTTCGGGTTGAAATGAAGATCGCTGATTCCCGCTCAGGGTTGAAGGGGTGTAATCGTCCGATGGGCGATCACTCTTAATTTGGTCGGCGCGCCGTCGAGAACGGTGGTTTTTAATAACAGTTGGAAATAGGGCAGCGACTTTCCTCCACTTGATCCGAGGTATTGTCGAATATTTGAGGCATAGTGCGGATCGGTTATAAAATCGCCTGCCGCCTCAGTCCCTTCACTGTTTGTTCCTTCCAAAATGAGGACATTTCCGCTGTTTCGTAGGTTGGGTAGAAACGTGACTAGGCCGTAGGTCTCATCCGTGTTCCCAGTCTGACCCCCGGAGTAATATCGCTTTGCCTCACCGGGGTGCGGAGATTTATTAAAGAAATAAAGCCGGCGGCTGGGTCCATCCACGCCAAGACCGAATTCCCGCTCACCGTCGAACTCCCTGATCCAGGGATCAGAGTAGGAGCTGCCCAGGAAGATCAGGTTGTTGTTCTCCAGGTCTCTCATTTGCAAATCTCGTGCGTATCGCACCAGAATTCTTCTTTGCTGAGCAAGCGCCGTTTGCAGGATTTCTGACGTCACAAGGACGTCAGCCAGGCTGGTATAAGGCCGGGAGACGATCAGCGGGACTTCTGGACCTTGGAGATCTTCGGCATATTTGCGATTGAAATAATCGGCTAGTGGAACAATTTTGCCGGCGATATCCTGGGTCAAAACCAAGGAGGAATCAGCCGCAATAATCTCCACTGGGCGCGGCGAAGGAAACAGTGCGGGCCAAATGCCGCTCGCCTCGGTGCCCGACGGGACTCCCATGAAGGAGCGCTCTGCGGCTGCATCTTTGCCTCTCCACTCTGTAAGGCGGACTGGTAGAAGGATTGCTACCAGAAAACCGAGCACCAGAGTACTCCATGAAACCCTGCCTAGAATCTTGGAAAAACTCCCTTTCATCCTGGCCCTGAGCGGATGAACCTGGGTGCGGGCATCACCGTCCGGAACTGGCAACGAGCATTCAGTATTCTCGAGACAAGGATTGGGCTCAAAGGAGGGAACGTAACTTCCTTTCGGAATCCGGATGCGCAGCTGTTCCTTCTGACCCTCGGTCAAAAAGTATCGATCCAATCGCTTCCGAAGCTCCCGCGCTTCTACACGGACAATGTTATCCTCAGCCGGATTGTAGTCGGGACGTCGGCCAAATACCTCAATGCCAATCTGTTGCTCATGGACTTCGTCTCTTCGGTTGGTAAGGGTTTTTTCACAAACGTAAAGAAGAAATTTGCGAAGCCGCGCTGATTTTTGAAATTCCGGGCTCCGCACGACGCGTAACGCTAATCTCCACCTCTCGTCTCCTTCCAATGAAGCGGCCTTCTGGCTAGTCCCCTGTGGCACACATAAAGTTGGCGAATTCACTGTAAACCTCCCCGTGAATTCCCCTTCCTCCGACGCTCTTAAACCTTAAAATGGCCAGCGCGCTTGGTTAGGGGGTTATTAAGTTTACCATAGCGTGCCGAAATTTCGTCAGTCGCGTGGTTGCATCTCCATAGGAAGTCAAGGTCGTCGACGAGGGAGAATGCACAAACAATGTCATTCCAAACGCAAATCACCTTGGTTGTCAGGCCGGCGCCAGTGAGATGTGGATACCCGCTTTCGTCGGACGGAACGGCTGGGTGCCTTTCGAGGGACTGAAGCGAGGGAGCACCTTCGACTTCCCGGTCATGACACATTCTTGATTTTGCTAACGGGGGAGAAATGGTTAGAGAAACACTTCATTCATTGTGCCTTGCAATTAAAATCGCATCCATAGGGATTCTAATGCTACTGATGGTCCTCGGACCTGCCATACTTTGGGCTCAGGAATTCCGCTCCAGCCTGACGGGTCAGGTTACCGATCCTTCAGGTGCTGTTGTTCCCAATGCGGTCGTCACGGCCGTTATGAACAACACCAGGCAGACATACACCGCGAAAACCAGCAGCGCCGGAGTTTATTACATTCCCTACGTGTTGCCCGGAACGTATACGATGACCGTCAAGGCGCAGGGATTCAAGACGGCCGTGCAGGAAAACGTAGTCGTGCTGGCCGCCCAAAGCCGGGGAGTGAATTTCAAATTGCAAGTCGGTTCTGTTTCCCAAGCAGTCACAGTAACCTCAACGCCCCCCATCATCGAGACCGCCAGCGGATCTGGGGGCACCGTTCTTCAAACCCGTCAAGTAGAAAACCTGCCGCTCAATGGCCGTCAGGTTTACATGCTTGTGCGCACAACACCCGGAAGTCAATTTCTGCAACAACAGTTTGGAGCAAGCGGCTATTCCGGCACGAGAGGCTGGGACGTGTCCAACAATTATAGTATTGGCGGGAGCTCAGCGCAGGCCGGCAACTTCAACAACTTTACCTTGAACGGCACGAATATCACGATCATGACCGGCTTCGGACCGGAAGGAACCTGGATGACCGCGCCCAATGTGGACGCGCTGCAGGAAGTCAACATAATGGATCAAATGTTCGACGCACGCTATGGGCGTACCGGGGGTGGCGTCGTCAATATGGTGACCAAGTCCGGAACCAACGCCTATCACGGAGATGTCTATGAGTATCTCGAAAATGGCGCGCTGAATGCCAACGTCTTCGAGAACAACGCCAATGGCGTACCGAGGCAAAACACCATTCAAAACCAGTTTGGCGGCACTTTCGGAGGCCCGATCAAAAAAGATAAAGTCTTTTTCTTTGGCAGCTACGAAGGATACCGTGAGTCGATCCCGTTTGTAACGGTCACAAGCGTCCCAACCGCCGCAGAGCGGCGCGGTGACTTCTCCGGAACCAAGTACACAATCTACGATCCCACCACAACGGTCTGCAACTCACCGGGAGGTACACTCACCAACTGTCCCGAGAACAACTACTCCCGCACAGCATTCCCGGGCGATGTGATTCCCTCCAACGACATCAGCCCCATCAGTACTGCCCTAATCAATCTGTTCCCCATGCCCAACATTAACGTCACTTCGGATCAGAACAACTTCATTGCCGCTGTGCCGGACAGATACCGGTATGATCAACCCATGGTCCGAGTGGACTACAACACCAGCGACTTGACACGCTGGTACAGTACCTTCGAATGGCAGAAGGGCCACGAATTCCGCGACTCCAGCGGATTCACTGGTCCAGCCGAGAATGGCAACATCAACACTATGCGAGAAAACTGGGTGGCCAGCCAGGATATGACCCATGTTTTTTCGCCGAGCCTGGTGGGAGATTTCAAGCTCTCCTTTGCACGCTTCGCGGACCTGTTCCCCAATGGGCCGCTCTCAACCCCGACACCTGAGTCCATCGGCCTGCACTATGTACACGCTCCGACGACCACGCTTGATCTGCTGCCGCAAATCACCTTTGGCGAAATTTATCCTCAGATTATCGGTAATCAGGTAACGGGTCACTTCTACACGAATACAGTGTTTGACGCTGACTTCACAAAGAGCAAAGGGCGGCACAATATTGAGTTCGGCGGTGAGGTGGGCGAGTATCAGTTCACAGACCCTGAACCGGGCGGGAGTCCCAATGGTGCTTTCAGTTTTGGAACAGGGCCCACCCAGTACAATCCCACGGCGCGGAATACGCTTCCGGGCATTAACGATGGAAATGTGATCGCAACTTTTTTGCTTGGCTATCCCACGGGTGGCAGCGTGGATTGGAACACGACCGTTGCAGAGGGATTTCCCATGTGGGACATCTACGTTCAAGATAATATCCGAGTAAATCGACACCTGACGCTGAATATTGGCTTGCGCTATGACGTCCAGCGCGGCCTGCGTGAGCGCTACAATCGGCTGAATCGGGGATTCTGCATCACGTGCGTAAACCCGATCACAAACAACCCTGTTTATCAAGCCAATCTGGCAGCAGATGCCCCTACACTGACGGCTTATGGTATTAACGTCGCGAGCCTGAAGACGATTTATGGAGGCATCCAATTTCCCGGCACGAACGGTCAGCCCGTGGATGCTTATGACACCGATTGGTCCAACATCGGCCCCCGTATCGGCTTCGCTTATATGATCAACCCCAGGACCGTGGTTCGTGGCGGGTGGGGCTGGATGTACTCTTACGGCATTGAGGGTGGCACCACATCGGGTTTCAGCATTGGCACGCCCTACGTGGCCTCGCTGGACGGCGTCACCCCCACGAATTACTTCCAGGCTGGTAATCCCTTTCCAAACGGCCTGAATAAGCCGGTCGGCAGTTCGCTAGGGCTGCTAACGAACGTGGGCAACACACAACAACTGGATTTTCCCGGGCGGCGCATCCCGCGCATTCAGATCATGTCCTTCGGGGTCCAAAGGGAGTTACCGGGTCACATGCTGCTGGATGTGAAGTACGCAGGAAACTACACCCGTAATTTACGTGATTTTGTCTGGGTTAACGGAACGCTACCCCTTAACGGGGGACCGATGCCTGGAAATCTGGGCTATCCTCAATTACAGGAAGGAAGCTACGATCCGGCGGTGGGCAACTGGTACAACTCCAATGTCCCCAATCCGTTCTATGGCGTGCTTCCGCGCAACACCAGTGAAGGATCATCTCCCACGATCCAGGCTGCTCGTCTGGTAGTTCCTTTTCCGGAGTTTGGCCTTGTTGGCGACTATACGATGCCCCTTGGCAGGGTCTGGTACGATTCGCTGCAAGTAAAGTTAAACAAGCGGCTGTACGGTCAAACCCGTGGTTTAAGTTTCCAGGTTGCCTACACATATTCGAAGAACATTCAGTCCGACGGTTGGCGGAATGGTTGGCCGTGGCAGGATGCACACCAGATCTACGAAGTCACCGGCGACGACCGCACCCACATTCTGAGTTGGAGCGGCGAGTGGGACCTTCCCATGGGCAAAGGTGCCAAGTACATCGCTCCAAACCCGCCGAAAGCCCTGGGCGCGATTATCAACGGGTGGCGATTTAACTGGATTTTCACTGCGCAGAGCGGCTTTCCAGAAGCAATCAATGGCGGAGCATGGCCCATTCCCGGCTATAGCTGGAAACCTCAGGGTGGTCCCACTTTCGAACAGTGGCTGAACAACTGCAATGGCGTGCCTCTAAATTGCTTCCTGTCCAGGCCGGCGTTTTCACAGGGGAATCAACCCGACCGGGTATCTTGGCTCCGCGAACCTACCGTTCCAGACCTGGACCTCACACTGGAGAAAAATATTCCGATCACAGAGAGCAAGCATTTGCAGTTTCGAGCGGATGCGTTCAACTTCACCAATACTCCGTTGTTCCCGCCTCCGGACACAAACCCGAACGATGGGCCTCCCGTTCGTCAGGCGAACGGAAGCTGGAAAGGGTTCGGCACGGTCAATTTCTTCCAGTGGAACTTCCCGCGGATTGTGCAACTTTCGCTGAAGTTCTTCTTCTAAAAGATCGCTGGAAAACCGTTTCTGTCGTACTGCACTTCACTTGTCGGTTATCCCGAGATTTTCGGGTAAATTCGGCGCTTCTTGCTCCGCCGGTTGAACAAATGCCGGGAATCTTCCTCCGTTTTTTAGAGCCTGTCCTGAGCTAAGCAAAGGAATTGGCTTCGACTCTTCAGATCAGAGCATCCGGCCGGAGTACGAAGCCGAAGTGGTGAAGGACCTAGAGGCGTTAGGCCACCGCTTCCGGAAGGATCCGGAAGTGGTGGCGCGAGCTTGCGGCCTCCAATCAACCCCGGAGGTCAAGCCGAAAGAAGCGGAGGCCAATGAATAAAGCAGAGTCCGCTGCGGAGGCCGGCGGCACAGAAAAGCGAGGGGGAGAAATGCAGCGCTGCCCATTGCGCCACACGGCAGGTCGCATGTAGCCAATTGCGGCCCGGCACGTATTTCCCCTTCGAGCATTCGCTTGCGCCGGTGTGAACAGAAACTTCCCGTGCCGTGGCCGATCTGCACCAAGAAGGCGGCACGGCATTCATGTCACGTAAAATGGGGCCTTGCCCGTGAGGAAAGCACCATCTGCGCGAGGAGGGGAACCATACGAACCGCAATCATCTTGGGCATGGGCTTGGCTGTGGTCAGTGCAGCTCAGGCCACTGAGACCGCCCGGGAGGTGTTCCGACGTGTTGCGCGTTACGCTGGCGTTGCTTTGGCTGAGTGAAGCTGATCTTGTGAAGCGGCTGGAAAAACTGGAACGCGATCATCGGCGGCTTAAGGGTTTCTGCCCTTGGCGGCATTGACGCAATCCAGCCGGTGCCCGAAAAGATTGCCGCCCGTGGGTTCGGCGTGATAGACGGCGCGGCGAGAGTACATGTTCAGATGTGGATGGAGCACGGCATGCCGAAAATCACCCTCTACGATGCGCAAGGCAAGGAACGGACCACAATGGGCGTGGATGCAAACCTGCTTTTAGAGATTGCCGTAACCAATCAAGATGACGTCTTTCTCGGCAATGCCAGTAACGACGCCGACAACACGGGTACGATGACTAGCCGCGCGTTTGCCTTCAAGGGCTCAAATTCCGGCTTTGCCGGCCCCATGGCGCTCGTGACCACGTTCGGCACAACTACCGAGAGCCTTCTTCCCTGCTGCTCATGGGTAGTGGCTTGGTTGGGCTCGGGGGCTTCCGGCGGCGCAAGCTTGGCCGTTAAACTTCCTACCGTTTCCGGGTTCTAACCATGAAGCGTTCCGTTCAGGGTTTCTTGGCGGAACGCTTTTTGACTCCGAATCAGGCCACGCTGGTGGCCCCTTGTCAGCTACGCATGTATTCCGCTTCACCGGCTGGCGCACTTGCCCGGCGAAATCTCCCTCAACACACGATCCCGATCGCTGCCTTCTGGACGAGTAGGTGACGTCAAGCTGCTTGTGTAAAAAGGCGGAGGGTACGGTTCCGCCATTCGTGTTTTTCGTTGTAACCATTGAAGATGGCATAGATGATTCGATCCACGCTCGCGACGTTCACGAAGCAAACCATCGGGCGAGTTCTTCGCCGCACCTCGACAAAGCATCGCTCGATCACGTTGGTG
>Ga0209810_1003397_pt1 | contig 16823 bp, 17 predicted proteins | sample Coa_R1_7_FD_187159 | JGI IMG/M metagenome (GOLD analysis project Ga0209810, IMG submission 187159) | Surface soil microbial communities from Centralia Pennsylvania, which are recovering from an underground coalmine fire - Coalmine... | ecosystem: Environmental > Terrestrial > Soil > Unclassified...
ATCTCAGGCTCCGCGCCGAAGGCCTCCACAGCGTCGTTGCCGAGCTGCGCGACGGCGGGCGTCCACCGACGAAGCAAGCGCCCACGCAAGAGGCAGAGGCGGTCGCATGAGGGTCGCACCGGAACCGGCCGAACGAGCGGCCGAGCAACCGAGAGGCAACTAAAGGATGACCTCGGCAACGGCGCGGGGCAACCGAGCAAACGGCACCGATGCCTCTCTCCCTCAACCCCGCAACGGGACCCAACCGAAGCTGGAGCTTGCCGGCCTCTCGATCCGCATCCCGATGAAGCTGCGCCGCCGCGGCGGCCCCAAGCTCGTCATCGTGCCCGAAGGTCTCGGGGCCTCCGCGCCTCGATCCGCCTTCGACCCCGTCCTCATCAATGCCCTCGTGCGCGCGCACCGCTGGCGCCGGCAGATCGAGAGCGGGCAGTTCCGCTCGGCCTCGGAACTCGCCACCCACGAAAAGCTCACCGACTCCTTCGTCGCGCGCATGCTGTGCCTCACCCTCCTTGCCCCGGACATCACGCAAGCCATCCTCGAGGGTCGGCAGCCCAAGGGCCTCAGGCTCGCCACGTTGCTGCGGGGCATGCCGCTCGCGTGGGAGGAGCAGAGGAGGGTGTTCTTTGGGGCGTGAGCCGAATGGTCAACCTGACACTGCTGGCGCCGGTCTACGTGAACTGTGACACGCAGATCGACCGCCTGCGTGAAGCCTTGTAGGCGACCTGGTCCAGCCCTGCCGCTGGGTCAAGGATATGCATCATGGGTCCTTCTCATATCATGCGGCCGCGCAGGTCGATGCTGCGGCAGAAATCACCGAGCAGCTCGGCCAGCCGCCGCGCCGCCGGGCTTGCATTGTCCGCCATCACCAAGGCGATCTCGGTATTGGTGATCGGCGCAAAGCCTTCCGCATCGACGATCTTGTGTTCCGCCGTGACGGCGACGTCCGGCAGAATGGCGATGCCGAGCCCGACCGCGACCGCCGCCTGAATGCCGGTGAGGTTGGGGCTCGTGTAGGCGATGTGCCAGGTGCGGCCGGCGGCTTCGAGGGCATGGATGAGTCGGTCGCGGTAGAGACAGCCCTGTTCGGCCACGGCGAGCGGCATCGGGTCGCGTTCGAGATCGATCGGATGCTTGCGGCTCGTCACCCACTGCAGACGTTCAGGCCACGCCGCAAGGCAAGGGCCGTCACCGACGTTGCGTTTGACCAAAGCGACATCGAGCTCGCCGCGGTCGAGCGCGGCGCGCAAGGTCGCGCTGAGACCCGAGCGCACGTCGAGCCGCAGCGTCGGTCGGCCGCGCACGTAATCGGAGAGCAGTTCAACGAGGCGATAGGCGGCGAAGTCCTCGGGAATGCCGAGCCGCACCACACCATCGACGACAGGCCGCCCCACCACGTCGCGCGCTTCCTGTTCGAGCGCGAGGATGCGCCGCGCGTAACCGAGCAGCCGCTCGCCTTCCTCGGTCGGTTTCGCCTGCTTGCCGTTGCGCACCAGCAGCGGGCGGCCGACCGTCTCTTCGAGCCGCTTGATTTGCTGGCTCACCGTCGATTGCGTCCGGTGCACGCGCTCGCCCGCGCGCGTGAAGCCGCCCGCGTCGACCACCGAAACGAAGCTGCGCAGAAGCTCGATATCCAGCATGAGACTACCTATTCAGAAATCCACTTATACTCATTCTATCATTTAATTTCCAAATACAAGGGTGCTCTTTATAAATCCCGGCGCGGAAAGGGAATTCTCATGCGCCGCGTCGCTGTTGCTACATCCATCTCGGCCCCCTCGTCGGGCCCGATCCCGCTGTCGCTCCTGGTCGGCACCTTTCTCCTGGTGTGGACCTCCGCGTTTGCGGTCGCCAAGCTCGCCATCGCCGATTGCCCGCCCCTGCTGCTGCTCGGCTTTCGCTTTCTCGCTGCCGGCGCGCTGATGTTCGGCCTCACCGCCGCCGCGCGCGCACGATGGACGCTCGGCCTTCGCGACGTCGTGCTGTTCGCGCTGCTCGGGATCGCCAACCAGGCGATCTATCTCGGGGTCGGCTACGTCGGATTGCAATTCGTTTCGTCCGGGCTCGCGGTGCTCATTTTCAGTTCCAATCCGGTGATCACCGCGATCCTCGCCGCGCTCGTCCTCGGCGAGCGCCTCACCTGGGCGAAGAGCGTCGGTCTCGTGCTCGGCGTCGCCGGGGTCGCCTTCATCGTCGAAAGCCGCATATCGGCGGGAACCGACCACCTGCTCGGCATCGTGCTCAACGTGATTGCGACGCTCTCCTTCGTCGGCGGTACCATCCTGTTCAAGCGCTACGCGCCCAAGGACGGGCTGTGGATCGGCAATGCGGTGCAGAGTCTCGCCGCCGGCGTTGCGCTGTTGCCGTTTTCGCTGACGTTTGAGAATCTCGCCGACGTAGTGCCGAGCTGGCGGCTGCTCGCGGCCTTCGTCTATCTCGTGCTCGTCGTATCCGTTCTCGCTTATTTGCTGTGGTTCCGGATTCTCGCCGTGTCGGGGGCGACCGCCGCCAGCAGCTGCTATTTCCTGATGCCGCCGGTCGGCATGTTGTTCGGCTGGCTGTTGCTCGGGGAGCGTGTTGCCTTTTCGGACTTGCTGGGGATCATCCCGGTCGTGCTCGGCATTTATCTCGTGACAAGGCCGACGTCGGTCCACCATTGAAGGGCGAGAAAGTCATGACCGCGCCACGTATCACCCTCATCGGTGGCCCCACGGTGCTCGTCGAGGTCGGCGGCTTCAGGTTGCTCACCGATCCGACATTCGACGGACCGGGCGACTACGCGCTGCCACACGTGACGCTGACCAAGACATCGAACCCGGCGCTGCCGCTCGATCGAGTCGGCGCCGTCGATGCCGTGCTGCTCAGTCACGATCAGCACGCCGACAATCTCGACAACTCGGGGCGCGAATTCCTCAAACGCGTCCCGCGCGTGCTCACCACCGTCGTCGGCGCCGGGCGGCTCGGCGGTCATGCCGAAGGTTTGCATCCGTGGCAGTCGGTCACGCTGAGCAAGCCGAACGGTGCGTCCGTCGCCGTGACCGCGACGCCGGCGCGGCACGGGCCGGCCGGCATCGAGCCGCTCGCCGGCGACGTCGTCGGCTTCGTCGTGGACGATGGCGTCAACAGGATCTACGTCACCGGCGACACCGTCTGGTTCGACGGCGTCGCCGAGGTCGCACGCCGCTTCGAGATCGGGGTCGTGGTGCTGTTCGCCGGCGCGGCGCAGACGCGTGGCCCCTTTCATCTCACCATGGATACCAACGACGCCATCGAGACCGCGCAGGCGTTTCCCCGCGCAGTGATCGTTCCCGTTCATTACGAGGGCTGGCTGCATTTCAAACAGAGCGGCGAGGACCTGCGCAAGGCGTTCGGCGCGCTCGGCTTCGGGCCGCGGCTGAAACTGCTGGAACCCGGTGCGGCGACGGAGATCGTGCCGCCGGACAAGAAGGCCTAGAAGCGTGATCGGTTCGGATCGAACCGCACTCCGCTCATTCCCGTTCCCCGCCTTTGGAGCGCTTTCGCGGAGACGAGGGAATGATAGTCGGGCGGAATCTGGTTGATTCGCGAGGGAAGGTACGGGGGGTTGCAGGCTCCATGCGCGGAGTTGCTCTCAGGCGCTACGTGGATTTGGAGGTTTTGGTTACGCGTCGTTGAAAAAAACATCGCGTCAATCGATCGGCAGCGGCATCGGATATCACGACAGAAAAACGGCCAATCTTAGTTCATCCGCCGCTTCGTTCTCTGAACCGCGCCGCCTTGCAGCGGTTGCCGCATACCGCCATGCTGCACCAGCGTCGCTTGCGCGCCTTCGTGCGGTCATAGAACCAAAGCACGCAGTCAGGGTGTTCGCACTGTTTGATGCGGGCGGGATCGCCTTCTATCAGGAGCCTCGCCACCGCTTCAGCGACCGGACCCAGAAGCGATGCGGTTGGCTCGCCTTGCGCGATCCGGGTCAGCACCAGGCGCCCCGACGCGTCGCGTTCCAGATGCGGTGCAGTCCGATAGGCGTGAAGAAAGGTGTTCAACCTGTCGGCGTCTACAGCACTCCCTTTCTTGAACTGGAGGATCAGCCGGTGCGCCAACGCCCTGAGTTCCTTGCCTGATGCCAGCAGGGCGGGGCGGTCGATCGCCTTCCGAGCAAGCGGCGGCGGCACGGCATTGTGCCGTTCGAGCCACGCGAGGACATCCTCCCCGCTGTTCCAGTAATCGATCGCTTCGCCGTGGCTGCGAGCCTGGGTGTTGAGCAGGTCCAATGCCAGATGATTGCCGACCATCGGCGCCATCCTGACCGGATTGGCTCGCACTGTCCGCCTCCGTGTCATTGCCGTGTAACTCTTTATATGGTTCTTGACAGGTTACGTCATGCGGGTCCAAAGTCCGCGCAGAGTAACCGATTAAATGTGAGTCTATAGGTTATATATACCCGAGCACCTATCAGGCACGAACATGAAGTTCTCCAACAGCCCGCTCGCTGCAGCGGCCGCGGCCATCGCCGCAGCCGTTGCCCCAGCCACCTATGCCATGGAGATGCCCATACAGGTTCATCACCGGACGATCAGGGTCGAGAACGTCGAGGTGTTCTATCGCGAGGCCGGCTCGCCCGACGCACCCGCCATCCTTCTTCTGCACGGCTTCGGCACCTCGTCGTACATGTTCCGCGAGCTGATCCCGGCGTTGGCCGGAGAGTACCGCCTTATCGCCCCCGATCTTCCCGGTTTCGGCCAGACCAAGGTGTCAAGCGCCGGATTCGAGTACACGTTCGACAATCTGGCATCGATCATCGATGCGTTCACTGAGGCCAAAGGACTGGAGCGTTACGCTGTCTACGTATTCGACTACGGCGCACCCGTGGGCTGGCGCCTTGCGGTCAAGCACCCGGAGAAGATCACCGCGATCGTGAGCCAAAACGGCAACGCGTACGAGGAAGGTTTGAGCGCGGGTTGGGCTGATATGCGCGAGGTCTGGAGAGAGCCGACCGCCGAGCGCCGTGAAGCGCTGCGCCGCTTCAGCACGCCGGAAATGATCAAGTGGCAATACACCGAAGGCGTCGAAGATACCTCGCTGATTGCGCCCGAGACCTATCAGCTGGCATCGGCAGCCATCGATCGTCACGGCGTCGAAGCTCAGTTGGACCTGATCTGCGACTATGGCAGCAACATCAGGCAGTACGCGCAGCTCCATGAGTACTTCCGCCGCTACCGGCCGCCCACACTGGCGATCTGGGGCAGCCGCGATCCGTTCTTTACCCCGGCCGGCGCTCGAGCGTTCCAGCGCGACAACCCGAGCGCGGAGGTGCGCTTCCTCGACACCGGGCACTTCGCCCTCGAAACGCACGGACGGCAGATCGCGGCAGCAATGCAGGAATTTCTGAGACGCAGCCTCGCGCGCTGACAGAGAGGAGAACGCCATGTCCTGCATGTCCAAATGGTGGTGCGCTGGCGTGCTGGCGCTGGCTACCGCTGGCTTCGTGCCGGTGGCCAGCGCCGAAGCGCCGCGCAAAGACTGAGAGCCCCAGCCCGCACCCGGGCGCCTGAGTCGCCTGGGTGACATGGGACGATCAGCTGCGCCAGCCGTGATGATGGTCGCCGCGCCAGCCGTCGCGCTTGTGCCACTTCTTGCTGTGGCCCGGGCACACCACGGCGGGCGCCGGATAGACCACGGCCGGCCGCGCGTTGGAAATGGTGGTGGACACCCCGGGCCTGTGCACCCCGATCGAGCAGTAGAGGTCTCCTGCCATGGCCGGTGCGGCAGCCAGGGCGCCCAGCCCGCGCGCCGCCCGCAAGCCAAGTACGTCGGTTCATATCGACTCCTTTTGGCCCTGACGATGCGGTTGGGTTTTTGGGCGCGCAACCGGCCTGCCGGGCATTGGTCGGATCACGCGACGTCTGACTCCAGCAGTTTGGGATTGTTCAACTGCCTCACGAAAAAGCCTCCGCCGCCTTCCGGAAGCTTCCACACCGCTCCGCTTACGTCGATAAGCGCGGATTCTAAGGTTCGATCGCCCTGACAACATCATCATTCCTTTCAAATCCGATCGAGCTTGCGCTTCGACGCTCGCCGATCCTGCTGCAGTGGCCCACAGGCGCGCGGCCGCCATTCAGCAGGTGCGCCGGCTTGCGCCCACTTCTGAGCTACACCTTGCGCAGTCGGCGCCGCATGGGCGCTTGGCGCTCGTGCCGCGTCCAGCAAGAAATCGATTGCCGCATCCATGACGGGCGTACGGCGGTCGCGGACGTAGAGCCCATACTGGACCGCGAGCGGGCTCGGGACACCATCGGAAGGAGTCAGTACCCGCAGTTTATCCGTGCGGATGGAGTCGTGTGGCAGTACTCCAATGCCCAGACCATTTTCCACCGCGGCCTGCAGAGCCGTGATGCTCTGGCTTGCGAATGTCACCCGGTGCTCGCGGCCGAGGCCTGCCAGTGCATCAATCATTCTCCGACGCCACATGCATTCGGCATCGAAAGTCACGAGGTCGAGTGGACGCTCCTCGTCCAACTGATAGTCTGGCGCGCACACCCACTGGAGCTCGACGTTCCAGGTTATCAACGCATCGACTGTCACAACGGATGTCGGCGCGAGCATGATGTCCAGCTCGTCTTCTTGCCACAGCCGACCGAGTGGGACGCTGTGATCGACGGCGAGATCAAGGCGGATATCAGGATGTGCACGACGAAGCCGCCCGAGAGCGACCGGGAGCGCGGAAGCGGCAATCTCCTCGGCCAAGCCAATGCGGACGCTGCCGCTGAGATCTGTTTGTCGTAAACGGACGAGAGCCTCATCGACGAGAGCCAGGATGCGGGTCGCGTAATTCAAAAGGAGCTCGCCTTCCGCGGTGGGCACGACGCCACGACCTGTGCGTCGAAACAGCGGCCTTTTGAGCAGGCTCTCGAGCCGACGCACCCGCATGCCGAGAGCGGACTGCGTACCACCGGTTTGCTCGGCCACTCGACTCAAGCTTCCTTGACGACAGACGGCAACGAAAGTGCGCAAAAGATCCAGGTCGAGCTGTTCGGGTATCATTCTCAATGAACTCTGATTTCGCCGATATGAGTCTACCATGATGCCTGACTGCGCTCTATCGATCCGCCACTCTTCAGAGTGCAATCGGAGGGCTGATGCTGTGAAAGCAATCCGCGTTCATCGTCACGGCGGACCAGAGGTTCTGAGCTACGAGGACATCGATATCGGTGAGCCCGGACCCGGCGAGGTTCGCGTTCGCAACAAGGCGGTCGGGCTCAACTACGCCGACGTCTACTTCCGCACCGGCGAGTACGCGCCCCCTTCCCTGCCGTTCACTCCGGGACTCGAGGGAGCTGGTGAAGTCGTCGCGGTCGGTGAGGGCGTCGATGACTTCAAGCATGGGGACCGCGTGGCCTACTACTCCGCAACACCAGGCGCTTACGCCGATGAACACATCGTTCCTGCGCGCCTTGTCGTGTCGCTACCCAAGACTGTCGACTTCGAAACCGCAGCAGCGATGATGCTGAAGGGCTTGACTGCAGAGTATCTCCTGCATCGCACGTTCCTTGTCGGACCGGGCCATATCATTCTTGTGCACGCGGCTGCCGGTGGAGTTGGTCTCATTCTCACACAATGGGCGAACCGCCTCGGTGCAACAGTGATTGGTACTGTCGGCTCACCAGAGAAGACCGAGATCGCTCGTCAGTATGGCTGCCACCACGTAATCGACTATCGCAAAGAGGACTTCGTTGCGCGGGTAAAGGCGATCACGGGTGGTGAGGGTTGCCATGTCGTCTATGATGGTGTCGGCAAGGCGACCTTTCCAGCCTCGCTCGACTGTCTGAGACGTTTCGGCTGCTTCGTGAGCTACGGCTCGCCGTCGGGACCGATCGAACCGTTCGACATCATGCTCCTCGCGAGGAAGGGCTCGCTCTACGCTACTTGGCCGCTACTCCCAGATCACCTCGCCCGCCGCGAGGATATGCTCGCCATGTGTGAGAACCTCTTCCGCGTCGTCGCGAGCGGCGCGGTACGGATTCCGATCCACGCGCGCATGCCGCTCTCCGAGGCAGCTGAGGCGCAGCGCCGACTCGAGGCGCGTCTGACGACGGGCTCGACAATCCTCTTACCTTAGCTTGGATTCGGTAATGAGGTGGCTTCGAGGTTTCATGGGCGTGAACTTCAGCGCAACCAGGGTGGAATTACCGGCAGCTCGAATCCAAACACAGCTCCGGTCACCTCGAGAGCACCCCAAAATGCCGACGGCGTCGCGATCGTCCAGCTTTTGGTTGAGCCCACCAGCACCTCAATGCCGGGGTCGTTCGACGGTTTTGAGGCCAGCGCCCTGCACCGCGCCTTCGAGCTTGCGCGCCGTCGGCGGAGCAAGGCTGAGCAAGCCCGCAAGCGCCAAGGCGAAGCCAATCCAGACCGGTGCGGTCAGGCCATAGCCGGCGTCCATGGCATAGCCGCCGAACCAGGCGCCGAGAGCGATGCCGGCGGTAATGATCGACGCGTGCAGAGAGTTCACCAGACGGCGCAGACCTCCCACGCGCATTACCCGCGTGATCATGGCAGGATTCATCGCTGGACCGACAAAGCCGGTCACCAGGAAAGCTGGGACACTGACAATCGGAGCGGCGGCATACAGACCGAATACAGCCAATGCGATTGCGAGCAGCACAAGACCGCCAACCAGAATCGGAATGTTGAAGCGGTCAGCAAACCGGCCAACCACCAAATTTCCCACAACACCAGCGGTGCCGTAGGCGGCAAGGAGTGGCGCAATGGCGGCGGCCGGCAGGCCGGCGACTTCGGTGAGGATTGGAGCGAAATAAGAAAAAACTACGAATGTTGCGGCGACGATGAGTCCGCTCGTCGCAAAAGCTAGCCAGAGCCACCCGTTCAGGAGTGCGTCGAGTTCGTGAGTGAGGCAAACAGCTTCGCCGCGTTCCGAGGAACGCACGCCGAGACTGACCGCGACGGTCGATACCATTGCGAGCGCGGCAGCGCTCCCGAAGCTCACACGCCATCCGAACGCTTAATCGAGCAGGGCGGTGGCGGGCACGCCTACGACATGTGACAGCATGAGGCCGGCAAGCACGCAGGAGGCGCCGCGGCTTTGCAAATTCTGCCCGCCGAGCTTGGCACTTATAGTTACGCAAAGACTGAAGCACGCAGCGGCAGACGCGCCTTGGATAGCGCGAGCGATGGCCAAGATGGCATAGCTTGGTGCGAGCGTAGCAAGAATGCTGGCGAGATCGAATAGCCCGAGCAGCCATAACAGGGCCGATTTGTTCGGCACACGTAGATGAAGAAGCAAGGCGGTCACAAGCGGCCCGCCGACCGCCATCCCTGACGCAAAGACCGAGATCAGGTAGCCGATTTCGGCGACGGATACGGCGAATGCCGTCGCGAGCGAAGGCATAACGCCGGCGACCATGAACTCGGACGTTGTGATCGCAAAGACCGTAGCGCTCAGCAGATAGACAGACGGCGGAATCCGCGGCGCGCGGAGCTTGTTGCCGGCGGTCACGCTGAAGCTCCCCCGTCTATGACGATATCCTGGCCAACGATGTAGTCCGCCTCCGCCGATGCGAGCCAAAGCGCCGCGGCCGCGATGTCTGTGGTGGTGGCAACTCGCTTGGAGGGATTGGTGGCCGCCACGCGGGCGTCGCGCGCCGCCCGGTCTTCGCCAGGCCGGATCGACAGCGGCGTATCCACCGGTCCCGGGCACAGGCAATTGATGCGAATGCCGTGCGAGATGGCTTCCAGCGCCGCGGTCCGCGTCAAGCTGCTGACAGCCGCCTTAAAGGCGGCATAGGCTCCCATCGTCGGACGCACCAGGCGAGCGCCGATGTTCGAGCCGATATTGATGATGACGCCACCACCCGTCGCCTTCATGGCGCGGGTCTCGTGCTTCATTGACAGCCAAAGCCCGGTCACGTTGACAGCGAAAAGTCGGGTGAAGGCGTCCGCCTCCATCTCATCAACTGAGCCGCTGATCAGTATCCCCGCCGCGTTCACGGCAACATGCAAGGGCTTCGCCTGGTCGACGAGATCGCGAATCGAGTCTTCTGCGGTGACATCAGCAGAAACCGCCAGAGCGTCGCCGCCTCCTTCACGGATCACCCCTGCCGTCGCTTCGAGTGCCTGAAGCCAGCGGCCCGCCAAAACCACCCGCGCGCCGGCTTGGGCGAAAGCAATTGCAATTGCCCGGCCGATCCCACTGCCCGCGCCCGTAATCAAAGCGGTTTTGTCAGAGAACTGCCGGTTTGCCATGGATGCACCTATTTCTGTGTCATCTGACACAGAAATAGTAGGTCCTTGCGCATCCGCTGTCCAGCGATTTATATATCGTTCGACACAGAATGAGGTTTCAAGTGGCTGAACGAGGTCGTCCGCGGAGCTTTGACCGCACACAGGCACTGGACAAGGCGCTCAAGGCGTTCTGGCGAGGAGGGTTCGAAGCGACCTCCATGAACGATCTCGTGGCAGCGATGGGCATCAACTCGCCCAGCATTTACGCGGCGTTTGGATCGAAGGACGCGCTGTTTGTCGAGGCAGTGGCACATTACAACACCGCTTACGCCGACCGATTGCTTCAGGCATTGAAGGACGCGCCCGACGCCGCAAGTGGTCTTCAAGCCATGCTGGAAGCTGCCGTCCAGCTGTTCACGCGTCCGGATACTCCTGGCGGTTGCTTCATCGTCAGTTCTGTTGCCAGCAATTCTCCGAACGGACCGGCAGCAGAGCGGTTGCTCAAGCGGCTTCGGCGAGAGCGATCGCAACAGATCGCCGAACGACTGCGCGCGGACGTTGCCAAAGGCAGACTACGGGACGACACCCCCGTCCAGGAACTCGCGGATCTTTACGCCGCGATCTTGCAAGGCCTGGCACAGGCCGCGCGCGACGGTGTCAGCAAACGGCGCCTCAGAGGAATTTCCAGGCATTTGCAGAGCGTCCTTTCTCCCTGGATCGTCGAGGAAAGCGCCGGGGCGATGTCCCGCGACCTGTTGAACGCCTGAGCTGAGGTCGTGGCTTCTTTGACCCGCATGTGATCGTGTGGGTTGCGCGGGAAGCCTGAAGAAGTCGCTCAGATGATGGCCTGATCGTCGACATCGAACAAGGGAAACATCATAAGGAAGCTGAGCTTCGGGAAGCGGAGTACGCGAGCAAGCGCGAGCAGACGCGGCGGGAAGTGCTCCTGGCTGAGATGGGCCAGATCGTGCCGGGGCGCTCACTGCGGTCGCTGATCGAGCTGTTCTGTCCGGCGGCCGGGCATGGCCGGAACCCCTATCCCGTTGGCGACGATGACACCGTATATGGCTCATCGGCGAAAACCGTATCGTGATAACCCTTGATGCCAACCTCGCGCGCCAAGGCGCTGAGGAAATCCGAACCGGTGCGCAAGGAGTCGAGCACGGTTCGAAAATCGAATTGGGGTGTCCAGCGGAGCTCCGCCCGCGCGAGACATAGACGCGGTCAATGCGGGGGAAAAAGCGTCCATTCGCGGGTCGCGTAAAGCCGCCGCGGAATCGGGAAAGAGGTGATGAATCACGGCTGGCGCATCTCTGTGGATCAATGCGAAATCGGACTGCGTGAAGGGCGACCTTGCCGCACATGCAAGGCAAAGCCGCTAATTCCCGAATCTTCGAGGCCGGGGCGGAGCTGCATGGTAGGGATCATGTAGTCGCCGCCATTCTGCTTCCGGTAGGGAATGGGCGGCGTGGTCGCCAGCGTCCGCATCCTTTCCCGCAAGCGTTCGGCGATCGCCGCGAAGCCCGCCTCATCGAGGCGGTCCACTCTGTAGACCACGAATGGCGGCAGGACGTCGTAGCCAAGATAATAGAGAATCCCGTGATTGATCGGGAACAACAGATCATCGATCGGTCCATCCACCCCGCGCGGCGCGTAGTGCTCCTCCCAGCCGCCGGCCGTCACGATCAGCATCGCGCGCTTGCAGGCGAGCGCACCTTCGCCATAGCGGTCGCCCCAGCGTCGCTCACTGTGCTCGCCGACGCCATAGGCAAAACCCGTAGGCGAACACCCGGTCGACCCAGCCTTTCAGGATCGCCGGCATGGCGAACCACCAGAGCGGAAACTGGAGCATCAGTGCGTCGGCCCAAAGCAGCTTGTCGATCTCGGCCTTGACGTCGTCGGTCAGCTCGTCGGCATGGAAGGCATCGCGGGACGCGGCCGTCACCATCAGCCGCGCGTCGGCCGCGAGCGGCGGAAAGTCGGCGCGGTCGACCTCCGATTTCCAGTTCATGGCGTAAAGGTCGGACACACGAACCTCGTGACCCTGAGCTTCGAGCTCCCGGACGGCGACGTCGCGCAAGGCCGCGCTCAGCGAGCGCGGCTCAGGATGGGCAAACACAAGCAGGACTTTCATCGTCAGCATCCCGTTGGGTTGAACCTTTTGCCCAACAAATGGCGAACGGGACGCTTATCGCGAAGAGGCACGCAGCACCCACGGCGCGTCGGGTTTCAGTGCGCCCACTTTCTATATGTCCTATTCTCGTGATCTGGACGGCAACAAGAGTTGCGCCTATTCCGCGGGCTGACGGCGCTTCTTTCTCTGCGCCGCCTCCATCAGCTTGCCGATGATTTTTGCGTCCTTCGGCGTGGCAGGATTGTAGACCAGCATGCCCAGATCGGGCCGTCCGTCCACTGCGAAGGTGGAAAATTCCAGCGCCACGGTTCCGCCATAAGGAGTGCGCAGATGCTTGGTGCCCTCGCCATGGGTCTGCACGTCGTTGCTTTGCCAGAGCTTTGCGAACACCGGGCTTTGCCCGGAGAGCTCGGCGACGAGGGCCTTGATCCTTTCCGAAGCGCCGGCGCGTGCGACATCGGCACGGAACACCGCAACCACATAACGCGCGATCTGCTCCCAATGCATCTGTGCGTCGATGGTGCGCCCGGTCGTGAACATAAGCCGCAAGATGTTGCGCTCCTCCGGCGGCAGGCGCGCATAATCCGTGAACAGCGCCGCCGCCGCTGCGTTCCACGCCAGAACGTCCCATGTCGCATTCTTCACGATGGCCGGACTGAGCGGCAAGGCGTCGAGCACGCGCTGCAGCCGCGGCGAGATGCTTTCGATTTCGCGAAAGCGCACATCCGGCGGATGGCCGAGGCCGATGAGAAACAGATGCTCGCGCTCCACATCGGTGAGCATCAGCGCGCGGGAAATGCGATCGAGCACATCGGCAGATGGCGCGCCGCCCCGGCCCTGCTCCAGCCACGTGTACCAGGTGGCGCTGATATTGGCGCGCTGCGCCACCTCCTCCCGCCGCAATCCCGGCGTGCGGCGGCGCTTCAACGAAAACCCGAGCGCGGCGGGATCGAGCTTGGTGCGGCGATCCCTAAGATATTCCCCCAGCGGAGTGATCCGAGTTCCGGCGCCGCTCATCCTGTTACTGTTTATACTGGTATAAGATCACATATTTACCCGAATGATAGCACGGCATAGTCAGAGCCGGAAACGGAACCGGAGAGTTCTCATGCGCATATTCATCACCGGTGCGGCCGGCTTCATCGGCACCGCCACCACCAGGGAACTGATTGCCAACGGCCATGAGGTGATCGGGCTTGCCCGTTCGGATGCAAACGAAGCCGCTCTGAACAGGCTTGGCGCCGGGATTCATCGCGGCTCGTTGGAAGATCTCGAAAGTCTGAGGAGCGGCGCCGAAAAGGCGGACGGCGTGATCCATCTTGCCTTTATCCATGACTTCGCCAAGTTCGCGGAGAATGGCCAGATCGACAAGCGCGCCATCGAAGCGATGGGCGATGCGCTGGCGGGCACAAACAAGCCCTTCGTCATCACCTCGGGGACAGGCCTCATTGCGCCGGGGGTGACGGTCACCGAAGACATGCGGCCGCCGGACGCCGCGACGATGCCGCGCGTGTCCGAACAGGCCGGGCTGGCTTATGCAAAGCGCGGCGTGCGGGCCGTGGCGATACGCCTGCCGCAGGTGCATGGCGAAAAAGGCAAGGCGGGGCTGATCGGCTATATCGTCGAAAGCGCCCGCAAGAACGGCGTGGCCGCCTATATCGGCGAAGGCAGGCAACGTTGGGCCGCAGCCCACAGGCTGGATGTGGCCCGGCTTTACCGCCTCGCGCTTGAGAAAGGCGCAACCGGCGCGATCTATCACGCCGTCGGCGAAGAAGGTGTGCCGATGCACCAGATCCTCGGTGTGGTCGGTCGCGCCCTCCATCTGCCGGTGAAGTCGATCGAGCCGCAAGAAGCTCCCGCCTATTATGGCCCGCTGGCGATGTTTGCCGGTCTGGACATGCCTGCATCGAGCGCCTGGACGCAAAACGTACTGGGCTGGAAACCAAAGGAAATCGGCCTCATCGAGGACATTAGCCAGCCGGGCTATTTTGAATGAGACGGCTCACGATGCGGCGCCGCGCAGGCCGGCCGGCTCATCACCGTTCTGCCGGCCTGCGCGGCGCCTCCTGTCGAGCCCAATAGGCTGATCGCGCCGGAGCGTTCAAGCATCGCAAGGGCTGGGCTGCTGATCGAGTCCTCGCTGATCAGATCGCCGGCTGCCGGGAATAAGAAAGGGCGGATCTGCGACGGACGCTGAACGCTGATAATCGGATCGATTGCCATGCGCCTTCCGCGTTTGCCGCCTGGCGGTATCGAGGCGGCTGCCGGGCAGCGAGCTTCCGCGCGGAACTATTTGACCTCGTGCCGCGACACCTTCCGCGCTCAAACTGCGCATCAGCGCCTCGCCGAGGTGTCCAGCACTGCCGGTGACAAGGATGGTCACCGCTCAGCCCCCCACGCCATGGTTCGACGTCGCCCAAGAGTCCACAGGACACGTCACCTCTCACTGACAGCCAGTTGGATGCGACGACCAGTAAAGACTGAGGCGAAGCCGCACCGAAGTAACCGTTGCGCACGCGCGGATTCAATAACAAGCGGGCGAAACGCGAGGCGACAAGACTGATCGGACACCAGGTTTGACCGCGCCCATGCGAGATAGAGAAGATAGGTCGCGTTGGCCCACTGGATAATTTCGTATGCGTAGAGAACGGCGATAAAGATCGCGGTCAACCCGAACAAGCTCAAGCGGGGCGATGCCGCCGCGCGGCAGGCTGTGGCGCGTGCCGTTATGTCCGACCTCAAACTTTCCGGCGATCCGCGTGCCTCTCATATCTGGTTGGAACTACCCGGCGCATGGCGGGCCGAAACCTTCGTGGCATCAGCTTATAGGCGCGGGATCGCGATTTGTCCGGGAAGCGCCTTTGCTGTAAGCGCGGATCATGCACCTAGACTAACGCCGTGCGAATTGCTCTGTCAGCGCCGCCGCGTGACGCTCTACACGCCGGCCTACAGACGCTCCGCCGTTTGATCGACGAAGACAATTCCGACGTTGGGTGATTGTCGTGGAGTGCACGAGCCCTCGAGATAAGCCGAGATGAGCCTGCGGCACTCGCTGATCAATCTCTGCCCGCCGATGCTGACGGGATATTGTGCGACTACGCTATGCACGACCGTTTCGAGGATGGGCTCGACCAGCGCCGCTGCATCCGCAAGTTTCGGGCTCATGCGGATGGGAAAAGAACCCGACCTGAAATCATAGCGTCGATGCTTGCTGACAGCGTGGCATGCTCCTGTGCGGCCACCGCTTGGATGAAAGACGAAGCGAATTTGTCGCCGTAGTGAGCCACAACGGCAGCCACCCGCGCCCGCTTGTTGGGAAGCCGCTGGTAGCGCGTTCGGCAACCCGCGCGGTGGTCAATGTCTCGAACCCTTGTTCCGCCAAAAGCTGCTGAGCAGTCGCGGTCGGAAATGTTTCTGGACTGCGATGAATCCGCCGGGGGAGAACAATATTCGTTTGCCTTGTGCGGATGACTCTCCTTCCGATGAGCGGCTCACGACGGCCGATTGCTGCATAATGTATGTGCATCGGGGCATGGATTGACACGACAGGTAGCCGTGCTTGACGGTGCCGAGTAAGGCTTCGGCCATGCCATTGCTTTGTCGAATTTCGATCGGCTTCGTCGGCTCAAGCCGATGGCGCCGGCGAAGCTGGGGACGTCGCCAGCGCACCTGTCACCGCGATCGCAAGATCGGACGGCGGCGGGGCGCGCTCCGGCCCCTCGTCGACGTTCGACTGAGGGCCGGCGCCGAGCCAGAAACCGAAACGGTTCAGGTCGGGATCGAATCGCTTAAGCGAAGCAGTTCCGAACCAACGTGCATCGCACGATAAAATAAGCCTTGATTATCCGCACTTTGCGCAATCGTACCATCCGGGCCCAAGTGCGGATTGGTTGGAGAAAAATGCCCTGCAGAGAACGGCAAGGGCGCAAATTCTCGCCGGCGCGCGCCTCGCAAGGTGCGGATGTCGTGCCGCAAGCCCGCCCGTTTCCTGCACAGAAGCGGCGACCACGCGGGCGCCGGAGAGAATCCCGAAACGGAGTGCTGGCGGAGGGAGAGGGATTCGAACCCTCGATACGGTTTCCCGTATACACGCTTTCCAAGCGTGCGCCTTCAGCCACTCGGCCACCCCTCCGGGATTATGCGGTCGGCTGAAATGCCGGCGAGGGCCTGGCTCCGGCAAGTCCCGCCGAAACGCCCGCGCGGCATCCCATCTCGCAACCCATCATGCGGACGCCCTATGGCCGCCGGCGGCGTGCGCCCCGCCGAAGCCTGCGCGGCATCCACGCCGGCACTATAGCCGCGTTCGCTCGAGACACAACGACTCCCAGGCGACGGTCCCTGGGCGGCCGGTCCCATCCCTGGACGACACCCGGTCAGGGTTGCTGCGGATGAGGCCGTTCCGGCCGGTGCCGGGGAGGACGACACGCATTCGCACGCGGCCCAGCGGCAAAGGTCAGGTCCAAGGCCGCGC
>Ga0209810_1003398_pt1 | contig 16820 bp, 13 predicted proteins | sample Coa_R1_7_FD_187159 | JGI IMG/M metagenome (GOLD analysis project Ga0209810, IMG submission 187159) | Surface soil microbial communities from Centralia Pennsylvania, which are recovering from an underground coalmine fire - Coalmine... | ecosystem: Environmental > Terrestrial > Soil > Unclassified...
GGCAACTAACAACTGACAACTGCTCTGCACTCGGTGGAAAGGGGATCCGCTCGACTTGCATTTCTTAGGCACGCCGCAAGCGTTCGTCCTGAGCCAGGATCAAACTCTCCATCAGATTTAACTGATGTAGCACTCACCCGAAGGTGAGCCGTCCTGCCATAAAGGCAGAACACCCCTGCTCAAAGAGCAGGAGCAAAAGAGAACATCCTCGCTCGTATGAAGTCACTATGGTACGCAAGACGTTGAAAAATCAGAGTCCACACAAAACGTCATACGTGACTGTCAAGGTTCTTTAGCTCTCCTCCCCACCCGTCTCTGGGGCCTCCTGGGGAGAAGCACAGTATTGTATCATACCACGTCGTGATTGTCAAGGCGCTTTCGCAGAATGCCGAAAACCGTTTTCTGCGGCTCGCCTTCTCATAAAGGGAAGAAGGCTAGAAGCCCGTCTGCGCCCTTACGTCTACTACTTTCGCGGCGCCTGTATACTATACTGCACCGGCTCGCGCTTGTCAAGAGGAACGAAAAGTTTTTTCGCCCCTCGTTGCCCTCGCCGGCACTCTCTATTCTACTTTTTCTATCGGCTCTGCGTTCCCGATTGCTAAAGGCAAGGGGAGAAACGTTTCCAAACTTTTCGGAGAAATGGTGGGTGGGGCGTCGCGACCCCTGTCCCCGTCGCGACCGAGAGCGCCCGGAGGCCCTGCGGACGGACGTTGGAGAAAAGTTATTCCTCTCGACGGCTGCCGGACTCTGTTCCACAAACCTGTTCTGTTTTCCTGCTCATCCCCGTCTCGGATTCGCCGCCGGCTTCCTTTTTGGCCGGCTTCGTCTCGGCAGGCCGCTTCTCGCCGACGTTGAAGCGGTTCATGGCCGTCTCGAACCCCTCCGCCAGGGCGCACTCGACCGCATCCGCCGCCCGCGTGTAAGCCTCTTCCATGGCGGGAAGCTCTTCCTTGCGGAAGCGGGAGAGGACGTGCCCGATCATCTCGCCCGGACGGGCTGCGCCCACGCCGATGCGAATGCGCGGCACCTCGTCCGTATGCAGGACCGTCAGGATATGGGTCAGGCCGTTGTGACCGCCGGCAGAGCCTTTGAGCCGCAGCCGCAGACGGCCCAGGGGCAGCGCGGTATCGTCCAGAATAACCATGATCTCGCTTGCCGGGATTTTGTAAAAGCGGGCCATAGAACCTACCGATTCCCCTGATAGATTCATATAAGCCTGTGGACGCGCCAGCAGCACCCGCTGCCCATCGATTCGCCCCTCGCCGACCTCAGCCTTAAAATTTCGCTTAAAGGCGATAGCGATGTTATGGCGGCGGGCCAGAACCTCGATGACCTCGAAGCCGGCGTTGTGGCGCGTCCCCGCGTACTCCGCGCCGGGATTGCCCAGACCGACGATCAATTTTACAGGCCCGCCCTCGCCTGCCGATGTCTCTCCGGAGCGATGCCCCCATAAGCGTCTCAAGCCGTTCACGATCGTTTCGCTTTCACTCTCGCCGCATCCGGCGTCTCCAACGGCATCCCTTCGAGAATCCGACGGATCGGCTCGCGCAGCGTGTCCAGCACGCGGTATTCCCCCGTCCGGGCATCCCGATAGTACCAGTGCTCCCAGCCGTTGCAGGAGGGCTTGCCCAGGCACTGCGCCGCCACGCGGTGGATGGAGCCACGCAGGTCGTTACAGACGAGCGTCCCGTCCTCCTGCACGATGGCGACGTGCTCGGTGCGGTCTAATTGCAAGCTCGTGCCTGCCGCCAGCAGCCCATGCTCCAGCAGCATCACGAACGGGACCTTGACCTTCGGCGTATCCAGCGGCGGCGGCAACAGCTCGTCGGGAAGCAGCGGCGGCATCACGGCGGCGATGCGCTGCCGGGCCAGCTCCACGTATCCGCCCTCCTGCTCGATGCCGATCCAGTGGCGGCGCAGCCGCTTGGCGACCGCGCCGGTCGTCCCCGTACCGAAGAAAGGATCCAGCACGACGTCGCCCGGATCGCTGCAGGCCCGCACGATCCGGTGCAGCAGCGCCTCCGGCTTCTGCGTGGCGTGCGCCTTCTCGCCGTTGACCTTCAGCCGCTCCTCGCCCGTGCAGAGCGGAATATGCCAGTCGCTGCGCATCTGCAGGTCTTCGTTGCCCGCCTTCAGCGATTTATAATTGAACGTATACTTCGTCTGCTTCTCGGACTTCTTGACCCAGAGCAGCGTCTCGTGCGCGTTACAGAACCGCGTGCCCCGAAAATTCGGCATCGGGTTCATCTTGACCCACGCTACATCATTGAGGATCCAGTAGCCCAAATCCTGCAGAATCCGGCCCACCCGATATATGTTGTGGTACGAGCCGATGACCCAAAGCGTGCCGGTATCCTTGAGCACATGGCGGCAGGCAGACAGCCACTCGCACGTAAACCGGTCGTACTCATCGAAGGTGCCGAACTTGTCCCAATCGTCGTCCACCGCGTCTACGTGCGTCAAATTGGGACGCCATAGGTCGTTCTTGAGCTGCAGGTTATAGGGCGGATCGGCGAAGATGAGATCGACGGAGCGCGCAGGCAGCGTCTTGAGAATCTCCCGGCAGTCGCCGTGGAGGACCGTGTCGAGCGGTAGGCGGGCGTTGGAATGAGAAGAAGTCATAGGCGTAAGCGGGCAAGCGGCGAGAACGGCACGATGCCGCCCTCGGTTATTCACTCTCATTTTCGGTATTTCCTGCCTGTTTGCCTACTTTTTTAATTTTTTATTGTCAAAAACTGAGTCCGGCTAATGTTTAGTGAGTCTAATTGAGTCGAAATCTGCCTACAATATTCCGGCCTCGCTGCGTCATGCGCCCGCGGAAAGGGCCGTATGGAAGAGAGCGAGCTATCAAGCTACAGCCGTCTATTTCTCCTTGCAAACCTCTGTATCGAGCTGCCGTACGTCTCGGACAAGCATGTAGGCAACGAGAGCTAGAGAACTAAGAGCGCAGCTACTCTCCCTGATTCCGCAAAGCTCATGCAAAAGTAGATTACGGTAGTTGCTGCAAGCATAATTGGATTCCAAACAGCCCAGGATCTATTGACCGGCTTTTTCAGGATCACATGAGTGGCGCACCAGAGTGTCTCAAATCCAAATAATACAATCAGTGAAAAAATAAAATGATGCGGCATGCGCACCGCCGCCCCGCTATAGATCAGAATAGTAAGCGTGATGATCGTCGAAATAAAATCGAACGTCCACCACTGCGTCCCGGACTTTATATTGACCGTCTCCTTGCTGGATAGATATATCTGACAGCCTACAAAGAAGTCCAGGCCAATGAGAAAAAAAAGACCCGTGAAGACGAGCGCCCGCATGAAATGGATGTTCGTCACAATATGATCCGCATTGAGGATATCCTTGACCGCATCTATCATGTTGCCGAAGGCAAGAGCGATCAAAACCCCCACGATTGCTACAGCCAGTTGCTGCAGCGTATCCGTTACGTCTCTCTCGTTCAAGGATGGAGAAGCTACGATTGGGTCGGGTACAGCCTTCACGCTTGCATCGGGATGGATTCCTTCCGGACTCTCCTCCATTGTATGAGTCTCCTCTACTCCAGCGTCTCATCAAGCACATCGAAAAGCGAGAGCGGCGTTGATACCCCCGAAGCCGAAGGAGTTAGAAAGAACCACCTTGAGGGCGGCGGCACGTCCGGTGTTGGGCACGTAATCCAGGTCGCACTCCGGATCGGGAGTTTCGTAGTTGACGGTCGGCGGAATCCAGGAACGCTGGAGGGCCAGGCAGCAGATGGCCGCTTCGATGGCGCCTGTCGCGCCGAGCGCGTGGGCATGCATGGCCTTGGTCGCGCTGATGGGCACGCGCCGGGCGACCTCCTCGCCCAGCGCCATCTTGAGCGCCCGCGTCTCGGTGGCGTCGTTGAGCGGCGTGGAGGAGCCGTGCGCGTTCACATAATCTATCTGCTCCGGTAAAATCGAAGCGACTTGCAAAGCCTTCGTAATCGCATTCGCCGCGCTGGAAGCGTCCGGGCGGGGCGCGGTCATGTGGAATCCGTCATTAGTGCAGGCATAGCCGATCAATTCCGCGTAGATTCGCGCGCCGCGCCGCAGGGCATGGTCGCGCTCCTCCAACGCCAGCACCGCCGCCCCCTCGGCCATCACGAAGCCGTCCCGATCCCGGTCAAACGGGCGGCAGGCGCGGGCCGGATCGTCGTTGCGGGTGGACATGGCGCGGATGAGCGAGAAGGCGCCGAAGCAGAGTGGCGCTAGAGGAGCTTCGGCGCCGCCCGCCAGCATCACGTCCACGTCGCCGCGCCGGATCGCGTGCCAGGCGTTGCCGATGGCGATAGGGCCGGAGGCGCAGGAGTCGGCGTTGGAGGTGCTGTAGCCGGTCAATCCCAGCTCGATGGCTGCGTTGCAGCTTCCCGCGCCGACGAACATCTGCAGCGCCAGCATGGGGCTGACCACGCGCGGCCCGCCCTCTAAATAGGCCGCATGCTGGCGCTCCGCAAACGCCGCGCCGCCGAGCGCGCTGCCGATACACACGCCGGCCCGGTCCGGCATCTCACGGCTCAGATCCAGCCGAGCATCCTCCACTGCCTGCTTGCTTGCCACGACCGCGAACTGGGCGCAGCGGTCCAGCCGCTTGCGCGCCTTGCCTTCCAGGTAGGCGCTCGGATCGAAATCGCGCACCTCGGCGGCGATGCGGCTGGCAAACGGAGACGCATCGAAATGGGTGATCGGCCCGACGGCGGAGCGGGCGCGGCATACGCCTTCCCACAGTCCCTCGACGCCGCAGCCGATACTCGTCACCGCGCCGATCCCGGTGACGACCACGCGCCGCAAGCCGCCTATCTCCTGTCCATCTCGCAATTTCGCGTTTGCCACGAGAGCGATCCGCTGCCTTCCTATGGAATTCTATACTCCTCGTTATTTGCGGATATCCTTGTCCTGAAGCAGCGCCAGAACAGGCGGATACCCATTGGCGTAATTCACTGCCGTCTGCCCGGAAGCGCTGTGTACGCGCGCATCCGCGCCGTGCTGAAGCAGCAGGCGGACGGTCGCCACGTCATTCACCTCTGCAGCCAGCATCAGCGCCGTTTCCCCCAGAGGAGAACGCGCGTTGACATCGACACCTTTGGCGAGAAGGAGCGGGACGATCTCGCTTCTGTCCAGCGCCGCAGCTTCGAGAAGCGGCGTCTGGCCGGCGGCGTTCTTCGCATTGACATCCGCGCCTTGCTTCAGCAACAGGGCCACGATCTTCGGGCTGCTCTGTCGTACCGCCCAGGTCAGCAGGGTCTCCCCACTCTTGCTGCGGCGATTGAGGTCTTTGCACTGCGCGATAAGATAAGAGAAGCGCGGAACACTGAGCGGATTCTGCTCTTTTGCCAGATCGATCAGGCTGCCGGCCTCGACGACAGCCCCATGAGAGAGAAGTATCTGCATACTCTTCCTGAGATCCTGATCGACAGGGGTATCTGTTTTGGCCGATCGTGGTGTCTGCAGGAAAAGTCCGGCCAATTCAATCATAGGCGTTAAGCCAAACCGATTCCTGGCGTTTACGTCGGCGCCCCGGCTCACAAGCATATGGATGATGCGGGCGCATTGCAGGTCCGCCCCGGCGAAAGGAGCTAACAACAGCGCAGTCTGCCCGTTTGCCCCTCTCGCACAGACATCGGCGCCCCGTGCCAGCAAAAGAGAGACAATATCCGCGCGTCCCTTCTGAACGCCGTATGTCCCCAGGGCGTCTAGGAGCACGGGATCGCCTTTGTTATCCCTGGCATGGACATCGGCGCCTCGCGCCAGCAAGAGCGCCACAATATCGGCGCGTGTGTTCTGAACGGCGCGTATCAGGACCGTCTCCCCTTGCGTGTCCCTGGCGTTGACATCCGCCCCCTGCGCCAGTAACAGGCGCACAATCTCCGGATTCTGGGCATCCACCGCCGCCATCAACGGCGTCACGCCATCGGGAGTCTTCACATTGACATCGGCGTTCCGGCTCAACAGCATCCTGACGATCCGGGGATTGCCCGTGCGGGCCGCTGTCACCAAGTCCACCTGCCGGAACTTCGCGCCGTGCAGCCGGAGCATTTGCACTAAATCGGGGTTGCCCGAGGAGATGGCGCCTGTCAAGGCCGTGCCGCCGGACGCATCCTGGATCTGAATATCGGCGCCGTGATCGAGCAGAAGCTGGACGAGGGCCCTGTTGCCCGTGTACGCAGCCCCCACCAGAGGTGTCTCGCCCGAGATGTCCCTGGCATTGACATCGGCGCCCTGGGCGAGCAGCAAGCGGATGCCGTCCATCCATTGCTCGTAAGCCCGCCGCAGTTGTTTCTGACGCGGAGAGATCCCATGGGCAAAATCGGTGCTGTTATAGATCAGCGCCAGCAATGGTTGGGAGGGGGATACAGCTACGTTTGGGCTCTTGAGGCTGTTCTGAAGCGCAGGGGATATAGATCGTGCATTGGCCTGGGCGCCGTGCTCCAGCAACAGCTTGATGACATCGTAATTACCGTTCCGGCAGGCGAGGAGCAGCGCGGTCGGATATTGCGACGTCAATGGAGGCTGGGCGCCTGCGTGCAGGATCAGATAGCATAGATCCTTTGCACGGAAATGCGAGTCGGGCGGTATCTGCCGGGTATCGGCATCGGCCCCTTCCTCCAGGAGATCCTTGACCGCATCGACGTAACCCGCGTTGACCGCAGCCACCAGCATCCGGTCGTGCCGTTCGCGCATAGAGCTAACGTAAATCTGACGCGCTATGCCTGCCGACAGCAGGATAAACACCCCGGCAGTGATCAGGCTGGCGCGTGGTCTTCCTTTCCCCTTCATACGCTCTCCCTCTCGACCTTAGCTTTCATGCAGCGCAGCGTCTTCCCGGCGATGTTGTGAACGAACATCCTGCCGACGATGAAATCGGCAAACCAATCCGCCGGGCGGCGGAGCAGAGCATTTGTAGGATAGATCAATTCATGCTCGATAGTGACGTGGACGTGATCGCCGCGCTTCTCCAGCCGCCACTCCACCTGCATCCCCACGCTGATGCCCCGCAGGTGTGTAAACGTGATGCGGCTCTCCTCCGGGAACAGCTCCTGCCGCGCCCGCCACTTCACCGGAAAGCCGTCGCGGGAAGCGCCGAAGTCCGCGATTTTGTGCCTGTCCGATCGCTCCAGAACGCGCACGTAGCGGTAGTGCGGCAGGAGCGCCGGCCAGTCCTGAATATCGGCGGCCAGCGCGAAGATGCGCCCACAGATGCGCTCGGCGTCCCCGCAGATATCTACGCTGTTGGCGGTGCGCATGGCAGGCGCCCTCCCGTCAGGAGGCCAGGCGGTCCGGATTCAGGCCCTCAAGCTCCGGCAGCACAAACAGGCCGTCCTTGCGGACCAGCGTGCCGTCGAAACGGATCTCGCCGCCGCCGTACTCCGGGCGCTGGATGCAGACCATGTCCCAATGGACCTGAGACCGGTTGCCGTTATCCGCCTCCTCGTAGGCGTTGCCGGGCGTTAAGTGGAAGCTGCCCGCGATCTTCTCGTCGAAAAGGATGTCTTTCATCGGCGTGAGGATGTGGGGGTTGAACGCCAGCGACCACTCGCCGATGTAGCGCGCGCCCTCGTCCGCGTCCAGGATCTCGTTGAGCTTGGCCGTATCGCCGCCCGCCGTGGCCTCGACGATCTTGCCGTCCCGAAACACCAGCCGGATATTGTTGAAGATCGTGCCGCGATAGAGGGTCTCGCAGTTGTATTGAATCACGCCGTTCACCGAATCGCGCACGGGACAGGTGAACATCTCGCCGTCGGGAATGTTATGCGATCCAACGTAGTGATGTTGGTTTTTAGGATCGGGAACGGTCGGAATCCCCTTCTTGCTGAAGGTCAGGTCCGTGCCGGGTCCCGTGATATGGACGCGATCGGTCTGATCCATCAGGGCGTGCAGCGGCTCGGTGGCGCGGGCCATCCCGGCGTAGTCCACTTCCGCGCAGACGCGGAAATAGAAGTCCTCGAAGGCCTCCGTGCTCATGCCTGCCGCCTGGGCCATGCTGGCATGCGGCCAGCGGAGCACGACCCAGCGTGTTTTCGGGACGCGCACTTCCGTATGCACGTGCCGCCACCAGTGCTTCTCGTACAGGGCCATTCGGTCCGGCGGCACGTCGCTTAACTCACTGATGTTGTGATTGCCGCGCACGCCGATGTAGCACTGAACCGCCTCCATGCGTTCGCGCTCGATCCGTCCGATCGTGCGCATCTGCTCCTCGGTAGCCGCCGAATAGAGCGCGCGCAAGACCGGCTGCTGGTACGTGCTGACCAGCGGCAGGCCGCCCGCCTGCGCGATGCGCTGGATCAGCTCCGTGGTAAAATCGGGCGGAATATCAAACGCCTCCACCAGGACCTTGTCGCCGGGCTGCACCTGGAGGGAATGCTGTACCAGGGTATCGGCCAGGCGGGTATATCGTGGGTCTTTCATCCACACTCTCCTCAGATCGAAAAAATCGGCGCTTTTTCGCGCTGATTCTGCAATTCGGTGCCCAGAGGGTAGAATCCTCGTAAGGCAGCCATGCCAGGCATCAAGAAGTCGAGGAAAGGAAATGGCCCATGGCAACCATAACCTGCGCCCGCTGCGGGCGCGCCGCCGAGCCGCTGGAATCCCCCCCGATGGGAGGCCAGCTTGGCGAGACTATCCAGAACAACGTCTGTCCCGACTGCTGGAACGAATGGCTGAGCCAGCAAGTCCTGTATATCAACCACTACGGTCTGCAACTGGCCGATCCGGACGACCGGAAGCAGTTGATCGCCATATTGAAGGAGTTCCTGCAACTGCCCACAGCCTGATAACGCAGAACGATGCGTCCTCAGCGGCGTCTATATCTCATATGGGGTAGAGGCCGAAAGATGGTGGAGGCGGGAACAACACCGAAAACGAACGAAAGACTGCGCGACCGGTTTCAAGGCATGCTGCTGGGGTTGGCGCAACCCGCATAAACCTCACGGGTGGCCCGGTAGAGATACCAGGCCCTCCTGCCAACAATGAATGGGGACGAGAAACTAACGGAGTTTCCGTCCTCCAGCCGCTCCATCAGGGATGAGGGAGCGGCTATTTGTTTCTTTTTTATTTTGCGGGCAGCAAGTGAGGAAAGGCTGCCCCTCGGCACCCGAATCGCAAAACAGGAATGGAGAAACCCTCTGCCGAATAGATAGGGGGCGCAACCATGGACATCGTCATCAGTGAGACAAAACAGGCGCTGGGCCGCAGGGCTGCCGTGGCAGGCGCGGTGGCTATTCGCCGGACAATCCGCGAGCAGGGCGCGGCGAACATCATCCTGGCGACGGGCGCTTCCCAGTTCGATATGCTGGCAGAGCTCGTGCAGGAAGAGATCGACTGGAGCGTCGTGACCGCCTTTCATCTGGACGAATACGCCGCTATGCCCGTCTCCCATCCCGCCTCGTTCCGGCGCTATCTCAAGGAGCGATTCGTGGACAGACTGCCGCAGCCGCTGCGCGCTTTCCATTGGATCGATGGAGAGGGCGACCTGGCGGCAGAATGCCGTCGCCTGGGCGAGATCATCGCCCGCCATCCCATCGCGGTGGCCTTCATCGGCATCGGGGAGAACGGACATCTTGCCTTCAACGATCCGCCCGCCGATTTCGAGACCGAGGCGCCCTATATCGTCGTCACGCTGGAGGAAGCCTGCCGCCGCCAACAGCTTGGGGAAGGATGGTTTGCAACGCTCGACGATGTCCCCCGGCAGGCCATCTCTATGTCGATCCGGCAGATCCTCAAATCGGGCCGGGTCGTCTGCACCGTTCCCGATCGGCGCAAAGCGCAGGCCGTCCAGGCGGCTGTGGAAGGGCCGATCACGCCGATGGTCCCGGCCTCCATCCTCCGCCAGCATCCACGGACCACGCTCTTTCTGGATCGGGATTCCGCCTCCCTGCTCGAACATCGCCCCTCCTCCGATCCGTAGGCTTGCCAGAGGTTTTCAACACCCGAAAAGAGCCGTCACGAAGGCCCTCCTCGGCTCGTTATGAAGCGCAGGAGGAACGAAACGGCAGCGGATATAGAGGGATGGCCCAGATCGCTTTTATCGGAAAAATCCTGGCGCCAGGCCGGGAATTATAGGAGTACAGGGATGGCTATGCGCCGCATCACGATCGGACACACGCTCTTCTTGCTTGCCGGCACGGCGCTTTGCGTCGCGCCATGGCTGCCTATCGCGGCACAGACACGAAGACAGGCAAAGCTCGGTCGCCGCACGATCGCCCAGCGCGGGCTTCCGGACACGGCCGCGCCGGCAGCTTCGAGCGACATGATGCGAGAGCTGGGCGCGACCGTGGCGATCCTGCCCTGGAGCTATCGCAACGGCAAAGAGGCGGCCGTACAGTCCGCCCGCGAGGTCTGCAATCAGTTGCTGTTGAACACCGGCTTTAACGTCTTTCTGATCAAATCCCCTATCGGAGCCATGCCGCCGGCGATGCCCGGCAGCCCCCGGAAAACGCAGTCGTTTTTCGCCTCGCTCGTCAATCAGGGCCGGTCTGTGGTCGGCATGGATCCCACCAACTGGGCCGAAGGAGATTACGAGCTTCCCACGACCGAACAGATGGCCGAGATTGGAGACAAGCTCGGAGCGCGCTACGTACTGGCAGGCCGGGCGCAGTGGCGGCGCAAAGACGTATGGGTCGGGATTTCCAACCGCACGAAATCGATGTGTACCGTCGATCTGCTGATCCTGGATACGAGTAACAAGCGGCTCGTGCTCTCCGCCCGCGATGTCATGGGAGACAGCACCGAGAACAAGAACCTGTTCAACAGCATTACCAGCGCCATCTCGCTCAATCCGCTGCCCTTGCTCCTGCCCGGATCGGTCACGCCACAGGAACAGCACGCCGCCGAAGTGGCTATCGCGAAAGCGATCGTACCGTGGATTCGGAGGGAAAGGATCCAGGTCGCTCTGGATCAGGCCGACCAGTCGGGCGAGGTGGAAGACACCGGTGAGCCGGCGACCGTCCCCTTCTCCTCCCTGGTCAGCCCGGTGAACGATCTGCAGGCAAGCCTGCTTATCACCGAATCCAGTGGGAAGCCGGACAGCTCGGTCGACAAAGACCTGACCGCCCTCTATGCGCTTCACAGCGTGGAGCTGAGCTATAAAGACCCCAACAAGATCCGCTTGAGCGCCGATTCTCCCAAAAATGGGGAAGAGATGCTGCTCGTCAATGAGGAGGAGCAGAGCTATCAGGTCCCGGACCACAAGATCAAGCATACCCAGGACCTGTCCACCGCCCCCGACCGGCGGCTCTCGCTGCTGGACATCTGCGGGGTGCTCACGCCCGGCATGTTCGACTTTATGCGGGCACGCTTCGTGCGCCGGGACGACCTGGAAGGCGCGCCGGCCGTCGTCTACGATCTGACTTTCTGGGGTTACGAAGAAGGCGCCTTCCACCGCGTCTGGATCGACCCTAAAACCCACACCGTGCTCCGCAATGAGCTGCACGACCGGAACGGTAAAGTAAAAGCTGTCACGCTCTACAACCAGCCGGCGCAGGTCGCGCCGGGCATCTGGGTCCCGACCCGCGTCCATGTCGAAAATGCTGTCTCCGTAGAGGTCGCCACCATTCGGCTCTCCAACATCAAGGTCAATCGGGGTATCTCGGACAGCCTCTTTACCGTAGCCCCGCCCGGTCACAATGGATTCAAGCTCCGACTGTAGCTCCATCAATTTCTTGACTCAAGGCGGCTTCTCCAGCCGCCTTTTTCTTTAACTTCTTCCGGAATCGGCTTCCCCCTAAATAGTTGTTCAAAAAGCCCGACGACCTATTGACATTACGAAGCCTTTCGTATACACTATACTACGAGGAGCTTCGTAGCCAAACGGCTCCGAAATATTTCTGCTTTTTCGCGGAAAAGGCTAACCGATCGTGAGCGTTCTGACTCTTTCTAGAGTCTCTTAGTTGAAAAGGTTAGCTGGCTGCGGGCGGATGGGAGCGCTGGATGGACCGGAAGGACAAACTCCCGAAACCGACGGACGCGGAGCTGAGTATTCTCCGTGTGCTCTGGCGGCAGGGACCGAGTACCGTGCGAGACGTTTACGAAGAGCTAAGCCGGGAGCGGCCGATGGTCTACACGACCGTGCTCAAGCTGATGCAGATCATGACCGAGAAAGGTCTGGTCCATCGGAAGGAGCACGGCCGGGCGCATATCTATCACCCCGCGCAGTCCGAAGAGAACGCGCAGCGCACGCTGGTAAATGATCTGCTAGACCGGGCCTTCGGCGGCTCCGCGCAGCGGCTCATCCTGCAGGCGCTGACCGACCGTAAAGCGTCGAAGGAGGAGCTGGCCGAGATTCGCCGGCTCCTCGATGAACTCGAAGGGAAACAACCATGAATCTCCTGCAGGGCACTCCCTGGCACGCTTACGTGCAGCCGATCGGCTGGACGCTCGTCCACTTCCTCTGGCAGGGCGCGGTGGTCGCGATTCTGCTCTCTGTGACGCTTCTGTGCTTGCGTTCCCGCAGCGCGAACGCGCGCTATCTCGCCGCCACCGTCGCGCTAGGAGGGATGGCGCTCTGTCCCCCGCTGACGCTGGCCGTTCTCACGTCCCGGCGCGCGCCGTCCCCGGCGCCTTTTGTCTCTCTTCTCCCTGAATTAAAGGGACTAGCCGTGCCGGGCCCCTCCCTCCCCACGCGTCTTGACGCGCTCCAAAACGGCTTTCCGCCGGCCTCGCCAGTAGTCGGGCAGATGCCGGCAGGGCGCGCCGCTTCCCGCCTGAACGCGCTCCTCTCCGGCCTTGTCGCGGCCTGGCTTCTCGGCGTTTTGCTGCTCTCGACACGGCTTCTGGGCGGATGGGTCCGCGTGCAGTTTCTGATGCGCCGCGCCATCTGGCCGATCGAAGGCTCGATCGCGGCGCGCTGCGAGGAGCTGGCGCGCCGGATGGGAATCGCGCGCCCGGTCGCGCTGCGGGCCTCGATGGCCGTGCAGGTCCCGTCGGTGGCCGGATGGCTGCGAGCCGTCATCCTGTTCCCGGCCGGCGCGCTCACCGGATTGCCCGGCGAGCAGATCGAAGCGCTTCTGGCCCACGAGCTGGCCCACGTCCGCCGCCACGACTACCTGATCAACCTGATGCAGTCGGCGATCGAGACGCTGCTGTTCTACCATCCGGCCGTCTGGTGGGTCTCTCGACGCCTTCGCGTCGAGCGGGAGCTCTGCTGCGACGACCTGGTCGTGCAGGTGCTCGACGACCGGGTCGGCTATGCCCGCGCCCTGATGGCTCTGGAGCAGATGCGCGGCCTTCCCGCGTCGCCGGCCCTGGCTGCCACCGATGGCGATCTGCTCGCCCGCGTGCGCCGCATCCTCGGCCTCCCTTCCGAAACGGTCCGTACGGCTCCCCTCCCCTTTGCCGGAACGGCCTCCCTCCTTTTCTGCATGGCGCTCTGCGCCGGGCTGTTCCTGCAGTTGGCCCGTGCCGGGCAAGCCGCCGGCAACACGCCTCCTGCCAAAGCCGCGCCAATTCAGACGGCAGGCCTGGCTCCCGCCGCCCAGCCGGCGAAATCTGCGCCGAAGGCTACGGATAGCCACAGGACAGCATCCCCGACCGGCCGGGCAACCACCGACGGCTCTGACGCCGGCGACCCCTGGCAATCCAGCACCATCACGATCGATCCGGAGAAGGACGCTCCCCGACCGCAACCTCAGCAGCCGAGCGATCCTATGCGGCCACTTCCCGCAACACCGGAAGCGGAGCACGCCCCGCCGATCCATCTTGCCGGCCTTACAGTATCAAAATGTAACATTTCTCACCATCAGGCCGATCCGGACACCACCAGGATCGAGCGCGACATCGACCGCATCGGAAAGCGGATGGAAGCGATCTCCCGGCAACTGAAGAATAAGGATCTTACCTGCCAGCAGCGCAAGCGGCTGGAAGCCCGGCTCGGTGAACTAGGGGGAGAGTTGGGCGTCAAAGCCGCCCAGATCGCAGTCGAACAGGCGGACCATGCAGTCTCTATGGCGGATAAGGAGGTTCGCCGCGCGCTGGATCAGGTCGACGTTCAGAAACTGGTGAAACAGGCGTTGGACTGCGCTTTCAAGGATAAGGACAAAGAGGAAAATCAGGATAGGGACGCCCCTGATCCTCCCGATCCCCCGGACACTTCCAATTCGGACGATTAACCTGAGACATTCGGTTTTCATCCGGCGACTGAAGTCGCTGCCACAAAAGCGCGAAGTCGCCCTTCGGCGACTGGCTACCGGCATAGTCCCCCCTCCCCTAGAATTCCGAAGGTTCGAGGAGGGGTCGGGGGTGGGGGCCTTAATCCGCGCAGGCGGACTTTGTGCCTTTGTTGCTGCGACTTCAGTCGCCCGAATTAAGAAAGATACGGTTCCAGTCTGTTAGGTACGGGAGGGCGACCGAAGATCAAAACGATTAGCGGCAAAGTTATGCAGAATCGATCCCGGTTTTTGCTTGTAATGAGCATCTGCCTGGGAGTGCTAGGTTCGTTGCCCTGCGGGGCCGCTAACACGACCGGCACGCAAGCCGGTGGGTCCATAGACCCGCGCGCAGATCCCTCCACCTTGCCGGCTTCCTTCGTCAAACGCGGCCTGCCTGCCGTCAAGACAACGACGCCGCCCGACATCGACGGTGACCTTTCCGATCCGGCGTGGAAAACGGCACCGAAAGCCAATATATTCGTCGATCAGCAAAACGGCAACCCCGTCGCCGACCAGACGACCGCGTATGTGCTCTACGACGCGCAGTACATCTATGTCGCCTTCACCTGCAAAGACAGCCAGCCGGATCAGATCCAGGCCCGCGAGACCGTCCCCGACAGCAAGTATCAGAGTCAGGGCAACAACAGCAATACCGAAGACAACGTGGAGGTGGCCTTCGACCCCTTTCAGGGCCACCACTATGAGGACCGGTCGCTCTTCTCCCTGAACGCCATCGGCTGCCGGTCCGCATACCTGGGCGGCGGGCGCGCCAACAAGGTGGAGTGGAAAGGCGACTGGAACGGGGCCGTCAAGCGCGTCGCGGATGGCTGGACGGCCGAGATGCGCATCCCCTGGAAAGCGCTCAACTATCCCGCCAGCAGCCAGCCCATCACCATGGGCATCAACTTCAGCCGCTTTCAATACCGGACCCACCTCCTTTCGGTCTGGAGCAATATCGGCCCCCAGGGATTTTTCGACCGGGACGGGCAGTGGACCGGCGTGCAGGTCCCCGAAGGCACCTTCCATCCGCACCTGTCCCTGCTGCCCTACTTCCTGCCCGGCAACGCGCGCTTCAGCCCGAATTTCCGCTCCGGCCTGGACCTGCGCTATACGCTCACGCCCCAGTTGACGGCGGTCGGCAGCATCAACCCCGATTTCGCGACCGTGGAGGGCGCCGTCGCCAGCATCCAGTTCTCCCGCAGCGAGGTCTTCGTGCCCGAAGCCCGGCCCTTCTTCCTGGAAGGCGGGGACCTCTTCAACGTCTCCAATATCAATATCATCGGCCAGTACTTCTATTCCAACCGCATCCCCGGCTTCGATCTGGGCAGCAAGCTCTACGGCAAGATCACCCCGCAGGATACGCTCGGTTTCCTGCACACCACCGCCTTCGGCGACCGCGACGATCTGGTGATGCGTTATCGCCACGACCTCTCGCCCACCTCGCAGCTCGGCCTCTTCTTCACGCAGTTGAGCGCCAAAGACGATAACAACACGCTCGCCATGCTGAGCCACGATAACCGCTGGGGCAAGCTCAGCCTGGACGCGCAGTGGGCGCTTTCCAGCGGGCATCAGGCGGGCGGAGACGCCAAGCAGGTCGCCTGGCTCTATCAGGATAAGTTGCTCCTCTGGGCGTTCGGATATGATGAGATCTCTTCGATCTTTCGGGATGCGGATGGATTCATCCCCTTCACGGACATGCGGGGCTTTATTTTTCTGACGCAGTGGAACGCGGAATGGCGTAAGGGGTTCTGGCGCAATTTCAACTTTAACATGGTGCCTCAGTATCAGTGGCATATGGATGGCAGGCCGTATCAGCGCGGCGCCAACATGATGCTTACCTTCGAGACGCGCCGGGACTGGAGTATCGGCTTTAACGCCAACTACGATAAGTTCGACGATCAGACCGACAGCACGTACGGCATTACCTACACCCGCGGCGTGACCAACCGGTTTCGACAGTGGGGCTTTGCATGGACCTTCGGCAAGCAGGCGGACCGGCCTTACACCCTTGCCGGTCCCTTCTTCAGCTTCCGCCTCTTCCGCAAGCTCGATCTGACGTATGCCGGCGCGCTGCAGAATCTGGACGGCATCAACCAGCAGCACATCCTCACGGTGAACTATCAGCTATCGCCCCTGCGCGCGCTCGGCGGGCGCATTGTAGTGCAAAATGCAGACATGAACTGGTATCTCTTCTATCGCAATTCCGGTGGCCGGGGCACCAACGTCTACTTCATCCTCGGCGATCCGAACGCGCCTCGTTTCGTCAAGCGGGTCCAGGTCAAGTTCGTGTTCGCTATGTAGAGCACCCTTCTCCTTTTCTTTGTTCGGGCAGTTGAAACTGCGGCAACCAGGGCACAAAGTCCCCTCCGGGGACTACAGCCGTCAAGTTTTACTTCTGCCTTCCAGCCTCTATCTGCTCCAGGAGAGGAAACAGCCTGACCGTGGCCGTCCCCGAAGGGCGACTTTGGGCATCGCCAGGGGTCCCCAGGGGCTGCGGCTTCAGCCGGCCGGAATCGAAAAAAGACCCTGAGAGCCTGTCCGGGAACTCGGTATTTGCACGAGCCTCCAAGCTTTCCCGTCCGCAGGACGGTTGTCCGAAGGACAGCGGGGAAGGGGCCCCGCAGGCGGGTAATTTATTGCCCGGATCGAATGCCCGGTTTTCAAT